>TARA_R110002126_G_scaffold279836_1_pt1 | contig 111220 bp, 78 predicted proteins | sample TARA_R110002126 | Tara Oceans TARA_R110002126 (sample SAMEA4397536) | marine metagenome | biome: Polar Biome; feature: [DCM] deep chlorophyll maximum layer (ENVO:01000326); material: water (ENVO:00002006), including particulate matter (ENVO:01000060) such as... | depth 30 m
GAAGCACAGGCACAGGCCGAAGCTGAAGCAGCGGCACAAGCGGAGCTCGAAGCGCAGGCACAGGCCGAAGCGGAGGCTGCGGCACAAGCCGAGCTCGAAGCACAAGCTCAGGCAGAAGCACAGGCTGCGGCACAAGCCGAGCTCGAAGCGCAGGCACAGGCCGAAGCTGAAGCAGCGGCACAAGCCGAGCTCGAAGCGCAGGCACAGGCCGAAGCACAGGCTGCGGCACAAGCGGAGCTCGAAGCACAAGCACAGGCCGAAGCTGAAGCAGCGGCGCAAGCGGAGTTAGAAGCACAGGCTCAGGCCGAAGCAGAGGCTGCGGCGCAAGCCGAGCTCGAAGCACAGGCACAGGCCGAAGCGGGCGTTGCTTTAAACGGTACGAACGGCAAAGACGTTTTGATTGGCGGCGAGGGCAATGACATTCTCTCTGGCGGCAATGGTAAAGATGATTTAACCGGCGGTGGCGGTGATGATGTTCTTTACGGCGGCAGAGGCAAAGACACAGCGCGCTTTAGTGGTGACTTTGAGGATTACCGCATCACGACAAATGATGACGGGAGTTATCAAATTGCTGACGGCGTTGAAGGTCGCGACGGCACAGACACTATTTTAGACATTGAGTTTGCGGAATTTAATGGAAGTATGCACGATGTTGGCGGCCGGGATTGGCTCAGCGCAACCGAAGAATCGGGCAGCGAATCAATGATGAATATGGACGCGCTGCAAAGCGGAGACTGGCTAGCTGAAGTGACGAAAGATTCTGATGATATTGACAGCGATGAGACGCTTGCACAAGGTCAAGATAATAGCGATGACGGTTTAGTCGTTGATATTGCTGATATGACGCCAGAAGCTGCCGAGCAAAATAACGATAATTTCTGCGGATAAATCCAACAACGGGCAATTGATATTTTCACAACTATAAATTATAGGCTTTTTCCTGTATCCTGTCGGGGTGGTATATTTTATCCGGCACAAGAAAGGTCTGTGTGCAATGCAAACAAATGATGATAAAAACAAAGCTGGTATGCGTGCGCATAGCGGCATTGGAGGACGTATGTTCTTAAAAGGAGCAGATATCCTTATTTTGATTTTTGCGAGTTTGATTATCAACCTTTTTGCGCTGGCTGTACCGTTGGTGACGCTGCAAGTTTATGACCGCATTCTTTCCTTTCAAAGCGAAGGCACGCTGCAAGTCCTTTGCGCGGGCGTGTTTGTTGTTGTTGTGCTTGATATTTTTATCCGCGGCAGTCGCTCGTCAATGATTGGCTGGGCAAGCGCACGTTTTGAACATAAAGCCTATATGCGCACCCTCACCCATTTGTTAAGCGCGAATTTAACGGATGTAAAAAAGTTTTCTTATGGTGAACAGCTGCACAAATTAAGCGCGATTGCCAAGTTAAAAGGTTTTTATAGCGGACAGTCCCTCATCAACCTCATAGACCTCCCTTTTGTCGCTATATTTATAGGGTTTATTGCTTATATTGCAGGCGCACTGGTTATTGTGCCCTTGGTTCTGCTCACACTGTTTACGCTCTACGCGATATCGCTTGGTCGCAGCATGAAAAAAACGCTTGAACTGCGTAATGCTGATGATGATAGCCGCACCAACTTTACATCTGAAATTTTAGACAAAGTTCATACTGTAAAAATGCTCGGTATGGAGGAATCTTGCGGACGTTATCATGACGCTTTGCAAGGGCAGAACATTTATGAATCCCATGCCCTAAATGCTAAAAACGCACAGAGCTATAATGCGTCGAGTCTGTTCACACAAATCATGATGGTTTCGATGATTACCGTCGGCGCTGTCATGGCGTTAGATGGGCAAATCACAATGGGTGTTTTGATTGCCTGTGTCTTGCTTTCTGGTCGTATTATGCAGCCTTTACAGCGTGCGTTGTTGTTTTGGGTGTCTTTTCAAGAATACCGTTTAGCCAAAGAGAAAATTGACGAGCTGTTTGTTTTACCGATGCCTGCAAAAATTAATCAGGCAGAACTTAAAGCGCCGCGCGGCAAGCTTGAAATCAAAAATCTAGAGTTTTCTTATAATGACAGCTCATCATCCGTTTTTGATGGTCTAAGCCTTAGTTTAAAATCGGGCAAAGCAATATCACTCGGCGGCTTTCCGGGGGATGGGAAATCAACTTTAATGAAACTCATTGCAGGCTTACACCCGCCAGATAAAGGCCAAATTTTAATTGATGGCATGGACGCATCCGCGATCCCACCCAGTGACATTGCAAAATATGTTGGCTATTTATCGCCGCAGGCTGAGATTTTCCAAGGCACCATTATGGACAACCTTACTGGTTTTAGAACAGAGCGAGAAGATGAAGCCAGAGAAATGGCGAACTATCTGGGCATTGACCGCGTGGTATCCAAGCTTTCTCACGGTTACCAGACGGAGCTTTTTGATGGCCCTGCCGACCCCTTAACCCCTGGTATGAAGCAACGTATTTCTATTGCACGGGTTTTGGTCAACCGTCCGCGTATTCTGTTGTTTGATTATGCCGATAAGTCACTCGACCGTGAAGGCTATAACCATTTATTTAAGCTCTTGGGGCAATTAAAAGGGCAAGCAACAATGATTTTAGCCTCTAATGACCGTAACATTGTGCATTTAGCCGAAGATGAATATGTACTAGAACACGGCAAGCTGATCGCAATGGACGTCAGCAGCTTTAGCAAAAACAGCAACCTTGCCCAACCATTGAAGGAGCTGCGTAAATGAGCCAAACAAGAACAATGGATGTCAATGTTGGGAGCTATCTAAAACGCCGTTTTAGTCGTCAGGGCGAACAAACAGAGCAGGCAGGGAATTACGCACCCTTTCTCTTAAAGTTGCTTGAAACATTAAATTGGCGCGGCGATGTAAAGGCCGTCCGCGACGCATTGCCACTTTATCAAGACCGTATCGGTTTTACTGATTTTTTGAATGCTGTGTCGTATTTAGGCTATGCGCCAAAAATAATGAAGACCCGCAAAGATAGAATTAACCCTGACATGCTGCCGTGCTTATTTGTACCAACCGGCAGCCGCTATGGTGAGATTATTTATGATACGCAAGGCTTAAGCAAAGGCCGCGGCACAGCTTATGTGTTTAAGGCCAATACAGAAAAAACAGATGTCATTCCTGATAAAACAATATCAGCATCTGGGCTTAAATGGTTTGCGCGGCTCTTATATCGCTTTAAAGCCGTATTTTGGCAAGTTTTCACCGCTTCATTGGTGATCAACCTTCTCGCTCTTGTCACACCGCTCTTTATGATGAGCGTCTATGACAAAGTTATTGGCGCGCACTCGCCTGCGACGCTGCATTATCTTGTAGCTGGCGTATTATTAGCTGTTGGCGTTGAGTTTGCTTTGCGCTTTTTGCGCTCGCGCAGCCTGTCATGGTTTGGTGCACGCATTGACTATATTGTTAGCAGCGCGATTTTGGCGCGTATTTTGGCGCTGCCCGCAAGCTATACAGAGCGTGCTTCAGTCGCAGCGCAGCTTTCGCGTTTAAAAGCCTTTGAATCGGTCCGAGAATTCTTTACTGGCCCTTTATTCCTCTCGTTTGTTGAGTTCCCGTTCACGCTTATTCTACTGGCAGCGATTGCCATCTTAGCAGGCCCGCTCGTCTTTATACCGCTGATCATTGCGGGACTTTATATGGTTTTATTATTCGTGATGCGTCCAAAGCTCAAGGCTCTGACAGCACGCATGGCCACCGCGAATGCCGAACGTCAAAACATGAATATCGAAACACTTGGCAAGCAAGAAACGCTCCGTAATGCCGGCGGCTATAGCGCGTGGTTAAGCCGCTATGAAAAAATCAACGCCGAGGCTTCATTGGCTGGCTATCGTTACAATCAAGCTGTATCTTTTATCGACACGCTCGCACAGGGCTTAAGCATTCTTGGCGGGGTCGCGATGATTTATTTCGGCGTTGAGCGCATATGGGACGGCTATATGAGCATGGGTGCAATGATCGCTATTCTCATTTTGACATGGCGCACCTTGTCACCGCTGCAAACGGCCTGTACCGCTTTGCCGCGCTTAGATCAGGTGAAGCGTAATATCGAGCAAATCAACCGCTTAATGGACATTGCACCTGAACGTGATGCCTATGTTGTTGGCAAAGACTTACCTGAATTTAGTGGTGAAATCGAATTTTATAATGTTGGGCTACGTTACAGCAAAGATGCTGACCCCGTATATGCAGGGTTATCCTTTAAGGTGCAGCCGGGTCAATTGGTCAGCATTATCGGTGCGAACAGTACGGGTAAATCCACAACCTTAAAATTAATTAGCGGCCTGTATCACCCGCAAGCTGGCTCTATCCGCCTTGATGGCGTTGACATTCGCCAAATTGACCCCATGCGTTTGCGACAAAACATCGCATATGTCGGGCAAGAACCCGATTTCTTTGGCCTGAGCCTTGCGGACAATATGCGTCTTGTTAAGCCAGATGCGACAATTGCTGAAATTAAGGATGCGCTCAACAAAGCCGGTTTAAGTGAATGGCTAGAAGCACTGCCGCATAACTTACAAACTGTACTTGGTCATGGCGGCGCAAGCGTACAAAGCTCTTTGAGCCCGCAGCTTTCTTTAGCGCGGACTTACCTGCAAGACGCTAAAATCATGCTGATTGATGAGCTACCATATGAATTTTTAAACAGTAAAGCTGGTGATGATTTTTATAAATTTTTAAAAAACGCCAAAGGCAAACGCACGATTTTATATATTAGTTACCGCAAAGATTACATTGATTTGGCTGACAAAACGATCCAGCTTTATCAAGATGCTCGCCCGCAAGTGAAGGATAATAAGGAATGAATGACACAACAGACAAACAGACAATTGACACCGGAAAAGACTTAAATGATCTCACCCGCAGTGTCTTATATGAAGAAGTCCCCAATCAAAATCTGATGCGCTTAACAGCCTTGATTATTGGGGTCGGATTTATGTTGTTTCTTGCTTGGGCAAGCGTCACGAATGTTAATGAAGTTGCGCGCGCAAAAGGTGAAATTATTCCGAGCGGCTATGCACAATTAGTCCAGCATTTAGAAGGTGGCATTATCGCAGAAATTCTTGTCGAGGAAGGTGACCTCGTCGAGGCTGGACAGGTATTGGTACTGATGGGCGGGATTGGCGCACAAGAAGACTACGCAGGCCTTGGTGGACGCCAGAACAGTCTACAATTACAGGCAGAACGTCTGCGCGCCTTGGCGTATGACAAAGAACCAGACTTTGCAGCCCTTGCGGATGGCGATGAAAACGCGATTGCTTATCAGCAGCGCATTTTGGATACGGCGCGGCAAGCCAGCGCTTCTGAGCGTAAAGTCCTTGAAGACCAACTGGCACAAAAAAGAGAAATGATTATCCGTTTGCGCTCTGAACTAAGCACCGCGCAAAATGAATTAAAGTCAGGCCGCGAATTACTCGCGATGAAAAGGGATGTCGAAAAACGCGGCTCCGTTTCAAGAACAGACCTGATTGAGAGCGAACGCGATGTCAACCGCTTAGAAGGCGATGTGCGTTCTATAGAATCGCAAATATCCGAAGGCCAGAACGCGATTAGTGAGTATGAGAACCGTTTAACGACAGCAAGCGTACGTAACCGTGACCAAGCGCTACAAGAGCTGGAAGAGGTTGAAACCCAAATTGCACAGAACACAGAAACGCTTGGCAAGCTGGAAGGTCGCGTTGAGCGCATGACTGTCCGTGCGCCAGTACGGGGCATTATCCAAGAGTTAAAAGTCAATACCGTCGGCGGCGTGATCGGCGCGGGTCAGCCTATTATGGAGATTGTTCCTCTGGATCGTACCTTAATTGTCGAAGCCCACGTCGCGCCTCGCGATATTGGTAATTTACAGGTTCATCAAATCGCACGCGTAAAAGTTAGCGCCTTTGATTTCTCACGCTACGGCGTAATTGAAGGGACGTTAGATTTTCTTTCTGCGACCACATTCATTGATGATAACGGGGAAAGTTTTTATAAAGGTCGTATCACGTTAGATCAGAACCACGTTGGCCCGAACCCAGATAAAAACCTGATACTTCCTGGTATGACCGTTGAAGCGGACGTTGTTACGGGGCAGAAAACAGTCCTCGCTTATTTATTGAAACCTGTCCACACGTCGCTTAGCTCGGCGTTCAGAGAAAGGTAGCGGTTATGAATGATCTACCCCCCCCAAATGAGGCACAAAACAACGCAAAAGGCTGTATCCTCGCGGTTGAAGATGACGCGACGTCACTTGTCATCATGGTGTCGTTGCTAGAAGAGCTTGGCTATGAAACGCTGCAAGCAGAAAATGGCCGTGAGGCCCTAGAAGTGCTTGAGCGCGAAGCCGCGCGGATCGACGCGATTGTCCTTGATAAGGCAATGCCAGAAATGGATGGTTTAGAAGTTGTCGACGCGTTAAAAGACACGCCGCAAATGCGTCATATCCCGATTGTCATGGTCACAGGGTCAAAGTCAGCTGATGAAGTTAAAGAAGGTATTGACGCAGGGGTGTTTTATTACCTTGTTAAGCCGTTCGAAGACGATGTTTTTGAATCAGTTGTGACCTCAGCAATGCGTGAAGCCAACCGCAGAAAAGCGTTGAAGTCTGAACTACACAAACATCAAGCCAGTTTTGGCTTTATTGATAAAGCTGAGTTTACCATTAGCACATTGGACGAAGCCGAAGACTTGGCTTGCTTTATCGCCAATTGTTTTCCAAATCCAGACACCGCTTTAGCAGGCCTCTCAAGCCTACTTGTCAATGCGATTGAGCATGGTAATTTGGAAATTGGCTATGAAATGAAGTCAGAGCTGTTACGGGACAGAAACTGGCATGATGAAGTAGATACACGCCAAAGCAGAAACGCGCATAAGGACCAGAAAGTACATGTCACCTTATTCCAAAATGACGACGAAACACGCGTCACAATTCGCGATGAAGGCGGCGGCTTCACTTGGCAAGATTATATGGAGATTGACCCCTCACGCGCGCTGCACACTCACGGGCGCGGCATTGCCCAAGCCAATAAAATTAGCTTTGATGAATTGATCTATAATAAAAAAGGCAACGAAGTCACGGCCATTTCCAAAAAGGGTTCTGGCATTGTCTGGTAGAAATAATAATCGAGATAAGAGGTTACCAATCATATGTCTATGATTGATCAAGAAGTTTTTTCAGAACTTAAAGCGCATATGCAGAATAGTTTTCCAATGCTACTGGAAATTTATTTGCGTGACGCCGAAAAGTATATGAACTGCATTGAGCATAATATGGCAGCGGGAGATTGGGGCGAGATCATTATCGCGGCGCATAGCTTCAGATCAGCGAGCGGCTCACTGGGCATTATCGAGCTCAGCGACAAAGCAGGAAAGATCGAGTTTGATTCAATCGCATTCAAAGATAAAAATGATCAGAACTTTGAAAAAATCAGAGCTGATTTTAATGCCATGAAAAACCTTTTTGCTGCCGTAGAAGGTGATTTACGCGCCGAATTAGACTAATGCCCGTACCTTGCGGCCTTCCCCTCCCCCAACAACATTCCCTTGCGCATAAAAAAGCCCCAATAAAGGGGCTTTTATAAATTGTGGAAATTTAGCGCGTTTTAGAATTCACGGCTAACCGAGAAATAAAAGCGAGGGTCATCATCACCCTGTGTTTGCACATCACGCGTTAATGGGTAAGCAAGGATCATACCAAGCTTTGTTTTCTCGTTAATTGTGCCATTAAGACCAATACCCGCAGATGCTAAGCTTTCACGCTTAAGGTCATTCGTTGTTGCGTCATCATTCCAGACGCGACCAAAATCATAAAAACCATAAAGCTGGTATGTATCAAATAAAGGAAGCTGGTACGGTGTGCGCCACTGCAGTTCAACCTTACCTGCATAACCTTCATCGCCAACGATTTCAGAGCTATCGAAAGAACGGCCAATATTCACGCCGCCAACACCAAATTCTTCAGAGCTTAACTGCGCACCATTGGTCAACTGACCTTTTACCGCAGCAAGGATATTCCATTTATTGCTCAGGCGTTGTAAGCGTTGGAACTCTGCTTCAAATTTAGTAAATTCAGGGTCGCCAAACTGACGGCTTAAATTCGGGTTGTTTTTTTCACTTGCGCCGAAAACATTTAGCCCACGTGAGTATTTAAGGCTCATCGAGTTAACACCAGCTTTGAATAAAGTATCAAGAATCTCAACATTTGTACCAAGGCGCACTGCGCGAATACGGTCTTTTCGTGTTGGTTCGATATTGTTTTTACTATTGGCATTACGCCAGTCAAAAGCAAGGTCCGTATACCAGTTGTAATTACGGGTTCTCACAATCGGGTGTACTAATTTAATTTCGCCATATGTTGAATTACCTTGTACGTCAAAACGCTCAAGGTCAAAGCCTGGTTTGGTGCTTGTTTTGCTTAGAAAAACTTTCAACCATGTGCCGTGTTTGTTAATTGGCTGTTCATAATACGCTGAGCCATAAGCAAGCTCTGGGTCAAAATCACTATCCGGTGCATAAGCCCCTTGGAGCGTGAAGCGCTCATTTAAGCCAAGCCATGAATTAAATGATGATGCGCCAATAAACTGGTGTGGTCCTAAATAGCGGCTACCGTGCGTATCGTAAGAAATCAGGCCGTCCCATTTTTTGCGGCTAATGACCAATGTTAAATCACTGGCTTTTGCAACGTTTTCAGACTGCGCCATGATCGCGCGCGCTTCAACGCCCGGCAGGTCGTTTATCATTAATAAAACGCGCTCAAGGTCTTTGATGTTTAAAGGCTGCACATTTTGAATTTTTTGTACGTACTGACGAATGCGTTTGAATTCCGCGCCGTGATCTTCACCTTGTAAAGTGACATTGCTAATAAAGCCTTCGACAGCCTCAAGCTTGATGACGCCTGATTTTTTATCAATTGTTTGTACAGGCACAACCACGCGCGAGATTGCATAGTCATCATCACGGTAAAGTTTTGTAAGGCGGGCCGCAATCGCATATATATCAGCCAGTGACACTGTTGTGCCAAGCTTGTCAGCGTAGAATGACTCTAAATAATCTTGCGTATAAACACTCGCGCCAGAGATTTGTAACTCTTTTAACGTAAGGGTAATTTTTTCAGATCCTGCAGGTGCTTTTTCGACGTCGGCTTCGCGGACTTCGATTGATGGGCCAACTTCAAAATCGATATCTGAGCTGCGGAACTGCTCATCAACACGGCTTGGGTCTGCAATGTCTTTTGCGGCCTGCGGGACTTGCGCGTGCGCAGGGTCGCTGGTGCCCAATGTGCAAATAAGTAACGATGCCGCGGCGCATAAGGTAAGCTTGCGCAGCGCGTTTGAATGCGGTGCATCCGTTTTATATTGAGACATTTGAAACCCCGACTGTCTTCTTGAAAGATAAAAAAGCTAAATTATTCTAAGCCTTATAGACAACATGATAAATAAATATGCAAGACAAATCACCCGTTTTTTTTAATTTCTTTTATTGCAAAACAATGTAAATTTTTAGTTGTTTTTATGATTCATTAATAAACCCTTTAGATATAAGGGCTGCAGATATATGCTAAAGATCTCATATACAAATCAAGCCCTATTTACGTAAAATTTTTCTTGCGTTAAGTTGATATCTATGCGAAAAAAGCTGCTTAATATCGGAATAGTTATGTATATGGCATGGATGTTGCCCGTCTATAATAAGACTGTGCGTAAAAAAACGCACCCTCGTTCATAGCCTTGCGAATAGAGGTTTAATTTCGTAAGAAGACCACACGTTTAAAGCGTAACTATTATAAAGTAAAAACTGCCATTTTAAATAAATAGGCGCGTATGTGAAAACATACAGATGGAGAAAAAAATGACCCGTTCAATGAAAACTCAGAAAAACAGCATCCAATCTAAATACCCGCTTTTACTCTCATCCGCGCTTGTGAAGCCGATGATGACAATCGCGACGATGGCCGCGTTAACAATGGCAAGCACTGCAAGCGCAGCTGTTGGCGTTGATGCACATGCTGACTGGGATGACATGAGCATAGTGGCAGGTAGCGCCACAGTCACAGATACGGGCGTCGGCTCAACGTTAATTACTCAGTCCTCGGCGACAGCGGTTGGTGAGGCGCAGGTTCTGCATATTGGTACTTTGGGTTCAGTACAAATTAACCAAAACAGCACAAGCGATTTATTTGTGGCGCGCGCTATTGGCAACCACAGCGATTCATCACAGATTTTAGGTGCATTAAGCGCCACTGGTCAGGTTATGTTACTTGATCGTAACGGCATTATTTTTGGTCGCGACGCACAAATTGATGTCGGCGGTATCATGGCCTCTACTGGCGAAGTTTCTAACGCTGATATTGAGGACGGCGATGGCCGTTTTGAATTTAGCAATTTTGGTGACGGATCAATCATCAACAATGCAACACTCAATGTCGCAGATGCGGGCATTGCCGCATTTGTTTCGCCATTCGTCACAAATAACGGCACGATTAACGCCAGAGTCGGTAAAGTTGCCTTTGCGGCCGGTGAAATTGTCACGCTAGATCTTAACGGCGACGGCCTTGTCGAGATTAAAGTTGAGGATCAAATCGCAGCAGCTTTACTTGAAAACACAGGTACAATCCGTGCGGGCGTCGTACAAATCGAAGCGAATGCAGCACGTGGCGTTGTTGACAGTGTGATTAACATGGAAGGCATCACCATTGCACAGACAATCACGCAAGACGGCGGCAAAATTATCCTTGGCGGCGGCAGCGCTGGTAAGGTTCGCGTTGCAGGGACGCTCAAAGCATCAGCAAACAAACCTGGCAATGGCGGCTCAGTTGAAATTACAGGTCAAGATATTGAAATCACAGAAGCTGGCCGTGTATGGGCCAATGGTGATGACGCAGGCCAAGGCGGATCAATTGACATCGTTGCAGATCGCCGCTTAGATGTTGCTGGTCGTTTGCGCGCAAAGGGCATTGATGGCACAGTTGAAACATCAGGCGCTACGCTTAATATTATGGACACAACAGACGTCTCAGCATCGCTTTGGACGCTTGACCCATTAAGCATTCTAATCGCTGACACAGCTTATCTTGGTAATTATTCTTACATTAATGCAGGCGTACTTTCTGCTGCGCTTACAGGCGGCACGAGCGTTTTGGTCCAAACAGGCACCACACCAACAGGCAGCGGCCATGACCAAGGCGATATTCGCATTGGCAGCATGATTAGTAATAATGGCGGCAGCGCAAGCATTTCCTTTGAAGCGCTTCGTGACCTTATCATTGAAACAGGTGCAGGCATTGGCGGCACAGGCACAACGGAAGTAAACGTTGATGCAGGCCGTAATATCACATTAAATGGTTCAATTGAAACAAATGGCGCGGACATGACCCTTAAAGGTGATGGCCATACACGTGTTTATGATGTGCTTTCTGCAGCAAGCGGCGACATTTACTTTGATGGCAGTCATGTTAAATTATTCGATGGCTCAGTTGTCACTGCAGATGAAATTGACTTCACCGCGAATTCAGTCGCGCAAGAAGCGTCAAGTGCAATGACCGCACGCGTGCTTACGGGCTCTGTGCAGCGTAAAGCCTCTTTATTCTCTAACCTCAACAGCTTTGATGAGATCGGTGATTTCTCAACTGGTCTTGATGCCGTTGCCGCAGGCGGCATGGAGATTTATGACAATGCTGGTTCGCTGCTTATCACAGGCCTAGTCAGCTCAGACCGCGGCGCAGTGCGCTTTGGCCATGATGGCGCAATCTGGAGTGAAGAGCTTAAGCTTACAAACACAGGCAAAATCCAAACATCAAACGGCGCGGTTGACTTAGACAGTACATCACGCGTTATCGTACATGGTGATATTGACGCAGGTAACGGCGCAGTAACCGTTGGCGCAACAGCGGTACAGTTCTGGAACGGCTCTGAAGTTCTTGCGCGCAGCATTGATTTTGACGCCTCAAGCGTCCATCAATATGTCGGTGCAAAACTAGACGTACAGCGCCTTTCTGGTACAACGCGCGCAACGGCTAATTTCTCTTCTGTTTTGAACGAAATTGATATTCTGGATGGCTTTGTTACGGGCACAGGCGGCTGGAGCGATGGCGGCCTTGACCTTTACACGAAAAACTTCTTACAAATTAATGGCCCCGTATCAACAGATGGCGGCGCGATTAACATTACAAGCGAAAGCCGCATTGACGTTAAAGATGGCGCATATGTAACGTCGCTTGCAGGTGATATATTCCTTGGCGCGGCAACGGTTAACCTTTGGGAAGACCTTAACACAACCGGCACAGTCTCTGGTACAGCGACCCTCGTTAATGTTAAAGACGATGCGGCTGAAATTCAGGACGCTGTTGATCTCTCTGCTACGACATCATTGATCAATGTCGCCAAAGGCGATTATAACGAAGATGTTTTGGTTGACGGCAAAAACATTGACCTACGCGGTGCACGCAAGGGAGCCGATGCACGCGCACGCACTGGCGATGAAAGCACAGTATATGGTAGCGTGACATTTAAAAACGCTAGCGATGGTTCTGTGAACGGCTTTACAATTACAGGCGGCAGCAAAGGTGTTCGCCTTGAAAACGTTAATAACTTCTTGATCGCTAATAACATTATTACAAATGTAAAAGATACATCTGGTTATGATGATGATGGTATTTTCGTTGATAATGCACAGGATGTTTTGATACAGCGTAATGTGGTTGATAATAGCGGTGATGATGGTATCCACGTCCGCAACAATGTTGATGGGCTGGTTATCGCTCAGAACGAAATTGGTAAGGCAGTTGGTGATTCAATTGATCTGCACCTCACATCCGGGACAATTCGTGTTGATCGTAACGATATCTCAGGCGGTTCGGCTATAGGTGTTAATGCGAAAAGTACAGAAAATGCAATCATTACGAACAACGCCATTACAGGCACCCGTAATGAAGGAATAAAAGTGACAGATGGTTCAACATCTGCGCGTGTTCAAGGTAACGCAGTTACTGGCGGCACGAACGGTATAGCAATCAACGGCGGAAGCGCGCATATTGTCTCGTCAAATGACGTAAGCAACAGCCGTAGAGCAGGCATTGATGTCAATAATTCAGATAGCACACGCCTTGCAGGCAATACGATTACGGATGCAGCAACAAGCGGCATCGCCATCACAGATAGTGATGATGTTATCGTTAATGGCGGCAACACGGTTAATGGCGGTCAAACAGGCCTTCGCGTTGAGAACAGTGACCGTATTCTTGTTGCGGCGAACAGCTTTACGGGCCAAATAGGCGCGGGCAGCAATGGTATAGGCGATGGGATTAACTTAAGCGATTCAGATACAGCACGCATATTAAATAACATTATTACCGCAGCTGGTGATGATGGCATTGACTTTGAAAACGGTTCTGACAATGCGATTATTTCGGGCAATACTGTAAACAGCGCTGGCGATAATGCGATCACAGTGCGCGGCAATAGCGATAATGTAAGAATTCTTACGAATGACTTATATAACGCAAATAACGGTATCCGCGTTTATGGCGGCGCTGATAACGCCATTATCTTGACCAACGTAATTGACGGCATGAGCGGCAAGGGTATTGAGGTTGCTGCAAATGCAACGCGTATCAATGATAACACAGTGCGCAATACTGGAAATGACGGCATTGAAGTGAGCAATTCAGCAAATGTTGATGTGCTTGGCAATAACGTCTCACGCAGCGGCGCAGAAGGCATTGATGTTAATAATTCAGCTAATGCGGACGTTAAAAACAACACTGTACTCGGTACGGCATCAAACGGCATTAGCATCAACCCAAGTCCATCATCAGTGATTACAGGTAACGATGTCACCGGCGCTGGCGCGAACGGTATTGATGTCAGCGGCTCAAACGGTACGCTTGTCAAAGATAATTTTGTGACAGGCAGTACGCAAAACGGCATTGCAGTCTCAGCATCTAGTAACGTAAATGTTGAAGAAAACTTTGTGCTCTTCTCAGGCAGAAATGGCATCGCGATCTCAGGCGGTACGGATAACGAAGTTCGCGGTAACATTGTTGCGCTTGCGGGCGTTAACGGTATTTTCGCTGAGAACACATCCGGTTTGATTGTCGAAGATAACATTTCAGGGCTTGCATTTGGTGATGCCATCCGCGTTGAAAGCGGTTTAAATTCAACAATTACAGGTAACCTCGTTGGCCTATCATACGGCGACGGCATTGCGCTTGACGATGCAAGCGGCACAACAAACGTACAAGACAACAAAGTCTTGCTTGTTGGCGGCAACGGCATTTCAAGCATTAACGGCGCAAACACAATCAACATTGACAGCAATGAAATTGCGCTTGTTGGTGAAAACGGCATTTACATTGAAGGTGGCCGTTATGTGAACATCACAAATAACGATGTGACTTATGCTGGCCTTGGTATCTACGAATGGATTGATACGTTGAGCGCAGAAGGTTTAGGCGCATTGACTGATGATGACTTCAGCCTTCGCACACCAAAATTTATTGCGAGTGGTATCGCGCTTCCTTGGGGCGCAGGTGATGGCATCCACGTCACGGGCGCTGGTGACGTTTTAGTCGACAGCAACCAAGTCCACCTTACTGGCGGCGACGGCATTGAAGTTGGCTTTAGTGGCACCACTAACGTAAGTAATAACACTGTTTTTGCGACGGGCATTAACTGGACGCATTATAGCTTTGCTGACATAGCTGACCATTTCTCAGGCCTTGACCTTTACGATGATATCTTGATTGCCGGTGGTGACGCACTACTTGGCGATGCGAACCTGGCAGAATATGTCTTTAATATTCTTCCTGCGCCAACGCTAAGCATCATGGATAAAAAAGGCGGTCACGGTATTTATGTTCATAACGGCGAGAATACCGCGACAATTTCAACCAACGAAGTACGCCGCACTGCAAATGACGGCATTAAAGTTTCAGGCGTATTCGGCTCGCAGATCAGTGATAACCTTGTAAACAGGGCCGGTGATGACGGCATTGATGTCAATGGCGGTGGCTTCGCTGACATTCTGAGCAATAAAGTCCGCAACAGCGATGCGAACGGCATTGAAGTGTCTGAAGTATCTAATGTTTTGGTAGATGGTAACACGGTCAAAAATGCAGGCGATAACGGCATTAAAGTCGAAGATGCACAATACGTCTGGATTAGCGACAACACCGTTCGTTTCTCAGGTGATGATGGCATTGATGTTGACAGCATTAACACGCCTCCAAGTCGCGCGCGCCGTCGTGGCGTAGACTGGAATGTCGTTATCGTTGATAACATAGTTTCAGGTTCTGATGATGATGGTATCGATGTTAACAACAGCCGTAACGTAAGAATCGCACGTAACGATGTGCAGAATTCTAAAAGCAGCGGCATAGAACTTTCTCGCTTAGGTAACGCTCGCCTAGCGAACAATACAATCTTAGCCTCTGGCCTAGAAGGCATTGATGGCGACAACATTGACCGCATTAACATCGTTGGCAACAACATTGATGATGCCAACTCAGATGGCATTGAGCTCGATCACGTTGGCCGCGTTAGAGTTTATGACAACACGATCTCAGATGTTCGCTTTGATGGCATAGATGTTGATGAATCGCGCCGTGTCTATATCGCCGAAAATAGCATTGATAATGCACGTGATAACGGCATTGAGGTATCTGACACCAATTATCTAGTGATAGAGAACAACCGTATCGTTCAATCTGATGATGATGGCGTTAACCTTTCTGATATCGGCTATGCCCGCGTTGCAAACAACCGCATTCGTTTCTCAGGCCAAGATGGCATTGACGCTGATGATGTGAATGAACTGTACATTACAAATAACCGCATTGGTCGTTCAGATGGTAATGGCGTCGAAGTTACGGATAGTGGTTTCGTTCGTGTTAACCGCAATACAATCAATAACAGCGGTGAAAACGGCGTGTCTGTCAAATATACAGAAACTGTCCGCGTCAACCGCAATGACATCAGCAATGCTGATGATAACGGTATTTATATCGACGGTACCGGCAATGTTCGCGTAAAATACAACACAGTCTACAATAGCGGCCTAAACGGCATCTTTGTTAGCGATGTTGACCGTTACGCAAACATCAAATGGAACGACATTGATGTTTCAGGCAATGATGGCATTGCTGTTGAAGGCGTAGACACAACACGCATTGTTGATAATCGTGTGAGAAACAGCGCTGGTGACGGTATTGACGTTGAAGGCGCATACCGCGTTGAAATCTCTGGCAATACAGTGCGCCGTTCAAAAGATAACGGTATTGAGGTTGATTACTCATACGATGTTGATATTTCCGGTAACACAGTGGCGCGCTCAAAAGACAACGGTATTGATGTTAACGGCGTGAACATGGTCAGTATCACAGGTAACGATATCACGCGCTCAGGCGAAGATGGTATTCAGGCGAGTGACATTTACGGCGGCTTTTACGATTTCCGTAGTGGTTCATCTGACTATGCTGTGTTCATTGCAGGCAATACTGTGAACACCACAGGCGATGACGGCATTGAAGTTGTTTATGCAGGACGCACGCGCATTGAAGGCAACACAATCAACGATATTGGCGTCACTAAAGATGAAGGCGACTTCTTCGGCGCGGATGCAATTCATGTCCGCAATGTAAATGCTCTCGATCGTTATAGCCCTAAATTGAAAGGCCCTGAGCCCGTAGCATTCGGCAATGCGGTTGAAATTGTTGGTAATACAATCGACACCACAGGTGATGACGGCATTCAGGTATTATTCAGTGGAGACACTGTCGTTGCTGATAACACAATCTCAAACATTGGCACAGATTCTGGCGCACGTATGTTTGGCGCTGATGCAGTATCAATCATAACTGAAGGTCTATTCGGCTCTCATGCTTACGACTTTGGCCAGCGTTATAATGTTGAGGTCACAGGTAACACAATTAATAATGTGAGCGGTGACGGCGTTGAGGTTTACGGTGCGAATGAGGTATTAGTAGATGGCAACACAATATCAAACATTGGTGATGACGGCGTACGTATTACAGGCTTTAATGGTTACTTTGATACGGAGAGTGACTTTCCAATATTTGACGAGCCAAGATTAGATGGGCCAAGATTAGATGAGCCAGAGTTTGGCGAATCGTCAATACGCCTTATTAAACCAATTTTCTTTGGTGACGCACCAGAATTTAACGCGGTTGTTTCAAATAACGTGATTACCACAGTTGGTGGTGACGGCGTTGAAACAACGAACCAAAACCGCGCTGAAATTTCTGGTAACGACATTACAGGTGCCGCGTTTAACGGTTATTATGCCTCTGGGCCATTTAACGGTGATGTGGTTGTTTCTGACAATTTGTTCTTAAACAACGATATTGGCGCGCATTTTGAAAGTGGTGATATTGATTTAACAGGCGAAGGCAACGGCTTTGTTAATGGCCGTATCGGTATGCGTTTTGCTCCTTACGACTTTGCAGAATTAGCCCTTACTGATGAAGATAGTTTTGGTGCATGGTCATTTGCTTCGCGTCGCTTCCCAGAGACGGGTTATGCGGATATGAGCCTTGTTGACAACACAATTGGCAGTCAGTTATTTAATGGCCAAAGCAGCTACTTTGTTGAGCTTGATAATGAAGCGTTCTTCGCACCAGGCAGCCCAACAATATTGAATGCGCTTAATTCAACATACTTCATCCCAGGTAGTGGCTTTATAACGCCATCTAGCACGGGCGGCATTATAACTGCGGATCAGTTCAACTTCTTGGAAAGCAAATTCCTCCACTTCACAGATGATGCAAGCCTTGGCTTATTCTTCTTTGGCTTAGTGCCAGGTGTAGATCAAGAAGACATCTTCCGTAACATAGATGGTTTTGACCCTGAAGCATTTAACGTGCGTTTGACTATTTTGGGTTTACCACGCGTAGCCTTGCCAACAGCAGGCAGTGCAGCAGGGTTTGATCCGGCATTCTTAAACCAGATCACACCAGCAGCTGGCGGCGATGATACAGCAGCAGGCCTTAATGCGATTGAAACCGCAGCGGGCAGCGCAGAAGAAACAGGCTGTCAGGGCATGGCATTCTCTTCTGCGGAGGCAGGCACAGCGGTGACATATAGCTTTGGCTCTAGCATGGATGAATCATCAATGGATAGCGCAGTAGATTGCCTCTAGGCTTTCCCCCGAATAACTAAGATTTAAAAACCCCCGCTTAGCTTGATGCTAAGCGGGGGTTTTTGTAATCTCTTAGCGCAAGGCTGCGGGCTCTTTTAATAAATGTAGGATTTTCTTTTCCTGATAGCTTTGCGGGCGCATGAAACTTGTCTTACCTGTCTCTCCTATTTCGCGCACAGGCTCTAACCTTGTCCGCGTAGCTAATATTCCGACTGGTGCGTTAATCACATTCGCCGAAGCATAGAGCGACTGCGTTATTCTGAACGCTGCCTCACTTAAGGCGACATTGGGCGCTTCATCAAATTTACGCGTGCGGTAACATTCAATCACGCGTGCGAATTCGGCGTTTCTATCACGCTGTGCGACCTGCACCGCAAGGTCAGGCCATAGTTTCTTAAGGGCGTCACCATGACGCATGTTTTTCTTGGCGGTTTGCCCAGATACCATGCCATATGTCAGTTTTTCCGCCATCAAAAAATATTCTTCAAGAAAAGCGAGCGTTACTTCAGGCGCATTAGCGTGGAGCGTTGGCTTTGATGAAAATTTTTCCGCCAGCTTCGCCACCTGTTTTTTGCTTGGCCTATCAATGCCGATTAAAAGCGGCCACGCAATGTCGAAGTCTGCCATTGCGACAACGTTCGCCGTCGCCCGTGCCGCATCGCGATGGATTTTATGGGCGCGGTATAAATGATGTAGCGCGTCGCCATATTTAAGCGGGTTGGCACAGGCTGTACCGTGGCTCTGTACCGCTTCCATCGCCTCAACAAGGCCAAGAACGGAAAAAACAGGTAAGCAGGCATGGGCGCTCAGGCGTTCACCAGAAATGGCGCGCCCTTCCAATGCTTTCGGGTTATCACCCTTCGCTTCGGCAGGTGTGATACCGGGGCCGACATGTTTTTCGCCGCGTTTCGCAGGGCGGGAGCTTACATTCCCCGCTTTCATTGCCAGCCAAGGCGCCGCGACAAGTAATTCATCAATCGCAGGGTTATTCTTCGTCAGCGCGTCAAACGCCGTGCCTGCTGTCTTGGCATAAAGCCATGCATCCGCACGTGCATATTGGCGGTTCGCGTGTTTGGAAAAACGCGGTGGGCGCATTTCGCCCTGTATCCCTGCTTTGGTATAAAGGTTTTGCGCCGCAAAGGCCTCAAGGCTGCCAATCGCGACTTTGCCCGGACAAAATAATATCGATTGCTGCTGCCCTTGAATGGTTAGGGTCGATGGCCCAATATCCGTCACTCGTGCATCTGCCGCCGCGCGTCCATGAACGGCAGGAATCTCCGTCACTCGTCCGCCACCGCGCTGCAAAGCATGCCCTCCGCCATTTTTAATGGAGATCAGCACAGCTTCTAATTCTTTATGCTTACGCTTCATCAAATCTGCAATCCGGTATATTTCAACTGCCGCTTCATATTGCGCATATTCTGCTTCGCCGCGCCCGTCTTGACGTGTGGTGTCACTTTTGGCAATCATCGCGATCAGCTTTTTACGGCTGGCGACATGCCCCCTGAACACAGGATTTTCTAATAAAGTCTCCAAAGTATGACCAATACTGACCAAATCCGCCACGGATTCAGACAGGATCACTAAGTCAATCCGGCTATGTTCATCGCCAATATGATTGCCTGTAATTTTTAACAGCAACAAAGCCGCAAGCGCATGGGCTGGATGCGTGGTTTCTGCGACGATGAGCTTTTCACACATATCTGGATTTTCACCAATCACCCGTAGGCGGCCTAGAATCCGCATTGCCGTTTCTTCGCCTTTAATGTCAGCCAAAGCTTGCGCGTTGAGCTTATCCATGACGCTTTCATCTTCTAACCATTTAGACAGACGGTAGCCTTGCTCATCAAGGCTAAGGGCTGAGAACTCTGCTTTACTCATCAGCCCGCCTTCGTGGAAAACAACCGCTGCAGTCTCCATAATATCTAAGGCGTTATGACGTATATCGACCTTACCGAAGCCACGACCAAAGCAGCGTATGAGATAAGCCAGATCCCCCAGCGCTGTCGCTGTCTCTTTATCTGTCACTTCTTGCGCTAAGGCTTCGGCGCGCAGTGAAAATGATTCCGTTTTCCCTGTTGTCACCGTTTGCACCTCATGGATAAGCGCTTCAATGGCGCATAGAACGGGCGCAGCAGCGCCGCCATGTTTCGCCACGCCCATTAAAGCTGCCCCAGTTTGCGCGTAACGTGCGGCGATCCTGCGGCGGTGTAGTGCTATGCCATCTTCTAAAACCTGCGCCGTCATGTTTTTATTGCCATCACCATCGCCAAGCGTCCACACACATGGGCGGATCAAGGCTTTTCTGATCTGCACCCCCTCAGCGGCATAGCCATGTTTTTCTAATGCGCGCTCAAATAATGTTTTGAGGCCGATGGCGCTATCATATAATACATCTAATGTTCCAAGGGTTTCTTCGGCTTCTTCTAATGGCGTTTTATGCGGCCCTGCAATCGGTGTGTCACGTATAACGACCAACGCGGCCCTAAGGTCGCTAGGTGTTGCCTGCGGGTCTGTAATAACGCCAGCGAGCTTCGTTTGCGCCAAAGTATAAGCAAGGCTCGCGGGGTTTGTCGGGTGTCCTGTTAGGCTAAACCATGCCTGCGCGTTTTCATTGATGAATTTTTGCATTTGCGCAGGCGTAACCCCGCCTTCGCGAAAACGTTCAATCACAAATTCAATCGACCCTGCATTAGTGGCCTTTAGTGCGTTATGCGCCCAGACAACTTCCGTTGTCGCGATAACCCTTGCCATACGTGCCAGTTGATTTATTTTTGCATCATTTGCCGACAAAGCAAGTTGCTGCTTTTCATCAAGCCCTTGCCAAAAAGCGATATATGCACGCATACGCGCCGCTTTATCATCGCCGCTCTGTATCGTGTTTTTCTGCTGCACAAGCACGGCGGCCTGCGAATCAGACTGCGCCAGGACCTCTAAATAAAGGTCTGTTAACCTGCCAACAAGCCATGTCACATAACTATCTGATCCATTTTTCTTCATACGATACGCTTCTCTTTATACTAAAACATTCTTACTGCAGTATAGCTTAGCATAAAGACCATAGAGATATTTTTTATTAACACTCGGTTTGCATTTGACATAACCGTGCATAATGTTATATGCTTATGCTTTAACCCCCACAAGCCACGTTTGGGCTTACTTACTTATTATGCTACAATAAGCTTTATACGAAAGTATCCGCTAAAAAAATTTATACCGTAGAGAGAAGGCAATTCAATGGCTGTTTTAGGCTCGTTCCGCGATGAAGTTGATGTAAAAAAAGCGATCTCAATGCTTACAGATCACTGCAAAACAGGCAGCGTATATTTAATGTGTAAAAAGCCATTATCGGAAGACGTCTTAGGCGGTGCCCTTCTTGATTACGATCATGTCTACGTTAAAGAGAACCTGCTGCAAAGCTATCCGTTACTTAAGTTGAAAATTCTTTATAAAAAATTTAAATTTCTCCTCTTACCGGCCATCATGACGCTGAGCGCTTTTTTATCCCTGATACAGTTTTCTAGTGCCGCTTCTGCCGCCTTGCTGACAGCTGTTATTGGCCTGAGCGCTTTTTCCTTCGCATTGAGTATGCAGCAGTTAAAAAAACCACAGCACACATATGAGCACATACAAAAGCGTCAGCCGATTGTTGTTGTTGATGGCGTCAAAGACAAACGCGTATTGCACATTATGCAGAGCCATAATGTTGCCGACATTATCGTTGCATAACAGCATTTTTTAATGCGAGCCAAGTAAGATAACAAGCGCTGCCGCGCCAAGTATCAAGCCAGCAACCGGACTTGCATCATCATCAATTTTTCGTATTTTATAGTAAATCAGGAACCATAACGGCGCCAACCCCGTAATCACGCCGACATAAGCTGGATTTGGCGTCAAGATCACAGCCAAGCAGAAAAAGAACCAAGAAAATGTATGGGAGAGGGCAACATAGGCAGATGCTTTGAAAACAATTTTTTTCGGCAAGCTGGACGCCTTCTTCATGCCGTAATATACAGGCACAGACAGCAAGAACATCAACACATTGCATAAGAAAACAAAGTTTAAAGAAATACCGAGCATGTTGTCGCCTTGCTCAAGCGCAATTTTGCTAATAACGGCCATAATCGAATAAAGTACCGCGATTGGAATAACAGCAAGTAATGCAGACCAACCTGCGTCATTTTTTCGAATACTTTGCAGGCCAAAAAAGAACAGCAGAAAACCCGCACCGACCAATGCAGCCTTTTCTGGCTGTCCAAAAAAGAATGCGCGTTGTTCAGGGCTAAGCGCGAACCACATCATAAAGGTCAGCATAATCGCTATCGGCTGGTGCAAACACGCTATACGGCCATTTTTCTTAGCGGATAGATTGTATTGCGCCATCATACACACAACGCTGATCGATGATTCTAATAGCAAGACAAGATAGTATTCTGGAATTCGCGGCCATTCCATTAACGGTATAAGCGGCAGCAGTAATATAACGGCAAACAAAGAGCGAAAAGTATTCAGCTCAAAGCCATCGATTTTGAAATGCTTGTTTAACTCGCTTTGTACACAATATGCTAGCCCCGCCAAGAGCGAAAAAAATACCCAAATCATTCTTCAATACTGTCCTTAGCTTCTTCAATTGTCAATGCAGGCAAAACGCTTCGGGCGAAACTGATGCTTAATCAGGCAGAGTCACTATAAATGACGAGCCATCATCCGTCGCTTTATATTGTATCTCAGCGCCCATTTTCGTGATGCTTTTTTTAACAATATACAAGCCAAGCCCACTGCCAAAGGACGTCCGAGGGTGGAACCTTTTAAACATTGCAAACAAATCATCTTGGTGTTGTTCAGGTACGCCGATACCGTTATCTTCAAACACCAATTGGCTGCTGCCTTCTACGCGGCGGTAAGACACCCGTAAATATGGTGCATCGATTGTTCTGTCTTGGTATTTCACAGCGTTTGAAATCAAATTATCAGCCACAGTTTTAAAGCATTGCGCCTTAGTTGACACCGTAAGGTCAGCAGGGATATTAACATCTACTTTTAAACGCTCATACCCTTCTATAATGGATGCGGCATCTAAAGATTCTGCAATAAAATCTTTAACCGTAAGTGTCACATTATCCTCTTGGGCATTGGCGATCTTAGTCAAGTTGAGGATCTCATCAATTAATATTTCAAGCTTCCCCAGCGCGTTATACGCCATATTGAGGCTCGTTACCGCCCTTTCAGGCGCGTCTGTTTTATCGAGCATCTTCGTGACCATATCAATTAATTGTCGAGACGAAATAACGGGCGCCCTTAAATCATGGGATGTTCTATACGCAAACTCTTCTAACTCTTCATTCGCGACCTGCAAAGACAGCGCTTTTTGTTTGTAGCCTTCATTCATGCGCATCGCAAAGCTGACTGCTTTTTTGTTTGCGCGCACCAAAAGCAAGAATATTGTGATGAGTAGCGCTTCTATTGCGCCGCCAATCAACAAAACATAGAGGGATTTATGCGAAATGTTTAGCTTGTCGAACGCTTCATTGCTCACGACTTTGAATGACCATGTTCGACCATACATAGAAACTTGCTTCGTCACGGCATATTTCACGTGTGCGGGGTCGATATTTTCGGCAAGCTCTGAATAGAGAACAATATCCCCATCGCAGATTTGTATGCTCACTTGGCGTGCGTTTTCCCTTAACGTACCCGCAATAAGGTTTTTGAAAATGAACGGCGCGTATACGGCGCCCAGTATGCGCTGCCTTCTTTGTGCCAGCGTATCTAAAGGCGCGCTGCCTGCATAAAAAGGTACATAAAACAAGAAACCTGGCGTACTTTCATTGTCTTGCACCAAGGTAATCGGCTCTGTAACTTGCGAAGTGCCCGTGTCCCTTGCTTTTTTTATCGCATTATAACGGTTTAGTTCATGTGCCATATCAAGACCGACCGCCTTCATATTGATCTCTTCTGGTTCAATATACGTTATTGGCCAATATTCTAATTCTTGGTGCTGGGGGTGGATATTATATTCGGGGCGCGCCTTACGCTCACGCGCTAAGTAATTTGGCAGCGCTGCAGGCTGAACGTTATATATCACGCCGATGCCGTTAATACCTGGGTATTTATTACTGATATGAAAATCTTTGCTGTATTTTTTCCAATGCATATAATCTGTATGATCATCATTGGCTTTGATCGCCGATTTGGCTGAAGAAAGCGCCATCTCGTATTTTTCCATGCGCTCTTTCACAAGGTCAACAACCCTTGAGGATTGTTCCTCGAACTGGACATAGGCCCTGCGTTCTTCTTGATGATTCGTGTTATAGGATGCGTACAATGTTATGCATGCAGAACACAGAATAATAAGCCAGTGATACCAATGCAGTGTCGTACCTGACTGTATTTTGGCCGCTTCTTCTTCAAGGTCATGGGAGATGCCTATTTCAGGATTATGCATGTGCATCTTTCATAACAATTACAACAACATTACGTGATTATAGGCCGCAATGGTGATAAAAATCAATCTTGTCTTTTTTAAAGCGTGAGCTGAAATGTGGCTTAGGATTGTTTAGCTATGAAGGTGACGTGGCGCCACCTGCTTTGACCTGCACGCCTCAGGAGCAAGTGCACCAATCAGCCCTGCAATATCGTTTTCACTCAAGGGCTTCGTTATATAGTCGGCAACACTATTAAACTCTTTGCATTTTGCAATGTCATCATTTCGGCTAGATGAAGACAAAATCACAATATTTTTATCCAGTATAGATTCCTGCTTATTCTCCTCAAGGAAAGTAAAACCATCCATACCAGGCATGTTTAAGTCCAGAAGCGTAATGTGCGGTAGCGTGTCTAATGACTTAAGAAGGTCAATCGCTTCCTGCCCATCATACGCCTCTAAAATTATGGCGTCAGACTGCACATTTTGAATTAATGATTTTGCGACGAACCGTGAAATATCACAGTCATCAACAATTAATATACATATAGACATTGCCTTCTCCTTTTCCACCCTTGCGAGCAAGACCAGAACTCATCACCTACCTTAAATTATACATAAAATAGGCGCTGGCGACAAAACCTATTAAGCTTATGGATACAATCAAAAGGATAGGTATAGCCAGATAGAAATACAGGAAATCGGGCATAAAAACCACAGCAAGCTTCATAACGTGCCGGTGCGCTTTGTGTTCTTCCTTTGTTATTCTGCAGACTTGTAATCTTGGTTATTGCGCTCAATACATTTTTCAAGGTCAATCACAAAAAGATCCGCATTTCTGATCATTGTCACAGAGATGTTCAAGCTGCCAATACCGCCAATATGTACGGTAGAAAAGCCAAAGATACGGCCAAGGAGAGGCTCTTCCACATAAGCATTTTCAATACGTTCAAAGTTAATGACAACCCAGTCCCGTGAGAAAAAGCCATGACGTACAATGACCTTTTTATCCGTCAGGATTAACTTCGTTGTTTTATAATGAATTAACGCCGCAATAATAGGCACCAAAGCCATAAGCCAGATTGTCGCCATCATAATAGGGTGAAACAACGCTGCTAACGCCCCTATAATCACATAAACAAACGGGAAAAAGAATATTGCCGCGTGCACTAAACTGATACGGATAACCGTTTCGTTATCATCTAATAAATGTTTAAAATGTTTAATCATAATATTTTCCTTCCATAACACATACGCATGTGAGCGCATATTCGTTCCAAAATAATATAGAGAAAGCCCCACCAATGAATGGCGGGGCTAAAGCGCGTAGTGTGTGGGTGGGTTCGCGCTTGTTCTCTATTATCTAATAATTATCTAATATCTATACGATCAAATTTTCCTACTTCACATTGGGCTTGTGCTATTAAATCATTCAGGTCGAGTACGAGGCCTAAAATATAAGGGTCGACGTCATCCTCAATGTTATTTGTTTCTATGACGAGAACATCTTCGCGTGTCTGCCCAAAGCTGCTTTTTAAATATACGTCCGAAATTGCTGGATGCGTTATACCTGATACTTTAGTTGGCATTAAGTTCATATGGTTCATCTCTTTGTTCCCATTTATTGTTTGTGTTATTTCATCATACGAAGCAGATGTAACGCCAAAATGTCGCGTATGTTTCTGTTGTGAAAAACTTTGTATCTGTCTTGTAACGTCTCGCCGACGGAACTTTACCTATATATAAAGCGTATGCCTGTTGCGGATTAATCATAATATAAGGAACGATTCATGAAGAAAACGAAATCCACAGGGCCTGGTCTTTTATCACTTGTTGTCTACGGGCTTATTGGTTATGCAGGCTATCAAGCCTACACGCATTTTAAGGGCGGCAGCACTGACGGCGGCAGCGCCATATCAACGCAAGCACCTACGGCGGGCAGTCAAGTCATGCATAGTATCGACAAACGATACGATGCTAAGATTGCTTCTATCCCCGATGATGGGCTATCACGCAGCTTGGATGACTTTATAGGGATTGACGTTTTTGGCGAAGATGAAAGCTACCTCGGCCGCATAGATAAAGTGTATGTTGATACACGTAGCGGACAAATAAATTTCATTTCTATCGTTCAAGAAAAGAGTTCTTTTCGAGAAGCAGACGATACACATTATATATATCCGATATCGTCATTTTCTCAAATTGACGCCGCACAAGCCGCGATACTTAAAAAAGATGCTCAAATTGAGACCGCAGAAGAACAGTATATAAAAAGCCTAGAGCTCTCACAGATTATGGGTGCGGACGTCCTTAATGAAAATGATCAACGTATAGGGGCCGTGCAAAGCGTCGCCATTGACCATGAGTTTAATATCGGTCATTACGTTGTACAAACCACGGTGATCGACCCTGTGTCAGGGACAAATATTTTATTATTACCTTTTCAGCATGCTATGATTACCCCTCTAACCGTTGGATTAGGCCTGAAGATTCAAGCTAACCAAAACGACGAATCTTTATGATAACGGTTCTCAACGGCACAAAACGCACCAAAACAAGGAACATGAAACCAAATGATAAATGAATATTTAGGCCTCACGACCCTTTCTCATGGCGAACTTATATTCCGGGTCTTTATGGCTATTTTATTCAGCCTTATCCTCGGTCTAGACAGAGAAAGCAAAGGCAAACCGATGGATTTTCGCGCCTATATCATTGTTTGCGTCACCACATGCCTTGTTTCAATTTTGGCCTTAGAGCTTTCCGCAAATCATAATAACTCTGAGTTTCTGACCATGGATCTGTCGCGCGTTATCGCGGGCACATTAACCGCCATTGGCTTCCTTGGAACAGGCGCCATCATTACCAAGGATAACGACCAAGTTATCGGCACCGCGACAGGTGCAAGCATTTGGGCGGCTGGCGGCTTTGGCTTGTCGATTGGCTTTGGCATGTATTTCATCGCGATTATTGGCTTCCTTTCTGTCGCCGCAATATTGGTGCTTGGCGGCATGTTCATGGAGCGGTCTATGGGGCGTAAAGATAGCAACAACATTTAGTGGAACTTTTCCCTGCCCGGTACGTATGCACTATTATGAACACACAGCAAAGCTATGATATATATATTAATCAAGACGCAGGTACGGTACGCCATATTGGGCGTGAAGACCTCGAGCGGCGGCTATCTGAGAGCAGCATAGGTATCAGAAAGCTCTTTATACTCAGCGCGCCAGAGTTACTTTCAAAAATATCGCAAATAAGTCAAGGCGACCGCGTTCTAATCGGCGGTGGAGACGGCACCATTAGAAGCTGCGCCAAACACTTCATGAAATCCAACGCCTCCTTTGGCGTTTTACCCTTAGGCACAATGAATTTGCTGGCGCAAGACCTCAACATCCCTAACGATTTAGATGCAGCTTTAGACGCGTACGCGCATGATACCCGCACCATGCCAATGGATGTTGGCATCGTCAATGATGATGTGTTTTTGTGCTGCGCAGGGCTTGGCGTCATGCCCTCAGCCTCTCAAGAACGTGAGAACGCACGCGAAAATCAGAATGATTTGCTGCTCTACGCACAGTTAGCCTCCCATGTTTTCGAACATTTCAACGATGATATGAAGTTTGATTTTATTATTGATGGGAAACGCACAAGAGTGAGATCACCATCTATCGTCGTTTCAAACAATCAATACGAACCAAACAAATCTAAACTTAAAAAAATCAATTTTACGCGCGCACGCCTACAAGACGGGCTGCTGGGGCTTTATTCTATTGCGCCCAAAAGCTTCATGGAAAAAATGAATTTACTTTGGATGCTCAAACTGGGCAACTGGAAGAATACGCGCGCGATAAAAACACAAACAGCGCATAGCTTATCTATCAATATGCCCCAGCAGCAGCAGGCACTGGTCTCCCTTGATGGAGAAACACAAAATATGACATTGCCGCTCAATTTCTCTATACAGCAAAAAGCCCTGCAGATTATAGTACCCAAACAAAAACCGGAACGGTAATATGCAGCATACGCGGGATTTAACAAATCTAATCCAAGACATCTGTGAAAACACAGCAGGTGACAGCGTTGACATGCTGACATTACTTAACACCCTCAAGGCACGGGGTTTTGGGCCATTATTAGCTGGACCATCCTTAATCACGATCATGCCCACCGGCGCGATCCCCGGTGTTCCTGCCTTCTGTGCTGTATTAATTATAATTGTTTGTACGCAGATATTATTGCGTAAAAAGCACCCATGGGTGCCTAAAAGGATTAAAAGCCTTTCATTTAATCGCGACAAGTTCTTATATTACGCAGCTAAATGCCTGCCGTACACACAGAAGATTGATAAGTTCATCCACCCTAGAATGTCTTTTCTCGTCAAAGGAAGAGCCAAATATTTGGTCGCAATTACCTGCATATTATTGGCTTTCACGATAATTATACTCGGGTTTATTCCTTTTGCCGCTTTAGTCCCCGCTATAGGCGTTTTACTGCTCGGCTTGAGCTTAATGGGGCGTGATGGGCTTCTGTTTATTATTGCGCTTATCTTTGCGCTCGCAAGCCTTGCGCTTGTCCCCTATGGAATCACAAAAATATTAGGATAGAAATGACGCGTATATTACATTTATCAGACCTGCATTTTGGCACCGAAACGCCCGATACTTTCGCGGCGCTAGAGCATGAAATCAATATTTTGCAGCCGTCAATCATCATTATCAGCGGCGACTTCACACAAACAGCCTCTCATGATGAATTCACAACAGCCAGAGACTTCATTGCAGCCTTAGCTGTACCCTGCTTTTGCGTTCCCGGTAATCACGACATTCCCAGTTACAACTTGCTGGAACGTTTCTGTGCGCCATATAAACGTTACAAACGTTATATTAATGGCGATATAGAGCCGCGTCTGACCTATGATCACACAGAGATAATCGGCCTAAATACAGCGCGCAGAGCTTTGCCACATTGGAACTGGGCTAATGGCGCAATTTCACGCGCGCAGCGTGCCTGCCTAATGCAGGGTGCCGACAAAGACGTTGCAAATATTCACCGACGTATTTGCGTCATGCACCACCCTATAAACAAAGCAGAGCACACCCCCCTTAATGTAAAGCTTTTTGGCGCACGCAAAGCTTTAGAGACATTGGAAGATGCAAACATTGACCTGGTGCTTACTGGGCACGTTCACCATGCTTCTGTTGATGTGCGAGAAAGCCAAAAAAACAACCACCGCACCATCTTCGTTAGCGCCTCGACAGCATTATCTAGCCGCACGCGTAAACAAGAAAATGGTTTTAATTTCATCACACTTTCACAAGATGAGATTCATATCGCGATCTATAAACTTCAAACTGGCAGCTTCTCCAAAACCGAAACTCATCACTTTGATTAAACGTGTCCCACGATAAAATGGTCACAAAAAAGCGCAGATGTTTTTTTCAAACATCCGCGCTTTACTTAAAAATATCTCAGCTTATGCCGCCATAGATTTTTCCCAGTCTTTTATGTCTTGTTCAGCCTGTTCACGGCTCTTACCATAGCTTTCTTGGAGTAAGCCCATTAACTTCTCACGGTCGCCATCAAGTTGGTCGAGGTCATCATTAGTGAGCTTGCCCCACTTTTTCTGTGCTTCGCCTTTGAGTTGCTTCCAGTTACCTATTAAAATGTCCTTATTCATAGCGTTTCTCCTTGTTTAATATTCACGCGTTAAAAAAGCTCTGCACCACCGCACGGGGGAGGGCACGATGGTGCAGGGCTTTGGGCAAAAGCCTTACTTTTTAGACTTGGTTGTATGCTTGCGGAACTGTGCCGTCTCCGCAGCGCTTAACTTAAACTTTAATGCACCTTTGACTTCTACAATTTCAGCTTCATGAAATGGTATCGCGAGCTTTTCGCCGCCCAAACCCATGAACTGATCATAAGAGATAATCAGCTGATCTGCATTACCATCGCGCAAAAGAACATTATCAACTTCGGCGAGGGTTTCACCATCTGGTGAAGTCAGTACTGCATCCAGAATTTTGGCCACGCTATAGCTTTGGCCTGGAATGACGCGCGTTGTTTCTGACTGCTCTAAGCGGTCATATGAAAAACGGGCCGCTTTATCGATGCTTTCTTCTGTTAATGCCACAACCACATCACCATCAGTCTGGCGGTTCATAATGACACTGTAATCAAATGCAGCAAGCTTACCTAAACCTGTAAAATCGCCATCACCGAGCACGACCATTGTCGCCTTGCCATTGCCGTTCACGATAATGTCCCGCACCTTCGCAATGCGCTCACCATTTGTATTATAGACAGGCTGACCAATTATGCCTTGCGCTGTCATGCGTTCATTGACAACAATTTCATTTATATCTGACGTATCATCATCATCTTTAAACGCTTGTTTTGCATCTTCATATGTATCTGTCACTGCGCCGGATACTTTATCAGCGGCCTCTGAGACATCTTCCTTAGTGTTTTCCCAAGCATCTTTAACATCCTTTTTAAAGCTGCCTGAGCTTTCTGCGGCTGAAGTATTTGCTTCAACCTGCACATTTGCTTTCGCGTCCGCATTGATTTCAGCAAAGCTAGGTGCTGATACTGTTAATGCGATTGCTGATACTGCTGTGAGTAATGTCTTTTTCATTGTTAGATCCTCTTATTTATTTCGTTCACTAGCACTAACCACTCGGCGCCAACATCGTTCCAAAAAAATAAAAAAGGTCCGCCACAATGGACTGACCTTCAAGTAACGCGGGGGGAGGGAAATTTAGGGTTATCTAGGTCCTCCGCCCATAGTGGGCTCTACCAAAGAAATTTGGGCCAACGTTATTGGCGTCTGTCAGCAATGACAAGGACGCGACATTTATAGAGCACCTTGAAGAGGCAGAAGATAGATGCTTAAATAAAGTTCAGGAAATAATGAGCGATGCGGTACGTATGCTTGACAGTGAGTATGAAGCACTGAAGAAAAGCCATGAGTATATGAGAAGATTAAAGGCACAGATGAAATCCATTTAGAAATCTACATCAACGAAAAACCCCGCCTTGCGCTAAGCAAGGCGGGGTTTTTAATATCTTTATATATATGTATTATTTCGCGGCATCTTGTATTGATTCGCCTGCGTTCTCAATGTCTTGACCTGCGCCATTAAGCGTTCCACAAGCCGTGAGGCTTAAACTCGTTAAGGCCAAAATTGTTAGGGTGAGTAAGTTCATCTTCTTCAACATAGTTATGCTCCTTTTTTTGTTCACACTACCTACGCCTTCCAAAGAAAATCGTTCCCCGCCGAGGAGAAGAAAAAATGTAGCTCCACCGCCTTAACTAAGCATTATAATCGCAATACATATAACCAACGCCGCGAACGGTCTTAATAATATTATTGTCATCATCCTCTAATTTTTTGCGTATACGTGCAATTTGTATGTCTATACTACGGTCATAAGCATCATAGTTACCCTCACGCGTCAGGTCGAAAAGAAGGTCGCGACTTAAAGCGCGGTTAGGTGCACTCACCAAAGATTCGAGAAGTTTAAATTCGCCTGTTGTTAGCTCTAGTGATTTTCCACCTTGGTCAAAAGCTTGGTATTGTGCACGATTTAATATCCATTTTGAAAACGCGACAGTATCTTCTTTTTGAGGCGCGGTTTCTTTTGTAGGTGCGGCTTCATTCACACGGCGCAGCACGGCTTTAATCCGCGCCGACAACTCGCGCATTTCAAAAGGTTTCGTAATATAATCATCCGCGCCCATTTCTAAGCTAATGATTTTCTCTGTCGTGTCGCTTTTCCCTGACACAACAATAATGCCCGCTTTCGTCATTGTTTTTAACTGGGGGAGAAGCGTCAGCCCCTCACCGTCAGGTAGAACGAGGTCTAATAAAATAACATCTGGCCGCACCGCTTCAACTTCATCGCGCGCTTGCTGGGTGCTATGTACGCTAACAACACTATAGCCATCAGATTCTAGATATTCCTTAAGGACGACTTGTAAATCACGGTCATCATCAATGCTAAAAATAACACCTTTATTCATTTTTCATGCCATTTCTACCGTTATTGTTATGCGCGCCGCTTCGCAGCACACCACTCTTCTTCTCTATAAGGCGCAAGCATACACCTTTTGATACATTTCAGAAACAAAGTTTTTCACAACGGATACATTGCAGACAAATTGAGGTTACGTGGCGCCGCTAACATTATGAGGTAAACAATAAAAAGGAACATCATAATGTTTGATACAGACGCACTTCTAGAACACAATGAAAGATTGCTGAAATTCGCGAGAAAGCTGACAAAGAACCAGCATGACGCAGATGACCTTCTTCAATCAACGCTGCTGCGTGCATTGGAAAAGAAGGAATTATTCAAGTCTGGAACAAGCCTTTACAGCTGGATGTCCAAAATCATGTTTAATTTATTTGTCTCTGGTTACAGACGCAAAGTAAAATTTGAAACTCAATATGACCCAGAGCCATACATCGAAAAACAGTTTGTTGACGCTACACAAGACAAGAAAATTGAAGTTCAAGATGTCGGCAAGGCTATGAATAGCTTGTCTGCGGATCATAAAGAAATTCTCGTCATGGTTTGCGTGCAAGAAATGAGCTATGCAGATGTCGCGCAAGAGCTTGATGTTCCTGTAGGCACAGTGCGTTCACGATTATCACGCGCAAGAGAAGGCCTACAAAAAGAGCTTGCCACTGTAACGACCCAGCACCATGTTGCTCAGGCGGCACATTGTAACAACAATGCCCCATCACTACAGATAGCGGCCTAACACACAATAAAGCCGGCATCTGCCGGCTTTATTTTCATGCTGCTTTTTGTTTTTGATTTATATAGCGCAGAATTTCGTGCTTCAAATCAGCCTCTACTAACGGCTTGGGCAGGTATGAATCCATCCCGCATTCTATACATTTACTTTTATCACCAACCAAAGCGTGCGCGGTCATACCAATAATCGGCGTGCGTTCTAACGTATTTTGCGCCTCATATTCTCTAATTTCTTTGGTCGCCGTGAAGCCGTCCATAACAGGCATTTGTATGTCCATCAGCACAACATCATAGTAATTCTTTTTCCAGAGGTTAAGCGCCTCTAGCCCTGTTCGTGCAACATCATACTCAACGCCAAGCTCATCAAACATATAACTCAAGACCACAACGTTGCCTTCATAGTCCTCAACAACAAGAATTTTTTTCTCATTGTGTAAAGCGCTGCGGATTTTATCATTAATTTTCAGATCTTTTTTCTCAGCCTTATGTGATGGTGCCCTCGTCGTTTCAATCTTAATTGGCAGCATCAGCGTAAAGGTCGTGCCTTTATTCAGCTCACTACTTAAAAAGATATTACCGCCCATCAAGCTTGCTAGATTCTTAGATATCGGCAAGCCCAGCCCCGTCCCGCCATATTTACGCGAAACCGATGAATCAGCCTGCTTAAATTTTTGAAAAACTAAATCAAAGTTCTCAGGGTCAATACCTATTCCGGTATCACTTACTGTAATCTTTAATAGCCTCGCATCGTCACGTTCTTCAATTTCTGCGCTAATGCTTACGCCACCTTCGTCGGTAAATTTAATCGCATTATTAATCAAATTGACAAGAATCTGACGGATACGCTTTATGTCACCGTAAAATTCAGCGCCTTTAAGTGCAGAATAATCAAACACAAAGCTAACGCCTTTTTCAGAAGCTTTCAGCGCCATCATGCTGATGACATTTTCAAAAATCTCATCCAAAATGAAGCCTTGTTCATCTAATTCAAGCTCACCACTTTCAATCTTAGAAAAGTCGAGAATGTCATTTATCAGGTCAATAAGCGCAGATGTACTCGACTTTAAAGTCCCGATCAAGCTTTGCTGCTTTTCGCTAAAGCTCTCCCGTGTGCGTTCAAAAATTTCAACGATGCCATTAATTGCCGTAAGCGGCGTTCTGATTTCATGGCTCATATGCGCTAGAAATTCGCTTTTTGCGCGGTTGGCATCCTCGGCTTCCAATTTTTCAGCTTTCAAACGTTCCTGCGCTTGTACCGTATGGGTGATATCCGTATGAATACACACAATACGGCTGGCCTTGCCGTCCTTCTGATAGAGCGCCTTGCCTCTAGACTGTATCCAAATCCAGCGTCCACTTTTATGCTTCATACGAAATGATTGGCGATATTCGGAAAGATTTCCGCCTAAATACTGTTCTAAATACGTCCATGCATCATCTGCATCATCCTGATGCAGCAAGCTTCTGAAATATTCAATATTTACTTTAGAGGAATCATATTCCTCTCCAAGCATTTCAAAGAACCGCCGCGAAAAAAACACGTTGTGGTTTTCTATGTCCCAATCAAAAATCCCGTCATCACTACCATCTACCGCGATAGTCAGGCGCTCTTCCATTTCCTTCAAAGACGCGGCCATATGCCCGTGTGCACGTTGGACAAAGAGTAAAAATCCGTTAAAAATAAGCAATAAAACTGTGCCTATGACAACACTGACAATGAGCGTTTTCAAATATTGCTTTTTCTTTTTACCCAATAAATTAAAACGTTCATTAAGATTTTCGTACGTTTCTTTTAACATCATTGCATTGATACGCACGATGTTATCTTTAATACGATCAACACTTTGCACATCATATAATGTGGTCTTTTCGACTTGTGTTTCAAATGTCGTTGCGCGCTCTTCTAGCTTTTTAGAAAACTCTGTGAAGTAACTTCTAATCTCTGCTAAACGGCTCATCTGCGCGGGGTTTTCTGCGGTTAAATCCGATAATTTTGCGATCCGCTCAGAGACCTCAGCCTTCTTTTTTTCGTAATCTTCGGTGAAGGTATCTTTACCTGTAATTAAGTATCCACGCTGCGCGGAGAGCATGCCCTCAATCAAAGAAGATACTTTTTCTGACTGGTTAATTACTTCTTGTGTTTCAATGACGAGCTCATCGGTTTTGGTCAAGCTTCTATCACCTGAAAGGGCGCTCCATATCAATGTCGATGTACACGCCAATAAGAGTAAAGTGAACAATATAAAGTTGCGCAGGGCCGTCTTGTCCATGGTGTCGCTTCCAGATTTTTTGATTATATCTTCAAGACACTACGCTAAAAGCCCTCTTTAATCCATATAAAAAGGCCAGCTGCATGACAGCTGGCCTTTCTACATTCGTATAAATTAGCTCTTAGGGGGCGCCACAGCTGCCCGTATCACATGGACTACAGCCGATACTATAAACAGCGCAATGAATACTATGAACAACAGCTGGGCGATGTCGGCGGCGATTAATGCCACCCCGCTTAAACCCAAAACACCTGCAATAATCGCAATAATTAAAAAAGAAATTGACCAACTTAACATGCTTATCTCCTTTGGTTGTTTGTACATGAACGTCTGTATAGTCAAACGCTTTCTCTCACGTTAAAGTTCCAACAATAAAAACAAAAACTTTAAGGGAACCTCTTTTTGTTCGGAGCGTTAGACTGAGTAGCACATAGCAAAATTACACTCAAAACAAAGGACAGAAAACATGTTAGACATTAAAAAAATTGCTTTATATAGCGCGGCCTTCTTCACTATGGCCCATGGCGGACTTGCGCATGCAGATGGTTTTACATCGCACCAGAGCGTTAGCGAAAAATCATATGAACATTACGCCGACAAGCTTCCTGCGGAAAAGAAATTGGAGCTTCGTGAATATTTAGATTACGTCGCATCGGACCGTGAGCCGTGCCAAGGCTACCGCCAGGCACCAGTCGGTTTTGTTAAAGACGGCTGTGATCTTAAACGCATCGCACCACAAAAAGTCGCAGCGGTACCCTCAAAAGTAGAGAACCTTAAAATGAGCAAAATCTTGACGGATTATGAGATTAACTTTGCCTTTGATAGCGCCGCGATTGAGCCTGCTGCAGGCCTCACCATTGATCAAATTGCGAGTGAGATCAAAGATTATAAGCCCAATGAGGTCACCGTCACAGGTCATACTGACACATCAGGACCAACAACGTATAATGCACAGTTATCAAAACAACGTGCAAATAGCGTTTCAAAAGCACTTCTTGAGCGCGGCGTAACTAACCGCATTATTGACCAAGAAGCGCGCGGTGAATATGACCTTGCAGTACAAACCAATGATGGCGTTGCATTACGTGAAAACCGCCGCGTTGTCGTTGAGTTTAGAAAATAGCGTTTTATTCGCACATGACGCATAAGCAAATAACAAGTGGGCACGATGGGGTATTATAGAACCATCATGCCCGCTTTTTTTAAAGCACAAGAGTAAAAAATGAGAAAACCAGTGACAGATCAAGACATACAAGCCCTTATAGATGGACAGCTTCACGATGACGATGCCGAGCGCGTTATGCTTTACATCCAAGAGAAGAACTGGGCAAGACAGCGCTATTTTGAACTCCAGCAGCAGAAGGATAGCATTATTAAATTTTATAGACCTCACTGACACATTAGCCACCGAACCAAACACATCAGGCACAAAAAAAGCGCTCATTAAATGAGCGCTTTTTGTATGTCCGCCCAAGAAGGAGGCGGTTATAAAGTCCGTTTAAGCGATTCGCTTGTTGCCCATGATAAACCATAGCGCCATACCAATAACAGGCAACGCCAGAATAAGCACGACCCATACAAGCTTCATAACAGGCTTCAAACCACTTTGAATCACGCTCATAATCGCCACAATATCTAGTATCAAAACAACTAAACCTAATAGTCCATATTCCATCTTACTATCCTTTCTGTAATTTTCTCCAATAGTGCCAATGGTCGACAAGGTACAATAGTTCCACAAAAAAACGCAAAACGCATACAAACAGAGTATAGACGCGCGCATAATATATATGAGCCATCAAAACGCTTGTGAAAAGAAAACGAGGAACTTACTCTATATCGGCGTGTTGGAATAAAAAACACGTGTTTAAGCAAGGAAGAGCCACCATGAATCATTCCACCACAGCCGTACAACATGCCGATATGGACATCATAACAACGCGCAACCCTGCGACGGGAGATGCCCTGAAACAATACCCTGAATTCTCTCCAGATGAAGCAGCAAGCATCGTTGATAAATCACATAAGGCTTTTGGCGACTGGCGCAAGACAAGCTTTGCTCACCGCGCGGCTTTAATGGTGAAAGCTGCGGCGCTGCTAAAAGAGCAAAAAAATACGCTTGGCGCTTTGATGAGCGCCGAAATGGGCAAGGTTCATAAAGAGGCCGTCGCTGAGATTGAGAAATGCGCTTGGGTCTGTGAGTATTATGCACAAAAAGCAGAGACATTCCTCGCTGATGAAGAAGTACAAACAGATTTGCATCATAGCTTTATAAGCTATCAACCAATTGGCGTTGTACTGGCCGTCATGCCCTGGAATTTTCCATTTTGGCAGGTTTTACGCTTCGCCGCCCCCAATTTAATGGCAGGGAATGGCGCCGTGCTTAAACATGCCAGTAGCGTCACTGGCTGCGCCCTTGCCATTGAAAATATTTTCATCAAGGCTGGCTTTCCGGAGAATTTATTCAGAACGCTGGTGATCGGCAGCAAAAAAGTTGAAGCGATCATTGCCCATGAACATATACGTGCGGTGACATTAACCGGCAGTACGCAAGCAGGGCGCGCCGTTGGAGAAGCGGCAGGCCGACATTTAAAAAAGACTGTTCTAGAATTAGGCGGCAGCGACCCTTATATTATTTTAGCCGATGCCGATTTACCGAAAGCCGCAGAAATTTGTGCCACATCTCGCCTACTCAATGCGGGGCAAAGCTGCATTGCGGCGAAGCGGTTTATTGTCGTTGAAGCGGTTTATGATGACTTCATCATAGAACTGAGTGCCGTCTTTGCAAAAAAGAAAATGGGCGACCCGTCTGATGAATCAAACGATCTTGGTCCGCAAGCAAATGAAGCGCTGCGCGATGAGCTACATGATCAAGTGCTAAAGTCAATTGCACAAGGCGCCACATGCATAACGGGCGGTGAAATACCTGATAAGGCCGGCGCATGGTACCCGCCAACGATTCTAAGTGATGTGCGCGCGCCTATGCCTGCTTATAACGAAGAGTTATTTGGCCCTGTGGCCGCAGTGATTAAGGTTAAAGACACGCAAGAAGCCATAAATGTTGCCAATGCCTCTGAGTTTGGCCTTGGCGGCGCTGTATTCACACAAGATTTAGCAAAAGGACAAGACATAGCCCGCAACATGATTGAAAGTGGCGCTGTTTTTGTCAATTCGCAGGTTAAATCAGACCCGCGCTTGCCGTTTGGCGGCATTAAAAATAGCGGCTATGGCCGTGAACTATCACGCTTTGGCATACATGAATTTGTCAATATCAAGACGATCGGCGTCGCAACTTAAAATAAATTTTTGGAACTTATTACCTTTATAAGCTTTGGTAAAAGGAAGCATTAATAATAAAGGATATAAAAAATGAAAAAGCTTAGTTTAGCACTTTCCGCCGCTGCAATATCGTTATGCGGTGCATATGTGCCTGCACATGCGGAGGTCGTTCATACCAAGACCTATATGAATACCGTTGATCAGAGTGATGTACACGAGATTTATTTTTCCAAATTCGATATCAACAATGATGGGCTATACGCTAAATCTGAAGTCGGTGAACGCCTTTTTTACGCTTTTGACCTCGATGGTAATCAGGTCATTGATAATATTGAATGGGATAAAAAAACTGTTTTAACAGTGACCCCAATGGAAAAAGAGGTCTATAAATTTGTTGATTACAATGATGATGGTTATGCAGATCTACAAGGCTATAGCTATGAGCTGTTCTTTAAAGAATCAGGCCTAATTATGTTTGATGAAAATAAAGACGGCTTATCGGCGGCAGAGTTTATCTCAACTGGCTTTCAAAGCTTAGATGATAATGATAACAACACGATTGAATTATCTGAATGGCAAGAAGCCTATGAACAACAATTCGCGCCTTTAAGCGCCGAGCCAGAACGCTATAACGATTAATCCAATAAACACCACCACATACAAAAAACGCCTGCAGATTATGCAGGCGTTTTTTAATGCGTAAATTGTGGCTTAATCAATGAACTTCCCTGAAATAAACCCCGCAATTACGGCAAGAGCCATGCTACTTGCGGGCGCGCTTTCGACAAATTCTTTAAGCTGCGTTTCAGAGCCCTCAAGCAATTGCGCAACGATGGCCTGCGTTTCTTTTTGCACGCGTTTCATGCGCACCTTACGGTAGCTTACGACGCTCACAGCCATAATAACGCTGACAAAAGATCCCGCCAATATTATGCCGGCTGTGAAAAATGCGGCTAAATGAGCTGGCTGCGTAATTTGCAGCCATAAATACGTGCCAATCGCCACAAATACAACGGCAATAAGGGCAAGCGTGGCAGCCAATAAAAACAACCCAAAGACACATTTACTTTTATGTGTAAAGGGCGACTGGCTGCCCACAACCCTATCCAATATAATGCTTTCAATAAGCGGATATAAACTATTCATTTTATCTACGCTTCATAAGCATATTGATTAAATACCCTGCTGCAAATGCTGCTGCGACTGACTGCGCGGGGTGTTTTTTGACCTTGCCTTCTAAGTCATCATATTTTTTGTGACCGTAAAGCTTTGCATTGACAAGCTGTTCCGCTACAGAGCTTTTTATCTCCGCGCTGTGAATCTTTCCTTCTTCTTTAATATGCTTTGTCAGCTCAAAAACATTAGACTTCAAAGATTCAATATCACCTTTAATACCTTCAATTTCAGGGTATGAAGATTCTGATTTCAACTGAATTGCTTCTGATTTGGACTTCGCCATGATGTCTCTCCTTTTTCATGTCTGTTCATCTTATGATATCTATTCTAACGGCCCAGACCATGTTTCGTTCCCTGTATGCGCGTTTAAATAAATGCCTTAAAAATATTGACGCTCATAGGGCGCATACATGTAACATAAGGAACTCCTTTTGTTGTGCCGCGTTGGTCTGGGCACTTATAAACCACAATAAGGAGAGCACATCATGCTGAAGAAAAAAATTTTATACACTCTTATGGGCGCCACGTTATTAACCCCGCTCGCAAGCACTGCAGGCAAGGCAGAAACACCGCTACCCGCACGCAGTGACGACGCTGACATTGTTCTAACCGGCACAATTGGTAATATCCGCAGTGATGAATTTGACCTTAAATACAGCTCAGGCGTGATCACTGTTGAGCTTGATGAGCTGAAATGGAACGGCGATGAGACCAAACACCTCAGGACAGGGCAAATCGTCACGGTTTCGGGGCAAATTGATGATGATTTATTCGAAGGCCGCGAGATTGAAGCCGATAACATCTACGTTCAGGACTCATCCGTTTATTATTACACCAATGATGTCCGCCCGTCTTACGCGGTACAGTATGAACGTGATGGCGCAGATGAACGCTATGTTTCAATGCAAGGCACTGTCAGCGATATAAGCGGTAATAAATTTACAATTACAGGCAGAAACCACGCAGTTATGCAGGTCGATGCCAGTGATTTGAGTTATGACCCCTTTGATGATGAAGGCATAAAAATTAAGTCCGGTGATCGCGTGCATGTCTACGGTGAATTTGATGACGGCTTTTTTGAAAGCCATGAAATAGAAGCTGATAGCATTGTGATTCTCTCACAAGCTGGCGTTACAGTGCAGTAGGTTTCAACGATTAACAATCAACAGATACCAAAAAAAATAGCGCCGGATCTTCAATCATCCGGCGCTATTTTTATCGGCTGTATTTAAAAATGTTACTTGGCTTTGCCCAAACCGTTGTTCTTACTCTGTATCAATAGTGGTTGTCGCCGTGGCTCTTGTTTCAGATTTCGCTGCCGCTCCACTATCCAAATCTTGGATTCTATAGCTGCCATCAACATCTGTTTTCGCATCAAGCTCCGCGCGCCCTTTCACCGTAGAATCACGATCGGCGTCGGCATTTGCATCTGAATTAAGGCTCTGGTCGCTCTCGCTACCTGCGCTGATATCATTTTCAACCAACACACCTCCGCTAGCGTCTTCAAAAATTGTTTGTTCGCTTTGAAGCTGCGTATCTGCATGCGTTGAAAGGCTCTGTGATGTTTCCGCGCGGGCCTGACCCGCAAAGGCAGCGCCCGCGATGACTGTTAACGAGGCGCATAGTAATAAATGTTTCATTGTTGTTTCTCCTTATTTATATGAACAACTAACGCCATAAGACAAAAATGGTTCCGTGCAGCAAGCCGCTGCTTTTAGAGGTTCGTACGTCGCCTGCGTGGGCACCATTTATATAAAGCAGGCAGAACCAGCAGCGTCAGAATCGTTGATGATATAATGCCGCCAATCACCACAGTCGCCAGCGGCCTTTGGACTTCTGACCCAGCGCCGATATTAAAGGCCATCGGCACAAAACCAAGGCTGGCGACAAGCGCGGTCATCAAAACAGGGCGCAGCCGTGTCAGTGCGCCTTCAATGATCGCTTCTTCTTGCGGCATGCCTTTGGCTTCTAAATCACGAATGAAGGACAGCATGACCACGCCGTTCAGCACCGCAACCCCCGATAAAGCAATAAAGCCAACGCCAGCAGATATCGAAAGCGGGATATCACGGATAATTAACGCCGCAATGCCGCCCGTTAATGCCAAAGGCACGCCCGAGAAAACTAACGCCGCCGCACGGAGCGAGTTAAAGGCCATAAACAGCAAGCCAAAAATCAGCAGTAACGACATCGGGACAACAATCATCAAGCGCTGCTTGGCAGAGATAAGTTGTTCAAACGTGCCGCCATAATCAACCCAATACCCCGCAGGAACATCAACTTTGCTGCGTATATTATTTTGCACATCTTTAACAAAGCTTGCTAAGTCACGGCCGCGTACATTAGCAGTGATAAAGATACGCCGCTTGCCATTTTCACGGCTAATTTGCGCATGACCATAGGCGATATCAAGGGTTGCGACTTCTTTTAATGGTACGTAATCAGGCGCATCATGTGCCCGCGTATCATGCCTTGCGTTAGGTAGGGGGATTGGCAGCATTTCAAGACTTTGCATGTCCGTACGTAAGTTTTCTGGCAAACGTACAACAATGTCAAAACGCTTATCGCCTTCAAACACCTGCCCGACTTCACGTCCACCCATTGCAATTTGCACAACACCTTGCACATCCGCAATATTCAAGCCATATAAGTCAAGGCGCTTACGGTCTGGAATGATGCTCAGCGTGGGTAGGCCAGAGGTCTGTTCGACTTTAACATCAGCTGCGCCGTCCACCTTTTTCAGCGCGGCTTCAATTTCCTGTGCGGTCTTAAAAAGTTGATCAAGATCATCGCCGTAAAGCTTGATCGCCAAGTCACTCCGTACGCCAGCGATAAGTTCGTTAAAGCGCATTTGTATTGGCTGCGTAAACTCATAATTATTACCCGGCACTTGTTCTAATGCATGTTCCATACGCTCAACCAACGCCGCCTTCTCTAGGGTGGGGTCTGTCCACTGGTCGCGCGGTTTCAAAATAACAAAGGTATCGGCAACGTTTGGCGGCATTGGGTCAGTCGCGACTTCGGGCGTACCGATTTTACTAAAGACTGTTTTGACCTCATCAAAGGCCAGTATTGCCTTTTCCACTTGATGCTGCATATCGGTGGATTGGCTCATGCTTGTACCGGGTATACGCATCGCATGAAGGGTAATGTCGCCTTCATCAAGGCTTGGAATAAATTCCGCGCCCATGCGTGATGCACCGACAAGGCTAACCGCCACCAAAATGATCGCCGTTAAAATAACGATTGGTGGGTGTGCAACACTCCATTTCAAAAGCGGTGCATAGGCTTTCTTTGCGCCGCGAATCACGATGTTTTCTTCTTCATGTACTTTGCCTGTAATAAAGGTTGCAACGGCAGCAGGAACAAATGTCAGCGACAAAACAAGTGCGCTTAACAATGCGACAACAACCGTGAAAGCCATTGGATGGAACATCTTCCCTTCAACGCCAGTGAGTGAGAAAATAGGAATGTAAACAATCGTGATAATCAAAATACCAAAGATACTCGGCTTAATAACTTCTGCTGTCGCACGCGCCGCTAAAGAAAAACGCTCTTCTTTGTTGAGTAAGCGTCCAAGCTTATGTTGTTCCATACCGAATCGGCGTAAACAGTTTTCAATGATAATCACTGCGCCATCAACAATAAGGCCAAAATCAAGTGCGCCTAAGCTCATCAAATTGCCTGATACTTTATTTTCAACCATGCCTGTAATGGTCATTAACATTGCAATGGGGATAACCATGGCCGTAATCAACGCGGCTCTTAAATTACCGAGCAGCAAGAATAAAACAACAATCACCAATATAGCGCCCTCAACAAGGTTTTTTTCAACCGTTTTTATGGTGCGTTCAACAAGCGATGTACGGTCATAGACTGGCGTCGCATGAACGCCGTCGGGCAGAGAATCATTGACGACTTCCAGTTTTTTGGCAACGCGTTTTGCGACTTGTTGTGCGTTTTCACCCATTAACATCATGGCTGTGCCGAGAACGACTTCCTTGCCGTTTTGCGTCGCGGCGCCTGTGCGCAGGGGCGAGCCTAGCGCAACATCAGCAACATCACCAATGCGAATAGTAACTTCATCACGCTTCGCAATGATTATGTTCTGAATATCGCCAATATCTTTGACTTGGCCGGGGATGCGCACAAGGTATTGCTCTCCATATTTTTCAATATAGCCTGCGCCGACATTGTTATTATTGCGCTCCAAAGCATCAATCACATCAGCAATGGTTAGGTCGTAAGACAAAAGCTGTTTAGGGTACGGCATAACGTGGTATTGCTGTTCATAGCCGCCGATTGTATTAATCTCAATCACGCCTTTAAGATTACGCAGCTGCGGCATAATCACCCATTGTTGAAGCGTCAGCAAATCCATCGGTGTGTACTTCGTGCCATCATCCTTCACCGCATCGTCTTCGGCAGCAACGGTATACATATAAATTTCACCAAGCCCTGTTGCAATTGGCCCCATCATCGGTTCAATATTTTCTGGAATTTGGCCTTTTATACTTTGCAGGCGCTCTGCCAATAACTGGCGCGCGAAGTAAATATCAGTGCCGTCTTCAAACACAACCGTAATCTGAGAAAGGCCATAGCGTGAGATGGAGCGAGTATAATCAAGCTTGGGAATGCCTGCAATGGCCGTTTCAACGGGAAAAGTGATGCGCTGTTCGACCTCCAGTGGTGTATAGCCCGCAGCTTCGGTATTGATTTGGATTTGGACATTGGTAATGTCGGGCACAGCATCAATCGACAGACGTTTGAAGTTATACGCTCCTAAAATACAGACACCAAGCACAGCAATCAACACCAGCCAACGCTGGCGGATTGACGCTTCAATAATTTTTTCTAACATATTATGATTCCTTATAAATTCTTTTAATGCTCATGCGCCGCGCCGGATTTCAAAATATCGGCTTTGATAATGAAACTCCCTGCGCTGACATAGGACTGACCAGCGCTGAGACCGCTGATAATTTCGACATAACGCCCATCTGAGATTCCAGTTTTAACTGGCTTCATTTCATAGCTTTCGCCATGTTTTACGAACACAACGGTTTGCGCTTCCATAGTCTGCAATGCAGATTCACGTACTGCCACAGCGACCTGTTTTTGGGATATAGTCACGTCACCTTCAACATTCATGCCCGGGCGCCAGATACCGTTTTCATTTCCTAGTGGCGCAATCGCGACAAGGGTTTGGCTAAGCGCATCTGCCGTTGGAAAAACCATTTTAATCGTCGCCTCACCTTGCTTTGTGTCATCAAGGCTATGGACGCGTACGCTTTGCTTGGCGCTGACCTTATCGGCATCTTTGGGGAAAATATGAAACTTTGCCCAAACATTTGAAAAATCTGCAATGGTGAAAAGCGGCGCGTCACCGGCAACGTCTCCCAAATTCGTGTTACGCGCTAAAATCGTGCCATTAATCGGCGCGATAACATTATAGTTTTTAAGGCTTTCATTACTCTCGATAACCGCAAGTATCTGACCCTTTTCAACGCTTTCGCCCCAATCAACCGCTACGCTACGCACCACACCTGAAAAACGCGCACGGACATCAGCTTTGGCGTTTGGATTCATGGTAATGCGCCCCGTTAATGCAACCACGTCAGCGATCATAGCAGGCGCAGATTTCTCAATCGCAACACCTGCTTTTTGCGCAGCAGCGGCGGTGATCTCCGTTGTGCTTTCTTCATGTTCATCATGACCGTGCTCGTCGTGTCCGGCGGCCTTTTCATCATGGTCGTCATGGTCATTGTGCTCGCCGTGATCTGCTGCTTGCTGCATCTCGCCTTGATGCCCGTGTCCATCATTATCGCTTGCCCATACAGGCGCGCTGTATGAGGGGGTAACAAGCAGTGCAAGGGTAAGCGCTGTAATTAAAACTGTATATTTCATGTCTATTCTTCCTTTTTATTCAAGTTGCCGCCAAGCGCGGAGGCTGCCATATCGGCATATGCGCCGCTCAACATATCAATTTGTGCTGTGCTGCTATGGAATGCAGCCAGTGCTTCGAGATGGCGTTCTTGCATATCAAAAAGTGTGCGCTGCGCATCTAAAAGGTCAAGAAACGAAAATGCGCCTCTGTTGAACCCATCCTCTGCTTGCGAATAGGCTTTTCGCGCGGAGGGCAGAAGCCCGTCTTGATAGGCGGTAACCTCTTCACGGACACTGACGAGTGTTTGCCAAACTTCCATGACTTGCCGTTCTAAAGCAAGGCGCTGTGCGGTTTGATCCGCTTGTGCAGCGCGCAAGTTGGCTTTCGCCTCGGCAATGCGCCCTTGATTGCGATCAAAAACATTGATCGGGATGGATATACTGGCAAGAAAAGCTGTGCCGTCACCCTCAGCAAAGCGGCGTACCCCCAAACCAAACACAGGGTCAGCAACGCCATTGGCGCGCGCTAGGCCCAGCGCCGCATCTTCGCGCATCACTGCAATTTGGCTCATGACGCTCATTGGCGTTTGCTCAATCGCCTGTAATATAACTTCACGCTGCGGCACAGCAGGTAGCGCCATTAAATCAGCGGCAATATTTTGGCCAAGATCCGCACGCCCCATTAAATTCGCTAGGGCCATTTTTGTCACGCGCAGCTCTTTTTCTGCTTTGCGCTCGGCCACTCGCGCGCTAGAGACTTCTAAATCCGCTTTCGTGTGCTGAATTTCAGCGGACTTTGCGGCGTTAATGCGTTTTTTGACCGCCTGATGGGTCTGGTCGGCCAATGCAACGCGCTGCTTTGCTAAACGGAGCGTTTCTTGTGCAATCGCAACCTGCATATAGGCAGATTTGGTCTGGGCGAGCACGCTTTGAATGCTGGCTAAAGCTTGCTGATCCATATGCTGTTTTTCAAGCATCGCGACTTGTTCACGCTTTGAGCGCTTCCCCGCGATTTCCAATTGCTGCTGGACGCCTAAAGAGTATTCCGCGGCGTCGAGGCCGCTGCGCGGTGTATCGCCGCCAAAGTTTTCCGCTTCGAATATAGCTTGCGGGTTCGGCCTTAGTGATACTTGCGCGCGGTGGCCTTCTGCCGCCACGATTTTAGCCTTATAGCCCTGAATTTGTGGGTTTTGATCCAAGACAGCGCGATAGACACCGTCAAGTGTGAGTGTGCTTTCTGCCTGTGCATGGGCTTGGCGTTGCAGCGTAATGCACGCCATCAACATCAGCACAGAAAGGATGAATTTTCCTTTGGACATATTGGTGTTCCTTTGATTTTTAGATAATAGAAGTCATGCGCTCTTATATGAGCGCAGAGAAAATGCAGACGGATTACGCCTGTAAATTTAAGCTATCGGAGGGCGATATAACGGGGCGTGGTCGCGTGAACGCGAGGAGACCTGCATCGGGGCTGTGATGCGCTCTGCTAAAGCAATTGTTGCTGCGCCATCGGCAAAGGCCACAAGAAACACATGCGCGTGAATACAGCAGCAATGCTGGCACTGATCAAGATCAGCTTGATCCTGCGTTTTCTCAGTTTCACAATCTGAAGCGTTATTACTTACTTTAGCATTTGCGTGCGGTAGCGCATCGCCCGCTTGATGTGTACATGCCGCGTTCGCCATAGCCGCATGCGCAGCTTCTGACAAGCCACCAACTAAAAAGGCGCATAACGCGAATATGAGAATCAAACGGTTCATGAAATAAATATACCATAGCTTTTTAAATTTTCTAGGCTTAAAAGCCCAAAGCACGTATGCACGATATAGGATTTTTCTATAACCGCGCCTTCAAACATGGTAGAAAAAGAATACTGCTCTCAATAAATGCGAGCTGCTTAGCTCTCAAACCCGCCCCCCACCATAGACACACACAGGGCGGATGAAATATATGTGCAAAATGAAAGTGCGATTGAATGATTTCAAAACTTTACAATTATTGGCAAATTTTAAAAGGAAACCTTTGGTTTGTACCGGCCGTATTCTGCGTTATTTTTTTGGGGGTCACGGCTGCTTTTTATAGCATAGAGGTACATTATTTTCAAAATTACGACTACCCCAAATTCTTTTTTCACGGCACTACCGATGATGCAAAATCAGTCACCATTACGCTGCTTTCCGCCATGATTACAATGGCAACCCTCGCTATTTCAATTACAATGGTCGTTTTATCACTCGCCGCTTCACAGCTTGGCCCGCGCCTGATCAAAACATTTATGGCCGACCGCAGAACAAAAGACTTCATTGGTCTGTTTTTCGGCACCGTTATGGCCTGTTTTGTTTTAACTGTTATTTTGCACTCTCACGCCACGCAAACAGCAACGCCGCAAATGACCATATCTGCCGTGTTTTCTCTCTGCCTGATTAACTTATTTGTTCTTTTGGGCTTTGTTCATCATGTCGCGCAAGCCAGCATTGCCGACAATATTATCTTAAAAGTCTCCACCGACCTGAAATCGGCGCTTAATCGTTTAACGACAGACATCGTAAAACATCGCTATGACAAGCCAGAGGAAAGCTCTGCTTGGCCTGATGATTTTGATACAAAGAGCCATCATATTATCTTTGCCCAATCTGGTTATGTACAAAATATAAATTACGATAGAATAATGGAGGTCGCCTGTAAGGAAAATTTACTTATTCAAATTACATTCAAAGCAGGGCATTTTCTGGTCAAAGGAGAGGACGGCGTGCGGATTTACGCACAAGCCAATGGCAATACAGAGGGCAGCTCCAATGACAACATAGATGATGCGCAGAACAAAATCCGTGCCGCTTTTATTATTGGTGACCAACGTACCGCGACGCAAGACATTGAATACCCCATCCGGCACTTGGTCGAGATTGCGATCCGCGCTTTATCACCAGGCATTAATGACAGCTTTACCGCAATGAACGTGCTCGACCACTTATCTGCAGCGCTCGCAGTCCTATGCGAGAAAGAAACACCAGAAGAGGCGTTTTATGACGATAATGGGACAAGACGCATGCAGGCGAAACAAAGTGATGACTCTGATATTGTCCATAGCGCCCTAGATCAAATTCGCTTTAATGGCAGAGCAATGCCGAGCGTTACGCGGCACTTCTTGAAAAAATTACAAATCCTTGCCACGCTTGCTAAAGACGACACGATGAAATCAGCATTAAAGCGCCAACTCACTGCGATTTTGCATGATCTGAAGCAAACGGATACATATATTCCCGAGAGAGAAGACCTGCAGAAGCAAACCAAGGAGCTGATAGAAGAACTCTCAAAGACCAATTAAACCCCAAAGGCTGAGGAACTTTATTCTACGGATATGCGTTAGACCTTAATAATCGTGCAAATTTAAGGAAAGCCCCAGATGAATATTGATTTTCTCGCTCCACTTACTGAGAAATTAGAAGCCATGACGCTCGGCTTCATTCAGGCTTTGCCTGTTTTAGGGCTGGGTTTGATTGCTATTTTATTAACTTGGGCCATATCCAAGTTTGCCCAGAAGCTGATGCGCAAGTTATTATCCCGATCCTATATGCGCCGCTCGCTTGTCGACTTCTTTGTCATCTTGCTCAGAACCAGCGTCTGGATCTTTGGTATTTTAATGGCGATCACGATTATTTTCCCGAGCATGACACCCGCAAAAATGTTGGCCGGTTTAGGTATCGGCGGTATTGCCGTTGGCTTTGCATTTAAAGATGTTTTTGAAAACTTCATGGCCGGAGCAATGATTATGCTCCGCAAACCTATGCGGATTGGTGATTATATAGAATGCGAAGGGCTTAATGGGAAAGTCGAGAGCATCACCATACGCGACACCCATATTCGTAAAACCGACGACCAGCTTGTCTTGGTTCCGAATAGTTTTCTTTTTTCCAACCCCGTTTATATTCGCACGGATAAAGAACTGCGCCGGTTTACCGTTGTTTGCGGTGTGTCTTATGATACAGATCTCGACGAGGCGGCGGACGTCATTCAAAAGGCTGTCACCGCCCAAGATACCGTCAGTAAAGACAAGCCCATACAGGTCTATGCCTGTGAATTTAATTCTTCATCCGTAGATTTCACCATTCGTTGGTGGAGCGAATCTAAACCGATTGATTTTCACCAGAGCCGCGACCAAGTTATTCGGGCGGTCAAACGTGCGCTTGATGATGCGCAGATCGAAATCCCATTCCCTTATCGTACGTTGACATTCAAAGAGAGTTTAAATGTCTCCTCTGAGAGTTAAGAATGGCTGAGTATGACAGGACTTAGCTGTCTTGTGGCTCCTCGCCTTACTTATTGTTCTTTTTTTTACTGGCGCGGGCCGCTTTGCGGGTTGATTTATCTCCGAATTTGCGCTCTAGCGCAGCGGCGTTATCACGCTCTTCCGCGACCAGCTTACTCCACCTATCTAACCGCTGTTCGTCTAGCTCACCAGCGGCTAGAGCCGCGCGAATAGCGCAGCCCGGTTCTGTTTCATGCGCGCAGTCGTTAAAACGGCACTGCCCAACTAAGCTAAACAAGTCCTCAAAGACATCTGCTATCCCGCCCTGCACGCCCATAAGCTGAATTTCTCTCATGCCGGGCGTATCTAATACGCCGCAGCCATCTGGTAAAAAATGAAGGTGGCGATTGGTGGTTGTATGCCGCCCTTTGGCATCGCTTTCGCGAATTGCCCCTGTGTCTACGGCCTGATTACCGAACAGCGCATTAACCATGCTAGATTTTCCAACGCCTGATGAGCCGATAAACGCGACTGTCTGACCAGCGCCGCACCATTCACGAAGCTTTTCTTGCGGATCGCCGCCTAGCGCATTAAGCAAAACAGCAGGCACCTTTTTCGATATGACACTGGCTGTCTTTAAATAGGATTCCGCATCATCACTAAGATCGGCTTTGGTTAGGATGATAACAGGTGCCACCCCTGCTTCAAACGCTAAGGCAAGGTAGCGCTCTAAACGGGCCACATTAAAATCTTGATTACATGAAGACACAATAAAGGCCGTATCCACATTTGCTGCAATCAATTGAAACGCGCAGCCATCACCGGGGGCGCGACGCTTAAAAAGGCTTGTGCGGTTAAGGACTTTGCTGGCTTCTGGTTGAGATTGATCCAGCAACAACCAATCGCCAACAGTCGCATCAGGCCCTGGCGGCACCAACAAATCAACGCCGTCACCCAGAACATGCAGGCCGCTACGATGCACCTCAACAACGCGCACTGGCGGTGTCTGTGCCATTTCTTCGCGGCTGATTTGCTGCGCGAAGAAGCTTTGCCAGCCAAGTTTTTCTAATGGAGAAAATTTGGCTGGGGGCGTGCCGCCACAATCCGGATCTATATGAGGTTTTATGCGATCGTTCCTTTTTAAAATTATATGGTCAGTTCTTCCGAATAGACATATTTTGTGATGCGTTAGTAAAGGCTGTGCGCCTCTCAAAAATCACAAAGGCTAGATAACATTTAAACTTTTCTTGAGCTGATTAATAGTCTTTATTCAAAACGCTGTTTGGTGTATCTGGAAACTTCCAGTTTTTGAAATAAGGCTTTGCCTTGCGGAATGGTGGCTTGGGATCTGTTAGGTTCATATCATCATTTTTCATCCACTTCGATGCGCCTTCTAATGCAAAGCTAGCTTGCGCGCTATTCGCGGCACCGACAATAAGCGTTGTGCCGTGTTTTAACAAATACTGGCTCGGATTAGCGAGCGATTGGAAAGAGTACATCCCGTCTTGGCCTGAGAGAGCAGGTAGCATCTTAAAAGTAGCACTGGTGCGAAATTCTGGACTTTCATCAATATAATCAAAACTTAGCCCGCCTTGCGCATTTGACACGCGCATGACTTGCTGCAGATGGGCAAAGTTAAACCAATTGCCGTATGTCGGCGAATAGGGGTCAGCAATCGGCACGATAGAGCCGTCAGCGCTCAGCTGTACAGATGTGCCATGCGCAAATGTTACATGGTCGGCGCCATCTTCAAAACCGGGGATCAAAATAATGCTGGTATCATCCACGCTCACGGGTGGAATAAAGAATGTTTCCCCTGATGGCATGACATGTGAAGGCAGGCGTTCGAGCTCTACCGTCTTCGTTGATGGGGCCATCAAGACGTCATCAGCGGCGCCTTTTTGGAGCATCGCATTGCCGTGGGTCAAATAAACCCCGCCATAGAGCACCGTAGCGCGGGCTTTTATTTTTTCATTTATCGCATGCCACTGCGCGCTTTTTTCAGGGTTAATCTCAAGCTCACCAACATCCGCAAATGTGATTCCCGCGAGGCTTTCAACGGTTTGGAGCTTAAAGGTATCGGCGCCGTTACAATCCATCTGCACAATATTTTGCGCGCCCTCAAGCGTCGCGCCGCCAAGGGCAAGGCATTTACCGCTTGATGCATTTTGTAACTTCACACTTGCGTCAGCTTGGTCAACACGCAAAAACATCTGTGTGCCGTTACTGCGGCATGGGCCGTGGGATATCTTGTCATCACCCGCATCATACAGGCAGGTTTTACTATTACGCGGTGAAATCATAAAGCGCGTTTGGTCAACCCCGCCAAATGCGAAATATTGATTTTTATTATCGTCGGCGCATGGCTGCATTGTAATATCGCCGCTTAAGAACATATCGCCGTTCACACAAAGGTTCGTGTTGTTCGCCAGCGTGATCTTGGCCGTTTCAGGCAGTCCCTGCGCTGCTGTGAAGTTTTTTCCCACAGAAGGTAACCAGCGACGTTTGCCCGCGCTCATTGGATCGCTCTGACAGTTATCCAAAACCAAATGCGGAACATCAATATACGACACATCATTTCTTATATCGTCCTTTAGCTTCTGCTTGCCAGCGTCGTATTCATAAACCGCCGCCTGTGCCAAGGGGATATACCAAGCATCGCCTTTTTTAGCGCGCTCTACTTTTAAACTTCTAATTTTTGCATTGTAAATATCAGTATTTTCTTTGGTTCTTCGCAACACTTCACTTCTCGTGATATTAGATTTTGTTTCTTGGACCAAAACCTCTCTTAAACATTGCCCGTCATATGAAACCAATTCCCCTTGCTGGGAATACCGCCATTTTTGTGATGCACTATCACCGCAATACATGAAATTGACACGCTGTTTACCCTCTATGCGCTGAAAACTATTGGTCGGCATTAAGCAGGTGTCTTTGCTTGTAATCGTGTCTGTACCAACCACAAACGTTTCTGTTTTACCGTCTTCATTTTCTGTTGTTTTGGTCTTAACTTGATAATCTTTATTGAGCTTCACGATGCGCCCCTGATCATCAAAGATGAAACTTATAACATCAAGAAACGCATCAGATTCACCATCGGGGTTGCAATTATTCCATAGTCCGGGGGTCGTTGTGCCTATCATTTCACTACGTAAGCACCCTTTATATTCTCCGTTTACATCATGATAAAGCAGCATCAGTTTGCTGTCTTTGGAACAGCGTTTCAGATTTTCATTCCAGAAGGTTCCATGCGCACAATGCCCAGGGCTTTTGCGATCAAAGCGTGCAACCTTAGTGTTTGTGCCCATGTTCTGCAAGGCCTTAAAGGCTTGATCGATGCGGGCGTTTTCCTTGCGAATGCGCCAGCGCTGCCATTGCTGAATATTGCCTTTTAACTGCCTGCGCGCATCTAAAAATGCGTTATCTGCGCGTTCTTTGGCTAGAATACGAACCCATTGCGATAAATTATCAGCCTCATAGCCAACAAAACGCGCCTGCTGTGTCACGGTGCTGCCGCTCAGGCATTGACCAGAAAATCTAAGTGGATCTGTGGCTTGTTCATTGGCCTGCGCGCCATCAACATAAAGGCATGTTCCCGTCGACACGTTTTTGAAAACATATTCGCCTTTTAATGTGTCTTTAAGCGGGGTGTTCATGCCTGTATCTAGCGTGCCATTATCATTCACGGCTAGAACTTTCCATTTGTTTTTATCGTTAGAAACATCCGGATGACAGGAATTATTACCGAACGCATTCCCAGCCCCATTTGCGCCCAGACAGGCATAATTCACCTGACCGTCCCATGCGCGAGAGCCCATAATTTCAATGGTGTGGTGACCATCCAATACACGTAAATTAGTGTGTGAGCGCAAAGGGGTTCTATCATCACGTTTCGATGTATCTTCAGTGCTACAGCTTTTCAGCTTATAAGGGCCGCCGCCATCCCAATACCAACATAAACCCGATGATTTATGTTTGATTTGGCCGCGCATTGGAATGTCCTCAACCTCGTTCCAATTCGGCACAACTGATGTACCCAGCCATTTATTTGCACTCGCACAATTGCCCATCACAACTTGATTGGCCGCGTTACGCGTCATACATTCATTGCCGTTTTGTAGCTTCATATCATCAGTGTATGTCCATTTGGAATTATCACCATTTTTGTGGCAACTATCCAAAAAGACTTTGCCATTTGCGCCGCCGCCGCGCGTCAGGCACTCGGCTTTTCCTGGGCCAAACCAGCCGCCATTATACCCATAATAAGAATACCAGCTCGATGTGATTTGATCGGTCAGTGGATCAAGATGGAACTGCCCCGGCGTATCACCGAAACATTTTTCAACGGTTAGTGGGTCATCGCTTCGGTATTTGACGCGCATACAATCACCAATCGAGTTGCCTTGGCGCGTGGCATCATCAAATAAAACAACTGCGCCATATTCAAAGCATTGCTTAAACGCGTCATTCCAATAATGAAAACCGGGTTTACAGCGCAGCGGGTTAATGCGGTACCAAACGGGCGCTTCTTGCTTATCACCGCCAAAGACACTGCTGCCCCAATCACCGATCGCACCAAGCGCTTGCCCTGCGACGCCAGAGACCGCACCTAAAGACTGACCAAGTCCATCACTGAGCCATCTTGTGGCATCATTACTTGCCAATGGCGCCCATAGCTGCGTTTTTCAAATCACTTGCCTTATCGAATGCTTCGCCGACGGCTTGCGCCGCACCGGGCCCTAGAACAGGGACTTTTTCAAGGCCTGTTTGCACCAGACTAATCCCCATGCCCGCGCCCATTTCGGCCATGTTCAGCGGCATAGTTGCAAGGCTCTCTGCATTTTGCAGCGCTTCACCCGGATTAGTGATTAATTCAGCGGCATTATCAACAAGCGCCTCGCCACTGCCCAAAGGATCCGTCACCAAAGCGCGGCCAGCATTCCATGCGCCTTCACCCATATTCAAAAGTGCCTGCCCAAGGTCTAGGGCGCAATCAAGTGGGTTAGGCACAGATGGCCTAATCGACCCTGCGACTTTAGCCGCAAGAGTTTCTGGGTTTCCAAGGTCAATATTATCGGCTGAAATTTCAAGCGGAATACAGTCCCCTAAGCTCATAGAAAAACTAAGGCTACGTCCTGTTAAGCTCATGCCGCCTTCAATGGTTGTAAGGTCTTTAATGCTGTTATCGCCGCTTGATACCGAAGCGTAAATACTGGCATCAGTGGATGTGAATGCGCCGCGCGACATATCAAATGTGCCTGTTAACGGGAATAGCGGAATAGGCATGGTTGGAATATCCAAAGCGCCTGTGAAACGCAAGCTCTGCTTACCGCCAAGCAGGGGCATATTGCCTGCAACGTCGAATATATTATTTTGGAATGGCGATGGCGGCGTGATCTTCCCTGTGACTTTATAGCCATCAATCAGGTTCACCATATATTTTCCTGATGCTAAATCAGCGCGTAAAGCGCCGGTATCGACAATGAAGTCGCCCCCGACATAAAGCCCTAAGCCGAGCGGTGGGTATTCGATGTCTGCGCTTGCATTGCGCGGCGGCGTGCTGCCGGGCGTGCCAAAATAAATAACAGGGTCACGTACCCCAATCATTGAAAGTGGTGATTTTTCAATCAGCGAAAACATGCCATCGCCGGCAGAGGAAAGCGCTTTTGTAAACCCTTCCATTGTGGTTTTTGCTTCGCCGCTAAGCTGCTTTAGAATCTCACCACTTAAATTCGAACCACTTTTGAAGGCCAGATCAAACACGCTTTTTTGTAAGCGCGCCATTGTCACTGGCGTCAAAATAAGCGGCGTGTCCTTACAGGCTTGAATCTCAGGTTCTCGCTTGTCTTTGCTCTCACAAGATTTCGCGAATTGCAGCGCAAGACTTGATGGCACAGGCGGCACAGATGGCAACCATGTTGAATCCATATCAAAGACAAAGGCCTTGGTTTGATCGCCATCTTTAAATTCAGCGCGCTCAGTGTGAATTTCAATTACTGTGCCTTCTGCTGTTTTGCCAAAGCGGAAAGCAGGGTTTTTCAATGCGTATCCCGTTAAGCCCATAGGGTCAGACCATGTTCCACTGACGCTCGCGCCCGCTGTAATTTTCGGCGTCACTTGTTCAGGTCTTGCGCTATAGGTCAGGTCTAAAATGGCATCTAATTCTTGGACGCTTAAATCATCCAAACGGCGCGGCTTAACTTTGACAGCGGCAGAAAGCCCGATATCGATATCGCTATTATCTTTGGATTTACGAACAAAAATTTTCACATTGCCGTCTTTAAACGCGATAAGTTCTTTCAAGAATGGTGGCATTTTTGGCGCGACATTCTTAAGGATGGTGTACAGGCCGAGCGACGGATCGCCGCCGAATAAACCGCCAACAGAGCCCGCGATAAAGACTTTGCCTTTAACGCCAAATGGTGAGGCAAGAATACCGCTGATCGGGTCTGGTAATTTAGAAACGTCCATATTGGTCAGGAAGGTTAGGCCGTCTTCGAGCAATAATGAATGCGCCAAATCATCATCGGTCAAGCCGCCCAAAACTTCATCATAAATCACATCAGGAATATCACCTGCATTAAAATCAGGCACAGATTTAGAGCTAACAATCAAGACACCATTGGGGATGCTAATTTGATTTAAAGGCGCCGGTATATTTGTCGCCATTTTACCAATATCAACATCGTGGTCATGACGGATAAACAGCGCCGCATCACCATTGTCACGAATGATCGCAGCCTTAGCGTCTTTTAAAGCAAGCCCGCCTATATTGACATCCATCACGCCTGCAATGGCATTTTTACTGATAAGCAATTTGCGGATTGTTGTATCAGCAATATCCGATGCGCCCGCAGGGACATTCATAAGTGCAGAGACTTTAAGGCTCCCCTCAAAACTCACAACGGCGTCAGCCGCGCCGCCGCTCGCCGCCGCGATGGAAATACCAACTTTACCAGACTGCCCACGGAAGACCCCATCACCAACAAAGCGCGTTGCTTGGCTCGTGTCTTCGCCCTTGCGCTCAAAATTGGCTTCGATCCCGAGGTTGCTAATTTGTAGGTCTGGGAAAGCAAAAGGATTGTTCCAAAGCTCTGGCGACGTTAAAGCAAGCGCAAAGCTATTTTCTGTCTGGGAGGGGGCTTCATATTTGAAGCGGCCGCTCATTTCTATAGGGTCTTTTTTCTCTGGGAAGGTCACATCAGCGGTGGTTTTAATTTCAAGGGCTTTGCCGCTTAAATTAGACAGTACCAATTCGCTTTTTTTGAATTTTATGAGTGATTCAGGAATGTTGTTGATGGTGAGGCCTTCTAAAGCAGCGCGCATTTCACCCTTCATTTGCCCTGTATCGTCTTTTGTAAACGCACCAAGCAGCGCAATATCACCGTTCAAGCGCATGTAATTTTTAAAGAGGTCAGTAAAGCGCCCATTAAATATTTTTTCTGGCGCGGTTTTGCCGCCTATCGTTAAGCCTTTGGCAAGAGTGATGGCCCCATCTTTGTCAATTAAGCCGTCCAGTAGCGGTTGTAGCTTTTGCGGTGCATTTTGGTATTTCAGCTCTGCCGTGGCTTTATTTCCCCAGCCAATCAAAGCAGGCGCGAATGTTACATTCGATATTTGGGATGGAAGAAAGTCATAAATCATATGCGGTTTCAGGCTTTCAAAGCGCGTAAACATAGAAAACGTATCAGCTTGGTCTTTTTGGACTTCACGCGCAAAATATGCTGTCGCTTCCATATCCTCGGCGCCGCGCCATAGCTTGCCGATCATCTCATCTGGCGTAAGGTCAACATCACTCACCGCAAACTCATCAACTTTGGGGAAGTCTTTCAAACCCGGTAAGTCATTAAGGGCAAGGGGGCCCGGTGCATTAAAAGACCAATCGTCAAGGTCAAGGCGTCTTTTGGCTTCATTAATTGTAAAATCCATCGTGCCATAGAGGTCAAGATCGGCGCGATCCAGCTGGCTATCTGTCCATGTCCGCGTTTTTAGTGTGCGTTTCATAACGCCGTTTTCTTCTGTTTGTTCGAACACGCCGCTAGATGCATATTGGCGAATGCTCAGAAACGGAATGCCGAAAGGTTCTTTCCAGCCGATATCTGGCGCGCCCTTGGTCTGCTTTGCCTTATCGGCGGCTTTTTTATCTGGCGTTTCTGTATTTGGCGTTTTTATATCCGTCACGCGCGCCAAGGCGTCAAAGGCGATGTTCTTTACTTGATCCGCATTTAAAGCTGTTGAGGCTGCAAAGGCAATTTGTCCATCAGTTTGGGTCGTAACGCCGTTACAAAGCATATTTAAATCACCCTGAACTGACAGTTTTGCTACCATGGAGATATTGCTAATTCCTGCTGCTTTTTCTGGCAGCTTTAATGTCATGCCTGTGAGAATGGATGGCTCGATCTTGCCATCGATTTCCTTAAGCGAGAATGAGGCATTATTGAAATCAACAGACCCACCAGCATAGGATGGTTTGAAATTCGGTATCGGAAAACTTAGATCAAGGCCAGATAGAATAACATTTGTGACCTTTTCACAGAGGGCTTTTTTATCAATGCTAACCCGTGGGTCAAATTTGCTAAAGCGCAGGTTTTTTAACTGGCTGAGTTTGAAATGCCCAGTTACCGCATAGCCATTTTCATCAATGCTATAGGCGGCCATAACCTTAGACGCATTGCCATCACTCGCAGGGTCATATGTCCCGACGAGCGTTACGCCAGGATAAACCGTGAGTGGAAACAGGCCGGTATAATCACCTTTTTTCAGTAAAGGTGATAATGGCTCGGGCACTTCGCTCAGTGCATTATAAATGATTTTATCAGCACTTTCGGGACGGACGAAAAATATTGCATTGGCAAGGCCGAAACTGCCTAAGCTTGTGTTGCGAATGGGCGGGATATACGTACCAAGGTCAACCGATTCATGCTCAAGCCCTATAATCGGCACTTCGCCCGCGGCTTCATACAAAACCGCGCGCACAGGCGAACCATCAAGCGTAACATGGCCTTCCATATAATCTGTTGAAGCCTTAAACTTACTCAGCACAACTTTAGATGCACCGGGCACGGCGCTGCCGACAATATCAGCCAGCGTCATATCGCTTTCAACGATCAAGGTCGGCACAAGATTTTCGCCTTTATCATCGGCTTCAAGCGCGATAAACATATCAATATTTTTTTGTTTTCCTTCTGGCGTTGTGAGCTTCCCTGCGCCAGAGACCACGAAAGAGAAATCTTCGAAATCATCCAATTTTTTGGGCGGCAGATTACCGTTTTTAGCTATTTTAAACGTGCCTTCAAAACCTGCGGGACCAATTTCATAGCCCGGCACATCGATAAGCGCGTTAGCTTGGTCGGTTGCCACGCTGCCTTCGATCGTCGCGGATTTATTTTGCGGCGTGATAACGATGCGCGCATCGCCAAGGGCGAGAGTCTCACTTGATGATGCGCTTGGTGAAGGGGCGTATTCAACATCTATCCCAGCGCCTAAGGCAAGCTCTAAAGTCTCTGCCCATGCAATCTCCACAACAGGGTTATTAAAACTCAATGGCCCCCATGACCGCCGCGCACTAGATTGTAAATTAATAATAAGCCGTGCGCCCTCAAACGATACATTGCTGTATTTGGCCTTTAAGTCATCAAGGGTCATTTCTGGTGGGATAGATACAGGCACAGTATCACGCGGCTCGACGCCCGAAAACAGCCCCTGTAATGCCGCGCCAGAGACGTCTAGTTTTTTATTTTTGAGCGCCAGAAAAGCGGCAATATTCTGACCATTCGGCCATGAATTTAAATCCGCACTAGCCCAAAACTGCAGCCCGCTTGGAATATCTTTTTCAGGAAGGTTATCGCGGCCTAAAAATGACTTTAAAAGCTTAAAATCAGCGGCGGTGAAATCTTTACCTTTATTTTCAGGGGCAACGAATAAGAATACTGGCGCATCAAAGACACCGATTTGCCCAAAGCCCGTCTCGCGCGCTTCGGGTAAATAATCCGTGAAGCGCATGGTGCTATGCCCTAAAGCCACCGTTGGTATATCGCTGCCTTCATGCTTTATAACGGCAATGAATGTTTCAAGCCCGTTGAGCCATGTTCTGCCCAGTGACACAGTATCATTGCCGCCGCTGATCGGTTCAATCAGCGCGTCTTTAATTTCATCGGGAAGTTCTAATTTATCACCCGCTAATGTGCTCAGACTCAGATAAGAGGAAAATTCTGTTTGTTCTTTTTCTGATGGCGCAGCTTCATCCGTAGGTAGATTCACCGCAGGCGCCATCGTGCCGCTAATCACCCAATTGCGTGAATTAATGCCAACAGGTTTGCCCTCTGGCGTGACACTTATGGCGCTTAGCCTGCCGGGGACCGCCGCCCATTCGCCACTTTGCGCATGGCGTTGATATACGCGCCCGCCGCCAAGCTCCTCATTTATCGCGCTGCCGATCACATAGAGCGAGCCGTCACCACCAACGCCGATATCGCTACCTTTTGGCGCTTTGGTGTCTTCAATCCATTCATCGCCGGTATAGACAAAAAGGCGACCTGTTTGGTCAAGTCCCCAAGCGCGCCCTTGCGGGTCAACATCAATGCGCGTCAGCCGACCTGTGACTTGCTGCCAGTCTATTTTGCCTGTGGCTGAAAACTGGCCTTTTAAAGTCGCGCGCTGACCGTTTTCAACATGCACATCCGCCACCCAAATCTGACCGCCGCCAATGCCAATATCTGCGCCGCGAATGCCGGTTGGCTGCCACGAACCACTGCCCACAGCGCTGACATAAAGCTGACCGCTTTCGGTTAAAGCCGCGGCGCCGCTCTCGCCCGCATCAATGCGTTCAAACTTACTGCGCGCGCCATGAACGCGCCAAGATTTTCCTTGTGCGTCCCAGTGATAGACCTTGCCATCCTGCCCAGTAAACCATTGCGCGCCATCATGACTAACGCCAATATCACGGCCATGCGCGTTATCTTGCATCCAATCAGGCTTATCACTGCCCATTGCGCCGCTAAAAGCCACAAAACTGAGAAAGGCTGCACCGCAGACAGATAGGAATAAAGATTTACGCATTTTTCACCTTATCCTATCTTCCAAAATATACAGTTTGACTGGCAGGAAAATTCGCAACAATCGGGTTACCACGGGAATCTACAGCGACACGGCTTACGCCAGATTTATTAGTTTTAATAAATCGTTTCGATATCGGGTCCCATTTTTTAAGGACGCCAGAAAGGTTGACGATAAACACTGTCCCGTCATGGCCAACACCAATATCCTGCGCTTGATCGTCTTGATTAATGGAGCGCAGCGCAAAAGAATCTGAGCTTGGCATAAATTCATAGACATTATTCGCGCTATTCACCACCCACAGATCATCTTCGTCCTCGCCAATTCCGGCGCGCATAAATGTCATATCTGCACGACTAGAAAAATCTTTTACGTCACCGGGTTTGAAAAAGCGCAGCGTGTTTATTCCATCAACCTGAACCACCACTTCATTCGCAGCCACATCAATATCAGCCGATGACTTGACGACAAAAGCGGAATCAAACACGGCGTTCTGGTAATCATTACTGGCCACTTTACCCGCATCCGTAAACACGCTGGACGCATAGGTGATTAAGACAGGTATCGTGCAGTCTTCTTGCCACTGCATATATAATGCTTGAATATCAGGTGCGGTGGTCGGCGGCTTTGTATCACTTGCTGATAGGCCAATCGCCGATAAATCTGCCGCTGATAAAGTCTCGCCCGCTACGGCTGCGAGCAGATTAATACGGTTTAAATAATCCAGATGTTTAAATGAACGCGAAAGAGGATCATAGAGCCAGTTCCGTCCGCTGCCTTCTACGCATGGGTCGCTAAAGCCCGTTGCAAGGACAATATCATCACGGCCTGATGTAATATCGAGCAAACCGCTGCCTAAATTGGTGTAGCCTGGCGCCGTTGTCGGGATATTGACCGCTGAGAATGAAACAGACTGTACAATCTGCACGCCGCTATTATTTATAGTCGCTGTTTGGGATTTGGTTACTTCTGCTGTCGCTTCGGTTTTTAGCGCAAGCCTTCTGTCGCTGCTTTCATCGCGTTCAAAGAAATTCGCGGCGTATGCTAGGCCTGCATTATTGACAATCCATGGGCGGTCATTCGGGCCGGCAGCCACGCGCGCGGTGTCGCCCTGCCGAATAATCTCAAAGCTGCCATCCTTACGGTTAAACCGTCGCAGCGAAGCATTGGTATCGACAATAAAGACACTGCCGCCCGGACCAATAGAAATATCCTCGGCTTTGAAAGCCTGCTGTTCACACGCGCCCTTCGGGTCGCAGCGGAACAAACGGTTGACGGAATCAATCACCCAGAACGACCCATCATTCTGCGCGGCGATTTGCTGGCCTTTTTTTGATAACTGAGTATATGACGTACGCGCTTCAGATAACTTGGCTGCTTGCTCTCGATTATCGAGCACTAAAATCCGTTCATCCTCATAAAGGGCGAGATCAATTAAGCGTAGGTTCAAATTAACCAGCCGCCACGCCTCACCATCATGCTGTACCAGATTGCCCTGCGTGCCCACTGCGATTGGCAGGCCATTATCACGCACAGCCAGACGGTCGACTTGACCGGGGAATTCATTAAAGCGCTGCTCTGTATTTGACCAACGTTTTATCGCGCCAGATGCCGTTAGGCCATAGACGCTGCCATCTTGCCCAATCGCAAGGTCAGCCAGTTTGGTGGCGCTCGGCACTCTTTCAAAAACAATCGGGGATGTATCTGCCACAGTTTGTGGGTCTACGCTGCCCCCACCATTTTCTGAGGTCACAATACCTTGTGCTTTATTGCGGTGAAGCTCCGTAATGCCTTGGGCAAAAATGCGGCCTTCGCCATCGGCGCGCCAGATCTGGCCGTCACCTGCCGCAACGGCGCTTGCTGTGCTTATATCGGCCAAAATCCGCCATGAGGCTAAATCTTCCTGCCATTCATAAAGCTTGCCATCCTGCCCGACAATCACAACCCGCCCTGTATCATCGGCGGCAATATCTGACGCTTTACCAGCAATGCCAATCCACGCATCATCAAGGCGGCGGGCAATTGCTCCACTGGGCGATATGCTCCAAATCATGCCTTGCGCATCGACGGCTAAGCGTTTGGCGCTGCCGTTTATTTGGCTCCAGCTTTGTTGCTTTGGGTCATATGCTGCAATGCTATTGGTGTTAGTTGTAACGTAGATGCGCCCGTCTGGGCCTGTAGTGACGTCAACCGCCCCTGCGCCCACAGCGTTCCAGACTGTTCCCGAAAAATGTCTTAATTGACCGCTGTTATCGACCCCCCATAACGTTCCGTCATTACCAGCCGTAATACGTGACATACGCTTGCCAATTGGCTGCCAGCCTTCATCCCCATGGTCGTACAAATAAACGCGACCGCCTTTATCGACTGCCGCCACAGTGCCTTGCGTACCAATGGTGATATCAACGGCGCTGCCTTTAATGCGCTGCCAAGGCGTGGAGGCAGCCTGCGCATAAGCGCTCATGGTCACAATAAGCATGACCAAGACAAGACAGGGGATAATGACTAATCTGTTATTAGGCATAAGAACATACAGACGCATAATCGGGGTTAATAAAAGAGAAACTCAACAGCTTTTTCGAGGCGCTTTTCATGGGTATCGCGCGAATTCCAGTTTTCTAGTGTAAAGTCACCGGTTTTAAATTCGCTAAACAACGAGTTCACCTGCGTTGTCTTCATGATTTCAGAAAAGGTCGAAGGTGGTATAAACCAGTCCTTGTTGCGCTCTTCAAAGACATCAATGGATTTTTCAAATTCAGACATTGCTGCATCGACTTTTGCGCGTTCTTCAGCATCTTGGTTCACATAGTGTGCACGGCGCGGGGTCAGCATAATCAGTACAGACTTGCGAAAATCGCGTTTAGCTTCATTGGCAAACAAGTATTGAATCACAGGAATATCGCCCAAAAGCGGCACGGAATCGCGTGAGCTTTCAGTTTCTTTTTCGCTCAAGCCACTTAATATAAGCGTTTCACCGAACTTCATAACCACATTCGCATTTACGTTGGTGTTTGATGTATCTAAACGGAACTCAAATTGCACTGAACTGCTGGGTGAGGTCAAAAATGTACGTTCAGCTTCAACTTCCAATTTGATGCGATCTTTGCTGAGGAATTCAGGCGTTACCGCCAGCTTAACGCCGATTTGTTTATTGACAGAAATTGAAGACCCGTCGCCGCCAGAAACCGCTGCCGCGACAACATCGACGCCCGAGAAGAACTCAGATTTCTCATTGGCTAATGCAACCAATGAAGGGCTTGCAAGAATTTCATTGCGGCTATCAAGCGTATTAAAGATATTCAAAGAATAATTCACCGCAGGAATTGAAATCAAGCTCGATACCGCTCTTGATTTCGTGTCGTTATTTGCTGATGTATTATCATCAATGCTCGTGTTACCAAATGAAAAGCCCGGCGTATTGGTCAGTGGATTGCCAAATTGTAACTGCAATCCAGATAACAGATTCATGCCGCGGTTACTGCTGATATCTTCTTGGGTGCGCACAATAACAACATCAACAACAACCATTTCGTCATTAACGAAATCGGTATCTTCATCAAGCGCATCCTTAATCATGTCACGCCGTTCATCATCAATCGTCGCGCCAGGAATGACCGAAACACCTGCGCGCGGTAAAGCCTGCGCAACCTTATAAGAGCCACCTGCGCTATAAGACGCCTGCTTGAGTAGCTCAGCCTTGTCCTCGTCATGAAAACGCTTCCATGATGATACGCGGTTGCTGAGAAAATTATAGGCCTTTGGATTGTCTTTTAGTTTTTCCAGTAGCTTTTCTGCCTCTGCGGGCTGATCAAGCGCGGCGCTTGTCAAAATAGACGCACGCATAAACTTTTCTTTTTCAATCGGGCTAAATTGGAGATGTGATATTTTATCAAGTGCCGCCTTGGCTGTGCGCGGATCACCCGCAAAATAGGAGGCGCGCGCGAGATCATAAAAAATTTCAGGGTCAGTATCATCCATGACCGCCGCAGATGCTAACGCCGCTTGTGCAGGTTTAAACTTACGTTGATCAAGATAAGCAAGGCCGAGATAGTATTTCGCCAGTACATTGGAGCTATCAAACTTATAGGCAAGCTCATAGCCCTGTTCAGCATATTCAAAATTCTTTGCGTTGCCTGCTTTGGCCATCAAGTGGTACGTCAGCGCATTCATGAAATGCAATTGTGAGTTACCAAGGTCAAGGCGTAGCGCGGTATTAAAAAGCTGTGATGCTTTTTCAATATCCCCTTTATCAAGCGCGACAACGCCTTCGGCCACTAAGGCGCGGGTTGACGTATTGACTTTATCTTCGGGGATTAACTTTGCGAGCTCAAACGGTAGACGTGAACCATCTCTCAGCATGTTCTTGTCAAAATCACTGGATTGCCATATGGAAGAATCAGAACCAAAAAACTTTGAAACTTGAGAGTTCCCCGTTGACTGACAGCCCGATAAAGATAGAGTTAGAGAGCTGCAAATTAAAAGAGCTGCTTTTTTCATTGTTTAATCCTGAATATATGTTGAGTAGACGAAGGAAGTAAGAAGCGCGCAGAACTGCAAGCTATTGAAGATGGTACACTATTTTAACGTGCGTTAAAAGTCCCTACTTTTAACGCCGCAGACCACAACCCTTTAAGCGTAATCTACAATATAAGGAAGCACTGGAAAACCATTCGCGTTATCAGTAAGATGTATGCATGAGATATATTGCCCTGACAATCATCGCCAACTGTTTTCTTTTCTTCTGCGCGCCCATGCCCGCTAACGCAGCTGAAAATGGCGTGCCCAGTTTTGTTACGCGCTTTATTCAAGGCGCCGCGCTAAAGAAAGCCCATGATTTTTCTTGGTCGTATGAATCGATTGACGCGTTTTCTGATTTTTATATTGTGCCGCAAAACCACAGAAACAGCGCAAGTCATAACTTAACATCAGAAAAATCGTTTCGCGGTCATTCATCACATAAGGCGTGGATATATAGCGAGAACCCCCAACAGGCTAACACCAACACCAATCATCGAGCATATCCGACGCTACAGTTAAAAAAAACCAAATTAGGCATAGTCAAAACCGCGGTGCTGGTTGAGTTCTATGTCTGGGCAGACATAGAGCTTTTCCCGAAGGAAGGTAAAGATTGGTTCAGTTTAGCGACATTCACTTCATATGATGACACTCAATGGGCGAGGTCATATCTCATCAATGTCGACCGTAATTATAAGGTTCACTTGATGCACGTTCCCGCCCAAGGCAAAAGCCGACCTGATATTACTCCCAATCAACAGGTCACCTTGCCGCGGCAAAAATGGTCAAAAATAACGGCTTATATAGATTACACTCGCGATAATCGTTTCGCGTCACCCATGATTGCCGTATGGGTAGATGGCGTAATAGCGAGCGCTTCAACATTTAATGACCGCATTGCCCCAGACAGCTTTTCTGCCGCAAGGAAACCAAAATGCTTAGATGGCTGGGCTGGCCAGCTTTTAGCAGAAGCGGAGAAACTATGTGGCCTGAAATACGAAGCCGGATTGGCGCAGCTACATTTAGGCTTATATGCCCCGCCTTTGTTAACGCAGGGCGTTATCTACAATGATGAGCTATCTATCAGTGAAATTATACGCAGCGATTTCTGAGGTCAGCCTTGACTGGCACACGCGAGACAGAAAAAGGGCCGATAAAATAAATTCATCGGCCCTTATATTCTTTGTTAAAAAGGCCTAATCATTATAATTAAAGCTTTCCTTATGCATAGGCTTTACATACGCCGCATAAGCTCTTTTAAATTCATAAAGATCGATAACGTCATCACGTTTTACGTTCACCTGATTAAAAGGCACACCCAAGAAATCAAGCGGAGAAAGCCCGTCTTCGTCTGGGTCAAATCTTGCGAGTTGAAACTTTTGTAAAAACTCTTCTTCTGAAACCGTCGTTTTTTGTGGTACTTGGCCAGAAGCGTAATCAATAACTTCGATTGTTTTTTTGGTCATCGGTGTAAAGACAAGAAGGCTTGGCTTTTTCATTTCAATGTTGTCGATGACTTCATTGCCATCATGATCAAAAATTTTAAACAGCTGCTCACCGACCTCATCGCGAGATAAGATGCCGTCGCCATTCACATCAAAGCTCATAAAGTCGATAGTTCTCTTGCTTGATATTGCCTTGGGAGCGAATTCCTCACGAATAGTGACTTTTTCTGCCCCTGGCTCAGAACGTAACTTGTCTTCAGCTTGTTTTTGCAAAGCATCTTCAGCATGCGCAGAAGGGGCCGCGAACGTAGAAAGCGCAAGAACAGCAATTAATGTAATATATATTTTAAACATATGCAGTATCCTTTCATGAAGAACTGTTTTGTTTATTTATTTAAAGCGTCACTTGTCCAGTATTTTGTGCCTTGGATGGTCGCCTGCAGCGCCAAGCCACTTTCTGTAAGCTGATAGACCTTCACGCCCGGCATAACCGCCGCAGCTTCTGAAAGCTCTGCGCCTTCAGTACCCGCCTTCACAGCGACATCAGCCTGTCCGGATAGATCCCAGCCATGTTCGACAAATTGGTTCAACGCTTTGCGCGTTCTAAATACAAAAACAAGCCTGTAATCCTTAACGCCAAGGCCAAAGCCAACACCGCCAGAACCCATTTTCATATAGGTATCACGGCTTGATTTATTGTCATGTACAACGCCTGAGCCGTAAGCCGCTGAGAACAAAACGACGTTTACCCCGCCACTTGAGAAAACAGCATAGCCTTCTGCTTTTTCAACTTCTGTTTTTGCGCCAGGTTCTTCTTTATACAAACGCGTGAGCGTTGCTTTTCTCATCACCTGAATTTTTTCTCGGTCAGCTGCGGCATCAGCGAATGCCGCGGTAGGAAACATGCTTAAAAACAATACGCCGAGCCATAAAAATTTAGTCATGAATAATACCTTTTAAAAATTTATCTATCCGCAAACAATACGCTTTAATTTGTACGTTTACTATCTATTTCACAACACGACGATTTTTTAAACGCGTCATATTTTACGCCTGTGAATATTGGGGCAATTAATAATCCCATTTCCACAACACGCCCGCGCCAGCTTGCGCGTCCTGTCCGACTTCACTTTCCACATTGATACTGGGGGTCACCTCAACTTGAATTTTGGCCGTGCCGGATCCATCTCCCGCACCTTTTTCTAACTCGAGATACACACCCTCCGTCAAATACTTCCCAACACCGACAGAGGTCTCCCCCTCACCATCGCTATCAATACGGATGTCATCAAGGCCCGTGATATCACGCAGCCTGCCCAATGGGTTAAATCCACCGCCGCCCTTACCCGTAAACCTATCCAGCGTTTGCTTTAATTGTATCGCTTGGAATGCAGTGATTTTAGTAAGATTCTCACCAAAAAGGATACGCGACATTACTTCGTCTTCGGGCAAGGCTGGTACAGAAGAAAGCTTGATGGAAGGGTTACCAACCGCGCCGCCGAGATTAACAGACGCTTTAATGTCACCCGCATCCATAGAAGCAATGATATCGAGATAAGGCGATGGCGGTGCGCTGCCTTGAAACCTTAAATAAGCACGCTCGACATCAAACCGCCGACCAAACTCCTCATAGCGGCCACGCTTTGATTCCATTTCACCGTTAAGCTGCGGGTCATCAAGCGTGCCATCAACCGTAATCTTCCCGCCAAATTCCGCATCTAAACCCCAGCCGCGTACAAAGATACGCTCATTCGCCGTAACTTTTAAGTCGAGTTGAATATCGCGCAGCTGATCTTTGCTCTTGGCTAAATCGCTCTTTTTTACAACGTTAAGCTGAGGAATTTTACTTTGGAAACGTTCTGGAATAATAATATCAAAAACACCTAAATCAACCATGCCTGAGACTAAATATCCTTGTGTGCGGCCTTGAAGGTTGAGGTCCGCAGAGATTGTGCCCTCAACATCACGACTATTGAGAAGTTTAAAATCTTTAAGCTTTAAGTTCAATTTTGTCTTGCTCTGGTCGCTAAAACTGACGCGGCCATCAGCGCTCAATTTTCCGCTCTGCCCATCTGCGGCTGTAAGCGCTGTGACGTGCACAGCTTCAGGCGTTAGGTCAGCCTTCATATTCATATCAATCAGTTCAAGCCCCAGAGAGGCAAAAGAATAGGTGCCGTTCACAAAATCAGCGCGACCTGTTAGGTCTGGGCGCCCCACTGTGCCTGCGAGATGCCCCGTAAGATTGACCCCGCCAGTTAGCTTGTGTCCTACGGGCAATAACAACGGCGCAAAAGCGCGCGCCTCAGCGCTAATATTTAAACGGCCTTCTAACGGCGTGCTTTGCGGCATATCAAAAACGAAGGGGTTTAGTGAAAACTTTAAAGAGAGCTGCGCATAGCCGTTCAGCGTTTCAACCGTATCGCCTCGCCCTGACACGTCCAGCCGTGCGAGGTTATTATCATAAAGCCCTTCAGCAGATATCTTGATACGCGCGCCTTTTATAACGGTAATCGGTGTCAGTTCTGCCTTAACCGCAATCACTGGCAGGCTCATTGGGCCCGAGATTTGCGCTTGCGCATCAAGCGCCAAGTCGCGCATCTGTTCGGGTAAGCTTACAGGAAGGCTCCCGAGGTTAAAATTGCTCGTCTGCAGCGTCATATCTAAAGCGGCCATATCAGCCCTACCGCGCACCGCCATGGATGACCCTTTTGAAGACAGGGTAAAGTCAATATTCTCTGCGCTAATTTGCGCTTGCTTTAAGCCTTTGATCTGCGCCGCGCCTGTAATTTTAAAATTTTGCGCCGCGGATCCACTAGCGTTCAACGCCAATGCATAAAGGTCACCATCCTTTTGTGTCAGCGTTGACGTCAGCGTTTTAATGACAACATCATTGGCAGGGCGCAATTCACTCGCGCGGAGCGTCAGTGCATCAGGCCACGGGTTTTGCACGTCGGAAAGCTGCGCAGATAGATCTGCGTTTTTTAACGTTATCTCGTCATAAGATGCATTCGCTATGTTTGCTTTAACAGCCGCGCCTTGTACGCCTTTATCGCTCAGCAAGGTGACATTGGCAACCATTTCGCCGTTAATGTTCACCCCCGCCATTTGGCTATATGTTGACATTTTCGGTGCGTTAATCTCAATATTGCCGCTTACTAAGGCGGTCTGTGTATTCAGCTGAACTTCGCCGTTCAGCGCCAAGTCCGGCGCATGCGCATTTATAGATTGAATCGAGATTATATTTTCAACCTTATTAAACGCAGCGCTCAGATTGATCGGCTTATCCTGATAACGCGCTTCTATAACCGCATGCCCCAAAGGGGCGGCGGCAAGGTTGTCATCGGAAATATTGAGTGTAACGTCACTGAGCCCACGTTCTTGCAAAAGCGGCATTGCCACCTTAACCGTGGCGCTTGCGGCCAGCGCATTAAGCGAGCCATTTAAAACAGCCTCCATCTCGGCTCCGCCTTCCACGCCCTTAGCAAAAGGAGAAAAATCAGCGACCGAAGCTTGCGCCGTAATGTTGATGCGCCCTTGCGCGCTCAAATTCGCTTCGCCTTGCGCGCTGATGTTCATAGACTCATTACGCATGACAAGTTTATTCAGGTGCATCTCCAGCGATTGTGGGTTTAAATCGCCTTGTAGAGAAATCGCGCGTGGCATCCAGGGCGGCTGCACGCCTTCATTCTGCACATTTAAGTGCAGGTCCATGCCAATGATATCGCCAAGCGTTATCTTACTTGTCAATGTCGGAGATAGGCGCAATGCCGTGCCGAAAACGGCCTCTTTAATATCGAGTGTATCAATATTGAGGCCATTTAGCGCTAAAGACCTAAAGTACAAATCAGGCAGTGAAAATGGCTGTAAGGCCAGTGGTTCCGTCGCAGGCGCTTGTTCAGGCTTCGCATCTGGCAGGCGATACAGCGTCAAGCTATCAACATTCATCGATAGTCCAAAGTGGCGTACGCTCAAGCCAATCAAATTAGGCCGAAAAATCACCCGATCCATATCTGAAATAAGGCCGCCCGCATCGGATAGTTTTAACCCTTCAATGCCAAGCCCCTGCGGAAAAGCGTAAGATACTTTTTCAAAATCAACATTATAACCCGTGCTTTGGGTTGCTTGCGCGACCTGAACTTTAATATAAGCCTGACCATTATCGCTGTTCAGCCAGAACACACCAGCTACGATGCCAACTTGAATGAGAATCACAATCAAAAATATGAAAGACACTCCCCAAACCAGCAGCTTTGAAAAGCGTGAGACCACATTAGCTAAGAATTTTAAAATACTGTTCACCATCATCAAAACGCCTGCCCGATACTAATATAAAATTGATAGTTTTGATCGAGGTTTTCTTTCTCATTTAACGGCACTGCGACATCAAACCGCAACGGGCCAAAATCTGTGTAGTATCTAAAGCCCAAGCCAGCACCGAATGATAAATTATCAAAATCTGGCGCAGCGCTCTCCGATACGCTCCCTCCATCAATGAATGCAACGCCGCCAAGCGTCTGTGTAAATTTAAGCCGCAGCTCGGTTGCGCCTGTCACGGCGGAGCGCCCGCCAGTCGGGTCGCCGCCATCAACAGGGCCAACTTCCTGATAGCCGAACCCACGTACAGAGCCACCGCCGCCAGCGTAGAAACGCTCTGTCGCGGGAATATTATCGCTGCTCGCCCCAACAATGCTGCCCAGGTTCGCGCGCAGCGCTAAAACCAAATCAGACGTTGTACCAAAATCAATATAAGTACGCGCGCCGGCCTCAAACTTCGCAAAAGGATCACTTTCGCCCAGCACATCGTAAAACGGTTCTATGCCTGCCTTAAGCTGCCAGCCCCGATGCGGATCAAGCGGGTTGTCGCGGTTATCAAACAAGATGCTATTGGGGAAAGACAAAAGCCCATATGTCTGGGTATCGTCCTCATCCGTAATCTCTGAAAAGGTAAGCTGTATCCCTGTGCTCGCCGATAAACGTTTATTAAGCTGGCGCTTTAAGCCCGCGCCGAGGTCAAAAGCGGTTTCTTCATATGCATCCGTGTCCTGCTGGCGCAGCGCACTATTCATCTCAAGGCTTTGATCCTTGCGCAAGAAGAACGGCTTGATGAAATTAGCATCCACGCTTTGGTTAATCTGGTTGATATTCAGCGCTGTCTCTAGCTTTTCACCGCCGCCAAAAATATTGCGATGCTCCCAGCCCAATGTGACCCCAGCCCCTTCATCTGTGTAATAACTCACGCCCGCTTTAACGCTTCTATGGACGCGCTCCTTAAGCTGAATAGTCACTGGCACGACGCCGGTTTCATTCGGCGCTGCAGGCAATGCGGCATCCGCGCGGACAAACAGTCCCGTTTCAAGCAATTTCGTCCGCAAAGCGCTGATTTTCTCCTGACGGAAACACTCGCCCTCTTTCCACGAGATGAATTCGCGCAGATAACTGTCTTTAACGCTACGCTGGCCTTCAAAAGTAACTGCGCCAAACGTAGCGCTTGGCCCCATTTCAACGGCATAGCTTAATGCGCCCGTTTTATTTACTTCGTCCAAAATAACGCTGTGCTCAACATTTAAGGAGAAATAGCATTGATCTTTCTGCGCAGCTTCATAAAGTTTGTTTTGGGCATTTAAAACCGGCAAGGCTTTTAACGGCTCGCCTTCGTCAATAATTGTAAAATCAAAATGCTGGCGCGCATTTTCTGGCGTAATGCTTAATGATGACACCGTATACATGTCTCCAGCTTTAACATCATAGACGCCTTTTAAGGATTCTGCCTCGTCATCATGATACACGACTTTTGCGCCATAATACCCCCTGGCTTTCAAAGCTTTTAAAAGGTCAGCCGCAATCGTTTCTTCCCGCACGGTTTCCGCGCGCTCAAAATCCTGCGTGCCTTCTTCATAAGCAATCGATTCCGCCAGACGCTCAGTGATGATTTTCTGCGCATAACTCTGCACCGCCTTGTCAGCTTCAAGCCCAACGATTTTATAGTCCGTGTTTTGCGAAAAAGGCAGCACGCTTTTAAAGCAGCCTGATAGCGCTAAAACACCAACAAGCAGAGCCGAAATCTTCAGGAAATAACAGTTCTTTAAAATCATACCTCAACATACAGTTTTTCTTTATTTCTACAAATATTAAACACACCAATATCAATATAAATTTACTGTTAAACCAAAGAAAAAGCATAGGCTTTGCCTCCAAAGCAGTGGAGCGGTAATAAAGTCTAGCGCGACCAATCAAGACTCTGGCAACGCTTACATATTCACTTCCCTTAAAAAAAGGCTAGTCTCCATCAATGGCATTGATGTAAAATCTAGGCATAGAGCTTAAAACTAAAGAGAACCCCTGATGAGAAAAACTCCACTTAAATTACTTGCGCCGATACTGATGATCTTTTTGCTTAATGGCTGCCTTGGTATTCCGCAGGGCATCGCGCCGATCGATAACTTTAAAGTCAATAAATACCTAGGTAAATGGTATGAAATTGCGCGGCTAGACCATTCTTTTGAAAAAGGCTTATCTGCAGTAACAGCAGAGTATTCATTAAGAGAAGACGGAGGCATTAAAGTTATAAACAGCGGCAAACAACCACAGCAGGAAGAACGTAAAGTGGCGGAAGGCAAAGCTTACTTTATCAGCAGTGAGAAAACGGGGCATTTAAAAGTCTCTTTCTTTGGCCCGTTTTACGGCTCATATATAATTTTTGAGATTGACGAAGATGATTATCAGTATGCCTTTATTACAAGCTATGACCGTTCATATCTATGGTTTCTTGCGCGCACGCCAGATGTCAGTAAAGAGCTCACCGCACATTTCATAAAGCGCGCGAACCAACTTGGCTTTAACACAAATGAACTTATTTTTGTTAAGCACCATTAGACCCATTCCAGCACTTAATCGGTCATACTTTTATGGCCCATGCGGCTATGTTGTAGTCTCGGCGCAAATAGAGTAAAATACAGATGAAATAAGTAGAGTTCACTGACAGCACAAAAGGAAGAGATACGTTAAATGTCGACAATTGATAAAGATATTTTCTTAAAATTAAAAGAGCGGATGAAGGCAAAATTTCCAATGTTACTGGAAATCTATCTACGTGATACTGAGAAATATTTAACCTGCATAGACACTAACGTGCCTGATGGCGATGTCGACGAAGTGATTAACGCGGCGCATAGCTTAAAATCAGCCAGCGGCTTGCTTGGCGCTGTCGACTTAAGTCAGAGAGCTGGTAAAATGGAATATGCGGCCATATCGTGTAAAGAAAACAACCAAGCGAACCTAGAAAGCCTTCGACCTGATTGCAATGCAATGCGCAGTAGCTTTTCCGCTATAGAGGGCGATTTACGCGCTGAATTAAACAATGCAGCACCCGAACTCTAGGGCAAGACGATCACAACAGCCGAGAAGGCTTGTTAGATTTCCTGCCATTTCTTAAGCATCGAATAAAGCGTTTTCTCTTTTACTGGCTTTGACAAATAATCATCCATGCCAACCTTCAGGCATTTATCTTTTTCATCGGCCATAGCATTGGCCGTCATCGCAATAATAGTTTGGCGTCGGTATTCCTTATTCTCTTCTGCTTTGCGAATAGCAGCTGTCGCCTCGAAACCATCCATAACAGGCATCATGCAATCCATCAAGATGACGTCATATTTGTCACCATTTTCGGATAGCATATCGAGAGCCTCTTGGCCATTTTCTGCTAAATCAACACTGCAGCCTATGCCCTCGAGCATATCAGTTGCGACCATCTGGTTTACCATTTCATTTTCAACCAAAAGAATTGACGCGCTTAGCGTCTTGTCTGTTGCAGCATCTTGTTTCGTTTTGTCGACCAAAACGTCAGCGCTCAGCAAAGGCGCGTCTTTTTCTGTGCTTGCCGGTTCAACAATTGGGCATGTTATTTCAAACCAGAATGTTGAGCCAACACCAAGCTCGCTCTCCACCATGATTTCGCCATCCATCAAGTCAACTAAGCGCTGTGTAATCGCAAGCCCCAGCCCTGTGCCTCCATATTTTTTTGTGGTTGTCGCATCAGCCTGAGCAAATTTCTGAAAAATAGTATCGAGCTTGTCTGGCGCAATCCCGATGCCGCTATCTTCGACACTAAAACGCAGAGTGACATCTTGATCTGCTGTCTTTTTTTCCTCGACTTTAACGGTAATAAAGCCTTCTTCAACGAATTTCACGGCATTACCAAGAAGGTTAATCAGGACTTGATTGAGCCTCACCTGATCACCCATAATAGAAACCGGCACCGCGCCCTCATAAACAACATCCATCTTGATGTCTTTAATCGCAGCCCGAGGTCTGATTGAATGCAGTGCATCCTTGATAAGCTGGCGGAGCGTTACAGGTTCAAAATAAAGCTTCAACTCTCCCGCTTCAATTTTGGATATATCCAGAACATCATTAATTAAAGACAATAAAATATCACCAGATCCCGCTATAATTTGCAGATATTTTTCTTGATCCTTCGATGTTTTTGTCTTCCTCAATAAGTCTGAAGCGCCGATAACGCCATTTAAAGGCGTACGAATTTCATGGCTCATATTTGCAAGAAATTCTGACTTCATGACATTGGCGCGCTGCGCTTCTTCTGTCGCTTGCTCTAATTTTTTCGTATATAAAATTTGTGTTTCTATGTGGTTTTGGCGCTCAGTAATATCACGAAAGACGACAACTGCGCCTGTAATGGTTCCGTCCGTATCTTTAATTGGTGTGCTTGTGTATTCAACAGGTACCGAATGGCCATCTTTATGCCAAAACACTTCAGAATCTACTTTGCGTGTTTCGCCGCTTTTGAAAGATGCATAAATATTGCATTTCTCTTTGGGGTATAATGTCCCGTCGGCATAATGGTGGTGAATAAGGTCGTGCTGTGACGTATTAATCATCTCATCGAGTTCGTAACCAAGCATTTCCATCGCGGCTTTATTCGCAAAAGTACTGTGACCTTGCAAATTCAGCCCAAATATACCCTCGCCAGCACTATCAAGAATAAGCTGCATTTTTTCTGTTAAGTTTGTCAGCTCTCTTTGATTCACAGACAGCGCTTTTGCTTTTTCCAGTAAGAGGTAACTGCGCCTATAGGACATTAAAGCGTAATAAATGGTAAAGCCAAGCAATAATGAGAGCAGTCCGCCTGCCAATAGTATGATTTTAGATAAATAAGAATCCTCTTGCTGAAAGAACGCTTTCTTAGGCCATATTGTTAATAACCATTCACGGTTAAACAAGGTTATGCCTTCTTTGGCAATCCATTGAGACGCTTTATTTTCTTCATTTAGGGCGGGCAGGTAAACAGTTTTTTCTCCATCCATGATTTGAATATTAAAATTATCTTTGAACTTTGTCGGCAGAGCAGATTCCAAGAAAGTCTCAATATCATAAATACCAACAATAAAGCCGCTAAATTCCTTGTTAATGTGCAGCGGTATGTAGCTAATAAACGCGCTGTAGCCTTGAACAAGATCAAGCGGTGGCGTCACAGTAATGATCTTGCTTTGCGCGGCCCCTTGTAGGGCGTTTTTTCGCTCTTCATCAAAAGCAATATTCAAGCCCAATGCTTTTTCATTGCCAAGTAGAGGCTCCACCCATCTGACGTGATATGCCTCATCAACCCACTCAACTGTCGTCAAAGCTTTATTATCACGCACATAGTGCTGCGCATCTTGCATCCATTCTTGTTTTGGTGTTCCGCCGCGTACTTCCCAGCGCTCGCCCATTCGGCGTAATGCGATAATAGAATTATTGACATTGCTTTCGATGATACGTTTTGCTTGTTGGCCATCTTCTTCTAGGACGCTCATGATTTGATTATAGCGCTGTGACTCTAACTGAACATACACGCCTATAGTAAGCGCGAACAAAAGCACTGCGCTGAAGACTGGAATGAAATAAAGCCTGTCATTCTGTTTATTGTGGGGCATTAGAGTATGTGTCCGTCATCAAGTGATCTTGGGCTCTTTATTGTGCCGTAATTATACGCCGCAGGCAACACTTCATATAGCTGTCCTTAGGTATGCTATCATCATGCCGCGCCAAACAACAGGGGGCGAGCGCTGTGGCTACCAAGGAGCAAGTAAGAACGCACATCTTACTAGTGGCTTATCCTTTAAGGCGCATTGTTTTTGCGAGCGCCTGTTTTGTTGACAGTCTGTTTATTTTCTACTTCTGTTGATCTAGTTTAATTTCTTCCTTCGCAATCCAGCGCGGTTTTGTGCCTTCGCCTTCATCAGGCCAACCTTCACGTTGAGAACTACGATCACCATCCCCATCTTCGGTTTGGTCGTGGAACAGGTGAACCTGCGTTTCGTAAGGCATATCAATGCCGGCGTCATCTAGGGCATTTTTTATAGCAACAATGACCGCGCTTCGAATTTCCACAACATCGGCGCGCTTACTATCCGTCCACCAACGTGCCCGCACAGCAATCCAGCTCGACGCGAGATCCCACGGCAACGCCTGAGGTTCTGGGTCTTGCTCGACACCGCGTACACTTGAAATCGCATTCTTGATAACGTCACGCGCTAGCTCCAAGTTATCACCGTAGCCGACACCAATATCATACTGGCTACGGCGTTTTTTATGCGCCGTTTTTACAAGCACAGAATTGGTGTAAATATCACTATTGGGAATAACGGCGCGTTGACCGTCGTAAGTCTTAATAAGCGTGGAGCGCGCCTGAATGGTTTCGACCGTGCCTTCATAGCCATTGACTTCAATCTGATCTCCAATATTGAACGGCTGGCGGAGCAAGATTAGAAAACCTGCGAGCCAGTTTTGCAAAATATCTTTAAACGCGAAACCAATAGCCACAGAGCCAACCCCGAGGCCGCCGATCATCTCTCCTAATTTAAGGCTCGGAATAACAATTGTTGCTGCAAAAAGCAGTGCGATGAAGAGAATTGACCACTTCACTAGCCCCTTAAGCATCAAACCGAGATCATTACGCCCTCTTTTCTTAAAGCGCTTATAAATAAGCGCCCCGATGAAAGAGGCGAAGGCAAAAGCAACGACCAATAAAACCAATGCAACAACCATATTAGGCGCGAGCTTTACAGCGCCGTCAACCCATGTATCGACCCGTTCAATTAATGCACCTGGGTCAATGTCGATTGTCTGCGGAGCGTCTTGCTGGGTCATCTGTTGGTTTACCTTTGCTTATAATTTATTTGTTTAGTCTTCTCCCTCCAACGCACATAACGGCCATAAAGTTCCCCATGTCCCACAACGGAACTTTAATAATGATGAGCTGTTGGCAAGACATACACAACCAACTGAAAGGATATAGACCATGACATCTCTCATTACAGCTACATTTAAAACACGCAGAGCTGCGGAAACCGCGATACAAAGCATTGAAGCCCTTGGCGTAAGCTCTGAGCAAGTCAGCTTAATCGTCACCGATGAAACACGTGGCAACAGCTTTAACATTGAAACAGGCAATAAAATGGATGAAGGCACGGCCGCCGGAGCCACAACAGGTGGTATTATCGGTGTCGTTCTTGGTTCACTGGCAACGGCAACCGCAATTGCTATCCCTGGTTTGAACATTGTCGTGGCTGGCGCCGCGGTTTCCGCGCTCGCAGGACTTGGCGCAGGCGCTGCTGCAGGTGGGTTTGTTGGAGCCCTTATTGGTGCCGGCATTCCTGAACACGAAGCAAAAATCTATGAAGATGAAATTAAAAACGGCTCTGTCCTGTTGGCCGTTAAGCCTGAAAACGGTGAACAAAAAAAGAAGATTAAAGAGATATTTGAACGCCAGGACGTCCACAACCTCGCAGCCTAATATTTAACACTTCTTACAAAGCCGTCCCTTTTCCCCAAAGGGGCGGCTTTTCTTTAAGCGCCCAAAGCATTATGCTACGTTGGTTAGCACGAAAGGATGTGGTAATGATTTACGCAGGGAGGTTAAGGTTACATGAACACGCAGCTTGATCGCGATATCGAAAAATTGGAATCGATGGCAGAGTTGATGGATAGCCGCTTTAAAATCCCCGGCACTTCTATCAGTTTCGGTTTGGACTCCCTCCTTGGCCTTATTCCTGGCATTGGTGATACCGTGACACTCATTTCAACCGCCTACCTTATGGGTAAGGCCCGTGCATATAAACTGCCGTGGCAGGTGACATTAAGAATGCTTTGCAATGCGCTGCTTGACTGGCTGATCGGGTTGATCCCTATAATCGGCGATATATTTGACATTGCATGGAAAGCGAACAAGAAAAACGTCGCCCTCATCAAAAAGCACCTCAAAAGCCGCACTCAGTAATGTCGTCATACCAACGAACGCACAAAGACGGGCCAACAAAACTTTGGCAAGAACTTGTTTATGGGTTTATTGCCGGTGTTGGTAGCGTTGAGTTTTTCAAGGCTTTTTCAACAGCGCCATACAATCTGATTTGTTCAAATAAGAACATGCGGTCGCGGTCGGGGTTTGATGGGTCCGTAACTTTTTTTCTGGCCAAGTCCTTTTTCACTTTGTTTGATTGCTCAGAGAGGAACCCGCGTAATGGGTCAAGGTCTTCACGGGCAACATAGCCAGAGAAAAGCTTCGCAAGCTTGGTCAATGGCGCTTCTTCAATCAAGCCATAATCCGTAAAATCTTCGCCTTTAATCGCGATAATTTTCTTATTGTAATTATAAACATTACAATGTGGGTTTTTGCTATCAAGCTCCGCTTTGAACTTCAGCTTGTTTGATTTGTTTTGTTTTTCAACGAAACCACTAATATTGTTAAACGCAACCGATAGTGCCTCGCAGTAAAATGCTGGCTTACCTTCATTGGGGTCTTTTTTGAAAGCTTCGTCAAAAACCTTTTGCATTTCATCATCAAATTCAGGCTTCTTCTTTTTAGGCTTCGGTTCCGGTTTTTTCTCGGGCTTTTTCTCAGGTGCTGACTTCTTTGGCTCAGCTTTAGGCTCCGGTTTTTTCTCGGGCTTTTTCTCAGGTGCTGGCTTCTTTGGCTCAGCTTTAGGCTCCGGTTTTTTCTCGGGCTTTTTCTCAGGTGCTGGCTTCTTTTCTGGTTCTGGTTTCTTTGTCTCTGGTGTAGATTCAGGCTGCTTTTCTGGCACAATTTCTTTCTCAGGCATTTTAAAAGGCGCCGGGCAAGCATCAGGCAAAACCTTGGTCCTGCCAATTTTCTCACGCATTTCACGCGCTTTTGGGAAGCGCGTTTCAACAGTTTCAAGCAGTAAGGCATCATTTTCAAATGAATCGCAGCCCGCCTTATCAAAATACCAGTGCGAACGATGTGGACGCTCTGGCATTAAATAACGGCGCGAATAATCTTCCAAAATACTGGCTTGCTTTTCATCACAAAAATCTGCAAACGTATCCCCCGCTTTAAGGTCATAACCGTGACCAAAGTTGCAATGCCCTTTGGGGGTGAATTCTTCTCCTGTTTGGAACTGCCAAATATGGACAAGCTCATGCATATGAGAGCCAAAACGTAGCGGCTCGTTATCAACGGCATAATCAAGTGATAAAAACGGATGACCATAATAGGCAACTTGATAGCTGTTAAATGTTTGCGCGACAATTTGACCCGCAGAATAATTTTTATTCGGCCCTGCGTGGTATTCTATTATCTCAGCGTCCACTTCAGCGCCAAAAACACCCGCATAGTAAAGCTCACCTTGCGTTAAGGGGCGCGGGTTTGATTCTTGCGGCGGGACTTTTGGTAAATCTAGCGCATAGGCTGTTGATGTCGACGCAACGAAAAGGCCTGCGATCGCGGCTTTGGTAAAAGCATGAGCGAGAGATTTTTTTTGTGATGATGTGTTCATTTTTTTATCCTATGCGCCTGGTGCTTTTAATTGTTGTGGTGGAAAATAATTATCCCAGCCCCAATCCTCGGGGTTTTCAGCTTTTTTGCTTTTGCCCTCACCGCTATGCTCAAATGGTATAGATGGTGCTGAATGTTCATAAATTTCACCGTCTTTACCTTTGACTTTGCCCTCTGGCTGCTGCTCATACCCAGCGCCTTTGCCTTGCCCCGGTATAAATTCAGGCGGTTTTGCCGCAGGGGGCGTTATCGGCTGCCCTTGATCCGCGCCTTGTTGCGGCGAGCTCACGCCCTGTTCAGGAACAGGTGACTTTGGGGCATTATGCTGATGGCCATCTGGTAAAAACAGAGCATCAAAATTCGCAGCTACTTTAAAAAGCATCCATAGAGCGAATGCTGTCCCCCCAACAATAAGCGCTTTTTTTGAATAGGATTTTGTTGTATCAACACGCATTGCCGTTCTCAAATTAGAATCGCGCAGCGCATGTCTTTCTTGGCGGCGCTGCAAATCTGCCTCCAATGAGGCTCTTTTGTCGGATTCTATTTTTGCTTGATGCTGCGCTTCTTGTTGCAGCCTTGCATCCTCAGCCTTTTTTACCGCAAGATCCTGTTCTTTTTTCGTGATCTCATATTCTTCACTATGCGCAACAAGCGCATATGAACGCTCTGTATGGTTTGATGTGCGCAGCAGCGTATCTTGCTCGCGTTTTGCTATGTCTATTTCTTCTTGAACAGAAGCCATTTCCTTACCATAAGCTGCATCAGAAAGCACTGCCAATTTCGTGTCTTTTGCTTCAACCATTGCGCGGCGCTGCGCGCTACGTTCTGCGCGGCGTTGTTGCGCATCAGCTTTGGCGGGCAAAGAGCATTTGCTCCAATCTGCTGATGCCGGTTTTGATACTTTATCCCAATCACTCATATCTTTTTACTCTCACTCAATACCGTTAAATTACGCTTTCAATCTTAAAGCACCATCTGGCGTTTTAAACTGTGCCCCTGTTGGTAGAGCCATAAGCTCTGGGTCATCAGGGTCTGTGAAAGTTGGAATATCTATATCCGCACTAGAGATTAAGTCTTCAAGTTGGGCGATGACGTCATGGCCTTCTACGGCCTCCAAAGCATCTTGATAGGCTGCATTAATGGTGTTCAGCCTTTGAACATATAAATCTTCGGGGAGCTGCGCGAATTGCTGATTGAGCACCGCAACCATCTTGCCATGCTGGCGTGAAATTTCTGAACAAAGCTCTATGCGCATTGCTTCCGGGTTTTTCAGTGCTTGCGCAAGGGCATTTACATGCGCTTCATTGCGCAGATGTTCTGAGCGGTCTTTTGAAAAGCTATGCCCCATAAACACTTGTACAGGCTGAGACGAAGCATTAAAGCTTGGGCTTAGCAGGTCATCGACAGCGCTCTCTTTTTTCTGTGCTGCCCATGGGTCTTCTGGCTCGCCAGATAGAATATGTTCAAACTCTTCTTGTTTTTGGCCTTGATGTGCCGCGGCCCAGTTGGCGATACTAATGCCCGCGCCCATCACAACGCCCTCTAATAATGTTACAGGGTTGTTATACATGGCTTTAAAAACATCATCGCCACCACTTGTTGCGCTAGTTAATTTGGCTTCCCACACATTACGGCTCGCTTGCAGGGCATCCATTTGTGGCTTATAGCGCTCATCCAAATTCTGAATTTGTTGATCAAGGTCTAGGCGCTGGTTGGTTGTCGCTTCAAACATGCGCTGCACTTCTGGCTTCATATTGGTGCCAACATTACTTAAAAGCTCGGCCTTGCGTGTTGAAAGACTGTTTAGTTCAGCGGAATTTCTGGCAATTTCTTTACGGATGATACGGTCTTGCTCCGTCACCTTACCGTCATTAAAACTCTCATGATTATTCATGTCTTGAATTTCTTGTTTTAAACGCTGCATCTCCTCATCCAATGCGGCGATGCTTGGATCACGTGCGCCAGATTGAATTTCAAGAATTTTTTGATCCAGTGCATCAATCGACGCGTTAATACCGTCTTGCGCGATCGTCTTTTCGCTAAAAATTTCGGCTTGCTGGCCTGATATTTGATCAAGCTCAACCAAGGCGATCTCTTGCGTTTGTTCAATGGAGCGTTTACCAAAGCCATGCGCCACGAAAATGGCATTGGCTGCTGCAATCGCAAGACCAATAGCAGAGAACATATAGCCCTGTATTTTCTTTCCTTTTTTCAGCGAGTCTTCACCGCGTTTCATCATTTCATACTGTACATATGCACGTAGGCCAGCAACGCCGCCAGTCAGTGCTGTGTTTGTCGCTATGGCTTCTGTCGTGCCGCTAAGCCCTGTCCAGTCCTCAATCATATCATAACTAAATACACCCATAATGCCCGCTTCAGCGGCGAGCATTGACCACTTCGCATTTCTGTGGCGGCGGGCAGCTTTTTCATAGTTTTTGCGTAGCTCACTCGCATCTTTTTGCGCAGCATAGGTATTTTGCGCACCGCGGTTTAAATGATCCATACCAAGCGCTATTAGTGATTTTTTGCTGACCATACCGGAGGCCACCGCATTGGTTAGACCGGTATTTGTCACAAGCGTCGATGATTTATATACGCCAGGGGTTTTTTGCGAGCCTGAACTTGCAACAACAGAAGCTGGGATCTCTGCGGCTGGCTGCGTGTCAGCCTCTTCGAATTCATTATCAGTGTCTTCTGTCTGTGTCTTTGTGATAGGGAGGGGCGCTGTCTGTGCGTCTAACGATGGAACGTCTTTGTCTTCATTGTGGTCTTGCTCACTCGCAGCGGATTTTTGTGGCGGCGCTGCTCGTAGCTCATCGGGGCTGGCCGTTACTGCGCTGAGGTCATCCGTCTGTGCTGGCGAGTCACCACTTAGTTCTTCTAGAAAATCGTCGACTGCGCTTTCTGGCTTAACTAGATCTGTTTTCTCGTTATGAATAACGCTCGCCGCTAAGCTTTCTTCTATACTCTCTGTCATAATGCACACCCCTCAGTAAATTATTATGTCAAATTAATTTGGGTTAATATATATGTCTTATGGAAAGCTGTCAAGGTAATATTAATACATTTTTAAGTATTTTTGAGATAGATCGTTATTATGAGGCCTTTAGTAATGCCTAAGCGTAGCCCCCAAGAAGATACAGAGACTATGGCGAATAAAACGTGATGTGTGCTTATAAGGCTGGCGTAAGGAGCTGAGATGCCGCGGCGATGACGCCGGTCTCCGTATTAGGGGCTTCGCGCAGCAGCTTCTCTTTAGCACTTTTACCAAATTGCTGGGTAAGGTTCTTAAGCGCAATATGGCTAAGGTGTGCTGTGTCGAGTTCAGGGGCAGTCTTTAATTCGTGATAGACCTGCGCCCAATGTGCATTTTCTGTCTGTGCTAGCTCCATTATTTGTACGGCAGATAAACCCTGCGCATAATCGTGCGTATTTAACTTTAAGGCCGTATTGCCCCAGCCGTCATAGTTTTGAACAATATCTTTCAGTGCTCCAAAACCAAACTTCTGGCGGATTTTGCTATCATCCCATAAATCAAGCAGCATCGTTTGCGTGTGCTTCGGGTATAAAGCAATTTCAACGCGCTCTGTAAAGTTTAGGGCTTTGTACTTCGCGGCTTTTCTGTAGCTGTCTTGTATAAGCTCTGCTTGCTCAGTGCGCAGCGTCATATCCCGTCCAAGCATATGCGCTAAATATTCAACGTCATTCTTTGTCATGACGTTAGCTAAGCGCGAGAGTCCTTGACCTTGTAGGTTTCTTTTTGCAAAAGGCTCAAAAGCTTTGACAATAGCAACATGCATTGCAATATCAGCGCGCTCCGCCTGAGCTGATATTGCAAAAAAGCCTTTTAGTCCCGTCTTGTTATCGTTCTGGGCCGTATTAACAACTTGGCTTGCATAATTTTTTATAAGGGCTGTACGCTCTGCCGTGTTTTGCTTAGGAAATAATAAGACCAACAATGCAGCCATGTTTTGCATATCTTCATCAGCAGAGAAATCAGTTTTTATTTGATCTAAGATTTTTTGCCCCTGAGGGCGCAGCGATAATTCATGTACGAAACCATGCTGGCGCTGTGGCTTTGAAAATTGCTGCTTATCTTTTAAGTAATCCGAGGCCAGCCATGTCGGCGTTTTTGTAAACTGGACAGGAAAAGCAACTTTAAAATTATCACTGACATTGATGCCATTATAAATAAGCGCTCCGCCGGTGACACAAACACGTATTGGTGCGACTTCATCATTTTTAGCAAGCAGCTGTTCTTGGCGCAGGTTTTTCGCATCTTTATACGTAAGGGCCATACGCGAGACAATCATCCCAGTCATTGGGACAGCTAACGACCATGCGCCCATAATAGGCGCTAAAAGATATGATGCGCCTTTAAACAGACCAAGCCCTGTGACAATCTTACTCGGTATGTTCCAATGCGAAAAGGCTTCATATGGCTTTAAAAGCCAAGACTTAGGGCCGTTACGAGACTTATAATCTTCAATTGTTCGGCTAGTTTTTACACTAAATTCGTCTTTATCTGACGCTTCATAAGCTGTTATAAATTGCTTGCGGATCTGCCCATTAAGGCGCGCTTCTATTTTGCGGTCTTTGCGACGCTCTGAAAATTCAGAGATTTTTGCCCTTAGGCGCGAAGGATTGCTCAAGACCGCCGCGACGGCCTGTACATCTTCTACTAACCCGCTAACGAAACCGGCCTTACTGCTTGATGTAGAGCGCATTTATGCATCCTTATTACAAAGACTTATTCAAAATAATAAGAAAAAATAGCACAAAACATTTGTTATGTCAAATAAAAGCCGCCCCCGCGGGTGCTAACCCACGTCAGCGCGAAACCGCGGAAACGTCGCGTATTGTTCGCGCCGGAGCAATCGAAAATGGTTTTGATAAAAACAACATACACATCATTGATTGCTCGTATAAGGCTATTGACCACGCTTTTTCAGTTGCGCAGCCGGATGACCTGATTGTTGTTCAGGCTTACCCAAGTCGGCCCTATTCTCAAGCACGTCATGGATCATTTTGAGCGCATCGTAGGCACGCCGAACATTCCATTACCTTTGGTCGATTAACGCCATATCTGAAATGGAAAATATACAGCCTTATTCTTTAACTAGAAAAAACGACTTTAATACCGTGCTTCTTAAAGTAGCCCTGCATCATCTTGCGACCGAGGCGGTTATTAAACGGCAGTTTCGTTGCATCTGCTGAAAATTCAGTTAAGCCCTCAGTCGCCATAGCGGCCTTTAAACCTGCAATGTGCAAATCAATATCTTCATTATCAGCCGCTAAAGATTGATAAATCGCGGTTGTCGCCTGTTCTAATGTCAGTGTCGTCATATTCTGTGTCCTGCCGAGTTGATTTTCTAACTGTTCTTTATCGCTATAAATACCGCCGAAGACAAGAGATAATGCGCATTGCTGATGGTTTAAAAAGAGGCGTTTTGAATGTAGGCCGTCAGTTCACTTCCGATCATCGCGGCCAATAAGGTCGCGTCGCATTGAAATGATTCTGGAAACTTTTTAAATAAATAAAATGACTATAAAGGTGAGGTATACAGGAACACTGAATGACGATCGCTTTATGCGTTAGCGAACCGGTTATTTTTCAAAGAAATAAAAAAACACGGGCCGCCGAAGCACCCCGTGTTTTATAAACTTTATAAAAAGCGCCTAAATTAAGCCGCTTATCTCAGGTTAGTGGCTGATTGCTTGCCTTTTTCTTCCTGAACATCGTACTCAACTGTATCGCCTTCGTTCAAACCATTAAGGCTTGATGCTTCAACTGCGCTGATGTGAACAAAAACATCGCCGCTGCCGTCTTTAGGCTCGATGAAACCAAAACCCTTAGTTGGGTTGAACCATTTTACTGTACCTGTTGCCATTGTAATTTTTCCTTGTGTAAGTCTCGGTATATTTCCAGCCACCTCGTGCGGCTAGATTGTCCTGTCTGATAATGAGTTGCCTCATTTACCCTAAGTTAGGCCGAACGACTTCGAAAGGGAAACGGGTATTTATATATCTAATAATCAAACTTATGCGCACTAAACCCTGATTTACGCTACACGTCAACAAAAATCAGCGCCCTCATCATAATCCATTAGCATAGCGAGCGTTGCATCCCTCCCCCCCGAACACAAAAATCAGCTCATGAGAAGATGGGATATATCGTGGATAAAATGCCATCCGCAACAGTTCGGCGGAATGTAAGTGATGACGAAGCGCCGTACAACGCGGGGCCTGCGGGCTAAAATACAGCGATTTTTTATAGATTTGTGCCTGTTGTGGTGAAAAGGAAACGCTAAGGCCACAGATACCGATACTTTGTATTTATCACAAAAAATAATAACAGAGAATTATTAGTGGATTTGATTTTGAACCACCTTCCTAGAGCCATCAAGCCATAGCAGATTGGGGGGAGAACCGAAATGCTGATAAGTCAGTTAGCGCCACGGCCCCTTTAAAGCAAGATTTCGGCAGTGGCGCTGATGTGACTTTCATATGCATGAGTGTGGCTTTGAGTGCAACGGGTTTTCAAAAAAACGCTAATTTCGCTTTTAGACGTCCGTCAAAATATAATCATAAGGTAGGCGAGATTTTGGTAAAGCGGCATTATAATCCTTTTCAGAATCACGATAGCCCAGTGCAACAGCAACAAGGCTTGTATACCCTTTTTCGCGTAAACCAAACTCTTCATCAACTGATTTTATATCGATACCCTCCATCGGCGTTGCATCAATGCCAAGCGCTGAAACGCCAAGCAAGAACGCACCAATATTTAGATATACCTGCTTATCCATCCAATGCTGGACGTCTTTGTAATCATGCTTGTGCAGATTAATAAACATCTTACGACCACCATCCATTTGCTCTTTGAATGCGGGGTCAGCCGCAAAACGTCCATCGGCCTCTTCTTGCTCTAACACTTTTGAGAGGTGGTCTTCTTCAATCGTCAGTCTGCTACAAAAAATAACAACATGGGACGCGGCGCGAATGGAAGGGTTATTGAATGGAAACATGCTTTCATTGGCTTTTGCAATGCGTTCTTTACCCTCATCGGTGGAAGCTAAAATGAAATGCCAAGGCTGCGCATTTGTACTGGATGCACTAAAACGCAAAAGCTCTTTGATTTTTTCTATATTCTCATCTGAGATTTTCTTATCGGGATCGTAAGCCTTCACCGTATGACGGCTTTTAGCGTAATGTACAATGTCGTGTTCCATGTTTTCTCCTTATGAATTTAAAAAATGGTTTCTATAGTTTCGAGGCTTGTTAGTGTTCATCCCGCGTATTTTTATATGGGTTGGTAAATTACTAAAAGATGATATATGTGTTGCATCAATCTTTGCAAGTACGCACATATTTGTATTGTAGGCACAAATTAGTAACTATTGAGGGATCTAAATGAGTACAGCGGAAAATAAAAATTGTGATGGCCCTTATGGGTGCTCCGTAGGGGCAACTCTTTCTGTAATTGGAGGCAGATGGAAACCTATAATTATTTTCAAACTCTTGCACAATGACTTTCTACGTTTCGGTGAGTTGAGAAAAGAAATTGATGGCGTTACACAGCGTATGTTGACACAACAGCTTCGGGAATTGGAAAAAGACAAGGTCGTTGCACGAAAAGTCTATGCAGAAGTACCGCCACGCGTAGAATATTCACTCACTGATTATGGACGAACGTTAGAACCAATCATGATTACCATGCGTGATTGGGGCGCGGATCATATGAACAAGAAATGTGAATAACGCTCTGATAGTTATAACCACAATGGTGAACGGTTGCGCCATTGTGGTTGAGCTGGGGCAATACAGAGATCCTCTCGATCTTCCGCAGCATGAATTAGAGAGATCAATACCGAAGGTGAATTTCAAAACCCAGCAAGCACAATTACCGAAGCGACAGCCTTATTTGAATTGTTCATCGTCAAATGATTTGTCGTACGTATAAACCTAGAACAGTTTTCAAATCTAATGTATGCAACGCAGATATTGTTTGGCTAACGGCTTGTGCCTGCGCCGTGTCAAAGATGATGTCGGTCGATTGGAATAAATCCATCGTACGGTGCTGATTATAACGTCCATCCGCAAATAAACGGCAAAGGGCAAGGTAGGTTGCTGCCTGCGCTGATGTGAACCCGTCCTTTTTATCTTGCATTAAGCTTTGCCACTGCGCAAAAGGCAGGACTGTTATGGCGCTGCCTTTGAGGTTGAGAGCGCGCGCAATCATGGCAAGGGATACACCTTTATTATTCGCGATGTGATAAATGCCCCCCTGCGGATTCTGTGTGCTCACGGCGATATCAATCATGGCGCGGGCGGCGTAATTAACAGGGGTGATATCTAACGCGATGTCTTCATGCGCGCCTTCAGGGACTGCGCCCAAAGTGGTAAGGCCTTGGATAAACATTTTGAGGAAATCATGTTCCGCAAGGCGGCCATTTTCGGTATCGCCTGTAATTAAGCCAAGGCGGTAAATATGCTGCGCAGATGCTTCTTGGGGGATGTTTAGTAGGAACTTCTCTGCCGCCCATTTGCTCTGTCCGTAACCGCCATAGACATATTGGGTTTGGGTAAGGCGGTCTGTTTCATAGACTCTGCCTGTGTTCTGGTCGGTGGAGACGAAAACCGATAATGTTGATGCATAATGCAAGGTCTTACGCTTCCCCGTTAGTAATAGCCGCGCGATTTCCTGCGTTGCGTTTACATTGGCGGGGCGGAGGGCGGTATAGGGCGCCACCGTATTAACCAATGCGCCGATATGGAAGATGCAATCAATATGTAAGGTGAGGTTTAACCACGTGGCATCATCAAGGCCGCAATGGGGGAGTGAGAAATCACCGCATAATATATTCAGGCGCTGAAAATCGCTTTCGCTATAACTTAAATCATGTTTTGCAAGGGCGCTAATGAGACGCTCCCGCCCTTGCTTAGTATCTTGCGCACGGATCAGCACGCTCACTTGCGCTGAGGGGCAGGCACGCAGTAAATCATATAACAAACGCGCGCCTAGAAACCCTGTCGCGCCGGTAAAGAAAATATTTTCCATGCGCGGCGGGGCTGGCGGTCGGGCTTGTGCCTGCGCTATCAGGCTTTGCCATTCGGCGTTTAGCGCAATGTCGCGGTTGAGGGCGCTGACATGCATTGCGCCAGCATCGGTATTATCATCTTTGTGGTGCGCGGTGTTTTGTGAGAGCCAATTGGCCTGCGCCTCAATTGTCGGGAAGGCGGCGAGGGCGGCTGTCGTTAAGGAAAGGTTTTTTAATGTGGATTCTAAGGACAGCTCAAGCAAAGCGAGAGAGTCGCCGCCAAGCGTAAAAAAGTTCTGCTGCGCAGTGCGCACCTTAGTTTTTAACACCTTTTCCCATAGCTCTTTAATTTGCGCTTGCAGGGGTGTGAAGGCCGAGGCGCTATGCGAGGAAGCAATACTCTCTAGCGTATAGTCATTTAACGGGGTGTAATCAATTTTACCCGTGGGTGTTTGCGGCATCACATCAAGGAAGCTTATATATTGCGGGATCATCCATTCAGGCAGCCTTGCGCGCGTCCAAAATTTAAGGACATCTGCGGTTAACTCTTCGCCCTTTTTACAGGTGATAAAGGCGCACAAAACGCTGCGCCCCGCCATATTACGTTTGAGCGCCGCGGCGCGGGCAATGGCAGGATGCGCCGATAGCGTCGTTTCCACCTCTTCTAACTCAACCAACTGTCCATGTATTTTAACTTGGCGGTCAGTGCGGCCTAGAAACTCTATCTCGCCTGTTGCGTGGCGTTTGACCAAATCGCCGCTACGGTAAAAACGCAGCCCATCTAAGGCAATGAATTTTTGCGCATTTAATGCATCGCGGTTTAAATAGCCTTCCGCGAGCTGTATTCCGCCAATCAGCAATTCACCTGTTGCCGTACCCGACAAAATATTCAGCGTAGCATCAACCACTATATAGTCCACATTGGGCATGGCCTGACCGATAAAAGGATGCTGCCAACTCTGTGGGTCTGGGACGACCATACTGGTGCAAATAGTCGCCTCTGTTGGGCCGTAAACATTCACAAGGTGAAAGTGTGCTGCCCATAATTTAACCGTCTCAATCGGGCAGACTTCGCCGCCAATAATAATGGTTTCTAATGTCGCAGGCATTTGCGCAGGCTGCATTAGCCGCAGCAGCGATGGCGGAATATCCATATGTGTTATTCGCCGTGCACTGAGTATTTGCGGCAACTGTGCGGCATTATCAATCGCTGCGCCTGTTTCAATTATTAGCGCCGCACCTGAAAGCAACGCCGTTCCGATATCAGAGAGCGATGCGTCAAAATTGGTGGAAAGGTAGAACAACGCACGGCTTTGCGCAGTGAAACGAAAAGCATTAATCTGCGCATCGATACAATTTACAATGCCTTTATGGCTGACGATCACGCCTTTTGGCTCACCGGTCGAGCCGGAGGTAAAGATAATATATGCGCGGCTTCCGGGCGCGTAAGATGGGGCGGTGAAAGATGAGTTTTTGTCCTGCGCGGCGGCGAGAAAATCATCTGCGGTGATGATGTATTTGGGCTGCGCTTCGTTTAAAATATAATCATAGCGCTGCTGCGGCATGGTCTGGTCAAGGGGCATGAACGGCGCGCCAATCATCCAGCAGGCAAGTAAAGCGGTAATATACTCGGCTGATTTGGGGACGCTGATGGCGGCTAAATCGCCGTGGTCTAGCCCTTGAGATGATAGATAGGCGGCGAAATTCATAACGTTTTGGCGCAAATCATCGTAGCTTAGCGCCACGTCACCATTGGTTTCAATAGCAATATGCGCAGGATATTTAGCGGCAATTTCAAAGAAGCGGTCGATAAAAAGCATCAAACGGCCTTTCATTCAGAAATTATGATGGCTGTTTAAGGCCGAAATCCGCGTAGGTTTTTCCTTTGAAAGCGTGTTTGATAATCGCGTCACGCGCTTGAATGAAGCGGTCTTCAAAATCATCACCTGTAATTTCGATAAACTCTTTATCACGGGCGAGAAGTTCACCTTTTAGGCGGTGTTCAAATGCTTTGCGGCGACCATCACGGCTTTCATCTTCCCATTGGCGGTGCGTATCTGCGACCCATGGTACATCTGTATTTGCCACAAGGTAAAGGTCATAATCGACTTCATTCGCCATTTCTTTTACCGCTGAAGGCACTTTGCCGTATAAAGTATTTGACCACACGGATGTTGTCACCGCTTCGGTATCGCAAATAAGAACGCGGTTTGCTTTTGATGTTAATGACGTTTCACTGGCCATCTGCCCATCGGCGAACAGCTCAATATCTTCGTAATTAGTTGAGCGTGGCTGGTCTTTTTCTGCCAGAGATTCCAAATAAATTCGCGCATATTCAGGCACTGCCACCGTGTTGAAATATTCGGCGAGCCTATTGGCGAGGGTTGATTTACCCGTGGCTTCCGCGCCGAGGATCGCGACTTTCTTGGTGAAATAAGGGCGGACTTCATTGGGCAAGTATTCCCAATGGGCAAACGGGTCATCGCGAACCATCGTACCGCTAATCGGGAAGTTTTCACGCCCGCGATCAACTGGAATATGCCTCGCGCCGAGTTCTTCGGCAAGGCGCCAGCCATATTGTTCAGAATTAAAACAGTAATCGATTTTACCCGGGACAGCGTTTTTAAGGCTGGTGCGCCATTGCTGCCAAAACTCTTCAACGCTTGGCGCGTCTTCAGGGGATTGCCAGTTCATGTCACCCAAAGGCAGCACGCTGACATCAGGGAACATTTCTTGCAGCCAGCGTACGCGCATTGCTTGCGGCACAGTTTCATTTGGCGTGCGGTCAACAACAACATAAAGCTTGGTGATACCAGGATATTTGCGTGCAAAATCAACTAAATATTGATGGCCTTTATGGGGCGGATAAAATTTACCGAGTATTAAGCCTGTTTTATTTTTCATCTTACAACTGCCGCCTGTATCTTTTATTACTATAGCGCCCTTACCATAGGGTAATGCGCTCTATAAATCAAGAAAATTATGACAATTATCAGCGAGAGGTTGAAGCGTTATGGTTTACGCGCAACGCAAATACAGCGCGGGCTTTCAAGGCCGATTTTATTGCCATGGTAATCACCGTAAAATGCAATTTCTTCAAACCCTGCATCCTTGACCATATTGAAAATTTCTTTGGGCATATAAAGGCGCGATTCACCGCTGCTTGTTTTTTCTGATCCGTCTGGATACTGATATGTCCAGCTTGACCCTGACATTGAACGGTCAAAGTCTAAATAGAATTCGCGTTTGACGGTAATAATGCCTTTATCCGTTTCGTGGGTAAATTCTTGGCTGTCACCATCAATGGCGGTTCTGAGTTTCAAGGCGGTATTGAAATAATCAATCGCCATATAGCCGCCTGATTTAAGGCTGTCATACATACGTTTAATCATTTCAATGTTCAGCGCATCATCATCTGCATTGCCAAAGCTTGTATACCAGTTAATGGCGCCATCACATTCGCCCGGCGCGACGTAATTGAACGCATCGGCGGCGGTAAATTTTGCGGGCAGATTTTCGCTCTGCGCGATTTTATTCGCGGTGTCGATATATCCGTCTATCAAATCTGTACCAATGGCATTTATGCCGCCGCGTGCCAAGGCGTGGGATACACTACCCGTGCCGCAGCATTGGTCAAAAACCGTGTCACCAGCTTTGATATGGAGGTATTTTTTAATGAAGGCCACTGTAACATCAAGGTCAGCATAATTATCACGCTGCAAAACAATCTCACCAAAGGTTTGATCGTAAAATTCTTTCCACCATTCTTGGGATGCACGCGTCATAATAAACTTATTTCAAGCTCATATTTAAATTTGCTGCTGTTGCTGTAAAGTGGGAAGACCTAACTTCTCTTACACGCTCTTGCTCATGTGCAATATAGCTTTGCTCTTTATCTTTTAACCATTCAACGGCGTCTTGCGCTGAGAAATAACCTGAAACAACTTTCTTTGCGCCGCTTTGGTAAAATCCGTTCAGCTCTGCTGCTTGTGTGTATTCTGTAATTTGATATATATCACCGTCTTGTTTTTTGGCCTGCGCCCATGCACGTTTTTTATCAGGCCAGAGGGCATTAAAGTCAGAAGAACTGAGAGCTTCTAAAATAAATAAAATGCAATTAACTGGAACCAACGCCGTTTTCTTGGCGGCTTCGTTAAATGAAAAGCGCGCGGCGTATTGATGTGTGGAAATCTGTGATGGTAAATTTGACATGCTGTGTACCTTATTAATAATTTTCATTACGGAAAATATAGAGATTATGGCAAACAGTCAAGCGTTTTCTATAAATGCATATAATCTTGCATGGCGCTGCCGACAGAACGGTTATCAAGATTTGGCGCGCCGCGCCCTACGCTGTGGTCATCCCTGTCGACGACGCGGAAATCAACGCTAAAACGTGTGCGCCCTGTGGCATTGGCTTCAGGTTGATGTAGATGCGCGGCAGAGAATATAAGCAAGTCACCAGCATTGCAAGAAAAGCTGTGGCCTAGGTCATTGCTGATGGCGTCTTGGTTCGTGGGGTAAGCATTGGCGGGGCTTTGCGTTTTAGATTGAAAGCCGACATTTTGCGCAAAATCATCATAGTCAAATGCATCTGAGTTATTATTTATCGCGCGGTCAAAATAGCGGCGATAAAATCGAAAGCCTTGCTGCGGCGTGACATCGGTAAGCGGCAACCAAAAATTAATTTGCGCCTGCGGATTGGCAAACCATGTGTCGCGATGGGCGGCATAACTATGCGCGGCGGCGGAGTTTAGATGACCATTATGGGCAGAGCAGCGCAGGCGTAAAACGTCAAAGGCGCTGCCCGCGTTAAATAAAGGGGTGATTAGCGGCGCAATCATCTGGCGGGCAAGACCCTGCGTTGCCACGTCCTGCCGCGCGGCGCTTAAATTTTGCCATAGCGTTGCTGGATCATAATATGCGTGCGCGGTTTCAAGGTTAGGTGCATCTGTATAATGGCTGTGAACTAATCTGCGCAACGTCGATGCAATGCCCCGTGTTTGCGCATTGGCAGGGATGATAAAAATTTCGCCGTCATATATGGCTTGCCTAAAATCTGCGGCGATAGGGGAAATTCTTGTGCGGATCATTTCGCGGCGCTCCCCAATTTATAACGCTTGGCAATCAAGCTTGATGTGAAAAGCATCATCAATATTGGCTCTGCCGCGCTTTGATCTTTCGCATCCATTTTGGGCAAGCTGTCTAACCAATTGCGAACTTTACTTTTGTCCCAGAACGGCACATGGGCGAAATGGTCTGAACGCAGCATATCTTGAATATAATCATGCAGCATACTGCCCGCAAAACGGCTAACAGGCGGGGCAATGAAGGGGTGCTTTTGCCGTTTATATAATGTGGGTGTGATCAGCGGCTTGGACGATTCACGCAGAATATATTTTTCAACCATATCTTTGATTTTAAGGTGCATTGGCAGTTTGGCAGCAAATTCAAATAAATGATGGTCAAGGAAAGGCACGCGCCCTTCAATACTATGCGCCATTTCGCAGCCATCGCCCAATGTACGCAATATATAATTGGCAAGGGTCAGTTTCGTCCATAGATAGGAAGATTGATTAACGACATGGCGGCCTGTTAATTGCCCCGCTATATCGAAACTGCCAATCATATCCGCGAAATAATCTGTGCTTGTAATATACTCATCAGAAAGCAGCGCCGCTGCGCGGTAACCCAGTGATGCCTTGGCGCTGAGGAAACTTGGTGTGTAGTCAAGCGCGGCGTTTACCGCGTCTAATGATAATGTTTTTCCGTGGGCCAGAAATACGCCCGCTAGCTTATCATTGCTTTGATAGAGGCTTTGTAAATCTGCGGCTTGCCCGCCATTATCACGATCACCAAAACGTGCCATATCTTCACGAAAATGTGGATAGCCAGCAAGCGCTTCATCCGCGCCTTCGCCGCTTAATGCGACTTTGAAGCCCTTGGCGCGTATGGCTTTGTTGAGTAAATATTTACCCGCTAAATGCCCATTAATAGCAAGGCCTTCGCTGTAGTAGACGGCATCTTCGATTGTGTTAATCAAATCATCTTGCGAAACGCGCACAACATGAAGCGGCGCACCGAGATGGTCGGCCATTTCTTGCGCCACGGGCAGTTCATCATAGCCTTCATGGGCGAAGCTGACGGTAAAACAATCAAGCGGCGCACCATGAATTTTCATCGCGGTGGCGGCGATTGACGCGGAATCCAGCCCACCGCTGAGATGCACGCAGAGCGGTACATCGGCGCGTAGGCGCAGACGGATGCTTTGTTCAAATTCATCGCGGAAAGCGGTGATATACTCTTCATCAGAACGCTGCGGCGTAATCGGTTCGGTCGGGAAATTTATATCCCAGTATTTTGTGATGTTGAGGGCTTCGCCATCATAAACCATCATATGACCAGGTTGTAATTGCGATACGCCTTTAAATAGGCTGCGGGCAGTTGGCGTATATTGCAAATTACAGCTATGGATAAAGGCATATTCATCCCACTCTGCCTTTACGCCCATTGCAAAAATGGCTTTGGCCTCTGATGCGATATATAACCCGTCTTGATTATGGGTGAAACATAAGGGTTTAATGCCAAAGCGATCACGCAGGGCGATCAATCTGTTTTGCGTTTCATCATAGATAATAAAGGCAAATTCACCGCGCAAATGGCGGATGAAATCAAGCCCATATTCGACATAAAGATGCAGGGCAATTTCACTATCAGAATTGGTTTTAAAATGATGGCCTTTGGCTTGCAGGTCACGGCGGATATTTTCATGGCCGTAAAATTCGCCATTGGCAATGAGATGGATCGTGCCTGATTGATTGCTTATCGGCTGCGCCCCTGTATCTAGGCCAATGATGCTGAGGCGGCGATGGCCAAGGGCGAGTGTGCCGCGCTCATTATACCATGTGCCGCGCCCATCGGGGCCGCGATGGCTTAACGTATCAAGCGCGTCTTCGAATTTCGGTTTGTTAAGCGGCCGTTTTGACCAGAGGCTAGCTATCCCACACATTTTGGTTTACCGCTGATAAAAAGATTTTCTTTTCTTCGCCTTGTTTGGACAGGGCGAAAACTTGTTCGTATTCATCTAAGTCATAAACCGCACCCAATAAATCATCAATCTGTAATGCGCCGCTTGCGATTAAATCAATGCCTTCTTGGAAATCACCATAATTAACCGCTTGCAAGGTAATGTCTTTCATCACAAGGCTGTTAATATTTACCTCGACAGGATTATGCTGGCGGCTTTTTAAGATGATTGTTCCATTGGGTTTAACCGCTTTAATCAGGCGGCTAATGGTGGTTGTTGTCGCAAAAGTTTCAATGATGAAATCATAATGATTTTCACGCAAAGGCTGCGCCGCATAATCGGCTTCATCAAAGACGCTAATGTTATTAAAACCCTTGGCTTTCAGCACGCGTTCAGTCAGGCGTGAAATACGGTTCTCGCCATAAATAAGCCCTGTCTGTTCGGGGCGGATATTGGCTTTTAGCGGCGCAAGTGACGCGGCGACAGGTTCAAGATATGCGCCTTGTTTAAAGCTCATCGTTTTGGGCATTTTATAAACAAAAGAAGACGGCACAGCGATAAATTCAGAAAATGACCCATCATGATCAATGCCGAGCATGGTGTTAATCGCGCCGTCATTTTCAGGGCTGTTTAAAGCCTCAATCGGGAAAACGGGCATAACCGCAACGCGGTCGCCAATGTTTAACTCACCTGCATTTGCGCCAATTTCAGTGACCACGCCTGAAAATTCATGGCCGAGGATCAAGCGTTCCTTGGCGGCTTTCACAATGCCCTCAGCGACATAAACATCCGTACGGCAAAGGCCAGAAACCATCACACGGATCAGAACATTATTCTGCGCATCTAGTTCTGGCAACGGCACAGATTGTATGCCGCATGCATTACTATCTTTGATAAGAGCTTTCATAATTAGGTCTATAGCATATATGAAAAAGAAACTCCAGCAAATTCCAGCCAAGGAAATGTGGCTGTTTTGGTCTTGTCAGACTAAAACCAATAATTATATAGATACGTATTTCGCCTAAATTTACCCCATACATATTACCTGCCACTGTGTCAGCGAAGCAGTTCGTGAATTCTTATATGTTTGTTTACTCTCGATGTGTCTCTGGTGGCCGAAGTGATTAAGAAAAGTCGATCCTGAGGGCATTTCATTGGGCCTACGTTAACAACCACATAAAGCTTTGCAATTCCCATATAGTTTTTAGCGAAAGAGATCCAATATTAGTGATCTTTATGCGCTGGGTGGGTTTTGCCAAGAACTAAGCCTGTTTTATTTGTCCTTTACTTAGAAGCCAGATGAGAGACAAGCACCAGCCTCTGCAAGGCTTTCTTCTTGTGTACCGCCATAACTATAGCTTACGACGACACCACGACCAGCAGCAGCAATAGCGTCTCCCCAACAAGACGTATCTTGTCCGCCGGCTGCAGGTTCAAGATTAGCGAGGTTTTGGATGCCAGATTCTTCCACCCCGCCACCGGCCGGTGTGATGGCGTTAAGCGCGCCACCTTCAAGTGAAGCACGCGGTAGACCAAGAATAGTCACGCTAACTCCTGATGGGGGAAGCGTAAAGCCAGCTAAGCTGATAAAGAAGTCTTCTTCATTTAGATCAGGCAGAGTACCAAAGTCAAAAAAGCCCAGCGTAGCGTCATCGTTAAAGTGGACGATTTTACCTTCCAATGCGTTGTATTCGGCTTTCGTTAGAATGCCTGAGCCTGTAGGTGCGTTTGTTGGAATAAGGCCGTCAAACGAAGCACTAAGCGCATCAATTACAGTTGGAGTGCCTGGTGCAAATAGTGCACGATTGCTAAGCTCAATGTAATTGCCGGTTTGTCCGGTGAATCTTGTTGTTCCCAGCGTATTGCCTACGATTGCTGTTGTGTCGCCGTCAAATTCTAGGCCAGTTGTCCCGCCATAGAAAATGTTAGCGTTGCCGCTAAGATCAACTAAGCCGCCTTCAAAACGCGCGCCGACAGTGTTGCCTGTAAAGCCGTTGCCATCCAAAGCGATATCGCCGCTGGCTGGGTTACCGATGAACAAACCATTCACGCCCGCATTGTTGATTTGGTTAGAGGTGATTTGAGCAAATTCGACTTCACCGCTAAACGTGATACCGTTATTTGTGCCGCCATTAATCACATTGTTTTCAATGCTGACCATGCTGCCGCCATTGGCTGCGTTCGCGAAGCTAATACCGTTCGTGCCACCAGTTATATCACTATTATCGTGAACGCTGAGTGTTGCGCTGTTTGAAACTAAACCTGCGAATTTAATAGCGTCGCCGTTTGTGCCCTCAAGCTTGGCGTTATTTGCAACGGTGAATGTGCCGCCATTAATGCTTTCAATATCAAGGGCGTCCTCACCACCGATAATCAATGCATTACCATCAGCCGCTGTTGCGCCGCCGATTGTGATCGTGGCGTTAGTGATTCCAGTATTAAACAAAACACCATCGCCGCTTGTACCGCGGATTTCATCATTACCCGCAACCGTGATGCTGGTGTCGATGACAGATCCAGTGAATTCAAGAGCATTCGTAGCGCCTGTAAGCGTTCCATTTTGTTTAACGTCAAATGTGCTGGCGTTGATGTTTGTTGTGCGAATGGCGGCTCTATTTGTGCCTGTGATCGTGGCGTTACCGGAAATATTCATTGTGCTGCCCGTGATTGATCTCTGGAGACTCACGCCGTCATTTGCGCCGGTGACTTCTTGGTTATTAGTAATATTAATAACAGCACCGTTTTTGATATCACCCTCAAACTCTAGGCCATCACTGGCATTACCTGCAATGCGAGTGTTGCCTGTGATCGTGAAAGTACCGCCATCAATTGTAGCAACATCAATACCGTCCTCAAAACCGACAATATCATTGGCATCCGCAGGGTTTGCACCGCCGATTGTAACATCACTGTTTAAAATCGTGCCATCGAAGATCACAGCATCGTTAGAGCCTGTGCTCTCAAAGCTATTGCCGCTAATCTGAATTGTCGCGTCACTAACCGTTGAATCGAATACGACGCTAAAGCGAGCGGATGAGGCGTTGTTATCTTTCAGGATAATCCTTTCACCCGCAGTAACAGCGTCATCAAAATTGATAGCGCGGTTACTGATTAAGGTCATCGTGTTGCCCTCAATCGTTGTTGTACCGTTGGTTAGGTTTGAGAACATCCCGTTCTTTGTATCATTGACCGTGTTGTTGCGTGCCGTTGTATTTATGGCCGCGCTGTTTACGCCCCCAGACTCACCTAGTTCAATACCTGTATTTGTGCCGGTTGAAGTAAGTGTATCGAAGTTGAAACCATCAACCGTTACGCCGTTCACATCACCGCCGCCTGAAGTGGCGGAAATCGCGGCGATTTGAAAGCCGTTATTCGCATCGCCATTATTGGCAAAAGCATCAATCGCATCTGTATCAATAATTGTCGCTGCGCCTTGGCCATTAATAGTCAAATCGTCAACCCAAAGCTCGACACTGCCGCCGAATGTACCGCTATCGACTGTAAGCGTTTGTGGCCCTGTGAGCATGCCAGCGGCATTAACCGCGAGCTGAATGCTGTTGCCATTGCTGACGGCCAGAGCGCCTGTATTGATTAAACCAAGCGTTGGATCGTCAAGATAATGCGTTATTTTGCTTTCCGCAGCAAGAGAATCAAGGCCCGTTGGCAGAAGACCATAAGCGCCCCATGTAACGCCCGTACCATCAATCACGCTTGGCGTGCCAGGCGCAAATAATGCACCATTTTCAAAGCTGACAAATTGGTCGGACTGACCACCAAATACGATATCAGAAAGCGTGTTACCGACGATATCAACGTTTGTACCGATAAGTCTTAGGCCATCATCGCCGCCTGTAATTATGTTGCCTGCGCCAAAAGTGACCGCTGTGCTGTCGGATGCATTAAAACCAATATTCACGCCGACGGTATTATCTGTTAGGGCTGTGCCAGCTATTGTCGCAGATGTCCCTGCGCCAAAGAATGTTGTCAGCAATATACCTGCGGAAATAGAACCATCAACAGAGGCAACGCCAATGTTGTTTTGAATTGTACTGTCTAGGATTTGAATGTTCGCAGCGCCGCCGCCAACTTCCACGCCGTAATCAAGCCAATCGCCAGCGCCTTTACCTGTATAGCTATTGTCAGAGAACGTTGAGCCGCTTACGCCTGTGCCAAAATACTGAGCGCCGATGCGACCAATATTGTCGAAGGTTGAATTTGTAATATCAACCGCGCCATCACCAAATGCGGCAATCGCTGTTCCGGCGTAATGAGGGCCAGATGAGTTAAAGGCAATGTTTTTGAAAGCAGCATTGTTGACTGAGCCAGCCCCTTTATGGCGGAGAGCTTGCCACACATCAAAGCCAGCGCCATCAAATGTCATATCAGAAATATCAACATCTGCGCCGGATTCAATCAACCACCAACCGCGGCTATCACCTGAACTGCCGGTGTTAGAAGCTGGCGTTATAATTGTGCCGGCCGTGCTTGCGCCACTAATGATTAGGTTTTTATCTATGGTTATGTTTTCAGCATAAGTACCATTACCAATATTGATAGCTGCGCCAGCGGCTGCGATATCAATGCCTTGCTGGATAGTGGCTTGCGTCGTAGCGCCGGTGAAGACGTTGACCGTTGTTGGGTCTTTCAGCGTGATGCCGGCCGGTGTGAACGGGCTGCCAACGCCGCCAGATACATTACCGATAATCGTGGAATACAGGTTTAACGTAGATGTGCTGAAATATAATGTATTGGCACCCGTATCAATGTCCACACCATCTTCAACTGTAATGTTGTCGTCATTTGCAATCGGATTGGTTTGCTCTCCGAAAAGACCTCCGCCACCGACATCTTCATAAGTCGCTTGTGAGGGCGAAGTTGCAAGTAAGACATTTGAAAGACCAAGCGATGTGTTTAAAGCTGTATCAGTAATAGCTAAAACAGGACTACTGGAAAGAAAAATATTGTCAGCAGCGCTATGGAAAACGCGAATACCGAGCGGATCGAGCAACAACCAACCGGTATTGCCATTAAGTGCCGTTGTGTCGGCTGTGCCTTGATACAGTAATGAAGAACCAGATACCTCAACCAAACCGCCATTGCCGCTATTTGCGCCACCTTTGGCTTCGATGCTACCATAGAATTCTGTTGAGTCGTCAGACCAGACAACCACTTCGCCGCCATTGCCGTCTGCATCAGCATTAGCGCTTAGGGTTGCTGTTTGTGCGACTAAAGCGGTCTGCGATGTCGGTGTATCACCGCCACCTTGGAATTCGCCACCGAAAAGAATTGTACCGCCGCCATTTGTGCCAGAGGCCTGCAATGCCGCGCCACTATCCGCGACAAGATGTTGGCCAGTTACTTTGATGTCGCCGCCTGTTGTGCCAGAAGCATCAAGCGTGCCCGATATAGAAACTGTGCCTTTGTCGCCGCCAGAGAGGATAATTTGACCCCCTTGTTCTTCAACTGAACTAACGGTAATAAGACCTTCAACATTAATAATGCTATCAACGGCATCTTTTGCGGCCAGAGCGCTGATTTGCACTGTGCCACCCTCGGCGTTGATTTGTCCTGTGTTTTCTAGGAGCGCATCAGCAAGCTCACCATTAACAGCAATTTCCATTAAACCATCACCATAAAGGTCAAGCGTAACACTCTGTCCAGCGGCAAAAGCCACGGTGCCGAGCTTTGCGTTAATCACACCATTATTGGTGATTAACGGTGAAACGAACGCGGCCAAGCCTGCATCCGCAATGTTGATTGTGCCATTAAGCGCGATGGAAGCATCAGCATCACCCAAATCATCAAATACAAAATCATCACGACCGCTCATAATTTCGGCATTGCTGATATCATTAGTAGACACAATAATGCTGCCGACATTTACAACAGATTCATGGCTAAAAAATACGCCATTCCCATCAATAACCATGACGCGACCATTGGCGTTTAGATTGCCCAAAATTTTGGTCGGATCACTTTTATTATCGCGCGCGACAAAAAGGTCGCTGCTGCTGTTTTGGTGAATATTTACAGTTTGATGCGCGGCAATATCCAAATTACCTTGACCAATCGCGCGGCTTGAATTTTGCGTGATCTGTGTGATGGCGTCGATGGAGGTGTCTGTATCAAAGCTGCCACCGACTTGATCGAGTACCCATGCATTATCCGCATGAGCGGGAAGCGAAGATAAAGAAACAATACCCACAGCGATCAGAGCTGATGTCGATAAAAGTTTTTTAAGTGAGGTTTTGCTCGCTGCTTTATGATGATACGACATAATTAAGTTCTCTCCATTTAGACCTGCTCAACGCAGTTTCTATTTAAATATTGGCGTTAAAACGCCATATTAATATTTTGTTAATATTTAGATTATAATAAAGTTTATAACAGAACTACTCATAAAATGGAACAAATTGTTCCCCGTCAACGCCTATGAGACCATATAAAGCTATTGCATAAAGGAGGGTTTTGGTTTCACAGGTGCTGACTGGGAACAGCTGCGCGTTTATGATTAAGATCCTTAATCTCTTCTACAAAGTCAGAGCGCGTTCCGCTATCTGTATTCTCCCTTACCTCTTTTATGCGCTCTTCTTCTGATGATGGGGTGGAAGATGTGTCTATCCACCAGAGCATCTGTATAGCCCGCATTTACGAGCGCTTCATTTAAGAGGGCCTCCCAAACCTACCGTATCACATGGGTCTCAGCTTCACCTGAGCCTTTACCATCAAGGATACGGGTCTTTTTTCCGAGGCCGTCACTTGTGATCTGGCGCGTTGTAAATAAGATATGCGCATGATGATTACGTTCATCATCTCCGTTCTCAAAACGGGCGCATGTATGGCTGCATCCACGGCAACGCCATAGCGTTCCATCAGCCATCCAGACTTATGCTGCCCTATCGGCATCGGTAAGCTCATGCGGTAAGGCAAGGACGAATTGACGCGCTGTGCGGGAGCTCTTCCGGTTATCGGCCTGCTCTGCTCCATTCCATAGGGCGGATCGGTTCAAATATTCATTTGGGGCGCTTTTAGGAGGAGTAATAAACGCATCTATAATACCTTTACGGTTTTTATAGTGATGGGTTTTGCCGCTACGCTCATCTATGAGAAGGGCCCCAGCTCTGTAAGCAGCGGCGGCCACGGCCGAGTGGCCATTACTCCTGGAAAGTGTCTAGAGTGAGTAATGATATATCGCCAAGGATGTTAATTCTCTCCCCTGTTCGTCAGAGCCGGCGATATATCTAGCTTAAGAGCTCAAACCGCCGATCCTAATTAGCGCTGCAAACTTTAGTTTGCGTGAGTGGGCTATTAACCTAAATCAGTCTTTAAGATATCACGGCACTAGTTAAGTTTTGTTGAACACAAGTTTGGTGTTGACATAAAGGCTATCGTCTGTATTATGAAAAAATCAAAAATAGGGAGAAGAAAATGTATTATTTAACAAAAGGCTTTTTTAAGTGGGCTAAGCACAAGTTGGATACATCTATCTTGAACAAGACCCCAATCACGACATGTAGTGTTGATGGTTTTGAAGCAACCGTTGAAAAGAAGACCTCATCTGATTTCGAAGAATTAAAAGCGAAAGCTTCTCTCCCTGACAGTCTCTCTGTAGATTGCTACTATGAGGTTAAGCTACATAGTTTAAACACCAATAAAAACTATCAAAAAAGATCTCAACCACTGACCTTTATTTTTACTGAGGCCACAAAAGTATCAAAAGGCGCTGTAAATAACGGTGTCATGAATTGGCCAATGGCTAATGGTGATTCAAAGTGGGTAAGCATAGACTTTTCTGAAGAGGAAACGAAGAATGGCGAACCTGCTATATGGATCACGTCAAAAGAAAAGAGCGTTAGCTTTGACCGCAGCGGCTACAGCATTAATACATACGAAGCATCTAACTGTTGCCTATCAAGAGGCGAGGACAGAAAGCCTCTCACTTTAGAGCGGCTTCTACCTTAATTCTCGACCCCATTTTTAAGAATCCCAAAGATAGAATTATGCAGATGCAGTGAACCAGATTTGCCTCGCTCGATCATCGCATTAAAATATCCAGAGGGCTTCTCAGCGCGGTTAAACTCATGCTGTGCGGCTTGATCGGTTAGCAATACGCATATGGCAGCCCGTCCTATAGATTTCTCACCTCACTTATTCTGCACGAGAAAAGGGGGAGAGCTACATTAACCCTAACAGCTAGTGACTTAGAGAGTGTAGAAAGCGCTCAAGCCCTTTTGACGCATTCTGATTCAAAGATTACTAAAGATGTTTATAGACGAAAAGCAGAGGGCGCTAGACCTTTAAAGTGACCCTTGAATAGTACACTTGGCTCCGAATAGTACAAACAAGTTTCTGGAAATAGACGCGAGACCTTTAGAAATGGCAGTGCTTGCAGTCTGTCGCTAACCTTTCTCAGTCGTATATTCACTGTTAATGGCCAAAATACCTTGATTTTTATAGATTTTCTTCTGTTTTTATAAAAAGAAAGCACTAAGGCTATGGATACCTGCGCCTCATGTCATTACAAAAAATAATAACAGGGAAGCATCAGTGAACTGTGCATTGGTACGTTTCCTATGCGCTGAGTTATCGGAACATAGAAGAGATGATGAAAGAGCGCCGCTTTGAAAAAGGTCACGCTACGTTTGGCGACGGACACCTACGATGCGTTCAAAATGTTCCATGACGTGCTTGAGAATAGGGCCAACTTGGTCAACCTGAATAACAATCAGGCCACCCGGCTGCACAACTGAAAAAGCGTGATCAATAGCCTTATACGAACAATCAATAATGTTTATGTTGTTTTTGTCAAAACCGTTCTCGATCGCCCCGGCGCAAACAATACGCGACGTTTCCCCCGTTTCGCGCTGGCGTGGGTCGGCATCAGCGATAATTAAACGGTCATAAACATCGGCGAGCGCCGAGCCAAACAATTTGATATCTTCATCAAGGCGATTGCCTGTGCCGTGCGCAACAACGATTTTCTGACCATTGGTAATATGGGGCAATGTGTTCCCCAAAGCTTTAATGGCGGCGACATTGTGACCGTAATCTACAATTACTTTAAAAGTAATAAAGTCGATAAGGTTCATGCGGCCTGGGTTTTGAGTGGGGCTGGGATGAAAAGTACTAATCCCTGTTCGGATCATATCAATAGGAATAGTAAGGCTATGTAGGGCCGCTACGGCCGCAAGAATATTCGCAATGTTGAATGTCGCGACGCCGCCAAGGGTTATTGGTGCGTCAAGTACAGCGAGAACATGAACGGAAGACAGTGCTGATTGAATAATGACGTTGCCTTCTTTAAAAATCACCGCTGTGCCGCCCGCCGCGAGATGCTGCTTAACCGTTTTGTTTTCTGGGTTCAGGGAGAAGAATATGATCTGTCCGCCAGCTCTTTCACTCAGGCCCACAACAGTCGGGTCATCAGCGTTGAGGACCGAAGCGCCGCTGTCGCTTACGACCTCAACCACAGCAGACTTAACAAGAGAAAGCTCTTCGAGGTCTTCCACGCCATCTAAGCCGATATGATCCTCATCGACATTGAGCAAAATACCGACAGCGCACTCATCAAAGCCGAGGCCGCGGCGAATGATACCGCCGCGCGCAACTTCTAAGACAGCATGATCCACTGTTGGCTCGCGCAGAACTATGCCCGATCCTTCTGGTCCGCTATAATCTCCAGAAACAATTTCAACGCCATTGATTTCAACGCCTGTTGTGCCTGAAAATCCGACAACCTTACCGCTGTATTTAAGCGCATGGGCTATCAGCTTTGCGGTGGTGGTTTTTCCGTTAGTGCCAGTTACGGCGATAATCGGTAAATCAAAATCGACACCTTGTGGAAATAACATTTCTACAAAGGGTTTGGCGACATTGCGTGGTTTGCCCTCGCTCGGTTCTAGGTGCATTCTAAAACCGGGGGCGGCGTTGACTTCTACGACGCCCGCGTTGTTTTTATTTAATGGTTTATCAAGGCCCTCAGCGACAATATCAATGCCCATGCAGTCCATACCTATAATACGCGCAATACGTTCACACATTAATACGACATCGGGGTGAACCTCATCAGTTACATCACGCGCAGTGCCGCCCGTGCTGATATTGGCGGTGGATTTAAGATACAGTTTTTCCGCAGCAGGCAGGACATCGTTTAATGTGTAACCACTAAACGAAAGCAAGCGCTCCACCATGTGGTCAACCGTAATCGCTGTCAGCATTTTTTCATGCCCAAGGCCTCTACGTGGGTCTTTGTTGGTTTCTTCTATGAGTGTCGCAATAGATGATTTTCCATCGCCGATCACATAGGCAGGTTCACGCAGCGCTGCTGCGACCAGCTTGCCGTCAATAACTAAGACGCGGAAATCATGCCCACTCAAAGTTTTTTCGACGATAACAGAGCTGTGAATTCTGGTGGCGGAGCTAAAGGCGATCTCAAGTTCTTTTTCATTAAGTACGCGGGCGGTGATGCCTCTGCCATGATTGCCAATTTCTGGTTTAACCGCAACAGGATACCCTATATTTTTAGCCGTTCTTAAAGCGTCTTCAAGAGTCTCGGTGATTGCGCCATCAGGCGTTGGGATACCGGCGCGGCGCAGCATCTCTTTGGTTCTGAATTTTTCATCAGCGATTTCGACGGAAAGGGCGGTGGTTCTATCTGTCATTGTTGCCTGAATACGGCGCTGTTTTGACCCGTGCCCGAGCTGAACAAGGCTCACATTGTTGAGCCTGAGCGTGGGAATGCCCTTTTTCTTGGCTTCTTCGACAATGCTGTTGGTGGAAGGGCCTAGGAAATCATTTTCGCGCAGGACGCGCAGGCGGGCAATAACGGCATCTATATCAAAGTCACGGTTTTCAGCGACGGCCTCGACCAGAGCAACAGCCTCTTTGCCGGCGAGCAAGCCTGCAGATTCTGCGCGATAACGGTAGACAACTTTATAAACTCCATGCGCTGATGTGCCAAAGGTTTTGCCATATCCAACTTCCATTCCTGCAAGGCACTGCATTTCAATCGCAATATGCTCAACAATATGCCCCATCCACGTGCCGCGGCGTAAGCGTGTTATAAATCCACCATCGCCACCGATTGAGCAGCCGTGGCTTTGTAGCGTTGGAACGAGTTTAATTAAGCGGTCTGTGAAACCTTCTATAGTATCGGAGGGGCGTTCTTCAAAATCACCAATATCTAAAAGCATAAAAGCAGCTTGATAGCGACTGTAACGATTAGGCCCTCTGAGGGCGCGGTGTTCTAGAATCTTCATTATTATCCTGCATTCTGTCCATGCCAAGCCATGCCGTGGCGCGCACCTCCCGCAAAACTTGTTTGATTAATGACTATAATGCCAACATCTACGTCGTGTTCTAGTTGATCTAATGCCCATGCAACGATTTGCTCGGGGCTTCTTCCTGCTTCAAGCTCTGCATAGGCGCGGTGCGCGAGCATGGATCTGGCAATGTATTCGCCATCACCCGTTGCGGCGATTGCGCCATGTTCCCCTGCGAAAAGCCCGCAGCCTGGTAAAGGGACGTCGCCGACCCGGCCGCGTAGCATTGCAGTGACGCCGCCAGAGCTAAGTGCAGCGGCAAAGATATGGCCATCCCATGCGACGCTACCCACAGTGTCTGAGCCTAAGATCTCTCGCAAAGGGGTTTCGTAATTCCATGATTTTTCAAGCGCGGCACGTGACCATTCGCCGACCTGATCGCCAGAGGCTTCTATAACCTTGCGCAGGCGTTCCTGTGCATTTGCGGTCGTTGGGTCATAGTCTTCAAAGCCATGCGCACGGGCAAAAGCCGTTGCGCCGTCTGCGACAAGTAAGATATGAGGTGTATCAAGGACATGACGCGCCACTGCGATGGGGTTTTTTACCTTTTCAATCGCGGCGATCGCGGCAAAATCACCATTGCTTGTCATGCATGAGGCGTCCATCTGGATACTGCCATCAAGGCGCAAGTTAGAGCCGGTTCCAGCATTAAAACGTTCGTCATTTTCTAAAACCTGCGTTGCGGCAATCACCGCGTCAAGTGCGTTATTATTTTCCGCAATAGCATCAAGGCCAGCAAGGCAGGCATGCTTTGTGGCGCTTGAATGTGCAGGGTCAGAGGACGAGCCTGCATGGCAAACGAGAATAGGTTTGTGGCGTGAGCGAATATCTATTGGCATGGTATTGAATGTACTCTAGTATAAACAGATAGTACAGCGCTAGATCCACAATAAACAGCAAGGCCCGAAACCAGAATGAACAACAACTGGAGTATTACTGCATGTCTCGATTTTTAATCCCAATAGGGGGTAACGAAGAAAAATCGCTACACTCGGAAATTTTTCAGGAAATGGTTGAATTGGCGGGCGGCGCACAAGCGCGGATTGTTGTTGTTCCCACAGCAAGCGAAAACCCAGATGAACGCGCTCATGATTACGAAAAACTCTTCGCAGCGTTTAACCCTAAATCAATTCATGTTGTCCATATTGGTGAGCGCCCTGATGCAGGGTCAGCCAAGCTTGCCAAAATTATTGATGAAGCGACGCTTTTTATGTTTGGCGGCGGTGATCAACTTCGTCTTTCTTCTTTAATTGGCGGCACGCCGCTACATGAGGCTTTGTTAAGCCGTTACCGTTCTGGTCAATGCGTTATTGCTGGGACGTCCGCGGGCGCTGCCGTTATTCCTGAAATCATGATATTCCAGAACAATAAGTTCCGTAGTTTCCGAAAGGGCGGCACAGAAATGACCAAAGGGTTGGGCCTTATACAGGATATGATCTTTGATACACATTTCGCGCAGCGCTCACGGATATCTCGCCTTGTGAACGCCGTATCAACCAACCCAGCAATATTGGGGCTTGGTATTGGGGAAAACACCGGGTTGTTGATTACAGACGAAACCACTGCAAAAGTCATTGGTACAGGCACTGTGATTGTCGCGGATGGCAGCACGATTGAGATTAACCACATTGGTTATGCCGAAAACGGGCAGCCGTTCGGCCTTACCAATATGACCTATTCAGTCCTGACACCAGGGATGGTATATGACCTGAAACGCCGCACCGTTATTGACCCAGGGCCGACAGCTCCACCGAAAACGATTGTTAAGAAAAAGAAAGAAAGGTAGTGTTCACTGTAACAACTTCCCTTGGACGACCATATTTCTTCATCAGTCTCTTTAAGGCTTTGCGCCCGTTTTCTTGCATCGCCTCTTTGAAACATAGGAATCCAAAACCGTTCCTTCGTGGCAATCGCACGCCATAAATAATGCGTTTCCCCGTTGATCTTCACAAAAACCTCATCAATGTGCCAACGCCAATTTGAATGTGCATGGAGCGCTTTCTTTTTTACTTCCTTAACAAACAAAGTTCCAAACGCATTCCACCAATAGAGGGTTGTTTCATGACAAATATCAGATTAAACTCTATATTTCGATTTTAATCTGACAAGACCGTTCACGGATAGTGACACCGTGAAGAAATCTCTTCTCACTATGATTTGTACAAGAGTTCGAAAACGTACAAAAAGAGACTGCTGTTAAAAACACTGTTTGCGAACTGTTATTTAGAGGGTGAAAATCTAGTAACCACGTGGGTTGACGCTGTGTCTGAGATGAGAAATATACGATCTTGTTGTAAATGGCAGGGGCATAGAGACTCGAACTCTAGACCTACGGTTTTGGAGACCGTCGCTCTACCAACTGAGCTATACCCCTTTAGGCCTTCTATATTCGCGCGATGCGCGTAATCAAAATGTTTATAGCTAAGTTTTTTTATCTTGTAAACAAAATTACGGCTTAATCGCGCCTAAACATAAAAAAGAGCCCCTGTTATAGGGGCTCTTTTCATAAAATTTCATGATAATCTTATGTTAGATTATTCAACAATCTTCGCAACAACACCCGCGCCAACTGTACGGCCACCTTCGCGGATCGCGAAACGTAGGCCTTCATCCATTGCGATTGGTGCAATAAGCTGAACAATCATCTTGGCATTATCACCAGGCATAATCATTTCAACGCCTTCAGGAAGGATGATTTCGCCAGTTACGTCCGTTGTACGGAAGTAGAATTGTGGGCGGTAATTCGCGAAGAATGGTGTGTGACGACCACCTTCATCTTTTGACAAGATATAAGCTTCTGCTTCAAATTTAGCGTGTGGCTTAATTGAACCAGGC
>TARA_R110002126_G_scaffold291444_2_pt1 | contig 108344 bp, 98 predicted proteins | sample TARA_R110002126 | Tara Oceans TARA_R110002126 (sample SAMEA4397536) | marine metagenome | biome: Polar Biome; feature: [DCM] deep chlorophyll maximum layer (ENVO:01000326); material: water (ENVO:00002006), including particulate matter (ENVO:01000060) such as... | depth 30 m
CAAAGCAAGACATGCTCTTATATCCAGGATCCGGCATTGTTGAACTCATTTGCAGGGTGGTTGCGAAACAACCAATGGAGCGCAATGTGGACAATCGAGAAAACGGAGAGTCCTGTTGCCGCGGATGAGAACGGGTCATTCGCGCCGAAAAGGAAAAGCGCCGCAAAAAGCGGGGCATGAATCCAGATAAACACCTGTGCACCAGTTGCGTCAGGCAGAAAAGATGTGAGGGGCAACACCCGCCACTCATGTCTTTTTACCGCATCCAGTTCATGGGTGATGAACAAGGCGAGCATCGCAAAATACAGGAAGGATGCCATAGGCTTTTCCTCTTGAAGCAATGTTCACCATACCCGGATCATTTGCAAAAATCACGGGTCTCAGAAATGGGAAATTCCGCTTCAAAACTGTTCAAGGAACATTCCTGCCGGTTTTCCATGTCCGCTTTTGCAAATAGCTACAGGTCGCGCTGCGTGCCCTTTGATGCCGCCCGCATGGGTGCCCGGCTCAGATCATTGACGGCACCTATGGCCTTTTGAAGAAGATGCATGAATGCCTTCTGTTCGTCTTGGCTCAAACCACGCAACATGATCTCCTGCGCCTCTTCCACCGCCGGTGCGATCGTGTCGAGAGTCTGGTGCCCCTCGCTTGTAATGTGCAATGCGCGGGCGCGTCTGTCCGTGGTGCTGGCATTTCGCACAATCAGGCCCTTGTGGACCAGCCGATCCACGACACCGGTGATGGTCGTGCGGTCATAGGCAATCAGACCGGCCAGGGTGACCTGGTCAATCCCCGGATTTGTGCTGATGGCGACAAGCGCGGCATATTGCACCGGCGTAATGTCGGATCCTGCCTGACCCACCTCGGCATGAAAGATGGCCACTGCAACCTGCTGAAACCGGCGCACCAGGTGCCCGGGCATTTCTTCAACGCTTTTCACACAATTCTCCCGATTGGCTCGGCTGATTGACAAGTATGCTGATAATCAGCATACTGAGTATATATGGCATCTGTCAAACGCCTGGCCGGAAACAAAATCAACGGCCGCGTCACGGTCGAGCCAAACCAGGCGTATCACAAAACAGGCAGGGAGCGCGGTTCATGCAGTACTATCTCAACGGGTTCAAAACCGGCGATCCGGCGGTATCCCAACCATCCCGGCCGGACGAGGGCCCTGCCCCTTCTTCTTCTGTCCCTGAAGAAGTGGATGTGTTGATTGTTGGGTGCGGGCCGGCGGGACTGACCCTGGCGGCGCAATTGGCTGCCTTTCCCGCCATCACAACCTGCATCATTGATCAGAAATCCGGACCGCTTGAATTGGGCCAGGCCGACGGCATTGCCTGCCGCACGATGGAAATGTTCGAGGCTTTCGGCTTTGTCGAGCGCGTGCTGAAGGAGGCCTATTGGGTCAATGAAACAACCTTCTGGAAGCCCGACAGCAGCAAAGACAATGGGGTTAGCCGCCACGGCCGGGTTCAGGATGTCGAAGACGGACTTTCCGAATTTCCCCATGTGATCCTCAATCAGGCGCGTGTGCATGATTTCTATCTGGACGTCATGTTGAAATCTGCCAACCGGCTGGAACCGCACTATGCGCGGCAGCTGATCGATCTGAAGATCGACCCCGCCAAAGGCGATGCAGCGCCTTCCCATCCGGTCACTGTCAGCCTCGAACGATGTGACCCTGATCACCAGGGACAGGCGGAAACCGTCAAGGCGCGCTATGTGGTCGGGTGTGACGGCGCACGCAGTGCCGTGCGAAAGTCCCTCGGTCTGGCGCTGCAGGGCGATTCGGCCAATCAGGCCTGGGGGGTGATGGATGTGCTGGCGGTCACTGACTTCCCTGACATCCGCCTGAAATCATTCATACAATCTGCCGGGGAAGGCAGCATTGTGCTGATTCCGCGTGAGGGCGGCTATCTGGTCCGTCTCTATATTGAACTCGACAAGCTCAGTGAAAATGAGCGGGTTCTCAACCGCAATATCGGCGTCGAGCAGTTGATTGCCGCCGCACAGCGGATCATGCGTCCCTACACGCTCGACGTGAAGGACGTAGCATGGTGGTCTGTCTACGAGATTGGCCAGCGATTGTGCGACCGGTTCGACGACGTGCCACAGGAACAGTCCGGGACCCGCCTGCCGCATGTGTTCATCGCCGGTGATGCCTGCCATACGCACAGCCCGAAAGCTGGCCAGGGCATGAATGTTTCCATGCAGGACAGCTTCAATCTGGGTTGGAAACTGGCCCATGTTCTGGAAGGGCGGAGCCCACCGCAATTGCTCAACAGCTATTCGGCTGAACGCCAGGCGATTGCCAAAGAGCTGATTGATTTCGATCGCGACTGGGCAAGAATGCTGAGCGCACCCGTGAAATCAACAACAGACCCCAAAGACGATGGCGTCGATCCTCAGGCGGTCAAAACGTATTTCGTGCGGCATGGACACTATACTGCCGGCACAGCGACCCGTTACACAGCTTCCCTCCTCACCGGCGCACCGACCCATCAGAAGCTCGCCAAAGGCCTGGTGATCGGAAAGCGCTTCCACTCCGCGCCGGTCATCCGCCTGGCCGACGCCAAAGCGATGCAGCTCGGCCACACGGTCAAGGCGGACGGTCGCTGGCGTGTGTTTGCCTTTTGCAATGATCAGGATCCAGCCGCGGATTACAGCAGCTTGCACGCATTGTGTGATTATCTTGCCCTATCACCTGATTCACCGGTCAGAAAATATACCCCTGCAGGTTGCGATATTGATTCCGTGATCGATGTGCGGGCCGTTCTCCAGCAGGACCATCGCCTGCTTGACCTGGAGGCCATGCCCGCTTTTCTTGTGCCTGCCAAAGGCCGCTACGGGCTGCGCGACTATGAGAAAATATTCTGTCCGGAGCTGAAAGATGGCAATGATATCTTCGAGATGCGCGGCATAGACCGGCAACAGGGCTGCATGATCGTCGTGCGACCCGACCAGTACGTCGCACATATTCTGCCGCTTGGGGCCTATCGGGAACTGTCAGCTTTCTTTGATGGTTTCCTGAAGCAGCCATGACGAAAATTACAGATCCGGATAGCTGAAAAGCAGTTCACAGGTTTGCGGAATTGCTTTAGGACAGCGCGAAAGCATTGCTGCCATTTTCCGCAACAAAGGACAGATGATGGGCATAAAACCTCCGCTCTGTCTGTCGTTTTCAGAGCCCATGGGCACTGATGAGGTGGCCCCTCATTCGCTCGATGTGCTGTTCAAAATGGGCCAATCAGCCAGCCGCACCGTTTCCTTTTCCTCCAATGGCGCACCCTTGAAAAGAAACGGCAATGCGCTGTTGTGCCTGGGGCTGGTCCCAGCTCTCGAACTGGGTGTGGATCTGGTCATTGATGCCAAGGTTGATGCCGAACTGCTGGACCGCTGCAACACGATACAAGCCCTCTTATGTGCCTGGTATCCGGGCTACCGGGTGGTCTCCATCACGGCACCTGTTGCAAGACCGGCCAGAGGATCCTCGCAACGAACGGCCGTGTTTTTCTCCGGCGGGGTCGATTCGTCCTATTCATTGGTGGAAAGGCGCGACAGCCTTGACGCGCTTGTGACGCTGATCGGCGCAGATGTCGATCCGCAACAACATGAACCGGCAGATCACCTTCGAGACCTGTCGAAAAATGTCGCCGAGGCCTTCGATATCGAGCAGATTGTCATCACCACCGACATTCGGCAAGTCTCAGACAGCCTTGTTGGCTGGGTCGAATATCACGGCGCACTTCTCTCCGCGGTCGGCCACCTGTTATCGGACCGCCTGGACCATGTCCTCATCGCATCGTCAGCCGATGAGTCTTCGTGGAATCGACGCTGGGGGTCACACCCCGCTCTCGACCCGCTGTGGAGCACGCAGGATATGCAGGTTGAGCATCATGGCCTTGTCCATAGATTGGCCAAAATAGAACGGATCACGTCGGTTCCGACACTCATGAACCATTTGCGCGTTTGCAATTTTTCCGAGGACAATTGCGGCGTCTGTCCCAATTGCAGCTTCATGCTGCAGGCATTGGACCTGCTCGATGCGCGAAGCCTGTCACCCACCTATGCCCATGGCGATTCGTCAAAAACAAGGCTGGAGGTTACGGGAGAGGGTTCCCTGTCTGACATGAAACATCTGCGCGCTGCCGCCCTCGAACGTAAACAGGACTCTCTGGTGTCGAGCATTGATCGGGCGTTGGCCATCTATGCGGCAAAAAAACGCCGGGAGCGCATTTTCAGGACGGCTGAAATGGCACGGCGTTTCAAGCGTTTCAAAAGGCAGATCCGCTATCTGCACGTCAGCAGAAAGGGAACCTGATCGTTGAAAAGCCTGGATACGATTTACCCGGAAGGCTCCTTTCTGGCCACGCGGCTATCGGAATCCGCAACAAAATGGGTTCCGGGCAACAATCATGGCATCGAATCCCATACGGGGCACCTTCTCGCCTGTGCCGGCGATCTGCCCCTGCTTGTTCACAAGTCTGTCATGGCTCCGGCGGGTCTTTCTGCCATGGCCGCCTGTGGTGTATCCATTGCCAGAAATACGGAAACCTACCTGACTGCGCCTCATTATGAAGCCCGGGTTCGAGAGCGTATGGGACTTGGGCAGACAGCCGCCTTTTCATATTCCCAAAACGATGACGATCTGATGGACAGGCCGGTTTTGGTCAGCAATGACCTACTCCAGTTCCTGAACAACAAGGGAAATATCGCGACATTGGCAGACCGGAAAAATGTGGTGGAACGGTTTTCAGCAAACCAGCACATTGCCAACGACTTCAAAGACCTGCAGGTGCCGATCGTACTCAAAGTGGCTACAAATGCGCCCAATACGGGAGGTGCTGCTGTCTATGTGTGTCGCAAGCGTCGCCACCTCAAGCGCACAGCGGCGCACTTTCTCGATGCGACGGACATCATAGCCGAACAATATATCGACGCCGTAGGCAACTGGTGCATTCAGTTTGCTGTCCTCGCCGACGGGACCGTTCTTTATGGCGGCGCCAGCCAGCAGATCTGTTTTGCCAATGGAATCCACGCAGGCAGTCTTATCGAGGCCGGGCAGGAACCACCGGCCATCGCCGTTGATGCCGCGCGCAATGCTGTATGTGCGGGGGCTCAAAGAGGCTTCATAGGTGCCTGCGGGGTGGATGTCCTGCTCGATCGCACCGGCGCAGCATTTGTGGTTGACTTGAATTTCCGACCCGTATCCAGCACAGCGTTTGTTCATGACTATACGCGCCGATTTGGCAAAGGCCGGGCTGGGACGGCGCGCCTTGCCTTTTGTCAATATGATGGCGCCCTCGCACGATTTCTTGATATCTGCCGGGACGGTTTCGAAGAAGGGTGGCTGGTGCCGCTGGCGACATTTGATCCCGACTATGGAAATCTCGGCCCGGGCCCATCACGGATTCGCATGATGATTGTCGCAGATAATATGGACAGGCTAATGCACCGCGAACGGGATTTATCAAACAGGAATATCCAATTCGACACCATTGCCGATGTGCGCAAGACCCGGCCCAAATGGCCGCTTTCAATTTCCAGATTTTTCAGGCGTTGATCAGATGGCATCCGTCAATGACGCCCATTCCTGCAAGGTTATAACGTCAATGGGCGCGCTTGCGTCCTATGAAAGGCAGTGGGAAACCCTCAACGCGAAAATGGGACCGGAAGCGCTCTTTACCCAATATGCTGCAATCCGATGCAATTGGGACCGCTACAGCAATGACCGGGGTTTTCGCCTTCATGTTTTTTTGATTTTTGATGCAGATGAAAGCCTTGTTTTTGCGGCACCCATGCTGCGTCGATACGATTTCTTTTTTGGAACATTTGTATTCCAATGGTTGAATTCAAAAACGCCGCTTTATGATGACCTTTTAATGAACCCGGAGTCCGACCTGCAGACAATTGCGACACTTTTCTACAATCACCTTAATCAGCACATATTCGCCCGCAAACTGAAAATCGATTGTGTACGCGACGGATCCGCGCTGGATCGCGTGTTGCGTGCTCTCGACATCCCGCAGATGGCAAAAACGTCCAACCCTGTGGTGGATATTTCCACCTATGTCGATTGGGATGACTATCTTGCAAAAAAGGCGGCAAAAAGCAGGCAAAAATTCCATTCCTTGCAGCGTCATTTGGCGAAATCAGGGGGCTATTGCGTAGAACACCTTGTAGAGCCGGCGGAAATAAGGTCTGAAATAGGCAGGATTTTCGACAGAAAACGCCAATGGGTCGGCGAAGATGAAGGCAGGACCGACTGGATCGTGCCGGCGGAAGCGGAAAACTGGTTTCAGGACTTTTGCGCGACTTGCCTGCAAAAGGGGGAAGCATCGGTGTTGCGGCTGACATGCGGACAGGAGTGGGTTTCCAGTGTGCTGTTTTTTGCCCGCGGCGATACAGTCTTCCTGTCAAAAATTACCCATAACCCTGAATGGGCAAAACTGTCACCCGGATGGATCATCGCCATGGAACTCTGCAATCTGGCAATTTCAAACGGCTATCACAAACTGGACTTGATGCTTGGAAACCAAGCATGGAAGGAACGCTTCACCAGCACGCAGATAAGGATCTCAACATGCCGGCTTCCTCTTCGCATGGGATGGATGAGCAGTAAATCCAGTTAAGGCCTGTTTTGACAGCGCAAAGTACAGAATAATAAAGACAAAAATTATGTGGCACAGTCAGCGCGACAACAATAATACTGGCTACAGTCCGATTTTTTGACTAAATAACGAACCGGTGTCCACAATATGAAATGGGACGGGTTTCAATGGCATTGAGGCGGTACAGGGCCAGCATACCGGCATATGGTTTTTCGACGCCCCATCATCACATTGGCGATTTTCATGCGCATCAGATGGGAGCCTGGTTTGAGTGATTTTTTTGGCTCCCTGCCAAGACAGGTCAAAGACACATTCACTGCACATGATGGCGCCGTGCGAAAGCGTATCCGCTTTTTGCGCCTGGGTTGGAAAGCCAAATTGGCCGAAAAACGCCGCAGCAATCGCACGTTCGACCACATCGTTACCGTGACCGGCAGTGTCGGCAAATCGACCACGACCCGCCTGCTGGGTGAAATTGCCCGCAGTCAGGGCGTCGTTCATGTCGGGTCCGGCTCAAACAACCCGGACGGCATTCGCGGGGCTTTCCTGAAATGTCCGACCGGCGCGCGTATCTGGGTTCAGGAGACAAGCGGACACAACAAAGATGCAATCAACTCCTGTCTGCAATTTATTCAGCCCAATATTGCCATTGTAACGCGCATTGGAATGGACCACATCTCATCACTTGGATCGATGGAAAACATCGCTGCGGTTAAGGGGCTGTCGGTTGAAGCGCTCCCTGCAGATGGCACTGCTGTATTGAATCTTGACGACCCGCTCGTTGCGGCCATGAAAGAGCGAACGGCAGCAAAAACCATCACCTTTGGTGAACATGAACAAGCCGATATCCGGCTTGTTCATGCATCTTTCAATTGGCCCGAACGCCTCAACATGATCGTTGAAGAGGCCGGGCATCAGGTTGCCGTTCATTCCAACCTGATTGGAATGCGCTGGACCACGAGCCTGTTGGCAGCCATCGCTGGTGCGCGCGCCATGGGCATACCGCTCGAAGTCGCCGCCTCCGCGGTCACGAAAGTCCAGCCGGAAATCTACAAGGATTCCCTTCATGAAAAAGCCGGTGTGGCCTTCATTCTGGATTGCTTCAAAGCCGGGTATTGGACCATTCCTTCCAGCATCGCCACACTCAAGGCGGCAAAGGCCGTTCGCAAAGTTGCTGTCATAGGAACGATTTCAGATTACAAAGGCGCCGCACGACCCAAATATGTTGAAACGGCGAAACTGGCGCTTGATGCAGCCGATATTGTCATTTTTTTTGGACATCATGCACAACGTGTTCGCCGCTTGCTCCCTGACTATCCTGATCGGCTTTTCATGTTTGAAACCTATGCGGAACTGGCACAGTTTTTCAGCGGTACCGCAAGGCAGGGTGACCTGGTCTATGTAAAGTCATCACACTCAGACCACCTGGAACGAATCTGGCATAATTTTGAGAAGCCGGTCACCTGCGAAATTGATCATTGTGGTAAATTGACTACCTGCAATCATTGCAAATACCTCTATCGAAGGCACTGGCGTAAACGCGCGCCGAACCAGCGCGAATCTCGGGTCTGAGGGTAAGCCTTTGCGCGGAAATGGCTGGATAATTCAATGTAAATATCGTCTTGTGGGATGATTTCTGATAAGTAAACATCCGATAGTTTTAGTCGGCACCCCGCCATCGGGCTTTTTTATAAGTTGGTCTTTCCCTGCATCGTATCCGGATATGCGTTGGCAGGTTATCACTGCAGAAGCGCATAAGGTTGCCAGCATGCCGGAATTGTCACATCCCCTCTTTCTGATCAACGTTGATCGGCATAGGCAACGATTGGAGCAGTCCGAAGCGGAGTTCGCTTCCCATGGAATTGCATTCACCAGAGTCAGCGCTGTTGATCATCTTGATCTTACAGACGAGGAGATGGAACGCGTTGCGTCGAAAGCAAATCCGCCTGAAATCAAATACCACATCAATTCCGGTGAAATTGCCTGCTATCTTTCGCATATCAACGTCTGGCGCCAAATTGCCAAAGGTGATTCTGCGATGGCTTTCGTATTTGAAGACGATGTGCAATTTGCGCCCGGGATTGGCGATATCCTCAAGAGTATTGAAAACGGCCCATTGGATTGGGACCTTTTGCGGCTTTATTCAAACAAGCCAAAACCGATCATGCAGCCCAGACCACTTGGTACAAAACACGCCATCGGTTCCGTGGAGAAAATACCCATGTCGACAATTGCCTATGCGGTCACGCGATCGGCGGCCCGCCATCTGGCAGACATCTCCATACCCTTTTATTTGCCCGTTGATGCGGATCTGAAACGTTGGTGGGCGAACCGTTTATGCACCAAGATCATCGACCCGCCGGTCGCCTGGCCACGCAATGCTGATCCTGCTTCCAGCACGCTCCACCAGGGCCGCAACGCCCAGCGCGGCCATAACCTCATGATCCGAATGATCAATAATTTGCGCTACCACAGAAAAATTGCGCAAGAAATCCGGCAAAACCGGTCCGACTTTCCCACAACGCGGCAGTTCTTCGATTAAAGTGGTCTGCTTTACTTCACCGTAACCTGGTGCAGATGCTCCCGCCATGTTGATAGATAGGAACCCAGTTTTCCTGTCGCATTGTCGTAAGCGATCACGTCGCGGTCCAGCAGGTTGGCCAGTATCATGGCATGCAATCTGTCGGTTCTGACCATCTTTCCAGATCCGACCAAATCCAGGGCAAGGCGCAATTTACCAAGCGCAAGAAAGTCAAGGAACCGTAGTTTCGGGCCGTGGCCGGGAACCAGAAAGGCTGCCTTTCCAAATTTGTTGAGCAGCCTCAGCCGCGCAATATCCGACCAGTCTTTGCCATCGTCCTGCCCTGAATGGCCGTGTCGGACATTTCTTCCAAGGCTTTCCGCGTCCTTGCGATAGATCTGAATGCTGCTTCGGGTGGGGACGATTCGCGGTGCAGCAAGCATATGCGCCAAATCCGGACACAGAACAGCATCAATCCCGTAATGGTCGACAAGTTTCTTTCGGCTCATATTCTCACGCGCAAAAACCATTGCATTTCCGTGGGACGCAAGAACATCCGCCGTTTGTCTGCGATGTTCCATATCAGGCGTATCCCGCTCAGCCAGGCTCAGAGGCAACAATATGATCGGGTTTGCGCCCAGTTTTTCAATGGCGCTCAGGCGTCGTTGATGGTGTTTGCCATACAGATTTCCAAAACTTCCGCCACCAAGAAAGAAGACGGTCCCGTCATCGACGGCCTTGCGGCAAAGCTCTGCGTCAAACCCACGCAGGCTCGACACGTAACCCGGCGGTTGGCCGAATTTCTCCTGAAGTGCCAGCCTTGTTCCGGCCCAGATCGCTGAATCGCCTGGATTGAGATAATTGGGATAATCGATAAGGGCATATTTTCCGGACCGGTCGACATGCGATTGGATATCCAGAAGATTTCTTGTGAGCGAACGCATGGGGCGGGAAAACTTTCAGTGAAGGGTGATTTGCCGGGATGATACCCCATGGCAAAGCCACTTGGAATTATTTCGGCTCACAACCAATCCCATTGTTATCCCTGTCCAGTCGATAGATATCCCGACCAATAACGCGCACAGGACCCCGAACATAGGCCGGACCATTGCCATTGCCACCGGCACAATCGACGTCGGGGGCAATCGGCACGCAGGGCGGGTTTGCATAATTTGGATCACATCCACTGGATTGCGCAATTGCGGGCTGCAGAAAAGCCATCATGCAGAGGAATGTAAGCAACAACCAAACGGTCATGTTATCTCCTGTGTTTGACGGGCATGGGTTGGGATTTGCAACGCTATTCAGGCTGTAATACAGCCCATTATGCTGTCAGATCCATTGGCTTTCTCAGATGATTGACGAGGTCCTGCGAAGACATGGGCTTACCGAATACAAAGCCCTGAAGAATGTCGCAATCCATGCGCTGCAAAAGCCGCACGTGACGCAAGGTCTCCACACCTTCGGCCACCACCTCGATGTTCAACGAGTTTCCGATTTCCACGACCGACTTCACCAGGTGTCTGGCCGCCTGCGATTCGATCATCGGGGTGATAAGTTGGCGATCAATCTTCAGACGGCGGGGGCTCAGCTTCAACAGGCTGATAATTGACGTATGACCGGTACCAAAATCATCGATTTCGATATCGATACCAAGTTCCTTCACGCGCTCGATATTGCGCACAACAACATCATCACAATCATCAAGGAAGATGGATTCCACCAGCTCGAAAGACAGCGTTCCGGGCGGAATTTTCAGTCCCTCGAGGCTTTCCAGCAGTTCCGAGTCATGCAGTCTCTGGGCTGATACATTGACCGATGCGTGGGGAATATCAAGCCCTTGCAGGGACCAGAATTTCATATCCTTCAATGTCTGTCTGAGGATGACCCGGTCAATGGCTGCCATGACATTGAATTCCTCGGCAACAGACAAAAATGTGTCGGGCGTCAGGATTCCCCGCTCAGGATGATGCCAGCGCGCCAGCGCCTCAACGCCGGTAATGGCAAGATTGTCAGCGGTATATTGAGGCTGGTAGAAGGGTACAAATTGCCCTTCCTCGATGCCCCGCATGATTTCATCTGCAAGCTTCTTGGTATGCAGCGTTTTGGCCTGCAATTCCGGGGTATAGAAGGCGAAGCGATTGCGGCCCGTGCTCTTGGCTCGGTAGAGCGCAAGATCGGCATTGACGAGCAATTGGGAAATTTCGGTCGCGCTCGAACCGGCGGTTGAAATGCCCACGCTGACGCCGAATCGACATTCCTTGCCTTCGTAAATCATCGGCTGGCGCATCTGTTCCACGATGGATTCGGCCAACCAGTTGAGATGGTCACTGTCCGTATCCTGTTTGCATACAATGACAAATTCATCGCCGCCAATGCGCGCGACAAACTCTGATGGTCGCACCAGCAATGACAATATCTGCGAAACATGCACCAGCAGGGCATCACCGGCAGCGTGACCATAGGTGTCGTTGATCTGCTTGAACCGGTCCAGATCAACAATCAGCAGGGCATGAACGGCTAAGTCCCGATTTCTACTCAGCGCGGAGTTGGACAGTTCAAGATCCAGGAACCGGCGGTTAGGCAGCCCGGTCAGGCTGTCATGCATGGCCATATGTTCAATCTGCGCCTTGGTTCTTTCGAGCTCGCTATTGCGGCGTTCCATCTCGGATTTGGCCTGTTTGAGAGCGTTTTGCAGCCGCATATCTGCCGTCAGGTCCCAGTTGACGCCGATATAGCTCGCGCCTCGCCCATCATCGTGAAAGGCGCCTTTTGACCGAATATTGCGCACATCCCCATTGCCCAGAACAATCCTGAAATCGGATTTGTATCGACCCCGCGTGGCCACAGCCTGTTCAGATTCTGCCTTGACGCGACCGAGATCATCGGGATGAACAAAATGCAACCATTCGCTTGGCTCGGGCGTTGCTGCATCCGGGCGCAAGCCATACATTTCGAGCATGCGGCTGTCCCAGTGTACTTCTCTGGTTTCGAGGTTCAGTTCCCAAACCCCGACTTTCGATGCGTCAAGTGCCATCTCGAGACGGCGGGATACCTGTTGCAACCTGTCTTCGCGAACCTGCAGTTCATCCATGGCTTTCTTTCGTTGCTCGGAAAGTCTGCCGAAAATAAATATGGGCAAAAGGATGAAAAACCCAGCCACAGCGATAAGCAGTCGCTGAAACCACAGTTCATAAAAGCCCTGTTGCCAACCGGTTTTGGGAACAGCTGCCAATCGCCAGGAGCCATTGGGCAGCGAGACGTCGACGACAACGGGGCTGGCCCCCATTACATGTTCAGGTCCGAAGAACTGCGCACCAGATGCCCCCGTTCCATCCTTGCCAACCATCGCAATATCAAGAGACAGATCCGGATCATGCAGACCGCTCTCGCGATAGAGCGGCTCGACATCAATGACGGCGGATACAAGTCCCCAAAAGGTTTCTCTGCCATTGACCTGATTAAACACTGGAAAACGCCCGATCAGTCCTTGGCCTCCCTGCACCAGATCAACCGGTCCGGCCATCACTGCGTCCCCTGCTTCCATGACCTTCAAGGCTGCTGCACGCTGTATGTCGTTTGCCCGATAATCCAGGCCAATGGCCTTCTCATTGCCGGCAATGGGATACATCAGCGAAATCACCAGTCCCGGCGCCGCTGCAACATTACGAAGTTGGGAATTTTCAGTAAACAGATTGGATGCAAGGTCGGCAAACCGATCCTGCTGCATCTCCGGTTCCGTCTTCAATGTCGAAATCAGGCCGCGCACCAGATGGATGTTGGCATTGATATTGCCCTCAAGCTTGGCACGGATAAGGCTGATATGGTCATGCACTGTCGTACGCAGTGCCTGTTCTGCTGCCTTGCGATTTTGCAGGTCCGCATAGAATGCCAGCACGACGATCAGGACAACGGCGATCAGACTCAAGGAACTGACCCGAGGCCATTTGCTGTTCAGTTTCTTGCCTGTGGAATTCAATACCTGCACCACGCAATATGATTGTCGGGCGCGAAATCAAAACCGGTGCAGGCCAGATGCGGAAAACCATCGGGGCTGCAAAACTCAAGGTTTTTCAGATTGAGCGCCTTGTACCTGATCATTTAGCATGGGTAGTCGAAAAACCATAAGATTAACTGAATCGGGTTGGTTAATACAATGAAACGGCTCAGTATAGAGGGCGCTTTTACTCAACAAATGCGGGATCACGCTGCCCCACCAGCCGAATGAAAGATCAGGCGGCTGGTGGGGTGCCAACTGAAAAATTTCAAGGCAGCAGAGCAGCGGGTTTCGTCAGATTTGGCTGACTGCCTCAGCCAGCAGATCGCGCACCTGTCCAGCCACCGACTGCAACGCATCATTGTCAATGGCCGTCATCGATGCCACGGGATCAATGGCACTGACCTCCACGCCGCTGCCAACCTGCCGGACAATGACGTTGCAGGGCAACATTGCACCGACGCGTGGCTCGATCTTTATGGCTTCAAAAGCCATTTTCGGATTGCAGGCACCCAGAATGAGGTAGGGATCGATTTCAGCCTCAAGTTTCTTTTTCATCGTTGCCTTCACATCGATTTCTGTCAGAACGCCAAAACCCTTGTCAGCCAAGGCCGCCCTTGTGCGTTTGGTTATGTCGTCAAAGTCGGCAGAATCGAACAGTCGATTGATTGTATAGTCCATCATGTTTGTTTCCTGTTTGTGAACAGATTTGTCGCCAAGGCCCAATGCAGTGGAAACCGTGCGAGTGAATATTATCTGATCATAGCCATTCATGTGGTGAAGATATTGCTCCAGATCAATGCAAACATGCGCCAATAATGCATTGTGAAATCGCACTGAAGGTCATTATGACCGGTCGTTGCGTGGAGAAACCATATGAACAGCCGCAAATTGATAAGAACATTGTCCGGAGCCGCATTTCTGATTGCCAGCCCACAATTGGCTTTTGCCCAGGATTCGACGTCACAACGCCTCGGCCAGGATTTCTATGGGCATGGCATGATGTGGAGCGGTTCTCATTGGGGTGGCTTTGGAATGGTGTTCGGAGCAATCCTCTTCATCGTCTTTCTTACCCTGTCGATTGTTGCAGCGGTTTTGATCTTGCGCTTTTTCGGCATCAGCACGGGTGGGCTTGGTTCGTCATCAACGCGACAAAATGCCATCACCATCCTCAAGGAAAGACTGGCCAATGGCGATATTGACGAGGCCGAATTTGAAGAACGCAAACGGCTGATCGAAAGCTGAGGGCGGTTTATGACTTGGAGGCCGCTTCGCGGCTTGCCCGGTTGCCGGTGGAAAGCTCAATGATCTCCGCCGTGATTGATTCCTGGCGAACACGCCTCTCTATGGCCGCAAGTTCGGTCAATTCCCTTTCGATCTGGCTTTGGGCAGATGACATCGCCGCCATGCGCGCTTCGTTTTCAGCGGCAAAGGCATAGAGCGCAACATTGCAGATCAGGGCATGGAAATAATCAGCGCTGAGCGACGAAATGAGGGCCAAATCCGGAAGATTCGTCAAAAGTGCATCGCCTTTTCGAACGGGTAGTGACGCCAGATCGATCGGGAAAAGCCGGCGTCGCGCCACCGTCGGTACACCGGATTGCCATATGGTGTAGAGAGCATCGAGACGGTCAATGCCACCCGCATCGATCCGCTGGTAAATTGCCCGCAGGATGGTGTCGGCAAATTTTGGAATACCTGGCGAATGCGACGGCATGGCTGCGCTCCACACGGGTGTGATCTCCTTTTCGGCAAGAATGGCCTTGCCTCTTGTGCCGACCAGGAACAGATTCCGGACCCCCGGGTCCTCGCCAATTGCGTCGATCACACGCTCACTGAATGCGCCGGCGAATCCCTGTTCAGCGCAGAAAACAAGCAGCGCCGGATCAGGATGCGCGCTCAGGCGAACCGGAGGCGTTGCAATGGGTGCCATGATCTGGCCCATCGCGGCGGTGAAGGTCGCCGCATAGCTGTCCACAGAGATGATCTGATGATGGGCCTGGCGCGCACGCGCCGCCGCCATGCCAGTCATGGCATTGACCACGGTGCCAAGCTGGCGAATGCCTTCCAGCCGGGCGCTGATATCGGCCAGACGCCCGGTCATGTGGCGCCCCCTGATGCATTGCCCCCTGATGCATCGTCTGAGACCGTCCCGACGGTATCCTCATTGGCAGAGAGCGATCCCACAAGCTGCTGCATGGCGCCCATCAAAACCTCCCGCTGTCCGTCATCCAGCGTCCCCGCCTGCAAGATCGATTGGACGGCCTGCGGTGCATTGTCGTCGAGTGTTTGGGACAGCAGGGTGCGAAAATGCGAAACCGCATCAAGTGGCAAAGGGTCGAGCAGACCCGACTGCACAGCCAGCACCATGGCCACTTCATCGGCCAGACGCTGCGGCGCGTATTGCGGCTGTTTGAGAATTGCCCTTATCCGCTCGCCGCGCGTCAATTGCCGGCGTACGCGGTTATCGGGCATTCCACCAAAGCGGGTAAACATTTCCATTTCCAGAAACTGCGCATAGTCCAGCCGCAGCGATTTCGCCGCGTCACGCAGGAGCGGAGCCTGGGTCTTGCCGCCGACGCGGCTTACAGAGACCCCGACATCCACAGCCGGCTTCTGACCCTCGTGGAACAATTTGCTATTGAGTACAATCTGTCCGTCGGTGATCGAAATCAGATTGGTCGGGATATAGGCGCTGAGGTTGCCCGCATCCGTCTCGGCAATCGGCAGCGCCGTCAGCGAGCCGCCGCCTTTTGCCTTTGACAGTTTTGCTGCGCGCTCCAGCAGCCGCGCATGCACGTAGAACACATCACCGGGATAGGCCTCGCGACCCGGAGACTGATGGGTGAGCAAGGCTATCTCGCGGTGCGTGGCGGCATGTTTTGAAAGGTCGTCGATGACCACAAGCGCGTGCTGGCCCCTATCGCGAAAATATTCGGCCATCGTGAAGCCGGCAAATGGGGCTATCCATTGCAGACCCGGCGGACCTGAAGAGCCTGCAACGACGACAATGCAACGCTCAAAAGCCGCTCTGGCCTGAAGGACGTCGATGGCACGGCGGACGCTGGAGCTTTTCTGACCGACGGCAACGTAAATGCAGATGATGTCACTGGCCTTCTGGGCAATGATTGTATCAACGGCAAGCGTCGTCTTGCCGGTCGAATGGTCCCCGACAATGAGTTCGCGTTGTCCACGGCCCAGTGCGAACAATGTATCCATCACCAATATACCGGTCTGCACCGGCTCGGACACCAAATCGCGTTCAACAATAGAAGGGGCCGGGCGCTCAATCGGGCTGCTGGCAGCCGCCGTGATCGCTTCCTTGCCGTCAAGCGGTCGGCCCAGCGGATCGACAATCCGGCCCAGAAGCGCATCGCCCACCGGCACGCGCACCACATCACCGGTGCCACGCACGCTATCACCGGCCTCGATCTGCACGGCTGAATCAAGCAGGACACAGCCGATCCGTTCATCATCCAGCACCTGAGCATAACCGAACTGTCCCTTGCCAAACAGCAAAAGCTCGTCAAGCCGCACATCGCGCAGGCCTGATATCATCGCAACTCCGTCACCGATTTCCTCGACACGGCCCATCTGCTCGGACATTGGGCCAAGCGGCGTGGCTGCAATACGGGCTCGGGCAGCCGATAACCAGGTTTCACCCTCATGCTGCATCGCGCAGACCCTTCGAAATGCGTTGCAGATCGGCCTGCCAACTGTTGCGCAACAGGAAATGCGGGCTGTGCAGTTCAAAGCCTGCGATCAGGGCCGGATCCACCCGGAATGTGATTTCCGGTTGCGTGCCGAAGGCAGCGATAATCTGCTTTTCGATACGGGTTTGTTCGGCAGGCTCCAGCGGTCGGACACTGACCAGATCAAGCGCATCATTTTCCGCCGCCACAGCCTGTTTTTCCTCCGGCGTCAGGGCCTCTATTTCACGCATCAGCCAGCTTAGAAAAGCGGCCTCTACAGCAGGACCGGCAAGTCTTGCGGCAAGCCGCGCGGCGATGTCAACGGCGAGCGTGGCGGCCTGATCGGCACTGGCCCCTTGCGCCGTGGCCGTATCGCGGGCGATCGCAGCCCTGGCCGCCTTCTGCAAGGTCTCTGCTTCCATCCGCGCGGCTTCCAGCGCTTGCGCCTTTATCCTTTCACCGTCAGACTTGGCTGCGGCAAGGATCGTGTCGCGTTCTGCTGCAAAACCGCCGCGGGTCTTTTCCATTTCGGCAAGTGTGGCATCCGCCTGTGCACGTTTTTGCGCAGCATCGTCCAGCAGTTTCTGTGTATCACTGCGCCGTTTGGCAATCACCGCTGCGACCGGGCGCCAGAAAAAATGCTGGAGCAGCCAGACCAGGATGAGGACGTTGATAGCCTGAAGGCCGAGGGTCCACCAGTCAATGTTCATGATGTCAGGCCAGCAACGGATTGGCGAAGAGCAGCAGAAGTGCAATTACAAGGCAATAGATCGCTGTCGTTTCGATCATTGCCAGACCGACAAACAGGGTGCGCGAGATGGTGTTTGCTGCCTCCGGCTGGCGGGCGATCGCATCCATGGCGGCCGCCACGGCCCGGCCTTCAGCCAGCGCCGGACCGATCGCACCAAAGGCAACTGCAAAGGCGGCGCAGATGATGCTGGCAAGTTTCAGATATTCCATTTCATATCCTTTCATTGAGATTGCCCGGAGGCTGGCCCATTGCTGGCAGGCTTGCTTTCACCCACAGTTGCAGCAATGAAGACGATGGCAAGAATGGCGAAAATATAAGCCTGTACGAGGCCCGTCAGCAGCTCGAGTGCCATCAGCGGAATGGGCACGAACAGTCCGGCCAGTGAAGCAACGATGCCAATGACGAAGACGCCGCTCATCACATTGCCGAACAGGCGCACGAACATCGAGAAGACCCGGGTGATGCTTTGCAGAATATTGAGAGGAATCATCACCGGATTGGGCGCGGCAAAATCCTTCAGATAGCCCCCAATCCCCCTGCCGCGCACGCCGAACCAGATGATTGACAAAAAGACCAGCAGGGCAAGCGCGGCGTCGGTCTCAAGTTGCGCGGTCGGCGGCTCCACACCGGGGATCAGCGAGGACCAGTTGGCGACAAGGATGAATGCAAACAAGGTGCCGACAAAGGCGCGATAGGGCGCCGGTGCAGCCCCGGTCGTGTCGCGGATCTGGCCATCAATTGCCTCAACAAAAACCTCCAGCGCAGCCTGGCGCGCCGACGGTGTGACTGAAAGGCGTCGGGTCAAAAGCATCGACCCCAGGACGAGAACCGCCATGATAATCCATGTGACGACAACAGCCGACGTGATCGGCACGGGACCCAGATAAAACAGCGCAACGGATTCCAGCGGAGAATTCATGGCGTGCGCCTTTGCTGCGTGCGCATCACCCATTGCCGCCCCACAAGGGTGCCCACAAGCATGGCCAGCAGCGGCAGGGCTCCGAAACGGACCGCGCAGAAAAACGCCGTGCCCAGAAGCGCCAGTCGACCGATCGTCAAAGCCAATGCCAGCACTGCGTGCTCGCCATTGACCATCAGGTCGGCGCAGCGGCGTACCGCCTGAAAATAGAGCATCCCCAAAAGTACACCCGCAGCGAGGCTTGCAAGCAGTGGCAATAAAAATTCTATAGGTTCAATCATGTCGCATTCATCCATTTCCAGGCGGTCCAGCCGCCCAATGCCAGACCCACCATCAACAGCGGCGCAGTCCAGAAAACACCGGTTCCCAACAGACCATCAAGCCAGCGCCCGACAAATACGCCAGCCAGCATCGGAGTGACGATGATCCAGCCCAGCACGCCGATCTGTGCCAGCCGCCGACCGACCGACATGTCGCCTTCACGCAACCATCGCTCATGCCGTTCGTGACGCAGGCGGGATTGACGGATCAGCGGATCGGTTTCATCGGGCTCGCTCATCGAAACGTCTCCCTGTCCTGACCGGGCTTCAGTCGGGAGATCAACTGGCGCACGGCGCTGAATTGCAGGCGCGTCGCCTCGATATGTTCGGTGCGCTCTTCTTCCAGATCGGCCCGAAACCTTGCAAGCACGGTCTGATCAAGTGTCGCCAGATCGTCACCGGCAACCGCCTCGCGCGTGGCAATGGCGATCCTGTCACCGCCTGTCACAGTCAGGACGCCGCCGCGCACGGCGCAATAATGCGAAAGGCCATCAGGGGTCATCCAACTGACCACCGAGACAACCAGCGAGGTCAGGAACGCGGCATGTCCCGGCCAGATGCCAAAGCTGCCGCTTGCATCCTCGGCACGCAGGCTCTGCACGGTTTCGTCGACCACGACCGCCAAAGGCGTGACAATATGCAAATTCATCGGGCGGCCTCCTCGCGGCGCGCAGCCATTTCCTTGCTCCGTGCATTCTCCAGCGTACCGATCATGTAGAGCGAGCTTTCTGCCCAATCGTCGGCCTCGCCATCCAGAATGGCGCGACAGCCTGCCAGCGTATCGGCACGGCTGACAGAGGCGCCCGGCGTTCCGGTGAAGGCTTCGGTCACCTGGAACGGCTGGCTGAGAAATCTCTGCAGGCGGCGGGCCCGCCGGACGATCAGCTTGTCGGCAGCACCCAGTTCCTCAACGCCCAAAAGCGAAATAATGTCCTGCAGATCCTTGAACCGGGCCAGCACTTCACGGGCTTCCTCGGCAATCTCGTAATGCGCCTTGCCCACCACCAGTGGATCCAGCAGCATCGAGGACGAGGCAAGAGGATCAATCGCCGGGTAGAAACCTTCTGACGCCAATGCGCGCGACAGAACCACGACACAGTCCATATGGCTGGAAATGGTGGTGACCGCCGGATCGGTAAAATCATCTGCGGGGACATAGACCGCCTGAATGGCGGTTACCGAGGCGCCGGCAACCGAAGCAATGCGTTCCTGCAACCCGGCCACTTCCGTGGCCAGCGTCGGCTGATAACCCACCCTTGAGGGCAGGCGGCCCAACAGGCTGGAGACTTCGGCGCCGGCCTGTACAAAGCGAAATACATTGTCCATCAACAACAGCACGTTCTGGTGTTTGCGATCACGGAAATATTCGGCGATGGTGAGGGCTGTCATCGGCGCACGCCAGCGCGCGCCAGGCGGTTCATTCATCTGGCCATAGACCAGAACCGTGCGTTCCAGAACGCCGGATCCCTGCATTTCGGTGAGCAGTTCATGGCCTTCACGCGAGCGCTCGCCAATACCGGCAAAGACCGATATGCCTTTGTATTTCTCAACCATGGCATGAATCAGCTCCATCACCAGAACCGTCTTGCCGACACCGGCGCCGCCAAACATGGCAGCCCGGCCACCCTGCGCCATCGGGGTCAGGAGATCGATCACCTTGATGCCGGTTTCAAACACTTCGGTGGCAGCGCTTTGATTTTTCAACAAGGGCGGCGAGGCATGGATGCTGCGCCGCGGCACATCGTCGGGAAGCGGCGGCCCGAGGTCACGCACCGTTCCGATCACATCGACCAGGCGCCCCAGAACCGCGTCGCCGACCGGCACACAAACCGGCGCACCGGTGGAGCGTACCGGCACACCACGGGCCAATCCGGCCGTTGCCTGAAAGGCAACGGCGCGCAATGTTCTCAGATCAAGATGGCTGTGGACTTCCAGCACCAACGGATCGGGACGGTCCCAATCAACGACGAGCGCCGTATCAATGGCAGGCAGATCCGCGACATCGTAGCGCACATCCACAATAGCACCCCTGACCGCATGAACATGTCCAACTGCCGGGCGCTCAGCCCTGTTTGCCATTCCATCCATCACGTGATCCACGCACTTCATTGCCAGCGAAAAAAATACATGGATACCCAAAAACAGGACGGGCACTTTGATCTATATCAGTTGACGACGGGCGAATTGGCAATGCGCAGAGGCGCGGGGCAGGACAGCCTGAGGCGGGGCTGACCGGCGCTTCGCAAGTTGGGCTGCTCAGGTTGGGCAACACAAGTCGGGCAGCCCCGCAATCGGCTCTTGCAGAATTGCCATTTGGCCCATCATCAGAGAACCGGATGCAGTGGATCAGAAATGATCATTACACCCGATTGGTTTTCATTCGTATGGTCGCGAAAATCCAAACCAGTCGAGGCAATTATGGACCTTTCGTTTTTCACCATGCCGATTCATCCGGTTGGCAAGCCCATCGCTCAATCCATGAAGGAGGACCGCGAAGCCTTCCTTCTGGCAGACAGGCTTGGCTATGTGGAGGGTTATTGCGGCGAACACACGACGGACCTTGCCGAAGTGATCACGTCAACCGTGGCCTTCATGGCAAGCCTTGCCTATGAAACAAAAAACATCCGGTTGGGAACCGGCACGATCAACATGCCCAATTCCCATCCGGCGCGGGTGGCTGCTGAAGTCGCCATGCTCGACCACATGCTGGAAGGCCGGTTGATGTTCGGCATTTCACCCGGCGGGCTGATGTCCGATGCGGAGGTCTTCGGCAATCTGGACAAGGACCGCAACGCCATGTTCGTCGAATGTATCGACATGGTGCTGGATATCTGGAAGGGCTCTGCCCCTTACGATCTGAAGGGTGAATTCTATCAGGTGACGACCCGCAAGACGATGATGCCGGAAATCGGCCAGGGCGAGATCATGAAACCGTTCCAGGCGCCCCATCCGCCGATCATCGGGACCGTTGTGGCACCCTATTCGAAAGGGGTTACCGCCATGGCAGCGCGCGGCTGGGAACCGATGTCAGGCAATTTCCTGCTGCCAAAATGGGTCAAGACCCATTGGCCCAATTATGTCGAAGGCTGCACTCAGGGGGGCCGCAAGGCTGACCCGGCAAACTGGCGCATCGCCAAGAATATCTGCGTTTGCGAGGATGCAGGCAAGGCCCGGCGCTATGCGCGCGACAAGGGCAGCCCCTATGTGCTCTACTACAGCCAGCTGCTGGCCAAAATGAAGCGGGGCGGACGGTTGAACCTGTTCAAGGAAGACCAGAACATGCCGGATGAGGCGGTCACGCTTGACTATGTCCTCGACCGGCTGGTCATCCACGGAGACCCGGACAGTGTCAGCGACCAGATCCTGGCATTTCGCGACGAGGTCGGCGATTTCGGCCAGCTGGTCTATGCCGGCCACGACTGGAGCGATGTCGAGATGGGACGCCAATCCATGGTGCTGATGGCGGAAAAGGTCATGCCAAAGGTCAATCAGGCGATCATGTCAGAAACGGCGGCCGCACAATGAGCACTTTGGAAAACGGCGAGCACCAGATTGATCTGGGTGATGTCAACCTTGCCTGCAGGGTCGATGGCCCTGCCGATGCGCCGTGGCTGATCCTGTCCAATTCCCTGGCGACCGATTACCGCATGTGGGATTTGCAGCTTGCATCACTTGTGAAGAAGCACCGGGTGCTTCGCTATGACACCAGAGGCCATGGGCGCAGCAGTGCGCCATCCCCGCCCTATGATTTCGACAAGCTGGTCAATGATGTTATCGGACTGATGGACAGACTGCAGATCGCTTCAGCGGATTTTGTCGGCCTGTCGCTTGGCGGCATGACCGGGCTTGGTCTGGCGCTGCAGCATCGCGACCGCATCAAACGGCTCGTATGTTGTGACGCCAGGGCCGATGCGCCTGATATCTACCAGCAGATATGGCCCGCCAATATTGCCAATGCACAGGCGGGCGGGATGCAGGCCGTGGCCAGCCCGACGCTTGAGCGCTGGTTCACCGAAGGCTTTCGCAACGCCCCCTCCAACACCGAGACGCTGGCCGGCGTACGCGATATGATCATGGCCACCAGCGTTGCCGGTTACACCGGATCAGCGGCCTGCCTGCTGTCACTCGACTATCTCAAGGACCTTGGAACGATCGCCGTGCCGGTCCTCTATGTGGGTGGCGCCCACGATCCTGCGGCACCTGCTGCCGTGATGCGGGATATGGCGGCAAAAACACCGGGCGCCCGTTTTGAAGAAATACCCGATGCGGCGCATCTGGCCAACATCGAGAACCCGGAGGCCTTCAACCGGGTTCTTGCGCAATGGCTGTGAGGGTGTCTACGAGCCGAGTTCGTCGCGGCAACGCTGGCAGACCCGGCTGAGCTCTGCCTGCAGTTCTTCGCAGAGCAATTGGGCTGCCGGTGACAGGGGTGTTGATGCCGGCTCGATCAGCACATAGTCCACTGCCATGGCGGGCCGGGTGATCGGGTGGAGAAACCTTTGCCGGGATTCCATGTCCGCAATGACCAGGCAACCCGGCGCGATGGTCGTCCAGTCGCTACGCGCCACCAGATCAAGCGTCGCCATCATGGCGTCCAGCTCCATGATCGCCCTGACCGGAATATTGAAGGTCTTGAGGCTGGAATCGATTTTTGCCCGGCGGGCATTGTCCGGCCCCGGCAGAACCAGCTTGAGCGGCTCCACACCTGTCAGGTCAATGGCACTGAGATTGTCGCGGCCCTGATCGGGCGCGGTCACAAAAACTTCCACATCGCTGTCCATGTGGGTGACCTTCAATCCGCGATAGGATTGGGTCGGTGGAACAAGCGCAAAATCAAGCCGTCCGGCCATGACCCCGGCGCTCAGCTGGGCGCTATAGGCCTCTTCCATCTTGATATCGACATCCGGGTAAAGGGAAGCGAATTTGGCCAGCACAGGCGCAATGACCGTGCGCGTCGTTGTCGGCATCAGTCCGACACTGACCGATCCGGTGATGTGATCCTCCATCATCGCCAGGTCCGATTTGATGCCACCCAGTTCGCGCAAAACGCGGGTTGCCCGCTGATAGGCCAGTTCGCCCGCCCGGGTGGGCGTCACACCGGACGGAGAACGGTCAAAAAGCCTGACCTGCAGGCTTTCCTCCAGGGCCTTGATCTGCATGCTCATGCCCGATTGGGTGGCGTGCACTCGATGGGCAGCGGTGGTGAAGGATCCCTCTTCATAGACCGCCACCAGAAATCGCAATTGACGAAGCCGCATGTGTTTTCCTGATGCAATATTCTGTTTTCTATCAGTATTGATGATCAGCGTACCGGGATGCTTTGTCAAGCGGCAGCCATCCGACTGGCGGCCAATCACCAATCCTGATGCAGGTCATATCGACAAATGATTTGCCGACAGCAGCTCAGCGGTCACAATGTTATCGATCATCGATAACTTTGTCGCCTGATCATCAATCAGAGGCAAAGCAAACCGGCAGACACGAAGCTTCATTCGGAGAAACAGATACATGCCTCACATTGCGCCCCTGACGCTGGAAGAATCCGATGCGGCCAGGGCTGACATCGAATGGCTGGCCTCTTCAACCGGGTTCACCGCAAATTCAATGCTGACGCTGGCGCGGCGACCGGAAATTGCCCGCGCCGCACTGGGCCTCATCCGCGCCATTGTCCGCAATCCAGACGGCACGGTCGACCCGGCCCTGCGCTGGATGGTCGCCCATGTGACAAGCCGGGCCAATGGATGTGTCTATTGCTCTGCGCATACGTTCAAGAATGGTGCGGATAACGGGGTCAGCGACGAAAAACTGGATGCGATCTGGGCCTTTGAAGACAGTCCGCTTTTCTCCGATGCGGAAAAGGCTGCCCTGCGTGTTGCGGTCACCGGGGGCCAGTGTCCTTCCTATGCAACCCCAGAGGACATGGCCGAACTCAAGCGACATTTCACAGATGAGCAGATCGTCGAGATCGGCGCGGTGATTGCCCTGTTCGGATTCAACAATCGCTGGAATGCCTTCAATGCCACCGATGTGGAGCCGAGTGTCACGGCATTCGTTTCCGACAGGCCTCACTGGGGGCCGCAATAGATACCAAGCTGGAAAACAGCACAATCAATAAACGGGAGGAATGAAATGACAAAGAGTACAGGCAAGATCAATCGAAGGGGCTTTCTGGCCGGCTCCGTGGCAGGCATTGGCGCATTGCACATCACGCTGACCGGTCCGGCCCGTGCGGCAGGCTTTCCCGAACGCCCCATTACCGTCGTCGTCATGTATTCCGCCGGTGGCGGCACCGATACGGTAATGCGCAAACTGGCCGAGGAAATGGCCAATGCCAAGGGCTGGAAGGTTGACGTGATCAACAAGCCAGGCGCCGTAGGCGGCGTTGCCACCCAATATGTCGCCGCAGCCCCCTCCGACGGATATACCGTTCTGGGCGGCGCCAATTACAACCGTTTTGTTCGGGTTCTGGGTCATGTGGACCTGGTGCCGTGGGAAGAATGGGTCCAGTTCAAGGCCGGCAATGCCATTGCCAGCTGGTCGGTGCGCAAGGATTCGCCCTTCCAGACCTTCCAGGATGTCATCGAGGCGGCAAAAGCCGACCCGGGGAAAATATCCATTTCCACGTCAGGCACCGGTGGCGTGTGGCATGAACTTGCGCTGATCGTTGCCAATCTGGCCGGCGTTTCCCTGAAATATGTTCCCTACAAGGGCGGAAAACCCGCAACCCTGGCAGGCCTTCAAGGCGAGACCGATATTGCCGGAGGCGGCCTGCATGAACATATCGACCTGATCCGGGCCGGTGAGTTGCGCAACCTTTGCCAGACCAGCACGGAGGATATCGCGCTGAAAGACGGCACCATCTTGCCGAGCATAGGGACGATCCTGCCGGAATCGCGCAAATTCCTGCCGGTGGGCGCGACCTATAATTTCATCATGAAACGCGACGTTCCGGCAGAAATCCTGCAGGAGGTCGCCGACGCCTTTTTCGCGGCCGCCAGTTCGCAAGGTTTCAAGGACCTGCTGGAATCAAAATACCTGCAGCCGGAAATCAAGATGGGCGAAGAGGCCGATCGCGAAGCTGCACTGATGGAGACCATCACCGTCGACATTTTCAACAAGAACCAGGAAGCGATCGGCGCAACACTCAAGACGGCCGAAGAACTCGGCCTGCCCGCACCTGAAGACTTTGACGCCTGGTGGCCACCGCAGGGTTACAAGAAACCACCGATCAAGTAGTCAGCCTTCCAGCCGACCAAGACGGCATGCCGGGCGGGCTTGATCCTGTTCACCCGCCCGGCAATTCCTGCAATGCACAGCCAAGGCGCAGCAATCGAACATGGCCAAACCAGACACACCGCCAAAACAGGTAATCTTCGAGGGCGAAGAGGCAGGCGCCGGCTTTGCCAGCCCCCTGATGGATTTCATTGCATCGGCGTTCCTCCTGCTCATCGCCGCTGCCTTCATGGCCGGATCACTGGCCCTTCCTGTTCCAGGCTCGCTTGCAACCGCGCCGGGACTGCTGCCTTTCCTGACTGCTGCCAGCCTTGGCCTGATGGCCCTGGCACTGGCCTGGACCGCCTGGCAACGCTGGCGTGCATCCCGGCTCCTGGCAACGCGCATGGCGCCTTTCGACTGGGATTTGCCAACCGAATTGCGCACTTTGGCACTGGCCTTATGCGTGTTGATTTATATCAGCGCCCTGCAGATCCTGACCTTCCGCACCGATTTCGTGCTGGGTGGATTTCCCCTTGTGCTCAGCGCCTTCGAACCGGTCACAATTGTCGTGCTGGTGGTCATCATGAGCCTCTTCTGGCGCGGGCCCCTATGGATCAGCCTGACGATCTCCATTGTCTGGACCGTCTTCCTGTCGCTTGTTTTCCGGAACATGTTTCATGTTCCACTGCCCGGATCGTGAACCACCGCAATGCTTGACTCAATTCTTCTGGCTCTATCGCCCTACCTTCTGCTGGTCACCACCGCCGGTGTTTGCCTCGGCATCATCTGGGGTGCATTGCCGGGACTTTCGACCACCATGGCCATGGGGCTTCTGATTGGTCTTTCCGCCGGCATGGGCCAGAATTCCGCCATCTGCTTCATGCTGGGTGTTTATACGGGAAGTGTTTTTGGCGGGGCCATATCGGCCGTGCTGATCAATATCCCGGGAACGCCGGATGCCGTGCCGACAATGATCGAGGGGCACCAATTGGCCCAGCGCGGCGAAGGTGGACAGGCCCTCGGCATGGCCATTGCTTCATCTTTCATTGGCGGCTGGGTGGGCATTATCCTGCTGGTCGCCTTTATCCCGCTGCTGCTGACCTTTGCACTCAATTTCCGTTCCTGGGAAATGTTTCTGCTGGCGCTGACCGGCATTCTGGTGGCCGGCACCATGTCGACGGGAGAAATGCCGCTCAAGGGATGGATTTCCGGCTGGCTCGGCATGCTGGTGGCCTTTGTCGGCCTGGACGCCATTCATGCGACGCCGCGCTTCACCTTTGGCACATTCGCGCTTTTCGACGGCATTTCCTATGTGCCGGTGCTGATCGGCCTGTTCGGTCTGGCGGAAATCCTGCGCACCCTGCCCTCCCCCTCCGCTCCGACCATCCCCAGCGGGGTGGACCGGGTGGTTCCACCCCTGCGGATGATCATGAAATATTTCAAATCAGCCGTTCGATCCGGTGTTCTGGGCACCGTCATCGGGGCAATCCCCGGCGCAGGGGCCAATGTGGCGTCCTTCCTGTCCTATGATATCGGACGGCGGCGCGCCAGTCCCGAGGAGCGCGCCAAATGGGGCAAGGGAAGCTATGAGGCGATCGTCTGCGCAGAAACGGCGAACAATGCCAATATTGGCGGTTCCATGCTGCCGACCCTGGCACTCGGCATTCCCGGCAATGCGGCAGCGGCCGCCCTGTTGGCGGCCCTCACCTTGAAAAATGTCGTTGTCGGCCCAACCATCGAGACCGACCATCCCGGCCTGATCTATTTCATCTATGCCGCTCTGGTGGTGGCAAACATGATCATGTATGTGGCGGCATTGATGCTGATTCGCCCCTGTGTGCGCCTGTTCAGCCTGCCGCGCGGCATATTGATGCCACTGATATTGCCGGTCTGCATCATCGGCGCCTATTCGGTAAAACTGTCAATCTTCGATGTCTGGATCATGTTTGCAGCAGGCATCTTCGGCTGGCTGATGTCACGGTTCAAATTTCCCGTCGCACCCATGGTCCTGGGCGTTATCCTGGCACCGCTCGCCGACGAGAGCCTGCGCCGTTCACTGTTCATTTTCGAGGACAAATCCTGGTCCTATGTGGCGTCCCAATGGATCGGAACGGTGCTGATCATCTTTATCGCCCTCGTCATTATCGACGGCATACGCCGTCTCTTCAGCAAACCGTCTGATCCGTCAAAAGCGGCCGTGTGAGACCACGGGCGGACGTTCCTACCAGGAGAAGCACATTGGCAAAACAAAAGCGTGAAATCGGGCTGGCCATCATCGGCTGCGGGACAATCGGCCGGATCCGCGGCGAACTGGCCCGCGACTATCCGGGTGTCGGCTGGATCGGGCTATGCGACCTGAAATCCGATCTTGGCGCCGCGTTGAAGGAAGACACGGGCGCCGATTTTTTCACCAATGATTACCGCGAATTGATTGCACGACCGGAGGTCACCGCTGTCATCATTGCCACGGATGAAAACTTTCATACCGACCCCACCCTCTTCGCGGTGGAACACGGCCATGACCTGTTCATCGAAAAACCCTTGGCAACAGACGCACGTCAGTCTGCGCAGATACTGGCCGCCATCGAAGCGGCCGGTGTCGATGCCGTCGTCGGCTATACCCAAAGATTCCGCCGCCGCTTTCTGGCCATCAAGGAACGACTTGCCACCAACCAGATCGGCGATGTGACCTCGGTGGTCACCCGCGCCTTCATGAACCGGATGGTGCCGATCGCCACCGTCAGCCGCACCCAGGACCGCGCCAACCTGACGCCCATGGTGGTTTCCGGCACCCATTCACTCGACATGTCCATGTGGCTGATGGAAGGCAAGAAACCGGTCTCGGTCTTTGCCCAGTCCTGCGACAAGGTTCTGGGAGAACACGGCACCAAGGACGCGACCTTTGCCATTGTCACCATGGATGACGGCACGATCTGGAGCATGAGCATCAGCTGGGCCCTTCCGGTTGTCTGGCCGGGCGCCGTCTATGGTCTGGAGATTGGCATCGTCGGCACGGCCGGCGTCATCGACGTGGAAGATACCCACCGCGACCTGGTGCTGGCATCCGACATTGCCCAGGGCGCCGGTTACAGTCCGGACGGTTTTGATCCGGGCGCACCCAGACATGTCGATTTTCTGACCAGCTATCCGCCGGGCGACATGCAGGGCGGCCAGCTCTGGGGGCCGATGCGCGAGGAAACCAATTCCTGGTTCCAGCGTATCTATGCGGGTCAATCCACCCCCCATGCCACGGCCGCCGATGGCCACGCCAACCTGATGCTGACCATGGCGATGGATCTGTCTGCCCGGCGCAATGCACCGGTTGCCCTGCCGGTCAGCGCAGAAGAATTGATGGCTGAATTGCGCTAGAGTGCATATGATCTTGAACGGGAGACCGATGTGACAGAACCGATCACCATTCGTTTTGGCGGCTATCAGGGGCCGCAATCGGTGCATACGCGCGGCGGCAGGGCTCTGGGGGAATATCTTCACGAAGAACTTGGCGATGCCGTCAACTTCATCTTTGATGAGAACATTGTCGAGCGCGGCCAGAAGGCGGCCGACCTTTTGACCATGGTGGAATCGGGAGAACTCGACGGTTGTTATTTTTCGTCGAGCTATCTGGCGGGGCGGGTACCGGAACTGGGTGTCTTTGACCAGCATTTTGTCGTGCCGGACCGGGCCAGCGCCTATGCCATCCTGGACGGGGAACTGGGCCGCGAACTGGCCCGCTGCGTGGCCGCTGGGACCGGCTATTGCGTGATGGATTTCTGGGACAATGGGTTTCGGCATATTTCCACCGCCGACAGGGTCATCACCAGCCCGCAGGATTGCAAAGGTTTAACAATCCGCACCCTGGCCAATGAGGATCACAAGGCGCTCTTTCGCACGCTCGGCTTCGAGCCGCACGCCATCGACGTGCGGGATCTGCCCGCCGCTGTCGCCGACGGCACGGTTGATGCACAGGAAAACCCACTGACCAACATCTATAATTTCAGGCTGCATGACACCCACCGGCATATCAGTCTGACAGGCCATCTGCTGGGTGTTGCCCTGGCCCTGTTCAACAGGCAGCACGTCGAGGCCTGGCCGGATTATATCCGCGAAGGTGTGGCACGGGCGATGCGCAAGGCAACATTGGCGCAACGGCAATTTGCCGAAGAAGACGATGCCATCTGCACCGCGAAACTGCGCGCCGAAGGCGTCGAGGTCCGTGATCTGACGCTACAGGAACGCAATGTTTTCATTGAAGCGGTTGCACCACAGATCGCCAGACTGCGCGCCAATTTCGACCCGAAACTCGTCGCCCTGTTCGACAAGAGCTTGCGGCAGCAGAACTGAGATATTTCAAGCCCGGGCGACCGTTGCGATGCTTGGGCACATCCCATGGTTCCAGTAGAATGAAATGCGCTCTCCTATCCGCCAATTACCTGATGTACCGCACGTTCAAACCATCTACCTTGATTGCAGCCCAGGCGTTGTCTGCGGTTAAAACTTCCGATTTCTCCAAAATTGCCGTCGCCAGACACAGCCGATCACCGAGACTTAAACCGGCACTCTTGGTCATCGCATAAAGCGATCCGGCCACCAGCGCGACATTCTCATCCACGGGAATGATCTTCAGATCAAAACTTTTCAGGATGGACACAGCTTCTTCATAAGGAACACCGTGCTGAACCAGCTTTGCTGCCACCTCACTCAGGTTGGCAGCACTCATTGAACCATCATCCATGGCCATGGTGACCATTTCAGCCCCTCGTTCTCCTTGCAAAACTGCAAGCAGTGCCGACGCATCCAACAACAACATATCTTCTCCAGAGCGCGTTTAGTTTTCGCGAATGGCCTCCGCTCGCCGGTCTTCAATCAGCTCTTCAGCCAGTGAAACATCGCGTCTAATATATTTTTGGAGTTTCTTCTGAGCCTGCATGACAACATCTTCCATGGGGCGTATGCGCAGCCCATCCGCTGATGTTTCAATCAAAACGGTTTTGCCTTCACCGAGACCAGCTTCGCGGCGCAGGTTCGCAGGTATCACGAGGCGCCCATTGGTGCCCAATTTGACTCGAACGGCTGTCATTGCTTTATCCTTTGTACCACTATTTCATAATATGGGCATTATGTGAAATATGGCAAATTAGTATTCTATGGCAAATATTGAGCAGATCGAATGCTCACAGCCTTTCAATCCCCAGCTCGTCGGCAAGTGTTTCGAGCACGGCGATCAGTTCCGGGGCGAGCGGGATGCCGTTTTTTTGCCGGTCGGCCATTGTTGCAGCCAGCCTTTCGCCGGGCAGGCGGATTTCCTTGACGCCCGGCAGGCGGTCGGAGGCCTTCATGGTTGCCCAGACGTCATCGATTTCCACCTTGAAAGCGGCCACATCGGTAAAGGCGGCAATGTCGAGGACGATGATCAGGTGACCGGTATTGGTGGTGGTCTTTTCATCGGCGTTGAAATCAATGACATCCCTGCCGAAGGCAGCGCCATTGAGTGTGCCGGCGAGCAAGCCGAAAATCAGCGCCAGCCCGTAGCCTTTCGGTCCGCCGATGGGCAATAAAAACCCCTCCGCAGCACGGCGCGGATCGGTCAGCGGTGCGCCCTGCCGGTCAATCATCCAGCCTTCCGGCATGGTCTCGCCACGCTGCGCCGCCGTCTTGATCTTGCCATAGGCGGCAATGGTGGTCGCCATGTCGAGAATGATCGGCGGGTTCTGGCCCGATGGCACGGCAACGGCAATCGGGTTGGTGCTGAGCAACATGTCGACGCCGCCCCAGGGCGGCAGATGGTTGGCGCTGCCGACGGCCATATAGAGGCCGATCATGTCATGCGGCAGTGCCATTTGCGCATAGAGCGATGCCGGACCGGCATGGTTGCTGTGACGCGCGCCGACCCAGGCGACACCCGTCGAACGCGCCTTTTCAATGGCGATCTGTGTCGCACGGCTCATCACCAGATGCCCCAGTCCGTTGTCGCCATCAATCAGGGCCGTGGCCGTGCGCTCGCGGAGGATACGGATATCAGGATTCCTGTTCATGCCACCGGCGCGAATGCGGCGCACATATTGCGGCAACCGAAAGACGCCATGGGCATCGGCGCCGGTCAAATCGGCCTGTGTCATCAGGCTTGCCGTTTTGGCCGCATCGGCCTGTGGAATGCCACTGGCAATGAAACTCTTTTCGATGAACCGGCTGAGGTCCTGCGCAGCAATGCGCCGGTTTTTCTGTGGGTCAGAATCGGTCAAATCCAGCTCTCCTCTATCCATTTTGGTGTTTTTGCTTTGCATCACCTGCGGGCAGGCATGTCCCACGGCCCAAAAGCCGGATCCGAGGCGTTTTTGGCCGCTGTTCTGATTTCAATCCGGGCTCCGAAATGCTAGGCTTTTTGTCAGTCATATTGATCTCCAGCAGCGAGGAAGACCCGTGGGAAAAGCGACCATTGTGGACTACGAGAAAATTGATGGCTTTCGACGCGGCAACGGGGTTTTGACCCGCCTGCTGATTGGCAGCGAGAATGCTGAAGAAACCATTTTCACCTCCGGCACCACAGTCTTTCCCGCCGGTTGCAGCGCGCCGATGCACGCGCATAATTGCTGCGAGCAGGTGACGGTCCTTGAAGGCGAGGCGGAGGTCGTGGTTGACGGCGAAAGCCGCAGGGTCGGGCGTCTCGATACGAGTTTCATTCCCGCCAATCTGCCGCATCGTTTCATCAATATCGGCAAGGGCGACCTGGTCATTCTGTGGATCTATGGCGCCCGCGAAGTGACGCGCACCTTCACCGAGACCGGCGAAACCGTCGCGCATCTGTCGCGCACCGATCAAGTCTGAGGATCCGACGGCCCATCATCCGCACGGGCGTCATTGCTGCTTGCAGCACCTGACCCCTGGCGCGATGCATTGGCCGCCTGTTCCATGATCCTGCAGACCGCCGCCGCGTCCTCCATTCCATGGCCCTGTGCAACGGCGGCATAATAATTCTGCAGGGCCACCTGATAGATTGGCAGAGGGCAGAACATTTCCGCCGCATGGTCGGAGATGATACGCGCGTCCTTGATCGGCACGGAGAAATTCATGCCTTCCTTTTGATAGTCTTCATCAACCATCAGGGCGCCGCGCACCTCGAACATGGCCGAGCTGGAACCGGAGCCGGAAATGACCTCGTGGAAAAGTTTGGGATCAATGCCCGACTTGATCGCCAGCACCATGGCTTCAGCGGCAACGGCATTGTGGACGAGATTGAGAATATTGCCGCAGAACTTGATCTTGCTGCCATTGCCGAAGGCACCGACATAATGGGATTTGCTGCAGGTCATGGCCAGCAGCGGTCGCAGCCTTTGATAGTCGGCTTCCTGTCCGCTGAAAAAGGCCGTCAGTTTTCGTTTCAGGGCCATGATGCGATTGCCGCTCACCGGGCAATCAACCGGGCTTCGTTTGGCCGCAATGCAGGCATCGGCAAAGGCCATCTTGTCGGACAGCGCCAGTGTCGACATTTCAACGATGATCTGGCCGGGCGCAGCGACATGGAGCAGCCCGCCGGGACCGTTCATCGCCTGCGTCAGCGCGGCGGCATTGGGAAGACAGGTAAAGACGATATCGGCAGACCTGGCCACGGCTTCGGGCGTATCAACCAGTGTAACACCGACATTGGCGGCATCGCGGCGCGCGGTTTTGGATATGTCGAAACCAACCACCTTCAGCCCGCCACTCACCAGATTTTCGGCAATGGCAGAGCCGAGCACGCCGAGGCCAATAAATCCGACCGTGTCAGTCATCAACAATCCTCATCCGCGTTACAGGCACCTGCGCCATTCTACCCAAGGTGCACCGTCTCGCCGGTTTCCGCCGAGCGGGCAATGGCATCCAGAACCTCGATATTATGCACCATTTGGGCATGCGTATAGGGATAGGGCGCGCTGCCGGCGATGGCATCGGCAAAGGCCTCCAGATTGGCTGTGACCGTGTCCGTCCAGTCAAAGCGCTGACTTGTCTGGCCCTTTTCAGTGGTCGCCACGATCAGTTCGGCAATGCCGCCGGGCGTGTCGGGATGGGTATCATTGCGCACCTCCGCCCAGGCATCGGAACCAAAGACATGATAGCGGATGAAATGCGGCGTATAGAGGATCGCGCTGAGGGTTGCCGTCATGCCGGCTTCAAAGCGGAATTGCGCCGTCACCACATCGCCGGTTTCCCAATCCAGCACCCGCCGCGCCGTCAGCGCCTGGACCGTTTGGACCGGCCCGAACATAGCAATGAACAGGTCTGTCAGGTGTATCCCCATGCCGGTCATCCCGGCAGCAGGGGCGGTTTCCTTCAGGGTCCGCCAGTCGCCGGTACGCACGCCGATCAGCTTGTCATGGCTGAAAGCGGCTTCAGCATGCATGATGGTTCCCAGCGCGCCCTCTTCGATCATCCGGCGCACCTCGATCAGCGCCGGCTCAAAGCGGCGTTCATGCCCGATACCCAGAATGACACCGGCCTTCTCACAGGCTGCAACCGAACGCCTCGCGCTGTCGCCCGTCAGGCCCAGCGGCTTTTCACAGAAAACATGTTTGCCGGCCGCCGCCGCGCGCACCACCTGCGCCTCGTGCATTGTGTTGGGCGTGGTCAGGATAACGGCGTCGATCGTTCCATCTGCCAGTGCCAGATCGAAATCAACCAGATGCCTCAGATCATGTGCGGCGATCTCCGCATGTCTTGCAGGGTCCGGCTCGATGACAGCGGCGACACTGATCTTTTCATTGTCTTTCAGCCGACGCACCATATGCTGGCCCCACCAGCCAAAACCTGCAATGGCAACATTCAAACGCGGCGATGCATTCATTTATCTCTCCCCCTCAATCCAGTTCGTCAGTCTCTTTTGTGCAAAGAGGGCCGTTCAGGCAGCAGATTCAGCCAGATCAACAAAGCGGCCGCGATGAAAGACCAGCGGCTTTCTGTCGGAGGAATCGATCTGCATGACCTCCCCGACATAAATCTCGTGATCACCGCCCTCGTAGCGACGGTAGGTCCGGCATTCCAGAACGGCAAGCGCATCCTTGATCACAGGCGCGCCGCCATAACCCGGCCGCCAGTCGACATCGCTGAACTTGTTGTCGGAGGACCGTGCGAATTGCATGCAAAGGTCCTGCTGGTCGCTGGAGAGAATGTTGATGGAAAAACTCGGATGGGTGCGAAAGGCGCTGAGGCTGGGCGCTGTCAGGGCAATGCTCCACAGGATGAGCGGCGGCTCCAGCGATACCGAATTGAATGAATTGATGGTCAGGCCGACAGGCAGCCCCTGATTGCCACAGGTCGCGGCAACAACCACACCGGTGGGGAAACAACTCAGGGCGTCGCGCAGTGAACTGGCGTCGAAATTGCTTTGAGGTGGTCTGTTGGTGCTGTTCATCAATCTGGTCAACTTCCGCTCTTGATCGCGCTTTCCCGCAGCACCGCCACCAAACAACATTGTCATGCAAACGCAAAATGATTGTTTTTGATAATGACCAGCAGGGCCAGTGATAGGGGTGCGTTTACAGGCCAGGCAAAAGCCTTCCATTCCTGCGCACAGGCTCTTTGCAGGCGTGACTGTCAGAATATCGGGGCGCCCGTGGACATCTGCATCGCCACCCAGACCAGCAGCGGCAGAAGCACGAATGTCAGGGCGGTGGACACCACGATGACACCGGCGACCTTTTCCGGCGACCGATTGAAATGTTCGGCGAAGACAAAATTGAACACTGCAATCGGCATGGTGCACATCAGGAAAACCACACCGGCCGGAGGACCGCTCAGCGCGAGGAGCCAGATCAGGAAAAACCCGATGATGACCCCCATGATGGCCCGCACCGCCGTCAGGAACAGAGCGAGGCCAAGATCCGAGATTTTCAACCGCGCAAGGGAATGACCCAACACCATCAACAGGGCCGGAATGACGATGCCCCCCAGCAGGCCAGTGGTTTTGCTGATCCAGTCGGGAACCGGCAGGTCAAAGACAAGAACGACCAGGCTGGCGATCACCGCATAGATCAAAGGCTGTTTGAGCAGGCGGACCAGGGAGAACTCTCCCGCCGAGATGCCATAGCCCACCGTATACTGGGAAATGGAGATGACCACAAAATAGGCAATGCCAAGCGCCAGTCCCTCATCGCCAAAGGCCATGAGCATCAGCGGCAGGCCTATATTGCCGGAATTGGGATGCATCAGGGAAGGCAGGAATGTGCTGAGCGACAATCCCGACAATTTGAGTACCGTCGCGCCGATTGCAAACGACAGGACAAGCGCCAGGAAGGCTGCCAGCGCCATCTGCCGCATCAGTTCAAACTCGATATGGAAGCGGGTCAAAGTGGTGAACACCAGACAGGGCGTGCTGACGCGAACGACAAGATTCGACAGGGTTTCCGTGTCCAGTTTCTGCTTCCAGACCGACCACAGATAACCCAGTAGAACAATGATGAAAATCGGCGCCGTAACCGTGAAAATCTGGCTGAACATCAAGCGATCCTGTAGCGCGTGCGGGTAGGACGTCCCCCTATCCGACGCAAATGCGCGCAGAACAAAACCTCAAGCCGGACCGCAGGGGCGGCAAACAGGTTCTCAATCAGACAACGCGGTGAATGGGCAGATCGATCTTAGGGATATCGCCTCAGGTCGGCAAGTCACACGATATAGGTTTGACCATTGACGATCCAGTTCTCCGTGACAATGGTTCCCGACTGGCGGAGCATTTTGGAGACGGCGCAATGTTCCTTCAATTTGTAGATCACCGCCTCTATCCCGTCCTGATGGCCATCCATGGTGGCGCGAATAGTGAGAACAGTGTCCGGGAAAGGAATGTCGATTGGTTCGATCAGCCGTGTTCCGCGGCTGTCCATGGTTGTCACGACGTCGATTTCCATATCGACGATGTCCACATCATTGGCCTTGGCCAATTTGTTGGAAATCACGTGGGTGCAGCCCACCAGACCGGCAAAAACCATTTCCACCGGCATCGGCCCCTCGTTCGTTCCGCCCCTTTCAATTGGCTCGTCGATGATCATTTCCACGTCCCTCGAACGGACCTTTGAGCGGGTTGCCGATTCCGCCTTTCCGAACAGCTGAAATTTCCAGATTGCCTTTTCCTTGATGGTGGCCATCATATTCTCCGTCAGGGCTGTGTGGTTGGTGTCGAGAGAAGACGGGAGGCCGCAGGCGCGGCCTCCCCTTTGCAAGGGGCGTCAGCCACCCGTGATCTTGGCAACGAGGCTCTTGTAGGCTTCTGCCTGGTCGGCACGAAGCTTTTCGTAATCATCACCACTCATGTAGTCGATGTTCTCGCCGAGACGACTCATCAGCCGCTGATAGGTCTTGTCTTCGTTGAGCTTGAGAAAGGCCGCTCTGAGAACATCCAGACGATCCTGCGGGATGCCTTTTGGCGCAAGGACCACGCGATGCATGAAGCCCACGTCGCCGCCGACACCCAGCTCTGAGAAACTCGGCACATCAGGATAGATGCGCTTGTCGCCGGCCGTTGCCAGAACCCGCACTTCGCCTGAATCCAGCAGAGCCGACAGGGTCGATGGAAAACCCATGGTCATGTCGGCGTCACCGCTCAGGAGCGCCTGCATGGCCGGTCCGCCGCCCTTGTAGGGCACCAGATTGAGATCGATCTCATTGGCCTGCATCAATTGCGCCGCCGGAACAAACAGCGCGCCCCAATTGCCTGAATGGGCCATCCGGACCTTGCCCGGATTTTCCTTTGCCGCTGCAAAGAGTTCCTCCGCGCTCTTGTAGGGACTGTCACCTTTGACGACGATGGCGATCGGCGCAAAATTGATCCGGGCGACCGTCACGAAATCGGCTAGTGGATCATAGGGAAGATTTTCGACATGCTGCTGCAACTGATCAATATAATTGTGCGTAAACAACAATTTATATCCATCCGCATCGGCGGTGGCGACCTCATTGGTGCCCTTTTGTCCGCTGGCGCCGGGCGACAGCTGAACAATCATGGCCTGATTGATATATTGCGGGATCACAGAGGTGAACACCCGGGCATTCAGGTCATGTGAACCACCGGCACCAAGCGGAATGACCAGCGTGATGGGTTTTTCGGGATAATCTGCCGCCTGCACAGCGCCTGCCATTGCTCCGGCAAGCCCCAATGAGAGCGCCGCGCTCAGCAGCACGGATTTTACGATACCTGACTTGATCATGCTCTTTCCTCCTTCAAGATATGTCGTCTTCGGTTGCCGGCGGGTTGCGCCATTGGCGCTCCAGCCTTGTTATGAGAATTGGTCCGCGGTGGACGGTTTGAGTGTCTTGTTCATGCGGCGCCACAGCGCATATCCGATGAGCGGCGTGGCGATCACAATGGCCAGCATTCCCTGACGTTCGGTGAGTGCAAAGGCCAGAAGATTTCCATCAGCCATCGCCATGGTCTGGCCAAAGGCATATTCCAGCGGTTCGCCCAGGATGAACCCCATGACCATGGGCATGACATCGAATTTCGCCGCTCTCGCCATCACCCCGAAAATCCCGAAGAAAGCCAGCATCAGGATATCGAAGACATCGGAGCGGAAAACATAGGAGCCGGCCACGGCGAATATGATGACCATGGGGATAAGCAGCGAACTCTTGATGGTGACGATGCGGGCGAAAAACGGAATGGAGAGATAGCCGATGATCAGGAACAGCACATTGGCCAGCACCATGACGATGAGTATGGCAAAGACCATATCCGCCTGATTTTCAAACAGGTCGGGGCCGGGCCGCAGGCCCTGGGCGATAAAGGCGCCAAGCAGGATGGCGGTGACATTGTCGCCGGGAATGCCGAGTGTCAGCAGCGGTACCATGGTCGGGCCGTTGACGGCATTGTTGGCCGATTCAGCCGCCGCCACACCCTCAAGTTCGCCGGTGCCGAATTTTTCAGGTGTCTTGGAGGCATTCTTGGCCGCCGTATACCCCATCATTGCGGCGACCACCTGGCCAAGACCGGGAACGACCCCAATGCCCGTGCCAATCAGCGTCGAGCGGCATATCGTTCGAAAACACCGCCTGAATTCGGAAAATTTCAGCCGTTCGCCCAATATCTTCGTGGCGGCGCGCAAATGCGATGAACGGTCACCGAAGACCGAAACGATTTCCGGCAGGGCAAAAACACCGATCAGCATGGGCAGAAGCGGAATGCCGGATTTGAGCTCGAACAGACCGAAGGTGAACCGTTCGACACCGCCGATGGGATCGGTGCCAATCAGGCTGAACCACAGTCCAATCCCCATCATCAACAGGCCCTTGAGCGGGTTTCGTCCGGATGTGGCGGCAATGATGACAAGGCTCAAAAAGAGAATGGCCGCCAGTTCCGGAGGCCCGAACTGCATGACAACGAGGGCAATGGGAAAAATCATCATGAGCGTGAATATGTCACTCGACGTATCGCCGAAGATTGATGAAAACAGCGCCATGTCGAGGGCTTTTCGCGATTGCCCCTTCTGGGTCAATTTGTAGCCGTCAAAGGTGGTGGCGATGGCCGCGCCGGTGCCCGGCATGGAAATCAGAATGGCCGGGATGCTGCCGCCGAATATACCACCCTTGTAGATACCCAGCAGAAAGGGAATACCGACCAGCGGGTCCATAAAAAACGACACAGGCAACAGGATCGCCATGGCCATCAGGGTGGTGAAGCCCGGCAGGGCGCCGATCAGCATGCCAGAAAAAAGTCCGACCGATACCATGAGGAATGTATCCACACGCATGGCCATTCCAAAGCCGGAGAAAAAGGCGTCAATCATCGGCTACAAACCCTCTCCATTCCAGGCAAAAAGATGGGAATAGAACAATTCAATCGCGTTGAGTTCGGGCAGCGCCACCAGCATGGCCCGCGTGGCCACGAGATAAAGGCCAACGGGGCAGATCAGGGCCAGCGCAACAATCTGCAGCCAGTTGCGATTGCCGAGCATCAGGGCGGCGGCTGCAATGGCGAGAAAGGACGAAATCAGGAAACCGAAGGGTTTGAACATCAAGGCGTAGACAATCAGGATGGCAAAAAACCCGGTGATGCTGATCCAGTCCGTGCTGTCATCGCCATCTGATGGCGACAGGTCATCGAGGCCATCGGGCTCGCGGCGCAATTGATGCCGGGCAAGCAAGATCACACCCAGCGACAGGACGGCAATGGATACAAGGGTCAACAGGGGAAACAAGGTCGGTTCGATCGCCGACAGGGAGCGGCCAAACAGCAGTTTCGGCTTGGCCACCAGTTGCGGCATGGCGGCGATGGCGGCAATCGCCAGAATGCCCGTGACCGACGCGAACAGGATCACACGTTTTTGCAGCACCTGGCGCTATCCTCCACCTTTGTTGTTGCCATTGGTTCCCAATCAACAGCACTGCAATCCTTTATACAGCGCTCCGGCCCGTTGGCCCCATCATCAAAACAGATATTGATGATGATGGGTTCAGATGGCCCGTGTTGCCTGGGCTTCACAGGCTGCATGGCTTCACAGGCTTCATGGGCTAGGTTTCCAGCGACGACAGGTCGTTGCTGTTGAGCGGCAGGGTCACGGGTTCGCCCCGGTCAGCGGAAATATCCGCCGCAATATAGACCTCCATGACCTTGCGGGCCTGCTCGGGCGTCACCATGACTGGCCTGTCCAATGCCACGGCCTCAATGAAATGATGGGTTTCTGCTGCCATCGGTCCTGCATAGACATGACCGACATATTCGCCGGGCATGGAGGACATGGGAAACTGAATGCCCTTGTCTTCGGTGTTGAGGACAACATCACGATGGCTGTCGTCGATCAGCAAGGCGCCCTTTGTTCCGACCATTTCCAGCGTGGTGGAGGAAAAATTCGGATAGCCTTCAGGCAGAATCCAGCCGGCGCCGATGGTGAAGGAAACGCCATTGTCCATGGTCACGATGATCCAGGTGCAATCGGGCGCATCGATGCCCTGGCTCTTCATGAACTTGTAGACATTCTGCGCATAGATCTTCACCGGTTTGGCCGGTTCAAGACACCACAGGACAAAGTCCAGATCGTGGGTGGCCTCCATGGCCGCCGGCGAAAGCTTGATGCGTCCGGATATCTTCTTGCCGAGACTGCGGGTGATATGGCGGCTGACAAGGGCGCTGACCGGCTCGCCCAAAGTTCCGTCTTCCAGACTCTGCTTGATATAGGCATATTTGGGGTTGAACCGTTGCGAGTAACCAATGGTGAATTTGAGGTTTTTGTCGCGGGAGATCTTCACCAGATCGTCGGCCTCAGCCAGAGTGATGGCAATGGGCTTTTCCAGGAACACATGTTTGCCGGCCTCAAGCGCGGCTTTCGCCATGGGGTAATGGGTCGTCTCCGGCGTAGCCGATATGATCAGCGTGTGGATATCGTCATTGTCGATCAGTTCACGGTAATCCGCTGTCGCCCCGGCAGGGCGATATTTCGCCTTGATCTCTTCAAGGCGTTCAGGGCGGTTTTCCGCAATATAGAGGCGGTCCACCAGCGGATTGGCATAGGCGGCCTGGGCGCGAATACCACCGCACCAGCCGGTGCCTATGATGCCGAGATTGATCTGATCCATTGTTCTTTGCCTGCCTGTATCTGCGTTGAATGAAACGGCTGGAATGCCGCCATGCCGGGTTTGGTTCTATGGAATGATGATGGTTGAACCGGTGGTATCGCCAGCCTCGAAGGCCTTGTGGATCTCAACGATATCCGACATGGGACGACGCTGGCTGATGGTGACCTTGAGGACATTGGCGGCCACCAGCTCCAGCACTTTTGCGGCCGAGTGAACAAGATCTTCCCGCGTGCCGACATAATTGGCCAGGGTCGGGCGGCAAAAGTACAAGGATCCCTTTTTCTGCAGCAGAGCGGGCGGCACGTCTGGCGCTTCACCGGTGGTGGAGCCAAAGGAGATAAAAAATCCCCTGGGTGCAAGGGAATCGATGGAGGCTTCGAAAGTCGCCTTGCCGACCGAGTCAAACACCACGCTGACACCCTTGCCATCGGTCAGTTCGCGCACCCGTTTGGCAATGTCTTCGCTCTTGCGGTCAATCACATCCGCATAACCATTGGCCAGTGCCTGACGGCAATTTTCAGGGCCCGAGGTGACGCCGATCATCCGCGCACCGATATGTTTTCCCCATTGGCCCGCCAGATGTCCAACGCCACCGGAGGCCGCATAAAACAGCACGTCCTCACCGGCCTTGACCGGATAGGCGCGACACAGGAGATATTCCACCGTCATGCCCTTCATCAACACGGCGGCGGCGACTTCATCGCTGATGCCGTCGGGAATCGCGATCACCCGGGCGGCGGCAATATTGCGTATTTTGGCATAGGCGCCGAGCACCGGCCCATAAACAACACGGTCACCCGGCTCGAGGTCGTTCACGCCCTCACCCACATCAAGGACGACACCCGCAGCCTCGAGGCCAAGCGCGGATGGCATGGCCATCGGATAATGTCCCGAGCGCTGATACACATCCATGTAGTTGAGGCCAATCGCCGTCTGCTCCAGCCGCACTTCACCGGCAGCGGGGGCCGGAACATCAATCTCCTCCAGCACCATGACGTCCGCCGGGCCCTGTTTGTGCATGATCACTGCTTTGGTCTTCATCTCATTCTCCGATTGATGGCTGTCTGTCCGGTTCGGCCGTTGGCCTGAATGTCTATTGCGTTGCATCACCCCCATCGACGAGTATGAGCTCAACCTCTCCGGCGCCACCCCGGCGGTGCGCCGAGGCTTCCACATAGGCTTTTGAGCGCCAGCAGGCCTCGCCGTCATCCAGCGATGGGAACTCGATCACAATGAAACGATGAAATTTGTCGGTTCCTTCCAGAATGCGAAAATCACCGCCGCGCGCCAGAACCTTGCCGCCGAATTCAGCAATAATGGCAGGCACCCGATCCGTATAGCGCTTGTAGGCCACCGGATCGTTGATTTTGGAACGGGCTACCCAATAGGCAGGCATGGCTTGAACTCCTCTTTATGGCCGATAATTGGGGCCGATCAGAACATCAAATCGGGCAGGTAGTTTGCGATTCCCGGAAATGCGATGATCGACAGAATGCCGATCAGCATGATTATCCAGTAGGGAATGGAATGCAGGAAGATATCGCGAACCCCGACTTCAACATCCTCGATCGCTGCCTTGACCGTATAGACCAGCAGACCGAAGGGCGGGGTCAGCAGCCCGGCTTCAATGGCGAGAATGCCGACAATGGCAAAGGATATCCTGTCAAAGCCCAGCGCTGCGGCCAGTGGCTCAAAGATCGGCACGGTCAAAAGCATGATGGAAATGCTGTCAATCACCATGCCGAGAATGAACCAGACAAACACCATCAGCGCCAGGATGACATAGGGCGAAAGGCCGGAATTGAGGAAAAAGTCCTGGATCGCCGTTGTCACCCCGGTCATGGCCAAGGTTCGCGAATAGAGCGCGGCCATCAAAAGCAGGATGAGAATGGGTGCAGCGGTTTTGCCAACGGAAAAAATCGCGGCCTGCAATTGGGCAAGGCGCATGCCCTTGGCAATGGCAAAGAGCAAGGCCAGTGCAGCACCGGCCCCGGCGCCTTCTGTTGGTGTAAACACGCCAAACCAGATACCGCCAAGCACGCCGGCAACAATGAAACCAATGCCGGCGAAACTGGTCAATACCGTCAGACTGCCGGGCTCGGGATGGTTTCCGGCTTGCGCATCCATGGCCAGCCGATCGGCGTCGGACAGATTTTTCATCCGTTCCTCCCCCGTGGCGTCCGGCCAGAAGATTGCGGCGCCGATGACATAGATCAGGAACATGGTCGCCAGCAGGATGCCCGGCAGGATGCCGGCCAGAAACAGCCGTCCGATCGATTGTTCGGTCAGGATCCCCCAGACAATCATCAGGACGCTGGGCGGAATCAGCATGCCCAGACAGCTCGATCCGGCGATCGCGCCCAGCGCAAAGCCCCTGTGGTAGCCCAGCCGTTTCATTTGCGGGTAGGCAATGCGTGAAAAGGCCGCCGCAGAGGCGATCGAAACGCCGGTGACAAAGGAGAAAATCGTGTTGCCGATCACCGTTGCCACGGCAAGGCGGCCCGGCAGGCGCCGGACGGAACGGTTGATGGCCATATAGATATCCGTCATGGCGCCCGATCGGGCAATGAACTCACCCATCAGCATGAACAGCGGGATCACGGCAAAGGTGAAGTCACGCAAGGCCTCGGCGGAGGTGCTGGCCAGCGTCGCTTCGACAATCCGGAACTTTCCGGTGACCATGTAGATGCCGACTATGCTGGTGATGCCCAGTGCGATGGCGACATGCACGCCGAGCATGACCAGCCCAAGCAACAGAACGATGATGACGATGACGGTGTTGACGTCGAACATGGTGCGTCAGCACTCCGAAATTTGAGAAAAGGGAAACAAGGCCATCATAGTTGAAGGTCCTCCACGTCGAGACCCAGCGCCTCGATGGCGGCCAGCAGCAGGTAATTTGCCACGGCAAGGGCGCTGCCGATCAGAATCGTGAAGCGGGTTGGCCAGACCGGAACCCTGAGAGATCCTTCGCCATCAAATTCGCCATTGGCAAAGGAACGCAGGGCGGGATCGATGGCACCGTGAAAGAGGATGGCAAAAAAGGCAGCACCGAGCAGAAATCCTGCCGCCGCCAGAGCATGGCGGGTTCTCGGCCCGAACATGTGGATCAGAAAATCGGCACTGAGCATGGAGCGGCTGCGCACGGCAAAGCCGACCTGCAGGAACACGATCATCACAACGGAATTGGCGACGATTTCCTTGGTTCCATGCAGCGGCATGTTGATGGCGCGAAATATGATGTCGGCCAAGGCAATGAAGCAAAGGACAAAAGCCCAGGTTGCCCCAAGGATCATCAGCAATTTGGTCAGGCGATCATTGAGACGTATCAGGGCCATGGATCCATCACGATTTCTGCAGGAATGGAAAGAGTGTTGCGTCCGATTGCCGTCCGGGTGGTGTTTGAATGAAACCAGAACGAGCCATTGTCGGACAGTTGCAGAGAAACGGGCGCGCGAAAAATGGGTTACGCGCCCGGTTCCCCGGTTCGAAGACTATTTGATTTCGTAGCGGACCGGCCAGGTGTAGCCGTTCTTTTCAGCCGCTTCGATGTTGAGGTTCAGAACCTGCGTTGCAGGCAGGCCCTGGGCATCGAGTTCCGTGGCCATTTTCTGAGGCCATTCGGCCAAAGATTTGCCCCAGTCTTCACGCACCGCCGGATCGATTTCCGTCACCGTGATGGTGTCACGCAGGGTCTGCACATCCTTGGCATAGCGGTCCTTGTTGACCGAACCGGTCTGTTCTTCAAAGTCGGCCGCAACTTCCAAAATGATCGCCTGAACGTCCTCGGGCAATTCGTTGAACGTATCCAGGTTCATCGTCAGGCCGTGCCAGGTCATCGAACCAAAGCCGATCAGCGTATAGAACGGGCCGGGCTCATAGAGTTTGAGGTTGACCCAGGCGCTGGGAAACATGATCCAGCCTTCGTAGACGTGGGTTTTCATCTCGGTATAGGCCGTTGCCAGAGAGCTCTGCACCGGCGTTACGCCACCATAGGCCAGCCAGTTCAGATTGAGGCCCGCACCGGCAATTTTCTGGTCCTTGAGATCGGCCAGCTTGTTCCAGGCAAAACTGGTGCCCAGATTGTAGCCACCATCGGCGATGCGCGCCAAAAGTTTCTGGTTGAACTTCTCTTCAAAGACATTGGTCAGATAGGGAACCTGCTTGTAGACGTCCTGCGCATTTTTCAGGCTGACGGTTGGATCCATGGTTCCAAAGGGCAGCATGACCTGGAAGGCATGCAGCGGCAGGTTTGATGCTTCAAAGCAGAAACACATGCCTCCAATGTCAATGATTCCGTCCTGAACACCTTCCAGAACCTCGGTCACCTTGACGATGGAACCGGCATAGCCTTCCACAAAGCTCACCGTATGATCGGTGCGCTCGGCAACGCGTTTGACGACTTCGGGTTGAAAATAGCTCTGCATCAGTCCGGCATAGACCACGCCGGTCGGATGGCCTGAGCCAATGCGAAGATTGAAATTGTCGGCATTTGCAATGCTGGCGCCAAAAGCGCTGGCTCCCAGACCAATGGCCGCCGAAAGAATGCCCGTAAACAGAGTCGATTTCATAGTCTTCCTCCCTTGTTCCCAAAACGGTGCACCCGGAAGCGGGCGGACCCGATGGTGGTATTTTCGTTCCCGCCAGCGGCGGGCAGTCTTCTCTCCCTCAGTTCAAAAACAGCAGCGGACGCTCAGGTCTGTTCCTTCAGTCGAACGTTGTCGGGAACCGGCAAGGGCGTATTGGGGCTGTCCTTGAATTCAACGGTCGTGAACAACAGGTCGGTATCGCCGACATTCATGACCGAGTGAATAAAGTCTTCGCCATCGGCAAAGGTGAAATGTTTTGTCTCGCCGGGGTAATGCGTGACGTCCTGGATGCGGCCATCGTCGTACCAGCCCCTTGCCTTTCCGTGGGAATGGCAGGACCAGAAATAATTCAGCACATGGCGGTGGAAGCCGCAGCGCACACCGGGCGGCAGATGCAGATGCCAGACACGCAAACGATCGGTCTCCGAGACCAGAATGCTGCCGACAACGCCGCTGTTGCGATTGTCCTCGAACTCGCGCTGCAGGGTTTCGGGCCAATTGCCACGCGGATTGGAAGCATCACCGGGCGGTTCGACAAGCTCTATCTCGGCCATCATCTTCCTCCTTTTTCCAAAGCCGGCAGGGATTTCACAGCGCAATGGATCGCCGCTGCACCATGGGCCATCAATGCCTCTTTAGCCTTGCTCATGACCCGCCCTCATTCAACCCTTCAACACCACGCGCCTTGACCACCACCTTGATGGCGTCCTCCACCCGTTCACGGGCATAGCGCAGGGCTTCGGGCAGATCTTCCAGCGCGAATGTATGGGTGTGGATCAGCGATGCGTCGAAGCGGTTTTCGGCCATGAATGCCATGGCGCGATGGGTCGCGCTGCGGCCTTCGCCGCGAATGCCATACATGTAGATATTGTTTTTCACCACATGCGGCAGGTCAACCACGGTTGGATCATGGGGAAAGGCAGCAAGACAGATTTTTCCGCCACGGTTGGTCACGTGGATTGCGTCGTTGATGGCGACCTCGGTTCCGGCGCATTCGATCGCGTAATCCGCACCGCGGCTGCCGACGATTTCCTTGACGGCTTCAACCACATCACGCTCTTTGACATTGATGACGTGATCGGCGCCCAATTGTTTGCCGATGGCCAGCCTGCCGTCACGTGTTCCGGTCAGGATAACCGGCGATGCACCCAGCGCCTTGGCAACGGCGACGGCCAGCAGGCCGATGGGGCCGGGCCCGGAAACAACAACGCTTTCACCCGCCACAAGACCGCCCAGTTCCGTCAAGCCATACATGGATGTTCCGGCCGTCACCACCAGGGTTGCCACCTCATCGCTCATGGCGTCCGGCACACGAATGACCGTATTGATATTGTTGACGGCATATTCGGCAAAACCGCCATCGGTGGTGAAGCCGTTGGCGCGATGGCCCTTGTTCACGTCACCGTAGTTGAGACCGTAATTGAGGCAGGATGTGTACATGCCCTGGCGGCAACGCTTGCATTGCCCGCAGCCGGAATGAATCTCGACGGTCACCCGATCACCGATTTCGAACTCGTCAACACCCGGTCCGAGCGCTGCAACAGTGCCCATATATTCGTGGCCCGGCGTGAAGTTCTTGTTGAAGGGTGGTCCGCCCTCAATCAACGCCGGGGTGCCGTAGTGGATGATTTCCAGATCAGTGGCGCAGATGGCCACGGCGTCGATACGCACAAGGATTTCCGCGCGCGCCGGCATCGGAACAGGCTTGTCGGTCAATGTCAGCTGGTCCGGATCACCCAGAACCCAGGCCTTCATCCTGTCTGGTATTGGCATTTCAGTTGATGTCTTGATCAGGCTTTCACTGGTCATCCACAATTCCTTGGGAGAAGACAATCACGGTGTGCGATGTCTCGATCAATCAATTCGCTAGCAATGAAACACGTCCCAAACGGCGAGTCAAATATTATCGATAATCGTTCAATGATAATCGAGTAAAATTCTGTTTTCCCCTGAAAGGAGGGGATTTGGCTTGGCTTTTTTCGCCAAACGACTATACGGTGCGGCGATCAAACAGATTATTTCCACCCTAGAACAATAGAATTCAGCAGCTTCACGCCATGTCACTCGCCCAGCCTCTCCTCCGCGAATCGCTTTCCCAGCAAATAAGGGACCGGCTTTTGAGCCGCATCATGAGCGGCGCTCTGAAACCCGGTGACCGGCTGATCGAGCTGAAGATCGCTGCGGAAATGGCGACCAGCCAGGCCCCGGTTCGCGAGGCCCTGCGGGAACTGGAGGCCATGGGTGTCATCGAGACGCTGCGCAACAAGGGCGCGCGGGTCCGGGTGATCACCAATGAGGAATTGCGCGAGATCTACGATGTGCGCGCCGAACTGGAAGCCTATGCCACCGAACTGGTCACGGCAGGCGCGCGGCACGTGACGGCCGGCCTGATGACCTGCATCCGCGGCATGAAAAAAGCTGCCAACAAGAGCGATTCCATCGCCTTTGCCGACCACAATATGGCGTTTCACCGCATCATTGTAGAGGGCGCCGGCAACAAGGTCCTGCTGGATCTGTGGGAGATGCTGAACGTCAAGATGCGCACCATGGTCAATGTTTCACGCAGCAGCCGCAACCTTCTGGAACTGACCGAATCCCATCAGATGATCGTCGACGCAATCCTCTCCGGCAATGCCAAACACGCCCATGCCGTCGCCCGCACCCATGTCCTCGACAACAAGCCGGGCCGCGACGTTGAGGCGGATTCTTCAGTGGCGGCTGCTTCACCTGACGCCTGATCAACTGGCACCTGATCACCGGTCTGTTCCGTTCTACACCCGCAATTGATAGCTTGCCGGCAGCCAGCGATAGGTGCCGTTCAGCCGTTCGACATAGCCGACGGCGGGAAAGGGCATGTGATGGCCCAGAACGAGCAGCCGGTCGGTGGCGACCATGTCGAGGATGCGCTGGCGCGTTGCCACGGCCATCTGCTTGTCATCATCAAAACTGACCTGCCACTGCGGCCTTTGCAAGGAAAACGCGTAATGATTGACCACATCACCCCATAGCAGCAGCGATTGGCCTTCGCTTTCAATGCGGTAGGCCATGTGGCCGAGCGAATGGCCAAAGGCTTCTACCGCCCGGATGCCCGCCACCACCTCATCGCCCGGATCGATGAATGTCATCCGGTCGGCCAGAGGCACGACAAGGCGCAGGAACAGATCGCGGTTTTGTGCGCGCTGCGCGGGGATCTTCTCGCCGCTCTTCCATGCGTCAAACTCGACCTGGCCCATCACGTAACGGGCATTGGGGTATGTCGGCATGCCATCGTTGAACAATCCGCCGATATGATCGGGGTGGGCGTGGGTCAGCACCACGATATCCACATCCTGCACCTTGTAGCCGGCGGTTGTCAGCAGGCTTTGCAGATTGCCCGCACCCAGCTTGCGGCCGATCTCGCCAAACCCCGTGTCAAAGAGCACCAGCTGTTCGCCGGTATTGACGAGATTGGGCGAAAAGGTGTTTTCCAGGTTGGCCACGGGAAGCAGGTTTTCCTTTGCGTGAGCCTCCATGGTCGCGGCGCTCTGGTCAATGCCAAAGGGCGGACTGATCCCATCCATGATGATGGCGCCGTCCAGCATGGTCGTCACTTCAAAATGACCCAATGGAAAACGATGGATCTGCGGGCGTAGCGTACCAAGAAGCGGGGCGGGCAAGGTAATGTCCTCCGTCAGGTTCAAAGAGATATTGTTGCAGCGTGCAGCGCCTGAATGTCAGGCCTCATCGATGCCGGCCATCATTTCAAGGATGCTTTTGATGGCGGCTGTATCCTGTGCGCCCATGCCGCGCGCCCTGGCGCTGGCATAAAGTGGCTCCGATTGGGCAAACAGCGGTGTCGGGCAGTCGAGACTGCCGGCAAAGGCCGCGATCAGCTCGACATCCTTGCGCCATACATCCAGCTTCATCGTCGCCGGTTCATAGGTCTGGTCAACCATCATCGGACCGCGCACCTCGAACATGCGCGACGAACCGGCTCCGGCACGGATCACATCATAGGTCTGCTGCGGATCCAGCCCGGCCTTCTGCGCCAGAACCAGCGCTTCGGCAGCGGCGACATTGTGAATGGAGACAAGCAGATTTGCGACGAATTTCATCTTCATGCCATTGCCGAATTCACCCAGATAGTGGGTTTCACGCGACATCGCATCGAAGATCGGCCGGCATTTTTCAACGGCTTGCCTGTCGCCGCTGGCCAGCATCACCAGATCGGCCTCGACCGCCTGGGCGCCCGTGCCGCTGACCGGACAGTCGATCAGGATGATGCCATGATCGGCCAGCGCATCGCGCGAAACCAGCTTGTCCTCGATAGGCAGTGTGCTGCATTCAACGACTATGCAGCCCCTGGCACCCTTGGCGCAGATATCGTCCGTGACGTCGCGGAAGGCCTTGCTGCTGGGCAGCGACAAAAGCACGATCGGTGCGTGGGCCGCAACGTCACCGGCGGAGGTCGCCACCGTCCCGCCGGCCGATTGCAGTTTTGCCCGCGCCGTTTCATCAATGTCATAGCCGATGACAGAATGACCGGCGGCCAGCAGATTGCCCGCCATGGCCGAACCCATGATCCCAAGCCCAATGATGCCCGCATCCATAGCCATATGCATGATCCTTTCAACAAAACCCTTGTCGAAGCAACCATGAAGCGGGCCGCAAGGTCAAGCTGAAATTATCGATAATCGGTAAATATATCAAGTGCTGGCAGATCAGGTCTCCGTCAATCGATAGCCATCTGCAATGCCTCAGCGGTCGCGGTCGTCTTCAAACTCTTCTGCAAGGTTGGCAATGAGATTTCTGCGGGTATCCGCTTTCTGACCCAGTCGATTGATCAGCGCACTGGCCAGCAGTTGGGCCATGCTCAAAACACTGGTCTGCGTCAACTCGGACCATGGCGTCGAGACATGACAATTGAGAACCAGTGCACCCTTGCGCTGTGCCTTGCCAACATTGGTCGGATCGGTAATGACGATGGACTTGAGCCGGGTGGTTTTTGCAAAGTTCAGCATTGTCGATATGTGTTGCGGCCAGGGACGTACCGCAATGATGACCAGCGCATCATTTGGCCCGGTGGATGCCAACTCCTCCGGCCATATGGATGCATTTTCGGAGATCAGGTGAACCCCGGGCCGCACCCGCGCCAGCAATGTTCGAAGATATTGTGCAAGCCCGTTTTCAATCCCGAGGCCAGCGACCCAGACCCGCCCGGCAGCGGCAAGTTGGTCGGCCGCCTGATTGAGAACATCCGAGCGCAACTCCTCGAAGGTCCGTATGAGGTTTGCCGTTTCCACCTGCAGATGAACAGGAACCGTCGTGGCAGCGGTCGCAGAAACCTGCGGCATCGGTATCTGCTGCACCGGACCGGTCCGATTGCGTTCCTCACGCGCCTGAAGACGCACATCGTTGAAATCAGAATATCCGAGATTGCGGAACAATCGCGCCGCAGTGGCCTTTGATACGCCCGCAAATCCGGCCAGTTCAGTGGCCGATGTTCCCAGTATTTCGTCGGGACGATCCAGCAGAAACTGGGCAAGTTTTTGCTCGGAACGCGTCAGGTCCTCAAACCGCTCCTGAATGCGTAACGCAAGTCGTGTGCCCATATGGTCCCATCCTGACGGCCGTGTGTTCAGGCCACCCTATCGATATCAGTCTTTTCCACCACTTAAAAAAAATTGCGTGACAAGTCCACAGGTTTATGAAACTCTTGTTTCAGTAATTACTATTTTAGAAACAAACGGGACATCGCCGTGACCAAAACAAAAATTGTCCGGGAAAAAATCTGGTCCAAACTTGCCGATGTGGCACTGCCGGACTCTCGTTTCCATCTGAATTTCTCCGAAGTGATCCCGGATTTCATCGGCTCTGACCGGGCGACGGATCATATTGAATCCCAACCATTCTACCAGGATGGTCAATATGCCTTTATCACGCCGGACAACTGCCTTGTCGAACTGCGCAAGCGCATGCTGCAGGCGGGCAAGTCAATGGTTGTTTCCACCTATGGCATATATCGCGGATTTTATTTGCTGGAGCCTGACATGGTGCCCGCCGGTCAGGAGCTTTTCGCTGCCTGGCTTGATGGCCTGGAGCATTTCGGGCGCAGGATTTCACTTGAGGAAATCGCCGAGAAAGGCCGCTTTGACTTCATGGTCACCGGCGCGTCTGCGGTCTCACTGGACGGCGTGCGGTTCGGCAAGGGTCATGGATTTTTCGACCTGGAATGGGGCATGTTCACCGAGCTTGGCATAGTCGACAGTCAAACGCCGGTGACCGCGATCGTTCACGATGTGCAGGTTGTCGAAGACAAGTTGTTTCCAAGTCCCACGGATATTCTTGTCGACCATATCGCAACACCCAGCGGCATGCGCCGGGTGGAAAACCGGGCTGTCCGCCCGCGTGGAATCCATTGGGATCTGCTGGAGCCCGAGCAGATTGAAAATACACCGCCGCTGCAGGAATTGCGCCGTATGCACGGTCTTTGACCGAGACGTTTCCACCTCCCGAACATTCCCTATACAAATGGAGAATTGCCATGACATTTTATCTCAACCGCCGCCAATTCGTCAGAACAATGGGGGTTGGCGCAACCCTGGCGGCAATGCCGGCCACCCTGCGCACAGCTGGCGCAGCAACGCCGCTGACGATGCAGGCTGCCTGGATCAATGACGCTGAATTCTGTGGATATTTTGCAGCAATCGACAATGGGTATTACAGCGACAACGCACTGGATCTGACCTATCTTTCCGGTGGGCCGGATGTCATTCCCGAAAGCGCCATCATTGCCGGCAAGGCCGATCTGGCGCTGACCACGCCCGACACCACGATCAAGGCGATTGTCGATCAGGGCGCGCCCTTCAAGATCATCGCAGCGCAATATCAGAAAAACCCGATCGGCATCGTGTCACTGGCCAAGGCGCCGATCAACTCCCCGCAGGAACTCAAGGGCAAGACCCTCGCCGTGCCGCCGGTCAATGTGATTTCCGTCGAAGCCATGCTTGCCATCAACGGGATTGACCGGGCCGACGTGAATATTGTGCCCTATGCCTATGATCCGACGCCGCTGCTGAAGGGGGAAATAGACGCTTCTCTCGATTTCACCACCAATGTTCCCTACACGATCGAGCAGCAGGGTGAAAAGGCAACGAGCTTCCTGCTCTATGATTTCGGATATAAAACCTACAACGACACTGTGGTTGTGACCGAAGATGTGCTCAAGAACAAACGCGCCGAGCTGGTCGCCTGGCTCAAGGCCAGCCGCATGGGCTGGGATGCCAATTTTGCCGATCCGGCAGCCTATCCACCGAAATTTGCCGATTCCTGGTTCAAGGGGACCGGGCGGACCATTGAAAACGAGGTTTTCTTCAATTTTGCGCAAAAACCGCTGATGGAGCATGCGTCCGGCATATTTGCGATGGACGAAGCAGGGATTGCCGCCAATGTGGAAACCCTCAACCGCATTGGCATAGCGGCCACAGCTGATATGTTCGACACAAGTCTTCTTGCCGAGATACAGGGTTAAATAATGCAGGGTCTGCCTCTCTCTTTCACTGGTGTCAAAAAGGCATTCCAGATCAAGGGGCAGGCCCTGCCGGTACTCGACGGACTGGACCTGAATTGTCCGGCTGGCTCCTTCACGGCATTGCTTGGACCATCGGGATGCGGTAAATCGACTTTGCTGCGGCTGGCGCTGGGGCTGGAATTGGCCGATGCCGGAACCATTTTGGCCGGAAATGAAAATCCTGCCGCCATGCGCAAAACCGGCGCGGTCGGCGTCGCTTTCCAGGATGCCGCCCTGCTGCCCTGGCGCAACGTCGAAGACAATATCCTGTTGCCGTTTGAAGTGCTGGGCAGACAGCCCGACAGCCCGGATCATATTGGTGAACTGATACGGCTGGTGGGCCTTGAGGGATTCGAAAAGGCAAGGCCGGCCGAACTGTCAGGCGGCATGCGCCAGCGTGTTGCCATTGCCAGGTCTCTGGCAACCCGGCCACGTCTGTTGCTGATGGATGAACCATTCGGCGCGCTTGACCTGATCCTGCGCAGGCAGATGAATCTTGAATTGCAGCGCATATGGTCTGCCGCCCGACCGACAACTTTGCTCATTACCCATGGTGTTGATGAGGCTGTCTATCTGGCCGACCGGGTCATTGTGCTTTCAAACCGGCCAGCAGGCATTCTGGCAAATATTGCCATACCCTTTGAGCGGCCGCGTGCGCCCGCGCTGTTTCGCGATCCCGAATTCCATAAATTGTGTGATGAAATCAGTGCCTGGCTCGAACCTCAGGCCGAGGCTTCAAGCAGATGAAGAGCGATCGTTCATGGGTTGGCACAGCGGTCCTGATCGCTTCCATTCTTCTGCTATGGGAAGCAGCCGGTCATTGGCGCTGGGTCGCTGATGGAACATTGCCGGCCCCAACCGCCATCCTGGTCAGACTGTTTGCCGAGCGCGGTGAATACTGGCCTCACGTGCTCGCTACACTGAAAATCTCAAGCCTCGGATTTATCATCGGTAATCTGGTTGCCGTGGCAGCGGCCGTCTGCTTCTGCCTTTGGCCTGCCAGCGAGCGCCTGATGCGCGGCATCAATATCGCCATATTTGCGGTGCCGCCCATTGCCATTGTCCCCGTTTTGGTGATCGCCCTCGACGCAGAAGTGGCACAGGTGACACTTGCTGCTCTGCTGGTCTATTTTCCCAGCATGACCGCAACGCTTGCCGGCTTGCGCGATATTGATCCACGAATCGCAGATCTCGTTTCCGCCTATGGCGGCGGCAGGACTAAAATGCTGCTGCTGGTCAGATTTCGAGCGGCGCTTCCGGCCATCATGAGTGGTTTTCAGGTGGCGGCACCGGCCGCGGTGCTGGGCGCCGTGCTGGCTGAATTCGGCAGCGGTGCGCGCTGGGGCCTCGGAACCTATCTTCTCGGCTCATTGGGCCGAGCCGAGCCGGACCGCCTGTGGGGAATAGGATTGACGGCGACCGCCATTGCCGGAATTGGCTATGTACTGGCCGCATTTGTTGCGCATATCACAACCGGCACCAATCGCTCCGTCACACTGATCGCACCGCCCAGATCCTACGATGCCAAGCAGGACAATGCCGTTTCAAGAGTTGCAATGGGCGTTGCGGCCATCCTGGCGCCCTTCCTGTTATGGCAGTTGCTGCTGGTGATCGCACAGCTGTCGCCCATCATTGCAAAAACACCACTGGGCGTGATCGACTATCTGTTCTTTTCCAAATTCAGCGCCGCCGCCCAGATCAAAATACTGGCAGCGCTGGCGCAAACCATCCCAATAACGATCATCGGCATGCTCATCGGCCTGGCGACAGCCTTTGCGCTCGCACTGATTTCCTTTGCCGCGCCAACCATCATGCGGGCGCTGCTGCCGTTTGCCCTCGTCACCCAGACCATGCCACTGGTGGCACTCACACCGCTGGCCGTGCTTATTTTCGGGCGTGGCATCACCGTGACCCTCGTCATCACCATTTCGGTTACTTTTTTCGCCGCCTTTGTAGTCCTTGCGCAGGGCTTTGCCCTCATTCCCCGATCCGCCTTCGACCTCGTCGATTCCTACGGCGCATCAACTCTGCAGAAATTGCGCATGGTCGCCATTCCTGCCAGCCGCAGCTGGTTGTTTGTCGCGGCGCGACTGGCCATGCCAAAAGCACTGCTGGGTGTGATGATTGCCGAATGGCTGGCGACGGGCAGGGGTCTTGGCAATTTGCTCAATCAGTCGCGGGGTTATCTTGACTACGGCATGATATGGACGGTTGCACTGGTGTCTGTTCTGGTCGCAATCGCCCTGTATCAAATGACAAATCTGCTTGATCGGCTGACCAGCCGGTAGCTGAAATCTAATGCGCCTCATCCCAATTGGATGCGGCGCTGGCCTCGACCTTCAGGGGGACTTTCATGGAAACAGCCGGCATGGCGGCGTTTTCCATGACGTCCGTGACCAGATCGATGGTCTTTTCCACCTCGTCTTCGGGCACTTCGAAAATCAATTCGTCATGCACCTGCAAAAGCATCCGGGCGCCAAGGCGCTTTGCATCAAGGGCCGGTTCCATCTTGACCATGGCGCGGCGGATGACGTCGGCAGCAGAGCCCTGAATGGGCGCATTGATGGCAGCGCGCTCGTTGAAGGCGCGCATCTGCGGATTGCTGGAGCGGATTTCCGGGTAATGCGCCCGGCGCCCGAAGATCGTTTCCACATAGCCGTGTTCGCGGGCAAAGGCCTTGGTCTCGTCCATATAGTCCTTGATGCCGGGGAATCGCTCGAAATAGGTCTTGATATAATCGCCGGCCTCGGAGCGGCCAATGCCAAGCTGATTGGCCAGGCCAAAGGCGGATATGCCGTAGATAATACCAAAATTGATCGCCTTGGCGCGTCGGCGCACTTCCGGCGGCATGTCCTTGATCGGCACGCCAAACATTTCGGATGCCGTCATGGCGTGAATATCCAAGCCCTCGGCAAAGGCCTGTTTGAGCGCATCGATGTCGGCCACATGGGCCAGCACGCGCAGTTCGATCTGGGAATAGTCGGCCGAGACCAGCTTGTTGCCGGGCTCGCAGACAAAGGCCGTGCGGATCTTGCGGCCTTCCAGCGTGCGGATCGGAATATTCTGCAGGTTGGGGTCCGAGGAGGACAGACGGCCGGTCGTCGTGGCGGCCAGCGAATAGGAAGTGTGGACACGTTTTGTCTGAGGATTGATGAACCCCGGCAAGGCGTCCGTATAGGTTGATCTCAGCTTGCTCAATTGCCGCCAGTCGACAATCTTGCGCGGCAATTCATGCCCTGCAGCAGCCAGGTCTTCCAGCACCTGCGCCGATGTCGACCATTGACCGGACTTGGTTTTTGAACCGCCCGGCAAGGACATTTTGCCAAACAGGATTTCACCCAGTTGCTTGGGCGAACCCACATTGAAATTTTCCCCGGCCAACGTGTGGATTTCACTTTCCAGTGCGGCTGCGGCCTGCGCAAATTCGCCCGACAGGCGCGACAGGATCTGCCGGTCCACCTGGATGCCGCGGGCTTCCATGCGGGCAAGCACAGGCACCATCGGCCGCTCCAGCCGTTCATAGACGGACGCCAGGCCTTCGGCCGCCAGACGCGGCTTGAGGACCTGCCACAGGCGCAGGGTGACATCGGCATCTTCCGCCGCATAGGCGGTGGCCTTGTCTATCTCGACAAAATCGAATGTGATCAAGGATTTGCCGCTGCCTGCAACCTCCTTGAAGGGGATTGGCTTGTGGCCCAGCCAGCGCTCGGACAAGGCGTCCATGCCCTGCCCGCCAAGCCCCGCATCCAGCGCATAGGACAGCAGCATCGTATCATCAAAGCCCTGCACCTCGATGCCGTAGCGCTTCATGATCAGCCAGTCGTATTTGAGATTCTGGGCGATCTTGAGGATCGACGTATCCTCAAGCAAGCTCTTCAGCCGGCCAATGGCCTCGTCCATGTCCATTTGGCCGTCCGCCTTGCCGCCGCCCAGCAGATCGTCCATGCCGCTCTTGTGCGCAAGCGGCACATAGGCCGCCTGAATGGGCGCGCTGAAAGGTGACGTGGCATCCTGTGGCTGATAGGCCAGCGAAAAGCCGACCAGTTCGGCCTGCATCGCGTCGAGCGACGTGGTTTCCGTGTCGAAGGCCACAACGCCGGTTTCGCGGGCTGCAGCAATGAATGCATCAAGCGCCGCAAGGTCGCGGATGCATTGATAGTTGCCATGATCGATCTTTGCGGTGGAGGCCGCTGTGGCGCGGGCATCGGCCAGCGCTGCCGGCGTCCAGCCGCTGTGCTGCTCCTCGCCAGGTGCGAGATCTCCATTGGCGGCGGAATCGCCTGCCTGAGCGGCGGCTTCCCCATTGTAACCGGCGTCCAGATCAGGACCGCGCGCCGCCTTGCCCCATTCGACCTCGATAAGGGCCGGTTCAATGGCCGCAGCATCCGTATCGGTTGCTTCGGCCACCCGGCGTGTCAAAGTGGCAAAGCTCATGGCTTTCAAAAAGGCGACCAGTTTTGGTCCATTCTGCGGCTCCAGATGGAAACTGCCCAGATCATCGACGACCGGTGCATCGGTCCGCAGCGTCACCAATTGGCGCGACAGCCGTGCCTGATCGGCAAATTCAATAAGGTTTTCGCGTCGCTTGTTCTGCTTGATCTCGGCTGCCCGCTCGAGCAATGTGTCGAGGTCCCCATAGGTATCCAGCAGCTGCGCCGCCGTCTTGGGGCCTATGCCGGGAACACCCGGGATATTGTCGGTCGAATCACCGGCGAGCGATTGCAGGTCGATCATTTTCTCCGGTGCAACGCCCCATTTCTCGATAACGTCCGCCACGCCGATCTGCCGATCCTTCATCGAATCATACATGCTGATGTGATCGGAGACCAATTGCATCAGATCCTTGTCGGACGAAATGATGGTCGTGTGGGCACCCAGTTTTTCCGCCTGGCGCGCAAAGGTCGCGATCAGATCATCGGCTTCAAAACCCTCCATCTCGATGCAGGGTATATTGAAAGCCTGCGTTGCCTGCCGGATCAGCCCGAATTGCGGGACCAGATCTTCGGGCGGCGCGGAGCGGTTTGCCTTGTATTCGGGATAGAGTTCCTTGCGGAAGGTCTTTGACGAATGGTCAAAAATTACCGCAAGGTGAGTCGGCGTCACACCCACGGATGTGTCACGCGCCTCTGCAAGCAGCTTCCAGATCATGTTGCAAAAGCCGGCAACGGCCCCAACCGGCAAACCATCGGATTTGCGCGTCAGGGGCGGCAGGGCGTGATAGGCCCGGAAAATATAACCGGAACCGTCAATCAGGAAGAGATGATCGTCTTTTTTCATGGCGACAGGGATAACGCAGCCATTCAACAAGGTCCATGCCGATCAATGGGGTGACGTTAAAAATATCCCGAAGCATTTTGTCCGGTCTTGTCGAGAAGTCGGTTTGTTCTTTCATCCATCTGTTGCCAAGCCCATCTGATCGCGCTCAGAAGAATGATACCCGCAGTTGGGACTTTTTGACACGCCCGCCGCAGTTTGCAACCGGACCGAATCGCATTATTTTGGTCATGCACGCCCCAATTGGGAGCCGTTTGTTCCATTACAATTTTAAACTATGCAGTAAAACCCGCCAAATTAAGGGGGTAACTGGCCAGCACAATCACTCTATAACGCGGTTGTGAGCTTTTTCTTTGATTGTGTCCTTGAATTGCCACAATTTTTCACCCAAATTCATAGGACCGGCAAGCGAATATGCCGATGTCTGGCGAGAGGCATGTCCCCCGCCACGCCGGACAGGAGCGGCGACCTCATCCCCCCTCTCCGGGTCGCCGCTCAAATACCCAACGCCACCGTGACTAACCCCCCTCCAGTCACGGTGGCGTTTTTATGTAAATTTTGCGCTACGGGACGTGAGACAATCGCGCCGCAATATTTAGCACCTCCCCCGTTTCCACTTGCCGCTGACCAAACTACAATCGCCGCTCTGATTCCCATTTCCAGGAGCACCGAACATGACCGATCTTACCGCTGCGCTTTCCAAGGCAGACAGCAATCTGGACGCAAGCCTCGAGCGACTGTGTGAACTGGTGCGGATCAAATCCATATCGACCGATCCGGCCTATGCACCGGAATGTCGCAAGGCGGCGCAATGGCTGGTGGACAGGCTGAATGAACTGGGCTTTTCAGCCAGCATTCGCGATACGCCAGGCCATCCGATGGTTGTTGCCCATCACGATGGACCGCAGGGCGCGCCACACGTACTCTTCTATGGCCATTATGACGTCCAGCCCGTCGATCCGATCGCCTTGTGGTCAAGCGATCCATTCCAGCCAGAAATAAGGGAGGTCTCACCGGGCCGCAAGGCAATCTTCGGGCGTGGCACCAGTGACGACAAGGGACAGTTGATGACCTTTGTGGAGGCCTGCCGTGCCTATAAGGAGACCCACGGTTCACTGCCTTGCCGCGTCTCGATCCTTTTTGAAGGGGAAGAGGAATCCGGTTCGACATCGCTCAAGCCGTTTCTGCAAGCCAATGCCGATGAACTCAAGGCTGATCTGGCCATGGTCTGTGATACGGGCATGTGGGATGCACAAACGCCGGCGATCTCCGTCAGTCTGCGCGGCCTGACGGGTGAGGAAATCACCGTCAAGGCGGCAAACCGTGATCTTCATTCCGGCCATTATGGCGGGGCTGCGGCCAATCCCATTCATATTCTGACCCGCATTCTGGCCGACATGCATGATAACGACGGGCGGGTGACGATTGCCAATTTCTATGATGGCGTCAAGGAAACACCCGAGGATATCAAGGCCATGTGGGACGGGCTGGGGCGCACGGCCGAAGACTTCCTCGCCGATATCGGCCTTTCCATACCATCGGGCGAAAAGGGGCGCTCCCTGCTGGAACTTACCTGGGCCAGACCCACCGCTGAAGTCAATGGCATAACGGGTGGCTACACAGGCGAGGGCTTCAAGACGGTGATTGCCGCCGAGGCGTCAGCCAAGGTGTCGTTCCGGCTGGTCGGCGATCAGGACCCGGATGCCATCCGCGCCAATTTCCGGGAATTCGTAAAACAGCGCATTCCGGCAGATTGTTCGGTCACATTCACCAAACACGGAACCTCCGGCGCCATTCATCTGCCCTTTGACCTGCCCGAACTTGTCAAGGCAAAGGCTGCCCTGCAGGAAGAATGGGGAAAGCCCACGGCGATTATCGGCATGGGCGGCTCCATTCCGATCGTCGGTGATTTTCAGGCAAGGCTCGGCATGCAATCGCTGCTTGTCGGTTTTGCCCTGGAGGATGACTGCATCCACTCGCCCAACGAGAAATATGACGTGCGTTCCTTTCACAAGGGTGTGCGCTCATGGATCCGCATCATGGACGCGCTGGCGAAATAACCTTCCGGGCTTAGCCCCGCTGTCTCAGCCAAATGCTGTCTCAGGCCTGTGTCGGTTTCTCGTGACCTGATCGGTTGGCAGCGGGAAGCTTTGCCCATTGCGGCCGCTCGAACAGGAACCGGCCATAGCCGGTTTTTTCCACGAGCCAGAACAGGATGATCGGCCCGATGACCGCTGCGATCCAGACCATCAGGGAGACGGTGCCCGTATCGGAAATGATCCCGAGTTTCAAAAGGATGGCGCGGCTTGTCGCCATGGGCAGGAAGAAAGCCAGATAGATCACGATCGAATGGCTGCCGCACCAGCGGATGAATCTGGCCTGCTGGCGGTTTGCCAGCACGGCACTGATCGAGACCAGCGCGACAATGCCCGCCATGCCCAGAAGCAGCGAAACCAGCGGCATCTGAGAAAAGGGCAAGGTCTTGCCATCCATGCCGGATGTCACCCAGTGCGGCCAGCCGGCAAGGGGCACCTGCCAGCGCGTGGCGAGCCAGGTCACCACAATGATGCCAAGTGAGGCGATCAGCATCATTGCCGGTCTGTTTGATGCGCGCTGTGCCAAGTCAAAAAAGCGTCCGGAAAAGGCATAGCCGGCGTAAAACCAGACAAAATAATGGGCAAATTCGTTGACCAGCATGGATGGCGTGTGGATCGGCAGGACCTGCAACAATGCGGCCAGGGCAACGACCAGCAGTGGCGACACCGGCCGCAGCCAGCGTGTCACGATGAAAAATACCGGCAATGCATAAATGAACCACAGGGTTCCAAAGGGCTGGACAAAGGCCAGCGCATAATTGGTCAGGGGCGCCGCAATGCCGCCTTCCGACATCATGCCGGGCGCCTTGAAAGCAAACTGGATGGTCAGCCACAGCACATAGAAATAGGCAAAATGTACAATTTTCCGGTCCGTAAAAACGGCCATCGGCCGATCAATGGTCCGCATGAGAAACAGACCAGAGGCCATAAAGAACGCCGGCATGCGCATCGGCTGGGCAACCTCGACAAAGACATGCATCCAACCATCGGCTCCGACTGCCTTTTCGACGCCGGCAACGGAATGCAGCATCACCACGAGCAGAATGCAAAAGCCCTTCAGATAATCAACCCAGTCGACACGTCCGGATTCAATATGAACATAGTTTTTGGCCGGTTTGGCGGCGGCCGACACTGTCGATCGCATGTGCGCATTTGCCATGACTGGACCCCAATCTGATCGCTTGAAATTCGGCGCAAGCCTAACAAAGATGATCCAAGGAAGTCTTAACGCCGCAGATGAAGGGCTTCTATCGGATGAAGGCTTTCTATCAGATGAAGGCGGGGCACCAGTTGAACACGGGGTATTCGCAACACAATTAACGCCCCCTTAAATGGCCGCATTTAAAGTCCACTGACGCATCACGCACCAACCCTATGGAACCCATGGCCGGAAAACGTAAAAAACCAACCCGCATCGAGCCCACAATCGACAGGCAGGACGACGCCAGGGGTGATGACCTGCGCGCCAGTTCCAAGGACAGGATTGGTGCTGCAGGAAAGAAGCCCCGTGGCAAGAATACCTCTGGCCGCGGCAAAGGCAAACGCGGACCGAAATCGCGGTCCGGCACGGCCCGCAGAGCATTTCCCACCTTCGTCAAGCGCACCTTGTACTGGTGTTTCGTGGTCGGTATCTGGCTGTGCATCGGCGTTGGCGGGCTTGTCGCCTTTTATGGCGCGCGGATGCCAAGCGCCACGACCTGGAGTGTTCCTGACCGTCCACCCAACGTCAAAATACGCTCCGCCAATGGCAAATCGATGGCCAACCGCGGTGCCACCGGTGGTGAAGCCCTGACGCTGGCGCGCATGTCCCCCTATATTCCGCAGGCCGTCGTGGCCATCGAGGACAGACGCTTTTATTCCCATTTTGGAGTCGATCCCATCGGTCTGGCCCGTGCCATGATCAGCAATGTCATTGCCGGCCGGATGGTGCAGGGTGGGTCCACGCTGACCCAGCAACTGGCCAAGAACCTGTTTCTGTCTCCCGAACGCACGCTGGAGCGCAAGGTACAGGAAGTGTTGCTGGCCGCCTGGCTGGAGCACAAATTCTCCAAGGATCAGATCCTGGAAATGTATCTGAACCGGGTCTATTTCGGCTCCGGTTCCTATGGGGTGGAGGCTGCCTCGCGGCGCTATTTCAAAAAGCCGGCCAGAGACGTCAATCTCGCCCAGGCAGCCCTGCTCGCCGGATTGCTGAAAGCACCGTCGCGCCTTTCACCGGCCCGCGATCCCGATGCGGCGGAAGCACGGGCGCAGCTGGTGCTCGAAGCCATGCGCGAAGAGGGTTTTGTAACCGACCGGGAAATCACCACGGCCATGACGCGGGCTCCCACCAAAACCAAGAGCTACTGGAGCGGCGCGGAAAATTATGGTGCAGACCTGGTCATGGATCAGATCGAGAGCTTGATCGGCGGCAAGGTTACGCGCGACCTGATCGTCGACACGACCATCGATTTTTCCCTGCAGCAGCAGGCAGAACACGCCATCCGCAGCGCCATTGATCGCGACGGCGGCAAGCTTGATGTTTCCCAGGGTGCGCTGGTCTCCATTGATGGCACCGGCGCCATTCGTGCGCTGGTGGGAGGCTATGATTATTCCACCAGTCAATTTGACCGGGCAACCAAGGCCAAACGCCAGCCGGGCTCCGCCTTCAAGCCCTTTGTCTATGTGGCGGCGCTGGAAATGGGGCGCACACCTCTGTCGGTGCGCAATGACGCGCCGATCCGTATCGGCAAATGGACGCCATCCAATTATGACGACAAATACCGCGGGCCGGTCACCCTGTCCGATGCCCTGTCAAAATCGCTCAACACGATTGCCGCTCAGCTTGTGATGGAAGTCGGACCCAGAAATGTTGCCAAAACGGCACGGCGACTGGGGATTGAATCCGCTCTGGAAGCCAACGCCTCGATAGCCCTTGGAACGTCGGAAGTCACCCTCACGGAACTGACGGCAGCCTATGCGCCTTTCATGAATGGTGGTTACAAGGCGACCCCGCACATCATCAAACGGGTCAGCACAACGGACGGCAAGGTGCTTTATGAGAATACCTACGACAATCCCCCCAGGGTTCTGACACCTCATATCGTGGAAATGATGAATGCCATGCTGGTGCGGGTGGTGAGCGATGGCACGGGGCGAAAAGCACAGCTGATCAATCACCAGGCCGCCGGCAAGACCGGCACCAGCCAGGCCTTCCGCGATGCGCTCTTTGTCGGCTATACGGCGAATCTGACAACAGGTGTCTGGTTTGGCAATGATGACGGCAAACCAACAAAAAATGTAACGGGTGGCGCCCTGCCGGCGCTTGCATGGAAGACTTTCATGGAAGGGGCACACGAGGGGGTCGCAAGCGCCCGACTGCCCGGCCAATACGTTCTGCCGGATAATCCGGCAAGCATCGCGGTGCCGGTCACCCGTCCTTCCAACGATCAGGTGCGAAGGCCTCGAGGCGAAATCGCCGAGGGTGCCACACCGCTTGAAGCTCCCGTTTCAGGCGTATCGCATGACCTGACCGGCTCAACGCGAAAGCGGCAGCCGCCTGCCAATATTGGTGGTCCAGAGGCTGCAGGCGAATCAACAACGCTACTGGACATTCTGCTGGGCAATTAAACACGTCGCACAATCCTAAATGTGCAGACTGCTGTCATGCCTGCGCAGATTCTGCCGTTACAAGTCTGGCCGTTACAAGTCTGGCACAGGCGTTTCTCGCGACAGTGGCCAGGCATATCCGGTAATGTTTACGCTCAGTTAACCATGGCTTGCGTTATGGTGCGCAATTGCAACAAATCTTTACTTTTTCTCTTCTGCGGTTGCAAAGCGCTTGAAATCTCATCCATCGCGGGGTCTTTTATCGCCAAATGAGATTCGTTGGAGATGTTGAGACAATGCCGCTTTTGAACAGATTTGCGCTGGCCGCTTTGCTGGCTGTCGGTCTGGCGGGCCCTACACTGGCAGCAGACGATACGATATTGGGCGAGATCAAGGTCGGAAAATATTCCGATATCTGGGAAGTCCGCTTTGGCGGTGCCGCTTTTGATACCGGGCCGGCCTCACCCAACAATTTCTCCGGTGCAATCATCAATGCAGAAGTGCTGGCGCCCTCGCCGGACTTTCTTGACGTCATTGGTTCGCCGCGTCCCCTGCTGGGTACGGAGATTGCCATTTCCGATGACCCGATCCATGTCGTCTATGCGGGATTGAATTGGGAAGCACACGTGACGGAGCGCCTTTATCTCGGATTTTCCGGCGGCGGTTCGTGGAACAGTTCTCAGGTGACCACCAACAGTATATCCGGCTCGACAAAGAATCTGGGTTCGTCCTTTCTGTTTCTCCTGCAGGCGAGCATTGGTTATGACGTAACTGAAAAAGTGACCCTGCAGGCTTTCTACAATCATTTTTCCAATGCCTATCTTGCCGCCAGCAATCCGGGACTGGAGTCCGTCGGCGGTCGGCTCGGCGTCCGATTCTGAAGGCGCAATGCGTTGGGATGATGAATTTTTTCTTGTAATTGCGATCGGTTCGGGTCGATTGCGGAAGACAGGATTGTGTCGCCGGTGAGCGGTCTTTGAATGGCAACACTGGTAGCAAAGCACTTTCAGTGCAACCATATCGCATTGATCTGCTTTATGAATTCGATTGACGTAAGGCGGTTTTTTCTTGTTAAAGGGGCTGAATTCGCAGAAATATCCTGCTCAATGGATTCAGGGCTTTTCAACAGGCTGTCTGTAATGCTATCGGCGGAAACGCAAAGAGCGAAAGTCGAATCCGTATCCTGCCTTGCAGTCCCATAACGGCTTTCTTATATACGGCTCAACACGACGCCTTTCGGGGTATCGAGGGACCATGCCGCTAGGGACTGTCACATGGAATGCCGTTTCGGGTCCGGACAGTTCGCTTCAAGGAGAATGTAGAAAATGGCAAAAGTTATTGGTATCGATTTGGGAACGACCAACTCCTGTGTCGCCGTCATGGACGGTGGAGACGCGAAGGTCATCGAGAATGCCGAAGGCGCGCGTACAACGCCTTCAATGGTTGCGTTCAGCGACGATGGTGAACGCCTGACCGGACAACCGGCAAAACGCCAGGCTGTCACCAACCCTGAAAACACGCTGTTTGCAGTCAAACGTCTTATCGGCCGTCGTTACGACGACAAGCTGGTGGAAAAAGACAAACACCTTGTGCCTTACAAGATCACCAAGGGTGATAATGGCGATGCATGGGTTGAAGGCGGCGGCACAAGCTATTCACCTTCTCAGATTTCCGCAATGATCCTTCAGAAGATGAAGGAAACGGCAGAAGCCTATCTTGGTGAAACCGTTGAAAAGGCCGTGATCACCGTTCCTGCCTATTTCAATGATGCACAGCGTCAGGCAACCAAGGACGCCGGCAAGATCGCCGGTCTTGAAGTTCTGCGTATCATCAACGAGCCAACCGCTGCCGCACTGGCCTATGGTCTTGACAAAAAAGAAGGCAAGACGATTGCCGTCTACGATCTGGGCGGTGGTACCTTCGATATTTCCGTTCTGGAAATCGGCGATGGCGTCTTTGAAGTGAAATCGACCAATGGCGATACGTTCCTTGGCGGTGAAGACTTTGACATGCGTCTGGTTGAATATCTCGCGAAGGAATTCAAGAAGGATCAGGGCATCGACCTCAAGGGTGACAAACTTGCGCTGCAGCGGCTGAAGGAAGCTGCTGAAAAAGCCAAGATCGAATTGTCCTCTTCGGCTCAGACTGAAATCAACCTGCCGTTCATCACCGCCGACAAGAGCGGTCCCAAGCACTTGACCATGAAGCTGACGCGCTCGAAGTTCGAGAGCCTTGTTGATGATCTGGTTCAGCGGACTGTTGCGCCCTGTAAAGCGGCCATCAAGGATGCCGGAATCAGCGCCAGTGATATCGACGAGGTTGTTCTGGTTGGCGGCATGACACGCATGCCGAAAGTTCAGGAAGTCGTCAAACAGTTCTTTGGCAGGGAGCCGCACAAGGGTGTGAACCCGGATGAAGTGGTTGCCATGGGCGCGGCCATTCAGGCCGGTGTGTTGCAGGGCGATGTGAAAGACGTTCTGCTGCTTGATGTGACACCATTGTCGCTGGGTATCGAAACATTGGGTGGTGTCTTTACCCGCCTGATCGATCGCAACACGACGATCCCGACCAAGAAGTCGCAGACGTTCTCGACGGCCGATGACAATCAGAATGCCGTGACTATTCGCGTCGCCCAGGGCGAACGTGAAATGGCTGCCGACAACAAGATGCTTGGTCAATTTGACCTGGTTGGCATCCCGCCGGCACCGCGCGGTGTTCCGCAGATTGAGGTCACTTTCGATATTGATGCCAACGGCATTGTCAATGTGTCTGCAAAAGACAAGGGCACAGGCAAAGAGCATCAGATTCGTATTCAGGCCTCGGGTGGCCTGTCCGATGACGATATCGAGCAGATGATCAAGGACGCCGAGAGCAACGCCGAGTCTGACAAGGCCCGCCGTGATGCTGTTGAAGCCAAGAACCAGGCAGAAAGTCTGATTCATTCGACTGAAAAGTCATTGGCTGATTACGGTGACAAGGTTGGCGAAGAAGAGCGCAAGGCAATCGAGGACGGTCTTACGGCCCTGAAAACTGCTGTCGAGGCTGAAACGCCTGATGCAGAAGACATCAAGGCCAAGACACAGACATTGTCCGAGGCTGCCATGAAGCTTGGTCAGGCCATGTATGAGGCCCAGCAGGCAGAAGCTGCCCAGGCGGATGCGGCGGCTGACTCAGCCTCTGAAAATGACGATGTTGTCGACGCTGATTTTGAAGAAGTCAACGACGACGACGACGAAGAGAAAAAATCGGCTTAAGCCGGACTGCCGGTGTGGTTTTGCAATGCAATGCCACACCGGCCAATCGCCCCAAAGGGTTTTCCGGCAATCAGTGTTTGACACTGTCGGGAAATAATTCCAGTCATTTTACAATGGTTCTCATGGAACCCCTACGAAGCGACCGGATCAAGTCGGGCGAAATTCGTTCCGCGGAGCACATTTATGGCCAAGGTTGACTATTACCAAATTCTCGGTGTTACAAAGAGCGCCAGTGCAAAGGACCTGAAAAGCGCCTTTCGCAAGCTGGCGATGCAATGCCATCCGGACAAAAATCCGGATGATGCCGATTCTGAGCGCAAATTCAAAGAAATCAATGAAGCCTATGAGATGCTCAAGGATCCGCAAAAACGTGCGGCCTATGATCAATACGGCCATGCGGCCTTTGAACAGGGTGGCCCAGGTGGATTTGGCGGCGGCGGCGGTGGTGCCGGTGCCGGCGGATTCTCGGATATTTTCGAAGATATTTTCGGTGACATGATGGGGGGTGGCCGTTCGCGCCGTTCCTCCACTGCGCGTGAACGCGGCGCTGATCTGCGTTACAATATGGAAGTCACGCTGGAAGAGGCCTATGCCGGCAAGACCGCGCAGGTTCGCGTGCCATCTTCCGTACAATGTGATCAATGTTCGGGTTCCGGCGCAAAGCCCGGTACCAATGCGGACACCTGCAGCATGTGCCATGGGGCCGGACGTGTCAGAGCATCGCAGGGATTTTTCTCGGTCGAACGGACCTGCCCGACCTGTCATGGCCGCGGCGAGACAATCTCCGATCCCTGTACAAAATGTTCCGGTCAGGGGCGCGTTACCGAAGAGCGGTCGCTGTCGGTCAATATTCCGGCAGGCATTGAAGACGGTACGCGCATACGGTTGGCCGGCGAAGGCGAAGCCGGCATGCGGGGCAGCCCATCGGGCGATCTCTATATCTTCCTGTCCGTCAGGCCGCATGAATTTTTTCAACGCGATGGTGCCGATCTTTATTGCAATGTTCCCATCTCCATGACGACCGCTGCACTTGGCGGCCAGTTTGAAGTGGTCACGCTTGATGGTGCAAAGACGCGCGTCAAGGTTCCCGAAGGCACGCAGGCTGGAAAACAGTTCCGGCTGAAGTCAAAGGGCATGCCTGTTCTTCGGTCTCCACAAACCGGCGATCTGTACATCCAGATCTCGATCGAGACACCACAGCATCTGACCAAAAAACAAAGAGAACTGCTGGAAGAGTTTGAATCCTTGTCATCCAAGGAGAACAATCCAGAATCTTCCGGTTTCTTTTCCAGAATGAGGCACTTTTTCGATACATTGAGCGACTGATGTCCTGAATCTGAAGTTTGCCGCCTGGTTCAACCCAGTGTGGGCGAACTTCAGTTTTACCTCACGCGCTCTATTGTTGCTTCCAGCAGGTGACAATGGAATCCGGCGAAGGTTGAAGGATGCGCCAAAAGGGGAAAATGCCCGCATATATTTTCGTTCGGACTGGCTGGCAACGGCCGGGCCACGGTTGCAGGATTTTATCGCTCTCATAGAGGAATTGCGTGAATGCGGCATCACTTGCCACAACATGTCGCCAGGCACCTCAACCGGAATCTTCGTTTTTTCAAGGGCCTCGTTTCACAACCAAAAAGCGTCGGCGCAATCGTGCCGACCTCAATCTATATGGCAAGGCGCATGGCAAGCGTTGCCAATCCGGCCTCCAATCTACCGATACTCGAGCTTGGTCCCGGCACAGGCGTTGTGACAAAGGCCCTGCTGCGGCGCGGAATTGAGCCGCAGAATATCGTCGCAGTGGAATATTCCCCCGAATTCTGCAAACATCTGGCTTACGAACTCCCCGACATCCAGCTCATACAGGGCGATGCATTCCAACTCAATGATACGCTCGGCGCCCTGAAAACCCAGCATTTCGACTGTGTGATTTCCGGCATTCCGCTTTTGAATTTTCCACTTGAGAAGAGAATTGCATTGCTGGAGGATGTGTTGAACCGGATCCCCCGGGGGCGTCCCATGCTGCAGTTTTCCTATGGTCTGGCATCGCCCGTACCAGCCGGCCTTGGTCACTATTCAGTGACGCGGTTCGGCTGGGAGATCCGCAACATTCCGCCAGCGCAGATGTGGATGTACCGGCGGACCTGAAACGCCCCAGAGGCTGCATATACAGGAGTTCGACAATGACACCCTCCATACTCGTGGTTGCCGGTTCGACCCGATCAGGTTCCATCAATGGCAAACTTGCCGACGCTGCTCAACTGGCACTGGCCCAATTCGGCGGCGATGTCACGCGCATATCGCTGCTGGATTATCCGCTGCCCCTCGTCAATGAAGATCTGAAGAAGCAAAAGGGTATCCCCGAAAACGCCATGAAGCTTGGGCGCATGATTGCTGCGCACGATGGCCTGTTTATCGCCAGTCCGGAATATAATGCTTCCATTGCGCCACTGCTCAAGAACGCCATTGACTGGGTCAGTCTGATTGCGCGTGACGGGGAAAAACCATTCAAGGCCTGGAATGGCCGCTATATTGCTCTCGGTTCGGCCTCCAATGGCAGGCTGGGCGGCATTCGCAGCCTCAACCATTTGCGCTCGGTCATGATGGCCGTCGGCACCCAGATCATTACCGAACAATGCTCGGTCAGTGACGCAGCCGCTGCATTCGATGAAGATGGCAGGCTGACCGATGAGCGAACGGCAGGCATCCTCAACAGGACCTGCAAATCCCTGATAGACCATTGCAAACGCCACGGTTCGCGCAATTGACCATTGCACGGCCCAAAGCCATCGCTTAAACCAGATTCTTGAAACACAGATCCACCAACTCTGTGATCAAACCATCAGAGGCAGAACCATGCAGGATGCAAAAGACCGCCTGATCGTCGGACTTGATGTCGCGACCACAGACAAGGCAGCAACACTGGTCTCACAACTGGGGGACGCCGTCGGTTTTTACAAAATCGGTTACCAACTGGTTTTTGCCGGTGGCCTGGAATTTGCCCAGGAGCTGATTGCCGACGGCAAACGTGTCTTTCTCGACGTGAAACTGCTTGATATCGACAATACGGTTGCAAAGGCTGTCGAGAACATCGTCAGAATGAATGTGTCCATGCTGACCATCCATGCCTACCCGAAAGCCATGAAGGCCGCGGTGGAAGCGGCGCGCGGATCGGATCTTTGTCTTCTGGGAGTGACCGTGCTGACCTCGATGGACCAGCAGGACATGATCGACGCCGGTTATGGCGATGATCCACAGGCATTGGTGGCACGCCGCGCGAAACAGGCGGCGCAGGCTGGCATGGGCGGCATTGTCTGCTCGGCGGCAGAATCGGCTCTGGTGCGCAAGATCGTCGGGCCGGATATGGCTGTGGTTACGCCAGGCATTCGCCCCAAAGGCGCTGACCATGGTGATCAGAAACGGGTTGTAACACCCGGCGATGCCCTGCGTGACGGTTCCAGCCATCTCGTTGTCGGCCGGCCGATTGTTGCTGCCGATGATCCGCTGGAAGCGGCAACGGCGATTTTGTCAGAAATGAACATGGCGCTGGATAACTGAGCAATCAACGACAGAAAAGACCTGCACCCTTGAGGAGGATACAATGGCAAAGGCTTACTGGATAGCGCGCGTGGACGTCAAAGACCCGGAGCGCTACAAGGATTACGTCTCGACGGCAAAACCTGCCTTTGAAAAATATGGTGCAAAATTCCTTGCCCGTGGCGGTCCCTTCGAGGTGCTGGAAGGGCAAGCGCGCGCCCGCAATGTCGTGATCGAGTTTCCTTCCATGGAAGCTGCCATGCAATGTTACAACAGTGACGCCTATCAGGCTGCACGGGCGATCCGCATCACTGTGGCGGACGCCGAAATGCTTGTCGTGGAAGGTCATGACGACTGAAATCGGGGAGCCTTTCCCCGGCGGCTATCATCTGCGGTCCATGGTCCACAGTGAAGAGAGCCGCCTGCACGAGATAGACCGGCAGGCCGCTGGTCTATTCAAAACGATCGCCGTGGCGGACATTGCCGCCATTGCCGACAGACCCTCCATGCCTCTGGCGCAATTTGTTGCCATGTTATCGGGGTGTACTGTCATCGTCGCCTGCCATCGGCAAGGTCTGGCGGTTGGATTTATCGCCGCTGACCGGCTCGGTGACGATCTCTTTGTCCGCGAACTCTCTGTTGCGCCCGATCATGGTCGCCGTGGTGTCGGATCAGCCCTTTTGCGCGCCATCATCAGCCATGGCCGGCAGAATGCGCTCCGGGCCTGCCTGCTTTCGACGTTTCGTGACGTTGCCTTCAATGCGCCTTTCTACCGCAAACACGGTTTTGCCGAATTGCCCTTGGCTGATGCTTCGCCAGCAATCCGCCAACGCTTCGAAGAGGACATTCCCGCTGGCATCAGGCCCGGGCTGAGACTGTTAATGATCAATATGTTAGATCAAGACAGCTCAAACAGGGATTGAAAGACATGCGCCGACTGTCTGTGGGATTGCTCGTCATCGTATTGCTTTTGATTGGCAGCGCGACAATGGTGATATTTGGTTCACCCTTTGCCGATTGGCGCCGGGCAAGCGCCGAAGACTATCTGACTGAGATGCTGCATCAGCAGGTGACGGTCAATGGAGACGTTGCTGTCAATATCGGCCGCAATATCAGCATCAAGGCGACCGATGTCATCGTCAAGGATCCGGCGCGACCTGCCGCCAAGGCTCAAAAAATTGACACGATCGGCATTACCTTTGCTGCGGCTTCAGCATTTGCCGGACAAATTGTCGTCAAGGCATTTGCACTTGATGGAGCGCGCCTCGACATATTTGCCGCCGACAGACAGATACCCGACGATGATCTGCTTCAAATCAAGCAAATCAGCAAGTTGCTGTCAGGCTTCCTGAACAACCCGGTCTCCGAAGATTTTGTTCTTCGCAATATGACCATCGACATCCATGATGCGCAATATGGTTGGAATGAAAGCATCACAATCGATCATCTCGACTTTCACAGTGCAGATGATGGAACGGCTATCCAGGTCCTCGGCAAGGGTACATATAATGAGGCCGCTCTGGCGCTGAAGGGCTCGATAGGCGCGGCGAAAGGAACTGCGCAGCGTGCGCTGGCTCTTTCCCTTGATTTTCCCGGCTCAACAATCGGCCTGTCGGGTTCACTCAATACATCGGCTGAGATAGCGGCCATCGATCTGAAGATTGATTCTCAGGCGCAATCCCTTGGCGACCTTCTCGATACCTTGCAATTGGCCCGGGTGATTGAGGGAAAGGGGCATTTCAAGGCGCATGTTTCCGGACCGGTAAACAACTTGCGAGCGCAGATGATCGATGCTGCCGCCACCAGCAAAGACGGCGCGTTGCTGGATTTTTCCGGCCAGGTATCGGATGTCAATGCGCTGCAGGGGATTGATCTGTCCTTTCAAGGAAAATTGCCCGAAAAGATCACCAGGACACTGGCGCAAAACACGACTTTCGATCTGGGATTGAAGGATTTCAACGGCCGCATCAAGGGCAGCGCCAGCGACTTGAAGCTGGAACAACTGGTCCTTCATACCGATCTTGTAGCCGCCGAGCTCAAGGACATCGGCCCGATATCAGTGCGCAGCATTGCAAGAGATCCCAAAGGCAGGCTTGAAGTGCTGGGAATCCATGTCCTGAACGGACCGCCGGATGCACGCACACTGGATATTACAGGCGATATCACCAACCTGCTGCAGTTCAGCGGGATTTCGCTGCAGGGCAAACTCGATATCGAGACTGCGGGTTTTTTCCAAGGGTACAATGCAAAAAAGGCCGCTGAACTCGGACGCTTGCAGGGCACCATGTCCATTGACGACGCCGACGGCAGCCTGGCAATCAAGGCGCTGAAAGCCTCTGTTACCGACAGCAAACTGATCAACATGACCCTTGAGCAAAAGGCGGGTGACGCCGATGCGCACAAGGACATGCGGCTCGATATCAATCTTGCCATTCCGCAGGTCGCAGCCTTTTCTGCCGCACTGGACCAGAAATCGGACTTCAAGGGTCCTCTGACATTTGCAGGCCAGGCCACGCTCGGAAACGGCGAACCGAAGGTTAATGGTCATGTCACCGCCGGCAAGACGACCGTCTCAGGCACGTTTGAAGGTGTGCTGCGGGACCAGAAACCTCACATCATCGGCACCGTCAGTTCCGACCTGCTGTATTTGCGTGATATGCGGGCACTCTCCGGTCTGCCGCGTCTGCAGATCGGGCGGGAAAACAAGACCGTCGATCTGGAGGCCACATTGTCGCGTGAAATTGGCGCCGACCTGACCTTGAAGGTTGGCAAAATCAGCGGGTCCGGCGAGAGTGTCGGCCAATTGGACGGACGATTGATCTATGCAAACAGGATCGCCAGGCTGGATCCCTTTCGGGTTTCATTTCTCGGCGGAACGATCCATGCAAATACAACCATCGATTTGACGACAAAGACACCACAGACAAAGTCATCCGGTCGGGTTTCGGAACTGCCGATCGGAAACCTGCTTGGTGCGCTGGAGGTCGCGCAAATGCTCACCGGAAATTTGACCACACGTTTTGATATTTCCGGCAGCGGAAGCAGCGTCGAACCATTTTTGAAAACCCTCAGCGGTGAAATCAACGTTGCCCTGCGGGATGGTTCGGTCAAGACCGACCTGATCGATCTGACAGGCCTCAATCTGGTCACATGGCTGGCCACCCGGACCGACAAACACAACGTCAAACTGGTCTGCGCCGACATGCCCTTGCAATTCAAGGACGGCAAAGGCGCAATCAATGCGATGGCCTTTGAAACCGAAAGTGTAAAGGTCGTCGGCAAGGGCACGGTGGATATGCGCAACGATACGATTGATATGGATTTTCAACCGGCCCCGAAACTGAAGCAGCTGGTTGATATCGTGTCGCCATTTCATGTGGGTGGCGCCTTGTCGCACCCGTCCATCACCCTCAAACAGGGTGTCGTTGGACGGGCCGCAGAGGAAATCGCCACATTGCCACTCAATCTCCTGGGATTGCTGACAGCGGGCGACAAAAAGGCTGTGGCAACCCAGAAACCCTGCATGGTCCCGGCAGGGCACAAAAAGGGCTGAGCAGCCCGATGCGCCACCTTGCCTGGTGCGATTGCAGGCAAATCATTTCACCGCGACGGTGTGAATGACACAATAGTTGCGAAATGCCGCATATCTGGTACTTCACCTTGTTGGCCACTTTGGCTATGTAACGGTAAATGAGCCTATTGATCGTGGAGACGAGCATGACAAAGAGCAACGTACCGAAGCTTGTAACAGTATTTGGCGGATCCGGATTTGTCGGTCGCCATGTTGTTCGGGCACTGGCACGCCGCGGTTACAATATCCGGGTGGCGGTGCGTCGTCCCGATCTCGCGGGATTTCTGCAGCCAATGGGCAATGTTGGCCAGATCGCCGCAGTTCAGGCAAACCTGCGCAATCGCGCATCGGTGGATCGCGCCGTGCAAGGGTCGGATCATGTCATCAATCTGGTTGGTGTGTTGTTTGAAAAGGGCCGCAACAATTTTGACAATGTTCAGGATTTTGGCGCGCGCGCCGTTGCAGAAGCCTGTCGCGCACGCAAGGTCACACTGACGCATGTTTCCGCCATTGGCGCAGACAGTGAGAGCGAATCGCAATATGCCCGCACCAAGGGGCTCGGAGAAGATGCGGTTCGGCACATTTTACCCGATGCAACCATCATTCGCCCATCCATCATTTTTGGTCCGGAAGACGAATTTTTCAACAAATTTGCCGAAATGGCGCGCTTTTCGCCTTTTCTCCCGCTGATTGGCGGTGGGGAAACGCGGTTTCAGCCAGTCTATGTGGCAGATGTTGCCGAAGCCATCGCCAAAAGCGCTGATGGGGTGCTCGAGAGCGGAAAAATTTGGGAACTTGGCGGCGCCGAGGTTCTGAGCTTCAAACAGTGCATGGAATTCATGCTGGAGACCATCGCACGCAAACGGGTATTGATCTCGGTTCCCTGGTCTGTGGCAAAATTTCTCGGCAGCGCCCTGTCGCTGATACCTCTGGTGGATCCACCGCTGACGAAGGACCAGGTCATTCTTCTGCAAGAAGACAATCTTGTGTCCGAGGCGGCGCAGAGCGAAGGCCGCACCCTTGCAGGGATGGGCATTGAGGCAACGACACTGGAAGCAATTTTGCCATCCTATCTGGTTCGCTTCCGTCCAGCGGGACAATTTACCAAGGACCAGCCGGCCTGAGCGGCATTTTTGACTTTGTCGCACAGCTTCTGCCGGGCGCTGTCACGCCGCTTCAGGCAATATTGCTGATTGCCGCAAGCTCCCTGACATCCCTGCTGACCGCCTCGGCGGGAATCGGCGGCGGCATGGTGATGATTGCCTTGATGTCTTATGTCGTGCCGGCCGCCGCGCTGATACCGGTTCATGGAGCTGTCCAGTTTGGCTCCAATATCGGCAGAACCGGCGTGCTGCGCCACCATGTGGACTGGGTCCGCTTTGCCGCATTTTCCATCGGCGCCTTCATCGGTGCGGCCGTCGGTGCCGCGATTGCCGTTCGCCTGCCAAACAGCATCCTGCTATCGGGTCTTGGCCTGTTCGTCATCCTGTCTGTCTGGGTACCGCTCAAACGGCTTGCTGCGGTCAAGCACAGCAGTTTTGCGCTGATCGGCGCCATCACCACCTTCCTTGGCATGTTTTTTGGCGCTACAGGCCCGATCAATGCGGCCTTGCTTTCCAACAGTTTCAACAATCGGCAGGTTCTGGTCGGAACGCTCGCAGCCATCATGAGCGCCCAGCACGGCTTCAAAATCATCGGCTTTGCCATTGTGGGGTTTGTTTTCTGGCCCTGGTTGCCGCTGATAGGTGCAATGATCTTGAGCGGGTTTGTCGGAACATTGTGCGGTTCAAACATTTTGCACCGCCTGCCTGAGAGGATTTTCCGCAGATTACTGAAAATAGTGCTGACTGTTCTTGCCCTGGACATGATTTATCGCGGTTTGGGCATGTATTTGTAATTTTAACAAATGAAACATTGAAAGTGCGCGAGACACTTGTTAAATGCCCTCACAAATCATTAGGAAATGGCTGCTAGATTGCCGTGATGACCACTGCGTCATCATGCAACAGATGACTGTTGGCGGGATCATCAGCGTTAAAACAAGAACATACTGAGGGAACTATGACGGAACAGAAGGTGATGGGCCGAACGATTTTTTCATCGTTCATCCTGGCTGGCGCAGTCATTCTTGCCGCGGCCTTTCTGGCGCCAGGTGCCGGACAGAGCAGCGATGTCGCCTGCAACAGCGCCTATGGCATCAATACATGTTCGGTCGAGAACAAGACCCGCTAGACACTCACTCTCCTATCCCTTCAAAATCCATCGTCTTCACCTGAAGTCACGTGGGCTTGGGGTCAAGTGGGCCTGAGTTCATGTGGACCTGGGTCAAGGCCTCATCGCGCCGTTACACGCATGGGCAGCCCACCATCGGGTTGAAGCGTCAGTTTCTGGACCGGCCATGGGTTTGTATCTTGCGTGCAGTCGAAGCGAAAACGGCGCATCAGGACCCCCAGTGCAATCACGGCCTCCTGCAACGCAAAGGTCGCGCCGATACATACACGCGGGCCACCCCCGAAGGGCAAATACTGAAACCGCCCGATCGTGCCGCGATTGGCGGGAAGAAAACGCGCCGGCATGAAAGCATCGGGCTGCTGCCACAAAAGCTTGTGGCGATGCAATGTCCAGGGCATGACCAACACCGTCGTCCCGGCGGAAATTTTTGCATCCCCCCACTGATCATCCTTGATGGCCGCCCTGCTGATGGAAGGCGCCGGCGGATAAAGACGCATCGCCTCCTCAAAGGCAGCGCGCGTATAGGGCATGAGATCAAGCCATTTTACCGGATCGGGTTCGGATGCCAGCACCGCATCAATTTCCATCTCGACCCGCTCGCGCTCCTGCGGCGCATTGGCCAGGCAGTAGAGTGTCCAGCCCAGCGCCCGGGCCGTTGTTTCATGGCCGGCGCCGATGAATGTGATGATATTGTCTTCCACCTCGCCACGGGTCAGGCCGCCGGGTTTTTGCTGGCGCAGCAAAAGCGTCAGAAAATCCTCAGGCACGCCCTGCGGATCGCCTGCCATGAGGTCTATGCGCTGCTGAACCGTATCGGATACGATCTTGCGGAAATAGCCCAGCACCCGGTGTCCGCGAATGCGGCTGAGTCGCGGCAGCCATTGCGGCGCCTTGAGCAGGTCGAACGGATCGACCCTGCCCATGGTTTCAAGCAGGCGCTCCACCCGGTGCCCGAAGTCTTCGGTCGAGGCGGAAATCTGGTCTGAAAAAAGCGTCACGGCCAGAATCTGATAGGTCAGCTCGGTCATTTCCTGAGCCATTTCATGAACGTCGCCATTGCCGCTGAAACGGCTGGAAAATGTCTCGGTCCGCTTGAGCATCTGCTGCGCGAAACCCTGTGCGTGGCGCGGTGTGAAAACCGGTGCGACAGCCTTGCGCGAGCGCTTCCAGACATCGCCTTCGGCCGTCAGCAGGCCATCGCGCAGGATGGGGCGCAAGACCAATTGCCTGATTTTTCCCATCTCATAGTTTGATGCATTGTCGACCAGAACATGTTTGATCAGTCCGGGCTCATTGGCAAGCAGCATGCGTTCATTGAACAGAGACGCGAAAATCCATGGTTTGGTGTAAACAAGCTCCCCCCACAATTCGATCGGATTGCGGTGAACAATGCGGATTGCTTCCAGCCGACCGGGCGGTTTTGTGCGCGGCTTTGGGGCGGGCGGTGTAAACGGCTCGACGAATGCATCCATGGCTGAAACCTCTTCTGGTCTTAATATAGGCGCAGATTGGGGCAGACCAATGGTTAATCCATGCTCTTGGGCATTTGCCGCTTGTGCACCGCCGTTGAATAAAGCTAGCGTAAAGTTGGATTTCCCTGTGAAAATCACTATATTTCCGAGATAAAGCGCGCGTGATTCGCCAGGGGATCATGCTGCGGACATTCCTTCAGGAAAGAATACAGCACAATGAGCGACATGCCCGAAAACGAAAGCCCGGCAGCGGCTCCCGAAAACGCGGAATATGGCGCTGATTCCATCAAGGTTCTGAAAGGTCTGGATGCCGTGCGCAAGCGCCCTGGCATGTATATCGGCGATACGGATGACGGCTCCGGCCTGCATCACATGGTTTATGAGGTTGTCGACAACGCCATTGATGAGGCGCTTGCAGGCCATGCGACCCTGGTGACTGTAACACTCAATCCGGACGGCTCCTGCACGGTCACCGACAATGGTCGCGGCATCCCCACCGATATCCATACCGAAGAGGGTATTTCAGCGGCCGAAGTGATCATGACGCAGCTCCATGCCGGCGGAAAATTCGACCAGAATTCCTACAAGATCTCCGGTGGTCTGCATGGTGTTGGCGTGTCCGTGGTCAATGCACTTTCCGTGTCATTGAACCTGACGATCCGCCGCAAGGGTAAAATCCATCAGATGAGTTTCACCCATGGTGTTTCCGATGGACCGCTCAAGACAATCGGTGACGCCGGTGATGAAACAGGAACGGAAGTGACGTTTCTGCCGTCCACCGACACCTTCACCATGACAGAATTCGACTATGCCACACTGGAGCACAGGCTGCGTGAACTGGCATTCCTCAATTCAGGTGTGCGTATTCTGCTGACCGACAAGAGGCACTCGGACGTCAAGGAAACCGAGCTGGCCTATGAGGGCGGCATTCAGGCCTTCGTCAAATATCTCGACCGCAACAAAAAAGCGCTGGTTGAAGAGCCCATTGCCATTTCAGGTGAAAAAGACGGCACCACAGTGGACGTCGCGATGTGGTGGAATGACAGTTACCACGAGAATGTCCTGTGTTTTACCAACAATATTCCCCAGCGCGATGGCGGCACCCACATGGCCGGTTTCCGCGCCGGCCTGACCCGACAGATCGTCAGCTACGGAGAGCGCTCCGGCCTGACCAAAAAGGAAAAAGTGTCCCTGACCGGCGATGATTGCCGCGAAGGCCTGACCGCCGTGCTTTCGGTGAAAGTGCCCGATCCGAAGTTCTCCTCACAGACCAAGGACAAGCTGGTTTCATCCGAAGTCCGGCCTGTCGTGGAAAGCCTTGTCAATGCCACACTCAGCCAGTGGCTGGAAGAACATCCCAAGGAAGCCAAGATCCTTGTCGGCAAGGTTGTTGAAGCAGCTGCAGCCCGCGAAGCGGCGCGAAAAGCCCGTGAACTGACCCGCCGCAAGGGCGCTCTGGATATTGCATCCCTGCCAGGCAAACTGGCCGATTGTTCCGAAAGGGATCCGGCAAAGTCCGAAATATTCCTGGTGGAGGGTGATTCGGCTGGCGGCTCGGCAAAACAGGGACGTTCGCGCGAAAATCAGGCCATCCTGCCACTGCGCGGCAAGATCCTCAATGTGGAGCGGGCACGTTTTGACAAAATGCTTTCCAGTCAGGAAATCGGCACGTTGATCACCGCGCTTGGCACGGGCATCGGCAAGGACGAATTCAACGCGGACAAATTGCGCTACCACAAGATCATCATCATGACCGATGCCGATGTCGATGGCGCCCATATCCGCACTCTGCTGTTGACCTTCTTCTTCCGGCAGATGCCGGAGCTGCTGGAGCGCGGCCACCTCTATATTGCGCAGCCGCCGCTTTATAAGGTTTCACGCGGCAAATCCTCGCAATATCTCAAGGATGAGAAGGCGCTGGAAGAATATCTGATCGGCAACGGTCTGGAGGAAGCATCACTTGAAACGCAAAATGGCGAAGTGCGTACCGGTGCGGATCTGCGTAGCGTCGTCGGCGATGCATTGAAGCTGCGACAGCTCATTGACGGGCTGCATTCGCGTTACAATCGCGCCATGGTCGAACAGGCTGCCATTGTCGGCGCTCTCAATCTCGAACTGATGAATGACAAGGACAAGGCGCTGGCGAAAGCCACTGAGGTGGCGCAGCGACTGGATCTGATTTCGGAAGAGACAGAGCAGGGCTGGGAAGGCAGTATCAATGATGACGGCGGGTTGCGCCTGGAGCGCACCGTGCGCGGCGTGAAGGAATCCCATCTGATTGATGCCAGTCTGATCGGATCTGCCGATGCAAGACGTATGGACCAGATGTTCGAGCGTCTGCAGGAAGTCTATGCGGGACCTGCCAAATTGCGGCGCAAGGATGATTTCACAGCGGTAGCAGGCCCGATAACCTTGCTTGATGCAGTTTTTTCCAGTGGTCGCAAGGGCCTGTCCATGCAGCGTTACAAAGGTCTGGGCGAGATGAATGCCGACCAATTGTGGGAAACCACACTTGATCCCAATGATCGCACCCTTCTGCAGGTCAAGGTCAATGATGCCACCGATGCCGACAGCCTGTTTTCCCGCCTGATGGGAGATGAAGTGGAGCCGCGGCGCGATTTCATCCAGGAAAACGCCCTGAATGTCGCCAATCTGGATTTCTGATAGACTGCAGGCAATTGCATAAAACTGCGCGGCGCAGGACAGCTTGAAGGATTTCGCGTTTTCAGTTTTCAGCGCTGAGTGCGTTTTGTGCAAAAGCGCTGTTTCCTGAAGGTGGTCGATCTTATCCGACTCAATATGAGATCGGCCCCTGTCACCCAACAATCAATCAACGGCCATTGCCGATGACATGACGGGTAGGACCCGATCAATTCCCATTGCGGGTTCTTCCGGCCAATCTTCCAGAACCGGCGGGCGGGCTTGGTCAGCAATGCCCCTTGACGCGCACTTTCTTGCTCGGCTTGTTCAGGTCCGTGGTGATCCAATTCCTGATAACTTTGTCACGACCACAATCAGACTCCGGCTGTTTGCAACGTTAGAGTGTTCGGCCTCACGTTTGAGTGATCACTCAATTATTTGTTTGAGCAATCGCTCAAAGATACCTATGTGTGTGCCATCGAACACGAAAATCGCGCCTGAAAGGACACACCATGGCAAACTTCCCGATCCACACAATCGAATCCGCCCCCGAAGCCGGTAAGCCGCTTCTGGAAACCTCGCTTAAAAACAACGGTCGCATTCCCGGCCTGCATGGCACAATGGCCGACGCGCCACCGTTGCTGGCCGCCTATAATTTTGCGCACCAGCAGTTCATGGCGACAACGCTGACCGATGAAGAGAAAACCGTTGTCTGGCAAACCATCAACGTCGAAAACAACTGCCACTATTGCGTGCCCGCCCACACGGGAATTGCAAAGATGATGAAGGTCGACGATACCATTACCGAAGCTCTGCGCGACGAGACGCCCCTGCCGACAGCCAAGCTCGAAGCACTGCGCACATTCACTTTGGTGATGCTCCGTGACCGTGGATTCGTGTCTGACGCCGATACGCAGGCATTTCTCGACGCCGGCTTTACTGAAACCAACATCCTCGAAATCATTCTGGGAGCGGCGCAAAAGCTGATGTCCAACTACACCAACCACTTTGCAAAAACCCCTGTCGACCAAGTGTTCCAAAAGTTTGCATGGCAAAAGAAATCAGCCATCGCCGCTGAATAGCAAATTGCCGGGGTGGGCGACCACTCCGGCAATCCAGCCCCTGCGCGTGGACATCCTTTCGGACCTTGCGGCTTGCCCCTGTCATTTGACCTGAAATTTCGTGTATTTTTTTGGAAAAGCATTGAGTGATCGCTCAAAAACACCATATGGTTGGCATGAAGAGGCCCATCCGTATGCCTGGAAACAGTTTACGTGTTGACGCTGTAGCGCTTGAAAGGCAAGCCGCACACCTATGGAGACATCATGAATAGCAAAGCCGAACCCTTGCGCATCGACATTGTGTCGGATGTGGTCTGCCCCTGGTGTATCGTCGGATACCGCCAGATTGCAAAGGCGCTCGAAGCTACAGGCACCGCCCATGAAGTGCATTGGCATCCATTCGAACTGAACCCGGCCATGCCACCTGAAGGCCAGAACCTGCGCGAGCATATCACCGAGAAATACGGCACGACGCCCGAACAATCCGAACAGAGCCGTGTTCAGTTGGCAGCGCTTGGAACCGAGCTCGGTTTTGACTTTCGCTTTTCAGCAGACTCGCACATGCACAACACCTTCAACACCCATCAGCTTTTGCATTGGGCGGATGGCTTCGGTCGCAAACACGACCTGAAGATGGCGCTTTTCACCGCTCATTTCACCAACGGGCGCAACCTGTCGGATGACAATGTTCTTGCCGATGTGGCGTCCGAAATCGGGCTCGACAGAGACGAGGCGCTGGCAGTGCTGGCCGACCAGCGTTTTGCACCGGTGGTGCGCGAAGCCGAGAAATTCTGGACGAGTCAGGGCATTCAGGGCGTCCCGGCGATGGTTTTCAACCGCCGCCACCTTGTCACCGGTGCGCAAGGCGTTGACAATTACACCAGCATCCTCAACCAGCTGGCAGATATGCAGGACTGAGACAATGGTTCGTGCCGCACCCTATGATCGAGAAATCGCACTTGATGCCGCCATGTCCCTGTTCTGGGACAAGGGCTATCATGCGACGTCTCTGAAAGACCTTGAGGCCACGCTTCATATGAAGCCAGGCAGCATTTATGCGGCATTCTGCAGCAAGGAAAACCTGTATCTATTGTCCTTGGAACACTATTTCGAAACCGCGCGCGCCCGGCTGCGCACGCAATTGCAACAGGCATCTTCTCCACTGGCCGGCCTTGGCGAACATTTACGATCCTATGCCCGGCTGTCACAGGGCGACACCGCCCGGCAGGCATGCATGTTGACAAAATCACTGGTGGATACGCGCAGCACGGATCCGGTGATCGCACAAAAGACTCAGGAATATCTTGGTCAAATCCGCAGCGATTTTGCAGCCACCTTTGACCGGGCCAAATCCCTGGGCGAGCTGCCTGCCGACGCAGACAGCAACCGTTTGGCCAGGCGCTTTCAGGCGAATGTAACGGCTTTGCGGTTCGAATTGCACCAGGGAACACCGCAAGATGAGATCTTGAATCTGGCCGAAGACATGGCCAGAGAGCTTGAGCAATTGCGGATTTAGGCCTCACATTTTCTTAAACGAAGAAGCAGGCCCGTCACAGGGACCTGCCCCAAACACCAACTAGGGAAACCATGATGACTGAGACAACTACCTATGAGCCGCCCAAGGTCTGGACCTGGGACAGCGAGAATGGCGGCAATTGGTCAAAGATCAACCGCCCGATCGCCGGCGCCACGCATGAGGCTGAACTGCCGCGCGGCAAGCACCCGCTGCAGCTTTATTCCCTCGGCACACCCAATGGCCAGAAGGTCACGATCATGCTCGAAGAGCTGTTGGAACTGGGCGAAACCGGTGCGGAATATGACGCCCATCTGATTCGGATCGGCGATGGCGAACAGTTTTCGTCGGGGTTTGTGGCCATCAATCCGAACTCTAAAATCCCCGCACTGTTTGACACGGGTACCGGCAGCCGCGTGTTCGAATCCGGCGCGATCCTCCTGTATCTTGCAGAAAAATTCGGTCATTTCCTGCCAAAGGATGCGGCCCATCGCACGGAAGCCCTGAACTGGCTTTTCTGGTTGCAGGGATCGGCCCCCTATCTGGGCGGCGGTTTCGGCCATTTCTACGCCTATGCACCGGAAAAATTCGAATATCCGATCAACCGCTTCACCATGGAAGTGAAACGCCAGATGGATGTGCTTGACCGGGAATTGGCGCAAAACCGTTTCCTTGGCGGTGACGAATACACAATTGCCGATATGGTCACCTGGCCCTGGTACGGCAATCTTGCGATGGGCGATGCCTATGGGGCAGGGGAATTCCTGCAGGTCGAGTCTTACAAAAACCTGCGCCGCTGGACAGACGACATTCTCGCACGCCCGGCAGTGCAACGCGGTCGCATGGTGAACCGCACCTGGGGACCGCTCGAACAACAGCTCCATGAGCGCCACGACGCCTCGGACTTTGACCTGAAAACACAGGACAAGATAGCGCCGCAGACTGCCGAATAGCCAAAGGGCTTGCCAAGGACGGGCGGGTCAATCCTGCCCGCCTACCGGGGCGTCGGATGGCGGTTTGACTGCAGAGCTGATCGTCATATGGTGCCGATCAGCTTTCAGCCAAAGGCCATTGCCGACGTGCAAGAACATGCAAACCCCTTGCGCATTGTCCTGTTGCTGTCACATAAGAGACATGTTCCTGTTGCGTCGCAGCAAAAAACTGCTAGGCTGCGACGCAATGACACCGCGTTGCACAATTTCACGAGATGACAGCCGACTGCGGCAGCAGGCCGCAACACTTGTTCGGCCTCTCTGCCAAAGGTTCTCCTGATGTTTTACCAGCTTTATGAATTGAATCATGCGGCAATGTCGCCTTGGCGGATTGCCGCCGACGCCATGCGAATGGTCTATACGCACCCTTTGAACCCGATGGCAGAAACGCCTGTCGGGCGCGCCATGTCTGCCGGACTTGAAGTGTTTGAGCGCACGACACGGCGTTATTCCAAGCCCGCATTCGGACTTGACGAGACCACAGTGAATTTCCAGACTATTCCGGTTCGCGAAGAAGTGGTCTGGAAAAAGCCCTTCTGCAACCTTATCCACTTCCATCGCGCTCTGATCAAAGAGCAGCGCAATGATCCCAAAATCCTGGTGGTTGCCCCCATTTCCGGCCATTATGCAACCCTGCTGCGCGGCACTGTGGAAACCCTGTTGCCCAGCGCCGACGTCTATATCACCGACTGGGTCGATGCCCGCATGGTCCCCAAAAGCGACGGTAGCTTCGATCTGGACGATTGTGTCGACTATATTATCGAGATGCTGGACGTGCTGGGCCCGGACACCCATGTGATGGCGGTGTGCCAGCCCTCCGTACCGGTTCTGGCCGCCATCGCCCTGATGGAAACACGTGGCAACCCGAATACGCCGCGCTCCATGACATTGATGGGCGGCCCGATTGATACACGCATCAACCCGACCGCCGTCAACAAGCTGGCCGAAGAAAAGCCGATCGAATGGTTTCGCGACAATGTCATCATGCAGGTGCCCTGGCCCCAGCCGGGTTTCATGCGCGAGGTCTATCCGGGGTTTCTGCAATTGTCCGGCTTCATGTCAATGAATCTCGACAAACATATGACCGCGCAGAAGGACTTCTATCAGCACCTCATTGAAAATGACGGCGATTCGGCTGAGAAACACCGGGAATTCTACGATGAATATCTCGCCGTGATGGATCTGACAGCTGAATTCTATCTGCAGACTGTGGATGTCGTCTTCATCAAACATGCCTTGCCGAAGGGCGAATACATGCACCGCGGCGAACTGGTCGATCCATCGGCCATCCGCAACGTGGCACTGCTGACCGTGGAAGGCGAGAACGACGATATTTCCGGTGTCGGCCAGACACGGGCAGCACACGATATATGTACACACATTCCAGAAGACATGCGGGCCCATTACATGCAGCCGAAAGTCGGCCATTATGGCGTGTTCAACGGTTCACGGTTCCGCTCCGAGATTGCGCCGCGTATCCTGGACTTCATGGTTACGCACAGCACGGAAACATCACCCGGCAAAAAATCTGCCCCTGCTGCAAAGGCCGGAAAGAACGGTGCACCGGACAAACCACGCCTGGTAAAGTCCGCCTGAACCGAAATGAAACCTTACGTATTTGATCCAATCGGGTGAAGACCCCGGCCGCAGTGTTGCATGCACTGCGGGGACACTGGTTTCGTGCAGACGATTTCAAGCTTTGCTCGATACAAATATATATTTATATTTATATTTTTCTTTATTATCAATGAATTAAAAAATGTGATGTGTCACATTTCTTGAATCCTGACCATTTACCCCCACATCAAATAGTGTAAGCGGCAATGTCTGCCGTCTGTTTTAACAAGGGGTAATTGATGACCAATACTGCAATGCTGCGTCCGGCATGGACCCCCCTCACGATCGCGATGATGGTTCTTGGCTTTGTCGTATTCTGGCCTCTGGGTCTGGCGATGCTTGCCTATATTATCTGGGGTGATCGGCTTGACGGGTTCAAACGTGATGTCAACCGGGCAACCGATGACGTCTTCTCCGGCTGCAAGCGCGCGACGCGCGGATCAACACATGCACGCACGGGAAATGTGGCCTTTGACGATTGGCGTTCGGCAGAACTGGATCGCCTTGACGAGGAGCGCCGCAAGCTTGAAGAAGCACGCGAAGAATTCGATGACTATGTCCGCGAACTTCGCCGCGCCAAGGATCAGAAGGAATTTGATCGCTTCATGGCCAGACGCAAGGCTGACAAAGATCGGCCAGACGTAATCAATCTTGACTGATACGCCTCCCAGGCACACCACGAAGGTAGACGGCGCCAATTCGGCGCCGTTTCGCGTTTGAGGGTGAACTGGCCTGACAATGCATTTACCAATATTTTTGCCGACAAGAATCACTTAAAGTACGCCCATGTTCGGATTTACAAAAAGCAGCCGGAAACCGGCGCAAAAAATCTCGCGCGGTCGCGACATTGCCGTGGGTGGACGCCGCCTGCCGTTGACCATTCGCGAGAATGTCCGGGCAACACGGATGACCCTGCGCATAGAACCCGGTGGCAAGACGTTGAAAATGTCCGTTCCGACCGGAATTTCCGATCAGGAAATCGACCGCTTCTTGCACCGCCACCACGGCTGGTTGACAACGAGGCTCGACAAATTACCGAAGGCGGCGATGATTGCCGAGGGTCATTTTGTGCCGGTGCGAAACATTCCCCATCGCATTGAACGTACCGGCAAATTGCGCGGTATCAGCAAGGCGGAGATGGTGGGCGAGGAATGGGTTTTGAGCATCGGCGGTGCGCCGGAACATCTGGCGCGGCGCGTCGCTGATTACCTGAAAAAACAGGCGCGTGCCGATCTGGAGCCCGCCGTTGACAGACACGCCCGTTCAATTGGCAGATCGGTTGCCGCAATCCGCTTCAAGGACACCAAAAGCCGCTGGGGTTCATGTACCTCCGATGGCCAATTGTCCTTCTCGTGGCGCATTGTCATGGCGCCGGATTTTGTCATTGATTATCTGGCGGCCCATGAGGTGGCCCATTTGCAGGAAATGAACCATGGTCCGAAATTCTGGGCGCTGTGCCACTCTCTTTGCGCACGCACCGACGAAGCAAAATCATGGCTGAAACATCATGGCTCGGCACTGCATGCGGTGGATTTCAGCTGATAGAGCCGCAATAAAGGCAGTGCAAAACCTCGACTCTTTTGGCAATTCATGCGACGAGCAGAACATGGATATCAGTGTAAAAATATGCGGGTTGAAAACCGATCGTGCGCTGGAGGCCGCCTTGTCCGGCGGTGCTGCCTATGTCGGCTTCATTTTCTTTCCAAAGAGCCCCCGCCATATTGCGCTTGAGGACGCGTCGAGGTTGTCTGCGCTGGCGTGCGGCCGCGCTCAAAGCGTCGCTGTTTCAGTCAATGCGGATGATTCAATGCTGGAATCCATCGTCACAACGGTTCAGCCGGACATCCTGCAATTGCACGGCAGCGAAAGCCCGGAGAGGCTGGCGGCCATCAAGCGTCGTTTTGGCCTGCCTGTCATCAAGGCTCTGGCCATTCGTGATCGTGCCGATCTTGATCTGGTCGATCCCTATCGCGGTATCGCTGACCGCTTCCTGTTTGATGCAAAGCCGCCCGTCGGATCGGACCTGCCGGGAGGCAATGGTGTGTCTTTTGACTGGACCCTTCTATCGGGGCTTGATAGCGATATTGACTATATGCTCTCCGGTGGGCTTAATGTCGGCAATATCGCAACTGCTCTCAACCAAACCAAAGCCAACAGTATCGACGTTTCTTCCGGCGTGGAAAGTGCCCCCGGAAGCAAGGATATCTCACTGATTGCCGAATTTTTTGAAGCGGTGGCTGCTGCCCGCCAGCGCCTGTCCGCCTGAACATCTGGAGTACCATGTGAACCAGCCCGCAAAAGTCAATTCGTTTCGCTCAGGACCTGATGAAGAAGGCCGTTTCGGCATATTCGGCGGTCGATTTGTAGCAGAAACCCTGATGCCCCTGATCCTTGAACTGCAGGACGCCTGGGACTTTGCCAAAACCGACCCGGCCTATCAGGCGGAACTTGCCGATCTCAACACCCATTATACCGGTCGTCCGAGTCCATTGTATTTTGCCGAACGGCTGACAGAAGACCTTGGCGGCGCCAAGGTCTATTTCAAACGCGATGAGCTCAATCACACCGGCTCGCACAAGATCAACAATTGTCTGGGGCAGATATTGCTGGCGCGCCGCATGGGCAAGACCCGGATCATTGCAGAAACGGGCGCCGGTCAGCATGGTGTCGCCGCGGCCACGGTGGCCGCGCGTTTTGGATTGCCCTGCGTGGTCTATATGGGTGCAACAGACGTGGAACGGCAGTCACCCAACGTGTTTCGCATGAAATTGCTGGGCGCAGAGGTCATTCCGGTCACGGCGGGCCATGGAACGCTCAAGGATGCAATGAATGAAGCCCTGCGCGACTGGGTCACCAATGTGGACGATACCTATTACCTGATCGGCACGGCTGCCGGCCCGCATCCCTATCCCGAAATGGTGCGCGATTTTCAATCGGTGATCGGCGCAGAAGCAAAGGAACAGATATTGGCCGTCGAGGGGCGTTTGCCGGACCTGCTTGTTGCAGCCGTCGGCGGGGGGTCCAATGCCATTGGCCTGTTCCACCCTTTCCTGGACGATGAGAGCGTTCACATGGTGGGTGTCGAAGCCGGTGGCAAGGGTCTTGATACCAAAGAGCATTGCGCATCACTGACAGCAGGAAGCCCGGGTGTTTTACACGGCAATCGCACCTATCTGCTGCAGGACGGCGACGGGCAGATTGAAGAAGGGCACTCGATTTCTGCCGGTCTTGATTATCCCGGCATCGGACCGGAACATTCCTGGTTGAAGGACAGTGGACGGGTGGAATATGTGCCGATCATGGATCATGAAGCGCTGGAGGCCTTTCAACGCCTGACGCGTCTTGAAGGTATCATACCGGCACTTGAACCGGCCCATGCGCTGGCTGAGGTCATCAAACGGGCACCACAAATGGGCAAGGACAAGATCATTGTCATGAATCTTTGCGGACGCGGCGACAAGGATGTCTTTACCGCTGCCAAACATCTCGGCGTGGAGTTGTAATCATGACAGCCAGAATGGACCAATGTTTCGCAGCGCTTGCACAGGAAGGCCGCCCGGCGCTTGTCACCTATTTCATGGGCGGAGATCCCGATTATGATACGTCTCTGGCGCTGATGAAGGCCCTGCCGGGTGCAGGTGCGGACATTATTGAACTGGGCATGTGTTTTTCCGACCCGATGGCCGACGGTCCGGCCATTCAGGCTGCCGGATTGCGGGCCCTGAAAAATGGCCAGACCCTGGCCAAGACCCTGCAAATGGCGCGCGATTTTCGCCAAAGTGATGCCGATACGCCGATTGTCATGATGGGCTATTACAATCCGATCTATGTCTATGGCGTGAAGCGTTTCCTTGACGATGCTGCTGCCGCCGGTGTGGATGGCATGATTGTCGTGGACCTGCCGCCGGAGATGGACGACGAATTGTGCATTCCGGCGCTGGAAAAAGGCATCAGTTTCATCCGATTGGCTACGCCGACAACCGACGACAAGCGATTGCCGAAAGTGCTGCAGAACACCTCGGGTTTTGTCTATTACGTCTCCATGAACGGCATTACCGGCTCGGCCTTGCCTGACACGGACACGGTTGGAGCGGCGGTCAGCCGGATCAAGGCCCATACTGATCTGCCTGTCTGTGTCGGCTTCGGTGTGAAGACCAAAGAGCATGCGCAGGCCATAGGCGCCTCTGCCGACGGCGTTGTGGTCGGCACGGCCCTGGTCAATGCGCTCGCCGCTTCTCTGGATGGCAATGATGGTGCAACCCGTGATACTGTTGCAAACGTCTGTGATCTGGTTCGCTCTCTGGCATCAGGCGTGCGGACCGCACGTCTTGCAGCCGCCGAGTAGAATGCCCACATGATATTATTAGAGATGACCTGGAGTTTTATGCCGTGAACTGGATTACCAGCTTTGTGCGTCCGAAAATCAACTCGATGCTTGGGCATCGTGATGTGCCGGACAACCTGTGGATCAAATGTCCGGAAACCGGTGAAATGGTTTTTCACACGGACCTGCAGGAGAACCAGTGGGTCATTCCCACATCCGGTTATCATATGAAAATCTCGGCCAAAAACCGGCTGACCTATCTGTTCGATGATGGCAAGTTCGAGGAGTTGCCGCGTCCACCAGCCGTTCAGGATCCGCTGAAATTCAGGGATTCAAAAAAATATTCCGACCGGTTGCGCGATGTGCGCGCCAAGACCGGCCTGGAGGATTCCATCCTTGCGGGGATCGGCACCGTCAAGGGCCTGCGCCTCGTGGCCTGCGCCCATGATTTCTCCTTCATCGGTGGCTCGCTTGGCATGGCAGCGGGTGAAGCCATTATCCGCGCTTTCGAGATTGCCATCGAGAACAAATGTCCTTTGGTGATGTTTCCGGCCTCCGGCGGGGCGCGCATGCAGGAAGGTATCCTTTCACTGATGCAATTGCCGCGGACAACCGTTGCGGTGGAATTGCTCAAGGAAGCCGGTCTGCCCTATATCGTCGTCCTGACCAATCCGACCACCGGCGGGGTCTCTGCGTCCTATGCGATGCTTGGCGATATCCACATTGCCGAACCGGGTGCGGAAATCTGCTTTGCCGGCAAGCGGGTCATCGAGCAGACCATTCATGAAAAACTGCCCGAAGGCTTTCAAACCTCTGAATATCTGATGGAACACGGTATGGTGGACATGGTTGTCCCCCGTCAGGAACTACCCGATACGCTGGCACGTCTGCTGAAGATCATGATGAATGAACCGATGCCTGCAAGCAGCGATGTCGCCAAGGATGGGGCCGCGGGCAAACCAGCCAATGTTGCCGAGGGCAAGACAGACAGCGTCAAAGCAAAAACTGCAGCGATCCCCGAGAAAATCACAGCCGATGGATCGGAAGATGGCGATGCAGACAACCGCGGCTGACGAAATTGAACAGTTGATGCGGCTTCACCCGAAGGGATTTGACCTTTCGCTTGATCGCATTCGCGCCCTTCTGGACAGACTTGGAAACCCGCAGGACCGCCTGCCGCCAACCATTCACATCGCCGGGACCAATGGCAAGGGTTCCGCCACGGCCTTTTGCCGGGCCATGCTGGAAGCTGCCGGCCTGAGCGTTCATGTCCATACGTCTCCCCATCTGGTGAACTGGCACGAACGCTTTCGCCTCGGTCAGAAGGGCAAACGCGGGGCGCTTGTCAGCGATGCCGTGCTGGTTGACGCCATCCGCCGGGTGGCTGACGCCAATGGTGGTGCTTTCATCACCGTCTTCGAAATTCTGACAGCCGTCACCTTCGTACTGTTTTCCGAGCACCCGGCCGACGCCGCCATTATCGAGGTGGGCCTTGGCGGACGTTTCGATGCGACCAATGTCATGACACATCCGGCGGTCAGCCTGATCATGCCCGTCTCGCTGGATCACCAGGCCTATCTGGGCGACCGGGTGGAGCTTATCGCTGCTGAAAAAGCAGGCATCATCAAACGGGGCACGCCGGTGATTATCGGCTATCAGGAACAGGATGCCGCCCGCGATACCATTTTGGCCACAGCGCAGCGGCTGGGTTGCGACGTCAGCGTCTATGGTCAGGATTTCCATGCGCATGAGGAACACGGCCGTCTTGTCTATCAGGACGAGAGCGGGCTGGATGATCTGCCTTTGCCGCAGCTTCCCGGCAGGCACCAGCTGGCCAATGCGGCCGCTGCCATCAGAGCGCTGAAGGCTGCCGGTTTCGATCTGCCCGTCCAGCAAATCGAACGGGGCCTTCAAAACGCCGAATGGTCGGGGCGCATGCAACATGTCTCCAGCGGACCGATCATGGATCAGGCACCCGAAGGCGCCGAGATCTGGATTGATGGTGGCCACAACCCGGCTGCCGGGCAGGTCATTGCCGAAATGCTGGCCGAACAGGAGGAAAAGCGACCACGGCCTCTCTTTCTGATCAGCGGGATGATCAACACCAAGGACCCGGTCGGTTATTTTTCCGCCTTTGCAGGCATGGCGCGACACGTCTACACGGTGCCGGTCACCGGCTCGGATGCCGGCATTGACCCGGTGCTACTGGCCGAGGATGCCGCCAGCGCCGGCCTGTCAGCGCAGCCTGCGCTGAACGTTGCCCAGGCCATGCGGTTGATGCGGAAAGATTGGCCGGATCTGGAAGCGCCGCCGCGCATTCTGATCGGCGGATCGCTCTATATGATCGGTGATGTTCTGGCCGACAATGGTCTGACGCCGACATAGAGCGCTTCACAAAAAACCGCACCATTTTCAAAATGATGCGGTTTGCATTTCGTCTATTCAAGGTGTCACGGGACACGATCAGCCAATCGCGCTGCCGATCCAGCTGGTCAGCGCTGATTTGGGCGAAGCACCCACTTTGATATCAGCCACTTCACCTTTTTTGAACATGGCAAGCGTCGGAATGGAACGCACGCCATATTGAGCAGCAATATCGGGGTTTTCGTCGATATTGAGCTTGGCGACCTTCAGTTTGCCGGCCAGTTCGTTGGAAATTTCTTCCAGGCTGGGTGCAATCATCTTGCAGGGGCCACACCATTCCGCCCAGAAATCAACGACGACCGGTTCTTTGGAATCAAGAACTTCTTGCTTGAAATTGGATGAATCGACCTTAATGGTGGACATTGATGCTGCTCCTTCGCGATGGGTTTGACGGCGTGCAGAATCAGCACGTCACACTATGTTAGTTGATGCTAATATCAGGTAGGCGGACGCAAATTTCAAGGACTGTTTCCTCACTTTGTCGTCAGGCGGTCATTTGTCGCTATTGTCCGGGCTGACTATTTGCGCAAAGGCAGCATCGAAAACATCGCTGTCCAGCACTATGAGCAAGGGCGCTTCGGTGAACAACAGGGCGGCCTCGACCGGTAAACCCGGGTAAAGCGGTTGCAACAGGGCGCGATAGAGCGCCAGTTGCGCCCTGTAGCTCTGCGGCACCTGGTCGAGGGTCCGGGGCGGTGGTCGATTGGTCTTGTAGTCGACGATCAGAACACGATCATCAGCCACGACGATGCGGTCTATGCGAGCCGACAATGCCCGTTCTTCACCGGCAACCTGCAGCGTTCCCATCAGTGAAACCTCGGCCTGGCTGCCGGGTGCAAAACACTTTGAAAACTCACTGTCGTTGAGTATCGCCAGCACGGATGTGACGACGTCCTGTCGTTCGCTGTCCGACCAATTGCCCACCAACCGTTGAAGATAACGCACGGCGGCAGGCTGCCGCTGCTGCGGATCGACCTGCGGCAGCAATTGCAGCAGGCGATGTATGATGCGTCCACGCGCAAGTGGCTGACTGACGGCAAGGGTCGGGTCCAACAGGGGCGAGCGGCCGGAATGAGCGCCGGTTTCCGCTTCGATGATGGCCCCGGCTGCCGAGGGGACCAGTGGGCGCGGCAGATGCACCGGTCGGGCAAGATGTTTGCGCAAACCGCCCGGCAGGGGCAGTGCTTTGGCCGGCTCGTCTGTTGCACTTTGTACATCAGACGCCGGGTGGGGCTGTGAAACCTCAAAATGCAGGCCCTGCCAGTCCTGACCGCCAGCCTCGTAGGTTGCAATCGAACAGGCGGCGTCCTCACCAAGCGCCTGAGCAATCATATTGTGCCAATGCTGATAGGCCGGTTTGTTCAAACCGTGATAACCGCAGACGACCAGCCTGTCGGCGGCACGGGTCATGCCGACATAGAGCAGGCGGCGGTATTCTTCCTCGGATAATTCAAGTATCCGCGCTTTCAGCTCCTCCGTCGTGGCATTTGCGAAAGGTTTTCCAGGCACCCACAGGATGGCAGGCGGCAGGGGCCCCAGGGTCTTGTCCAGCGGCAATTCCTGCAATTTCGGGACATGCATGGCGTTTGCCGGTTTTCCCCCTGAATCCACCAGGAAGACAATGGGGGCCTCAAGTCCTTTCGACGCATGGACGGTCATGATGCGAATTTCATCGCGACCCTGTTCGAGTTCCCGCTTGATTTCCGGTGAGCGGGCTTCCAGCGTTGTCAAAAAGGCCTGCAGGCCGGGCAGGCTGGTTCCTTCATGCTCCAGGGCAAAGCTCAGGAATTCATCCAGAATATCGCTTGCTTCACTGCCAAGCCGGGACAGGAACTTATTGCGCCCACCGTCCCTGCCAAGAATCTGTGCGTAGAAGTCGAAAACCGGTTTGCGATCCGCCTGTGCCATGAGGCCGGTCAGATATTCATGCGCCTTGGCCCAATGGGCGCCTTCACTGCCCGCCAGATGGCCGAGGTGGGCAAAAACGCTGGCTTTATCTGCCCGCTCCGCGGCAAGCCGGTAAATATCGTCCTCGCTAAAGTCAAACAAGGGACTCTTGAGCACGGCACAGAGGGAAAGGTCATCCTGGGGAAGCAACATGACCCGGCCAAGGGCCATCAGGTCCTCTATGGCTATATGTTCCACCAGTTTGAGCCGGTCCGCTCCGGCGACCGGTATATGGTTGCGTTTCAATTCCCGCAGCAAGGCACCGACAAAACCATCGCGTTTGCGCACAAGCACCAGAATATCGCCAGCGGTAATGGGGCGCCGTTCTCCCTTTTCGACCAGGGTTTCGCCCTGATCGATCCAATGGCGGATGGTCGCGGCGACACGCCGCGCCAATTGGGCGGGTGGCGCGGATTCCGGCGTGGCGTCAAAGGCTGTTTTCCAGTCGACATGATCGTCCGCCGCCTGTTTGCCGATCATCTCCCAGACATCCACCATGCCGGGCTCACGGTCCCTGTTCGAAGCATGCGCCACGGCGTGATTGCCGGAGGTCAGCCCCTTGCGGTTCTGCTCGGAGGCAAACACCGTGTCGACGGCGGCAAGAATGTCATTTGTCGAACGGAATGACAGGTGAAGATTGAGTGCGTCAAAATGTTTTTCAGCATCGAAGGCACGTTTTTGCACAATCCGACCCGTCGTCATGAACAGTTCCGGCCTGGCCCCCTGAAAGGAGTAGATTGACTGCTTTTCGTCACCCACGGCAAACAGGGTTCGATTGTCGACACGCGACGTATCGCCGACAAAGAACTCCTCAGCCAGCTTGGCCACCACCGCCCATTGCGCCGGGCTGGTGTCCTGTGCCTCATCGACCAGAATATGGTCAATGCCCTGATCGAGTTTGTAATGAACCCATGGTCCGGCGCCATCGCGCTCAAGCAGATGGGCGGTCCGGCTGACCAGATCGTCAAAATCCAGGCTGCCATTGCGTCTTTTCAGCGCCTCGTAACCCTGGTCAAAGCGGCCCGCCAGTTCAAGGGCTGCCTGCGTGCAGCGCACCATGCGCAAGGTCCGCAAACGGTCCGATGCCATCACCATATGGGCGCCGGCATCCTCTAGTTTTTCCTGTATCCGCGCGACAACAGCATCGATGCCGGCCGTGGCTGCATTCTTGTAGGATCGGCATGTCCCATCCTGTTTCAAAAACAGCTCCAGCAGACCTTCAAAACGTAGCTTCGGATCCGTTTCATGCGCTATTGCTTCCAATCCTGCGGCAAACTTCTTCGGTGTCACGGCCTTTTGCCCGGCTGCCGCATCGCAGTAGAGGGATATGTCATCTGCGTTTAGCGAAGGCAGCGGCCAGACCCGTTCATATATGTCCTCTTCGCTTTCGCCCGGTGACAGCTGCAGGGCCTTGTACAGAACCGTTTCCACCCCACCATATTGTTTGGCGGCGGCCAGAAAATCGCGAATGGGCTGGCGCTTGCGAACAATTTCCGACAGCAGACCGTCGAGCCCCCATTCACCACCCGCTTCCAGCACGATCTCGAAAGCTCGTGTCAGATTTTCATCCGTCCCACTGGCAATTGTGGTCAGCAATGTACGCTGCACTTCATCAAGCAATCGCGCCGTCGCAGCATCATCCATCACTTCAAAATGGCCGGCAACATTGGCTTCCAGCGGAAACTGGTGAAGCACGGCCTCGCAGAAGGCATGAATCGTCTGAATTTTCAGTCCCCCCGGCGTTTCCAGTGCGCGGGCAAAGAGTTGACGGGCAAAAGCAAGCTGCAGGGCATCAGGCCGTGGATTGCCCAGGGCGATGATTTTTTCCGATAGCGCCGCATCATCCAGCCGCGTCCATTCGGCAAGCCTTTCAAACACCCGGTTGGCCATCTCCGAGGCTGCGGCCTTGGTATAGGTCAGGCAGAGGATGGCCGATGGCCTGCAACCGGCGAGCAACAGGCGGATGACCCGCTGTGACAGCACATGGGTCTTTCCCGAGCCCGCATTGGCCGACACCCAGGCGGAACGGGCCGGATCGGATGCAAGCCCCTGTTGGCGCGTCGTCCAGTCGAGGTCTCGCCCGGCAAATTCATCTGATGATTTGTCGGGCATGCCGGCGGTATCCGAAGGCATCATGTCTCGGCCCCCTCGGCTTCATCGGTATCGGCGGTCGACCATTCGCGCACCCGCGCCAGATGGTCGTAATCATGGCCGTATTTGGCCGTGGGATCGGGAATAATCTGCGAGGCAAAGCCGATTTTGCCGGTTGAAAACGCCGTGACGAGATCTGTCAGCCGCTGGATGGATTCTTCAGCCAGGTCTGCGGCGGACTTGTCTTCTTCCTGACCCTTCACCTTGCCTTCAATCCTGTCGACTTTCAGCACCGGGTCAGGTTTGAGGCGAACATAGGCAAGGCTTGCAGGCTGCATCGGCCCGAGTTCCTCAAACGCCCCGGCCTGCAGGGCGGCGGCCTCCAGAGGCAATTGCGGATCCAGCAAAGTCCAGGCGATTTTGCGGCTTGGCGAGGCCCCGGTCTTATAGTCAAGGATCTCGGCCATGCCCTCCTGTGTCAGGTCAATCCGGTCGGCAATGCCGGACAATATGATACCGGCCTGTGGCAGTTCCAGTTTTGCCCGGCTCTCGGTATAGGTGCGGGTGATGCTGCTGCGGCGACCACGCTCCCAATCGACAAAGGCACCGGCCACCTTGTCAAAATGGGCACGCCAGACCAAGGTGATGTGATCGGGCAAATCGGCGCCTTCAAAGGCCTTTGCTGCGATCTCTCGCAATTGCGCCAGAGCGTCCGTTGAAGCCGGATCAATCTGCTCGGTGACAAATCGCTCCAAAATGGCATGGTAGAGCGTGCCCTTTTCTGCAGGCCCCGGATCGCTGGTCAGCGCTTCGGGCGGATCCAGTTTCAGCACGCGTTTTGCATAGATGGCATAGGGGTCGCGCCTGAGGGTGCGAATCTCGCTGAAGGAATAGCGTTTGGGTTGGCTTAATGATGGTGGTTTGGGTGCGGGACGCGACGCCAATGGTGTTTCTTCGCCCACATCCAGCATCGTTGCCCAATCGAGATAACGGCTGCCACGGGCCCGCAAACGCCCGGTTTCTTGTTTGCCGATGACAGCCGACAGGCGCTGCAGCCAGCGGGACGCCACGGTTGGGGCATTGGCCGAACGGGCGGAACGGCTGAGGATCACGTGCTGAGTGCCAAGGCCCATCTGAAAATCATGGGCGGCAAGACCGATGCGCCGCTCCGGCGGATCAAGACCGATGGCAGTCTTCATCGAACGGGACAAGAACGGGTCACTGGACAGGCTGCCGGGCCAGGTTCCTTCATTCAGGCCGGCAAGCACAAGCGTATCCACCTGTTGCAAGCGTGCCTCCAGAGCGCCCCAGATGAAGATATGCGGGTGTCCACCGCCACGCGGCTTGACCATCTCTCCGGCAACGAGCGCCGGAACCATATTGGCCCACTCCGATGGCAGGCAGCCAAAACCCGAGCGGTTTTCCATGATGGAGCCCAGAAGCGAGGCCAGTTTTTCTCCAGCCTCGTCACCCCACAGTTCAGACAGGCTGCCGATCTCGTCGCGCGCCACAGTCTCAAGCAGAGATGTCGTCAGGTGAACCCATTCGCTGACCGGGCGCTGACCGGGCGTGCCATCATCCGGTGACGCGGAAGGGACTCTTTCCATGAGTGGTTTGTATGCCTGCTCGATATCAACCGCCAGATCACGGGCCAAGGCGATATCAGCTTCGCTGAGGCGCTTTAGCCAATAGGGTGCATGACGTTCCTGTAGAAGACGCTCCTCCAGACGGCGCTCGAAAAGGCTGGAAAGTTCTGCGGCATTTGCATCGGCGACGCCATCGCGCAAGGCGACCCGCTCGATGATACGCCCTGCCTTTCTTGCCGTACCCGCATCGCGCTGAAAACGCATCAACGGATGCTTCAGCATGGATACAAGGGCCAGCGTGCGTTCTGAACCGAATGCGCTTTGCAACAGCAATTGCAGCAATGTGCCCTGCGGCTTCAAGGCCAGAAAAGCCCCGCCGGAATCATTGGCATCAATACCAAAACGCTGCAATTCGCTGGCCACACGCCGCGCCAGGTTACGGTCCGGCGTCACCAGTGCAATATGCCTTGGCTGGCTGCGATGGGGATCAGAGCCGGAGGCTTGCGCGCCATCGTCGCCTTGCGGTTCTGCGGCGAGACGCATGGCCGCGGCAACAGCCAGCGCCTCTTCGCGCTCGCTCGCCGCTTCGATGAGTTCGACGCCTTCAAAAACATCCCGTATCGTATCGGCATCCGTCTTGTCTTCAGCCCAGAGTGCTGTCGCCTCAGCCGGCATGAGCGCACTCGATACCAATTGGTTGCGGGCGCGCATCGGCGGGGACAATTCCCCCAGTTCATGCACATCGGACCGGTCCGCAGAAAAGCGGCGCAGCAGAACGCTCAATCCATATTGCGGATGGGCGCAACGGGTTGGATCGACACTCTGTGCCAATTCATCTCCACCCACCAGAGCCCAGATACGCGCGTCGAGCGCAACATCCAGACCGGGCAGAACAATGGCACCCTGGTCCAGACCTGCCACGACTTTCATCAACTCAGCCGTTGCCGGTATCGAACCGGTAGAACCGGCAATGATCACCGGGCCGGCGGGGGGAACCTTGCGCAACCGTTCGGTTTCGGCGTGGAGAACGGCATTTCGATGCGCCGCAGGATCCGAGCTATTGAGTTCAGCCAGCCGCGCCGGCCAGAATATTGTTGCGATTTTCAAGAATTCCAGCGTGAGCTGCCACCAATGGGCATAATCGTCTGCGACCAGCTCCTGCAATGCAGACCAGGGCCTTTTTTCGGTTTCCATGGCTTCCAGCAGGTCGGCCAGGCTGCGGGCCAGCCAGACGGCATCCGCCGGATTTGCCGGCGCTATCAGCCTGTTGTCTCCGTGAAAGTCCGCTATGTTTGTGGGCAGGTTCTGCTTCCACACCATGATGAGCTGCGCCAGTTCAAGCAGTCTGCCGGGTCCGCTGATTGGCGGCAGAAGGTCAAGCAGCGCCGGTTGATCTTCTTCAAGGAAGCCTGAATCATCGTCATTTTCACCGAGCGGCCTGATCGTGGGCAAAATGGCGCTTTTGCGATTCAGCAGATCGACAAACTCCGAGCGCAGCGCCCGCGCGGCGCGGCGCGTCGGCACATAGATGGTTGCTCGCGACAGCCCGAGAGGATCATCATCGCGGTGACAAAAACCCTCAACCAGTTCTCCATTGCACAGAGATTGCGCCAATTGATGCAGAAAGGGCACGCCTGGCGGAATTGAAAATAGCCGCGAGCCGGTCATGACAGGACAGTCGCTTTCGAGACAGAAGATGATTGATACTCGCGCATGGCCGTTTCAGCCTCGCTGATCGCCTGCGGCGTGCCGACCGTCAGCCAAAGGCCATGCGCAGCGGACGCAAAGAGACGTTTGCCGGCGATGGCCTGATCAAAACAAAGGTTGAGAGAAAAGGGCTCTGCGGCCCTGCCATGAAATATTTGCGGATCCACAATGGCCACGCCGGGATAGACGACAGCGTTAGGCGCCCCGGCGTCAAAACGCGTCAGCCTGCCCGCATTGTCGCGATTGAAATCCAGCTTGCCGTTGTGACCAATGAACCGGTCAAGTGTCACCGTCATCAGCAGAAGGTCCATACGGGCGCCATTCCAATCCCTGGCCAGCGACGCCAGGTTTGCAGGCTGGTCAGGGTCTTCCAGCCAGAAGGTATCGGCGTTCAGGAGATAGAACGGCTCGGCTCCAAGCAGGGGGAGCGCCTTGACGATCCCACCGCCCGAATCCATCAATTTCTCACTTTCATCGGATATGACGACCGTGCAATCGGAGCGGTTTGACAGGTGCTCAATGAGCTGGTCGCCCAGATAATGGACATTGACGACAATATTGTCGACGCCCTCGGCCACCAGCGCATCAATGGCGTAATCAATCATCGCCCTGCCACCCACTTCAACCAGCGGCTTGGGTATGGTGTCGGTGATCGGGCGCATGCGCGTTCCAAGACCGGCTGCAAGGATCATGGCTGATTCGGGCATAGTGCTGCTGGCTCCGCTGGACACTTTGGGCAAACCATCATGATTCGCTCAGAGCAAATCCGATCTTATCGTAGCAGTCACGCAAGGGATACAGAACCGGATGATCAAGCGCGCGGCGAAGATAGGCCTCGATCCGCGGCAAATGCTTCAGATAGGCCGGCTTGCCGTCTCTCTTGTCGAGACGCACGAATATGCCCAGAATCTTGGTGGCACGCTGTGCTTCCATCATCGCCAGCGCCTGCCGGAAAGCAAGAGGATCAAAACCCGGCTCGGCGGCGCGTGCATTCTCATAACGCGCGACCAGTTGGTCGTGCAGTTGCGGCTCGACGCTGACCCGCGCATCCTGAACAAGTGATGCGACATCATAGGCGGCAGGTCCGATCATCGCATCCTGAAAATCGATCAGACCAATTCTTTCAATCCCCGCACAAGCGCCCTGCCACAAAATATTGGGCGAATGAAAATCGCGCAGCACAAGACTTTTTTCTGCTGCCTCAAGACGATCAATAATGTCATTCCAGCAGGCCTGAAACGCATCTTCAATTTCCGCTGAAGGGCCCTTGTGGTGCACTTGCGGGTAATACCATTGCAAAAACAGCGCAACTTCCACCAGCATGGCTTCGCGGTCAAAGGCCGGAATATCATAGGGCGCCTCACCCGGCAGGGGTATGGAGGCTGGAATGTCGATGCGATGCAGGGCGACGAGACAATCAATCGCAGCCTCCCAACGCGCCGGGACGGGTTTTCCAGACGCATCCAGCATGGTTTGCCTGCCGAGATCTTCCAGCAGCAAAAAACCGGCATCCATATCCCGGGCAATGATTTCAGGCGTGTGAAACCCCTGACCTTTCAGGAAATCTCCAATCGCAACAAAGGGCCTTACATCCTCGGCAATATGGGCAATTTGCGCATAGCGCCTGCCTCCGGCCATCAATGGGCCAAGCAAACGCTTCGGCGCATTCATCAAAAGACGATCCGGCATCAAAAGACGATCAGGCATCAAAAGGCGATCCGGGCGGCCCTGCAGTCGGATGGTTTCATAGGTGCGGGTAGAAGCGTCTCCCTGAAAATGACACCGTTGCGCATCGCCATATCCTGCGCCGTCGATAAAGGCACGGGCTGCCAGAGTTCGGTTGATGCGATCCATGACCTCGGGCCCGCCGGAAACATGCGCGCGCCGGCCGCTGCCATCTTCTTCAAGCACGATGGCAATGGCGTTGTCCGGAAGAAATGAGGCGGCACGTTCAGGCCATTCGATCAGCACAGCCCCCTCCTCAAGGGCATCATCCAGACCGAGCTCGATCAATTCATCCGGATCAGCAATACGGTAGAGATCGAAATGAGCAAGCTTGATGCGCAGTTCATAACTCTGCACAAGGGTAAAGGTGGGGCTTGGAACATCGAGTTGCGGATCATCTGCCACAGAGCGGATGAGCGCTCGGGCCAGAGTGGATTTGCCAACGCCCAGGTCACCGTAAAGAGCCAGGCAATCTCCTCTGGCGATCACCAGCGCGAGATCCTGGCCGAAGCGCATTGTTGCCTGTTCATCGGCCAGGGCAACGTCAAGCGGCAATCCGTTCAAGGCGGCTTACTCTGCCGCCTGCGAGGGAAGATGCGGTTTGGCGGGCAGGCGACAGACCACGCTGGTGCCGCGGCCCTCATCACTGTTCACCGACACGGAGCCATGGTGCAGGCTGACAAAGCTGTCGACAATGGACAGGCCGAGACCCGCACCACTTCGTCGCCCGGCAGCGCTGTGTGATTCGAACCGGTTGAAAACCGATTGCAGAATATCACCCGGGATACCCGGTCCGTCATCACTGACCTCAAAGACAATCTCATCGGCTTCGCGCCGGCAGGACAGCCGTACTGTGCTGCCCTCAGGGGCATAATTGGCCGCATTGCCGAGCAGTTTGAACAGAATCTGCTTGAGGCGTTGTGAATCAGCCACGATGGACCCAACGCTGTCGTCGATCTTCACATCCAGCGATATGTTGTTTTCCGCAAGCCTTCGTTCAATGAGTAAAGATACTTCTTCAATGAGCATGTGCAGGTCCAGATTGCGCATGTCCAGTTCCATGATGCCGGCATCAACCGTGGCCAGATCAAGAATGTCGTTGACGATGGTCAAAAGCAGCGAAGACGACGTGGAAATGTGGTCAACATATTCGGACTGCTGTGTGTTCAACGCGCCGATCTGCGGTGTTTTGAGCAGATCGGTAAAGCCGATGATATTGGTCAGCGGCGAACGCAACTCATAGGATACATGCTGGACGAAATTATTCTTCAGTGCATCGGCCTTGCGCAAAGCTTCATTCTTTTCCGTCAGCGCCTTTTCCACACTGGCACGGTCCGTGACATTGACAAAAGTCAGCAGCATCTGCGCATCGGGTAGCGGAACGATCGCATAGTCAAGGACAAGACCACTGTTGAGCTCGAGGCGCCCCTCATGGGTCTGACGCCCTTCGTCATAGCCGGTTATGATCGCTGAAAAATATTCCCAACCATCCGGACCCTCGTGGGATGGTTTGCATATCTCGGCGATTTCATTGACATGGGTGCCTGTCGTGGCGGCTTTCTGCGGGATCGCCCAAATGGCCCGGAATGCCGGATTTGAAAGCCGCAGTTTGCCATCGGCGCCAAACACACACACACCTTCGGCCAGGTAATCGATGGTTTCGCCCTGAACCTTGAGCAAAGTATTGTAGCGTGTCTCGAGATCATATTTCTCCGTCAGATTCTCGAAGACCCAGGTCACCCCGCCACTGGGATGAATATTGGCAAAGACGTTCAATGTCTGTCCGTCGGGCAAATGCCAAAGATGTGGCTGGGAATCCACGGATTGGTAGACGGAGAGGATCGTTTCTTTCCAGTCCCGCCAGGAGGTCGGCTCGGGCAGTTTTCCGGTGGCGCGCAAGCGCTCCAGAAACTCACCGTTGGACGGTTTGGATTCAAGAAATGGCGTGTCGAGTTCCCAGATGTTCTGAAAGGCCTGATTGTAAAACTGCAACCGCTGAGCGCCATCAAAAATGGCAACCGGTGTTGCCAGGTGGTCCAGCGTTTCTGAATGGCTCTTGACTGTGCGCTGAAATTCCGCACGCACCGCTTCCAGTTCGCTGATATCCTGCGCCATACCGGCGGAACCGGTTGCGCTGGCAGCATCCGTCACTTCAAAAAACGCCCGGTTGCCATGCACAACAGTCGAAACCTTGTCGATGAAGGGCCTGTTGGAAAGCCGCTCCGCCTTGATCCGCTCCCTTGCCTGGGTGCCAAGCAATTCCAGATTTCGTTTTACCACATCGGAACTGTCTTTCGCATCAACCGCATGCGCATAGGATTGGTTGACCCAATTGAGTCGGCCCTCATTGTCACGCAGCCATACCGGCATATCGATCATGTCGAGCAACGCATGCAATGTTTCGGTTGCAGCAACAAGCCGATCTCTGTCGGCTTTCAGGCCGGCAATGTCTGCCCTGGTATTGGTAAGCGCGGCGAAACGCACAAAGGCGCGTCCACCAGACGTGCGGCCCTGCACCTCCAAAAGATGGCCGCGCTGGGTTTCCACTTCGATATCAAAAGCGGTCGCACTGGATCGCAGGGATCCGATCGCATGATCAATGCGTGAGGCGCTCGTCGGTTCGAGCCAGCGCCCAAATGCGAGAAAATCCGCATTGGAAAGCGGTGCACCCGAATGCGGCGGCAGGCTGCCGAGAAACTGAACCGGAGACTGTCCATCCCAGATCACATGGCTACGGTCTTTTTCAATGATCAGCGACCTGTAGCGCGCCAGATCCGCATTTGCATCACTGAGAGTCGCGCGCAACCGCGCATTCTCAGCGGCAATCTTGGCCCGTTCACGAATCATCCAGAATGCCGACATCATCGCAGCTGACACGGCGCCGATAACAAGTGCAAAACTCATGACTTCAAACGAGTTGGTAAACAGGTCGCCGGGCTGTCGGTCTGCCGTGGCTGAACTGTCAGAAAAGCTCTCGAGTATGGATTGCGCCCATGCCGGCGCGGAGCACACGACCAATGCCAGGGGCATCAGCAGAGAAATCGGCGTCAGTAGACCCAAAGGGTCCCGCCGGCCCCTGAGCACAGGTGTTTTTGTTCTGTTACGTTCCCCGCACGTTGCTTGACCAACGTCCGCCGATCGAGACGATAATGTCTCCGGCATGTCTTGTTCCTTCTTGCCGCATACTTCCCAAGACAGCCCTGCGAGCGCCCCGTCTGTTTGCCAACGGGTGCGCGAATCAATGAATTTCATAGTAACTTGTATGCGAATCAGGGTGAAGACTTGAACGGCAAAAAAAAGCCGCACTCAAAGTCAAGAGTGCGGCTACCATATCTTGTGGGTAATAGAGTATAAATCAGTACCTATAGTGTTCCGGCTTGTAGGGACCATCGGTCGTGACGCCGATATAGGAGGCCTGCTCTGTTGAAAGTTCGCTCAATCGCGCACCCAGTTTATCCAGATGCAATTTGGCGACCTTTTCATCAAGGTGTTTCGGCAGCACGTAGACTTCATGACCGTATTTGCCCGTATCGCTATAAAGCTCCATCTGCGCCAGCACCTGGTTTGTGAATGACGCCGACATGACAAAGGAGGGGTGCCCGGTTGCATTGCCCAGATTGAGCAAGCGGCCCTCGGAAAGCAGGATCATGCGTTTGCCGCCGGGAAATTCGATCATGTCGACCTGCGGCTTGATGTTGTCCCACTTGTAATTGCGCAGGGCCTGAACCTGAATTTCATTGTCGAAATGGCCGATATTGCCAACGATGGCCATATCCTTCATTTCACGCATATGTTCCAGACGGATCACGTCCTTGTTGCCGGTTGTCGAGATAAAGATGTCACCTGTCGATACGACATCCTCAAGCTGAACCACCTCAAAGCCGTCCATCGCCGCCTGCAGCGCGCAGATCGGATCGATTTCTGTCACCTTGACCCGTGCACCGGCTCCGCGCAGCGACGCTGCCGAGCCCTTGCCAACATCGCCATAGCCGCAAACAACAGCCACTTTGCCTGCCATCATCACATCGGTTGCACGCCGAATACCGTCGACCAGTGATTCCCGGCAGCCATATTTGTTGTCGAATTTCGATTTGGTGACCGAATCATTGACGTTGATGGCCGGAAAGGGAAGAAGGCCCTTTTTCTGCAGCTGGTAAAGCCGGTTGACACCCGTGGTGGTTTCTTCCGTTACACCCTTGATCTCATCACGCTGCTTGGTGAAAAAACCCGGTGAGAGCGCCAGCCGTTTGCGGATCTGCGCAAACAGCACCTCTTCTTCTTCTGTTTCCGGATTGCTCAATACATCCTCTCCGGCTTCGGCGCGCGCGCCCAGCAGAATGTACATGGTGGCATCGCCACCATCATCGAGGATCAGGTTGGACAAGCCGCCATCCGTCCACTGGAAAATCCGATCCGTATAGGTCCAGTATTCTTCCAGGGTTTCGCCCTTGATGGCAAAAACCGGGGTTCCAGTGGCAGCAATGGCCGCCGCCGCGTGATCCTGCGTTGAAAAGATATTGCAGGAAGCCCAACGGACTTCAGCGCCCAGTTCCTGCAGCGTTTCAATCAGCACAGCGGTCTGAATGGTCATATGCAAGGAGCCGGTAATGCGCGCGCCCTTCAGCGGCTTCCTTGCCCCAAATTCTTCGCGACAGGCCATCAGGCCCGGCATTTCTGTTTCAGCAATATTGATTTCCTTGCGGCCGTAAGCGGCCTGCGAAATATCTGCGACGATGTAATCTTTATCAGTGCTCATCAAATTCTCCGAATGTGGTTCCAGGCTGCGTGCCTGCGTCCAACAAGGGTCAATACCGGGTTCCCAGGTATCAGATGAGCGCATTTAACAGGCTATGCCGCAAAGGGCAACAGGATATAAAGAAGTCTTTATGTCATATAAATGCATGCGATGCCCTTGGGGCATATGCAATCCGTGCAAACAATCAGCGTTGTTGTCGGCAAATTTACCAGACGCGGAGGTCAACTGACACTTACGGTGTGACGGTCAGGGCCGTCAGCATTCCTCTCCGAACCGGTCGGTGACCAGTTGGTCCAATGCATCCAGTGCCTTTTCTGCGTCCGGGCCGGATGCGGAAACCATGATGCAGCAACCGGGGCTTGCCGCCAACATCATCAGGCCCATGATCGATGTGCCACCGACACTTGAGCCATCTTTGGTGACCTTGATCTCGGCATCAAAACTTGCGGCGAGCTTGACGAATTTGGCCGAGGCACGGGCGTGCAGGCCGCGCTTGTTGATTATATCAAAGTTGCGCACAAGTGTCCCTGACGACATTTCGGTCATGCGTCACTTTCCACTGAGAAGCCTGCTCGCGACATTGATATATTTGCGGCCGGCGTCCTGCGCTTCTGCAAGTGCCTTTTCCATGTCATTTTCGTTGCGGACACTGGCAAGCTTGATCAACATCGGCAAATTGACCCCGGCAATGACTTCCGTGTGGCCGCTATCCATGACCGAAATCGACAGGTTGGAGGGTGTGCCGCCAAACATGTCCGTCAGGATAATGACACCCTGTCCATCCTCGACCTGGGAAACAGCCTCAATGATATCCATGCGCCGCTGGTCCATGTCATCTTCGGGACCAATGGAAACAGTCTCGAGCAGCTTTTGCGGCCCTACGACATGTTCCAGCGCGTTGCGGAATTCCTCAGCGAGCTTGCCGTGTGTGACAAGCACTAATCCAATCATGTATACCTGCTCCTGCTGCCGGCTTGTGCCAGATAGGCCTGCCCGATCAGAACCTCCACCATTCTGCACCTTGTGCGTCACATTTACCAGCCGGAACGATGTGGACCGAGCGGGAGAACATAGCGATGCAAAGTTAACGCTTAATCGCGCAATGCATGCATTTCAACAGATTAACAGCGAATTGTCTTCAAATAGACCCATTTGATGGCGGAAAGCCAGTTCACTCGGCCCCCCTTGTTTACTTAACTGGGCGCGTCGCGCAGCGCGATGTGGTGCATCGGGCAAGCGGCGCAA
>TARA_R110002126_G_scaffold130528_1_pt1 | contig 106455 bp, 76 predicted proteins | sample TARA_R110002126 | Tara Oceans TARA_R110002126 (sample SAMEA4397536) | marine metagenome | biome: Polar Biome; feature: [DCM] deep chlorophyll maximum layer (ENVO:01000326); material: water (ENVO:00002006), including particulate matter (ENVO:01000060) such as... | depth 30 m
CACCCCGTTAGCTCTGAAAGTAAATAAGTTTCATATATAGAGGATCGCCGAATTTCGTTACATTGCCTAAAAAGATAACCATGAAACTTTTCAAATGTGGCCATTGCCGGCAGCTGACTTTTTTTGAAAATACCCATTGTAGCCATTGTCAGTCCTCATTGGGTTTTGACCCTATTGGTATGGACCTGCTGGCTCTCCAAGAATCCAATGGCCATTTTATAACAAAAGATGAAGACAAAGTTGCCTTTCGCTTTTGCGAAAACAATAAGCTAGACGCTTGCAACTGGTTGGTTCCGTATGCCTCAAAAGATCGTTTTTGCAGGGCTTGTTCGCTAAATAGGGTTATACCGGATTTGGTTAATCCTGCTTATAAGAAAAGGTGGATAAAAATCGAACAAGCCAAACACAGGCTGGTATATGCTTTATTGCGTTGGAATCTCCCCTTTTTTCCGTGGGAAGAATCTTCAGGGAAAGGACTTGGCTTTGAGTTTAAAGCCAGCCAACAGCAAGAAAATGTGTTGACAGGTCATGCTTCCGGTATTATTACCATGAACATAGCAGAGGCTGATGATGTAGAGCGCGCCATGGCTAGAAAACAAATGGACGAAGTCTACAGGACCGTTTTGGGACATTTCAGACATGAAATCGGTCATTATTATTGGGAGGTATTGATCGCGGAATCGGATTGGTTGGAAAGATTCCGTTCTCTTTTTGGGGACGAAAGGAGATCTTATTCGGAGGCCTTGGAATCTCACTACCGCAATGGCCCTCCTGAAAATTGGCAGGAGAATTTTATTTCTTCTTATGCCAGTGCTCACCCATGGGAAGATTGGGCAGAATCATGGGCGCATTACCTGCATATAGTGGATACTTTAGAGACGGCTTATGCATTTGGATTGGCTATTAACCCCAAATTAACAGGGATTCCTGATATTGTTTCCACCCAATTTACCGTGGATGCCTATGGTTTTGTTGATTTTTCACAACTCCTCAATCAATGGACTTCATTGTCTCTGGCCTTAAACAGCCTGAATAGGAGTATGGGCCTCCCGGATACCTATCCTTTCGTAATTACGGCTTCAGTGAGCAAAAAACTGGTATTCGTCCATGAACTTATCCAAAATAGGGTTTCTGAGTCAAAATATACTGTTTAAGTCGCTATTTTCACCTTTAGTTGGAACCCGAAAGAGGAAGGATTGGTAGATTCTGAAGTGATTTTATCAGGTAAAAACATGACTATTTCTTGTTTTAGTTCAAAGCAGTGCATTCCGTTGGTAAAAGTATACTGTTATTTTTACTGGTTGCCTGTTTGTTTTCGGATGCCTTTAAGGTATTTTTTCTTTCTATCCGAATATTCCGGCTATTTGCCATTAGTACTGACCAAGCAAAATAGAAAGCTCTTCCTTAGTGCTGAAACTATGGAAGAGCTTGTAATAAAATCAATGTCGGATGATAAGGTGCTTTCTGTAAACGCCGTTATTGTCCGAAATTTGAAGGATGTACTGTCCATTTGGAAGGTTGCCTGTGGGTACGCTGATTTCTGTCCCTTCTGCCTTTTTAGAATAAACTGTCTCAAAGGACTGGCTGATGATCAGGATCTCCACTGCTTTTCCAGATTCCCCCTCGTTGGCGGCAATATTGGTGACAACTACCTCATCTTCGGCCGGATTGGGGCTTAAGGTATAGCTGCTCATGCGACAGTTGGGGCCACTGATAAAGCAAAAGGTGAAGTTCGCACTCCCACAGGCATTGGTGGCTGTGCCGGTAAAGGAGAAGGGAAAAGGTGTCATTGGCTGCACTTCAAATGTGATGCGGCTGTTAAAGTGGTCCCAGGACCAGCTCACGGCACCCCCCGGACTGAGTTGCCAATTGATATTTGGGGGGAGGTTATTGGCAAGTCCCCCGATATTGACTTCCGCTTGGTGGAATCCGGGACATACGCCATGGCAGGAACCAATGATATACGGGCTGCCATCTACCGTTGGGTTTGTGAAGGCAGGTGTGCCCACCCATACCGTTTTGGGTACTTCCAATTCTCCACAGTCGGTTTCAATCACGAAGGTAATGGTGCCAAAGCCCCTGCTATGAACACTTGCCGGGCCTATGTTTGCCGTAGTGCCCGTACCGGTACTTTGGGAGAACAAACTAGAAGGGTTTGCCGTCCAGGTGACAGTGGCCCCTGCAGGAGGATTTTGCAGGGTTATCGGGCTGGTGGAACATAGGTAATCCGGGCAGGTTATAAGTGGAAGAGCTGCCTGAACAGCGGCAAGGGCATTTACCCTGCCAAACCCAAAAGTATTGTCAAATCCGGCTGACCCCATATCAGTAGCTGTCTGCTGTAAGATAGTTCTTACCTGAGGCTCTGTCAGATTTGGATTCACAGAAAGCATAAGTGCGGCAACACCTGCCACTTGTGGGGCGGCGGCAGAGGTACCACCAAACCCATCCGTGTAATTACCTGGATCATAGCCCAAAGCCCCTTCCCTGTCTGTAGTAACCACGTCGCCGTTACCTCCTAAATTGCCGGAAGGGGCCACCAAATCCATTTGAGAACCCCGGCTACTGTAATTCCATATATTCCCGTTTCTATTTATTGCTCCAACTGTAATAACGCCATTAATCGTAGCAGGATAATTTACGCCGCTAAATGTTTGATGGGAATTACCTGATGAGAATATGACAATTGCTCCCAGATTGTCTCGGCCAATTGTCCTGGCATTAATAATTTCTGTTGTGACATCAATATTGGGATTCCCCCCTCCCCAGGAGTTACTTAAAACATGTGCATTTCCTCTGTCAGGGCGCCAGGCCCAATTTATAGCCGTAGCAATCTCCGCATTGGTAGCCGCGCCAGCGGGATTATTGATGGGATTTGGAATGTTTGGAAAAATATTAATAGGAATTATTTGCGAATTAGGAGCAACCCCTTTTATACCTATTTCATTGTCATGTGTAGCCGATATTATACCTGCACAGGCAAGTCCATGTCCTTTAGAAGGGTCATTTAAAGGTACCCCACCTGTATTGTTACCACCGGCTGTGAACCCAGCCAGTACTCTACCGTCAAAATCTTCGTGATTTTCTACTCCATCATCTATTACTGCTACCCGGATCTCATCGCAACCAAATGATATCCCCCATGCTTCTGGTGCGTTAATGTCAATATTTGCGGTTCCTCCTCCTTAGCCACTATTGTTCAGGTAATACTGGTCTGGATATAGCGGGTCATTAAAAAGAGATATCAAATGCACAAAATTGGGATTGCTCCACACAACTTCTTCATTATTCTCCTGAATGAAATTGGCAATGGCAATAGTTCTTCCTCCTTCCAGAACACGGAAAAGGTAAGTACCGTAGCTAGTTTCGGTAAGGTATTCTAAATTCAGTTTATCGGCGAACGCTATTACTTCCGACTCGCTTTTTTTGCTTTTGAACAAAACTGAAATTTCATCGGTAATAAAAGAAGTGCTATTGGTTCCTTTTACCTTAATAGCTGGATGCTGAATAATGTCCTTTTTATCAGACAACTTGTCCAACAAGCTTAATTTTGAACGAGTAATTAACTGAAGCGTTGTGTCATTTTTGATGCGATAGGTCTCCGCCTCAGGAAATGCAACATTTATGTTTGGTTCGTCAATCCCGTCAATAGTAAACTCAATCAATACAATTTTATCATCAATTTCATAATAATGTTTTTTTTCACCCTCCCAATAATAAGGGATGTCCTCATTGTTAAAATTGTTAGCAAAAAGAAAAACCCCAGTAAGTGAAACCAATAAATATATTGAAAATTTTTTCATGACATAAAAGGTTAGTTTTTAGTTTTATTTGATTTAATTATCAGCTTTGCATCGATCCAAAGAAAAGTTTGTCATATATACCAAGCGTTTTGGTTGACCATATTCCGTGGTACAGACATTATACTCCTCTTGAATTAGCTCCCTGAAATCAAAGTAAAACCTTTGACCGATCATGGTCTCATCAAAGGGAAAACTAAAAACTTCCTCAAATCCCGTTTCATTGGGAATACGAACGCTTATAACATTTTCCTCCCTACCTCCTCCCCAATCGTAAAAAGAATTTACCGAAGTGTTGGTCACCTTTATAACAATACCATTACAAGACACTCCGACCATTCCTTTATATGAAGCAGGAAAAATTTCCCCTTCATACGGTAAGCAGCCAATTTCATCTTTTTCGCAACTCCATAAAAATGGAATTGAAAGTATGGTCAAAATCAATACAGGTAATTTTAATTTTTTCATCTGCCGATAGTTTAAATTTTACAATATTAATTTTTTTAAGATAAAACCTTAGTTATTTATACAGTTTTCAAATGATAGTTTAGTCAAAACTATAATGGGAATATCAAAGCTATGGTAGATTTCTTCACACTCAGGATTTCTGGTAGCATTGATTTCGTTTTCATAATGCTTTTTCCCATCTGACCAATAATAGAGATCTTCCTGTGGTGTAGAAGACAAAGCAATGAACAATATTAGCAAATTGAGGAGAAGGAGTCGGAGGCTTTTCATTTTTATGGACAGATTTTGGTTGAATAATCGGTAACAACAATCATTGGAATAGCCAGTGGCCCGATGTTCAGCGGACAAATTAGATTGGAATATGTAGTATCTTGATCAGGGTTAAATAATCTATAGTTGAAATAAATTGTTTCCTTTAATAAAGCACCACCTGGATATTGTACAACATTTTGGTATTGTTCGCCTCCCCATATAATTTGTCACCCCTTAAGGAGCCTGAAAGTATTTGTATAACATTTACGTTGTAACAGGCTTGATAACCTATCACTCTGCCCTGTATACACGGCGGTGTTGATTCATCTTCGCACCCCAATAGGGTGGATGCCAGTAAGATCATGATGCCTATTTTAAAAGTGCTTTTCACATCCATATTTTTTAATGTCAATTTCTTTGTATCATCCAAAAAATTTTATTTTGAATTATAGGAGGCACTGTAATTTAAAAATCCTGTTACCGAATCCCCTGTTCACCGGAATTATTATTGTAAACCCTTTACTGACAGTACGTAGGACTAGCCAAAAGTGATACAACCTAATTGAATATTTATTGATATTATATTGTTTGTTTCGTTTTTTGGTCAATTTTTAAAATAGTTGTCAACCTATTATAGACTTAACAACGGTCAATTTGGAAGGCGCCAATGAAATTGAATTGCCAAAAAGATTTTTCTAAGCGGATGCTGTGGTAATGGCAACCATCACTAATTCATTGTTAAAATTGTAATCAAAAAGAAAAAACCCAATAAGTGAAACAATAAATATATTGAAAATTTTTTCAGACATAAAAGTTAAGTTTTTATTTGAGTTAATTGTCGGCTTTGCATCGATCCAAAGAAAAGTTTGTCATATAGACTAGCCGAGTCGGTTCACCATAATCGGTGGTGCAGACATTATACTCTTCCGGAAGTAGTTTCCTAAAATCAATTCAGGTAATATCAAAGTGGTATTTCAATGGATAGCGTATTTTGAATTTATTCAGGTAAATTAATTTACGGAATAATTTTTGTATCTATCCATTAAATAACTTAAGAAATTATGGATAACAGAGAGAAATTAGAAAAAATGGATAGGGCTTTAAGGTTGTTGGAAGACCTTAAAAATAGTCAGGTTGCAATGCTGGAAAAGTCATCAAATCTTCAGTTGGATGCGATGGAATTTAATTTTTCAGAGATGGAAAAGAATATGGGAGACTTATTTTCCACATTTAATGAATCCCTGGATATAATCAATGTCGAATTAGAACGATTTGAAATCAAAAGAAATCAATTTGAAATGAAACATGGGTTAGATAAAGAGGAAGGATTGAGTTCATAACTTGAACCAATGCCGATTTTTTCCACTAAGTAAGATCAATTAAAGTTCAGGGGAGCACATTTAATGTGGCATGTTTCAATTCGGAAAATGGGCGATTACCCATCCTTTTCTCCTATATATCTTTCCAACCAATAGTTGCATAGTGGCTTATGCCTTTAATAGGATAATAGAACGATTTTATTTTGTTTCGGTCAATAAGATTTGAAGGGGCTATAAATAATAGAAAGCACGATTAATCCATTTTAATATTTACCTGATTTTTTAAAATCAACAAAGGGCTTTTCATCTCTTTTATTTCTTCCGTACGATTTACCCTATTGTAATATTTACCATTGGATCCGAGCAATAAATCCAAGTCACTGTCTGCATCAATATCTCCAATTTCAAAGGTAATCCACCTGGCATCCAATTTTTCTTCTAAAATATAGGGTTTGTAAACATAAGGTTCTTCTTGCCTTAGGTATACAAAATCCTGCCTGCCCTAGTAATGTTTAATACTATAATAATGTGAGTTTAAAAAGTGCCTATAAGTCTGAACAACATTATACTTGCATAAATATTCTAAAGAGATATTCTGCTTGCAAATATTCTATTATGAGTTGCAAATTATATAGAAGATAGTTTAACTACATCCTGCTACTTTTACAATGTGACGAAATCAATATTAATATAACTAAATAAACACATCATTGGTGAAATAGTCAGTAGTCAAAGTTTATTTAAGTTTAAATTAATATTAAAAATTCAAAACCGAATATTCTCTTTTTTTTAAACTATTCTAAAATAGGATTAAATACTAGGGGAAAATCGAGGAAATAATCAAAACAAGTAACCCAAATTAACCCATAAGATTATGTGGCAAAAATTTTACCCTCTTTGTTTGTGGTTCATGAAATGTTGCCTGAAGGGCCTGATAATGATTTATTTGTTACTTTCTTCAAGTGTGTATGGCATGACCAATACGAAAAAGTCTCAATCTCCCGCTATAGAGGTCTCGGGCAAAGTAATTGATGAGATGGGAGAGTCCTTACCAGGTGTTTCTGTGCTCCTTGTTGGAACTTCTATAGGTGTGGTAACGAATATTGATGGCCGATATGAGATATCGGTACCTGAAGAAGGGGCTACTCTTCAGTTTTCTTATATCGGATTTGCAACCCAAACGGTGGAGATAGGTAATCAAACAGTAATTGACATTACTTTGACTCAGGATTTCTCTTCACTTGAAGAGGTAGTCGTTGTAGGATATGGTACACAAAGAAAAAAAGATCTGACCGGAGCAGTGGCTTCTGCAGATATTGAGGCATTCAGGGAATCACCTAATGTAAACATCATGCAATCCCTTCAAGGGTCTGTTCCTGGGGTTCAAATTGGGCAAGTAAATCAGGCGGGGGAGGAGCCCTCTATTTCTATTAGAGGACAAACTACAATTAGCGGAAATTCAAGTCCCTTGATAGTTTTGGATGGAATTATATTTAGGGGGCGGTTGGCAGATATCAATCCCGGAGATATTGCTTCCATTGATATACTGAAAGATGCCAGCAGTATGGCAATTTACGGAGCTCAAGCGGCTAATGGTGTAATATTGATCACTACCAAAAGTGGAAAAACAGCTAAAAAACCTACATTGACCTACTCTGGGTCAATATCTACTCAAACTCCAACAGTTAACGCTCGCTTGTTGAACCGGGAGGAGGTACTGAATAAAGTGAAAGATGTAGAATATAGGAATGCTTACCTGGCTCCTGACTATATTCAACCTAATCTTGACTGGAATTTTGACAATTCAGAACTATTGCCCCCCTTACGCAGTGGAGTAGACAATGGGACCAATTATGATTGGTGGGATGCCCTTACTTCTCCCGGGTACCTGACCAATCACCAATTAGGGATATCCGGAGCATCTGAATTCACTTCTTATTATATTTCAGGAAGCCATACATCGCAAAAAGGATTTGTCATGAATGACAATTTCAAACGTACCACCATAAGGGTGAACATTGAAACAGACATCACGAACTGGTTGACGGTTGGTGCCAATACGTTTGGGGCATTCAGTGACCATTCCGGTGTTTATCCAAATATGGGTGCATTGGGAAGGACTTCCCCATTGGTTGATCCAAGAGATGAAAATGGGAATTTGGTGATCAATCATTTGGGGGATAACATTGTCAATCCTTTTCTGAATGCTCAGGCAGATGACAGGGAGCTTAAAAACAGGCTTTCTGGGATATTTTATGGACTGATTCACGTGCCAAAAATTGAAGGCCTGACCTATCGCATTAATTATAGCAATAACCTCAATTGGTTTGAAGATGCAAGGAGCAATGTCTATGATGCAGGCTTAACCGGTGCTGTATATAAAGCCCATGCCCGAAATCTGGATGTTACATTGGACAACATTGTTACCTACAATAAGCGCATCAACGACCATAATATAAATGCTACTTTTCTATATGGTTTTAATCAAATCCACTATACCAGAACCTATGCCGGAGGACAGAATGTCCCCAATCTTGCTTTGTCATATAACAGTCTGGAGCAAGCTATAATCCGGGAAATCGGATCCAATGCTTGGGAAGAATCCCTGCTTTATCAAATGGGAAGGGTGAATTACAATTATAAAGATAGGTACATTGTAACTGGTACACTAAGGCGAGATGGATTCAGCGGGTTTTCCAGGAATAATAAATTTGCCATGTTCCCCTCGTTGGGAATGGGTTGGGTAATTTCAGAAGAAGCTTTCTTAGAAGGGTCTAAATTTGACTTTTTAAAATTAAGGGCAAGCTATGGTCAGAATGGTAACCAGGCAGGACGCTATAGTTCTCTGGCCCGGGTTTCCGCTGGAGATGAATCCCGGTATGTTTTTGGCGATGGAGCACCCTCTTCCCCGGGACAATCTGTGGCCAGCCTTGCCAATAATAACCTTTCTTGGGAAAAAACGGTAGGGTTAAATTTGGGAGTCGACTTTGGATTATTCAACAACAAAATTGCTGGAAATATAGAGTATTACCAAACCACTACTACTGATTTGCTTTGGAACATGGTACTTCCCCGAATGACCGGTTTTTCCCAAATTGCCACTAATTTAGGAGAAGTATCAAATTCTGGGTTGGAAATTGCTTTGCAGGCAACACCCATAGAAAACAACGATTTTTCATGGAATTTAAATTTGAATTTTTCTACCAATAATAACAAAATCGTCACTTTGCTAGGAGAGGATGAAGATGGCGATGGCAAGGAAGATGACCTGATTGCCAGTGGTCTTTTTATTGGGAGGTCCCTTGGAACAATTTATAACTATGAAATTGATGGGTTGTGGCAGGTTACTGATGATATCATGGATGGGTTTTCGCCAGGTAATTATAAAATTGTGGATCAAAATGGAGATGGGAATATTTCGCCGGAAGAAGATAGGGTGTTTTTAGGAAGAACTGAACCCGCATACCGGATTGGTTTTCAAAACACCATGCGATATAAGAATTTTACTTTCAGGTTTTTTATCAATGCCATACAGGGGGGAGGAAACCGTTACCTGGGAGCAAATACCACATCTGGTATTCCCGGTACTACCGGAACTGCGCAAAATGCCAACTGGTTTGACTTTTACGATTATTGGTCTCCTAATAATCCCGATGCGAAGTACAATATCCCCTGGGCTCCTGGGCAGATCAATGCCCCACGCTATTTTTCCAGAAGTTTCGTGAGGCTCCAGGATATTTCTTTGGCATATCAGCTTAGGAGCGATTTTGCCCAGCAAATCGGGGTTCAGGGATTAAAATTATTCGTCAGTGGCAAAAACATTCTCACTTTGACTGACTGGGATGGTTGGGATCCTGAAACAGGGCAGGGGATCGGTGCATCGAATGCATTTCCTGTAATGAAAGCCTATACTTTAGGTATTGATGTTTCTTTCTGAGCTGGGTCTTGGTCAGTTTAATTAATTCGCTGAGAAATATCATAAGATTTATGTTTAACGCAAATTAAAAAAATGAAAAATTTCATAAATACCTTAAAATATGGATGTGTTGTTCTCTTGTTGAGTCTTCATGTTTCCTGCAATGAAGAGGCTTTTCTTGAAGAAGTCCCTATGGATTTTTTTAGTCCTGAGAACTCTTACCAAAATTTCGGTAATTTTCAAGCTGCTCTAACCGATCTCTATTCCAGGGTACGTCGGATTCATCATGGGTCGGCGGATGTAAATCATTTTGCTTATTGGATGAGTACAGATATTGCTTTTCATGCCAGAGAAGATGTGGGAAGGTTTGGAAGTCATACTGTTTGGTTGGTGCCTACTAATGGTGTCATCGCTTACCATTGGAATGAATGGTATAAGGTGGTTTCCAATGCCAATACTATTCTCGATCGAGTCGAAGGAGCAGATTTAACCAGTGAGGAGCAAAAGGTGATCACTGGCGAAGCAAAACTTTTCAGGGCTTTTGCTTACCGTTATCTGGTATATCTTTATGGAGGTGTGCCATTAATTCTCGATGAAATTACCAGTCCAAAAACAGATTTTGCAAGAAACAGTAAGGAAGAGGTTTTAGAACAAATCCTGGCGGATGCAAAAGAAGCTTCAGAAAACCTTCAGGAAATTAATGAAGTAACTGATGGTAAAGTATCCAACTTGGTGGCTTATCATTTGTTAGCAGAAACGAATATATCGTTAGGGAGATTCGAAGATGCCGTCGCAGCAGCTTCCATGGTGATCGACAATCCAAACACTGGACTAATGACTACTAGATTTGGGGTCAGTACCAACCGAAATCCCGAAGATGAATTTCTAAATTTCACCCAACAAGGAGACCCTTATTGGGACCTATTCCAAGCTGGTAACCAAAATCGAAGTAGCGGAAATATGGAGGCAATTTGGGTTATGCAGTTTGATGTGGATACCCCTGGGGGAATGCTTGAATCATCTGGAGGATATGTAAATGCCCTGGAAAGATGGGCAGGTCCTGTGGCTTTCCTCACCTTTCAGGACCCGAATGGAGAAGAAGGAGCAATAGGAAATGGCCGTTCCAATTATAATTCAGGAGGGAGAGGAGTTTCATTTATGAGAAATACAGATTATTATTTGTATGATCTTTGGGAAGTTGATGGTCAACAAGATATTCGCAATGCCCCCCATAATATAATTCGGGATTTTGTGTATGATAATCCAGATTCTGAATTTTTCGGGATGAGTTCTGTTGCTAATCCCAGTCCAACCAAAATCAACCAAGATTGGCGGTGGTATCCTTATCCATCTAAAATTACCACTCCGGGAGACCATCCTGATGATCTATTTTCGGATAGGGAGAGGTTGATTTTGAATACTTCTGCTGGTGCCACCTATAGGGATATGTATATGATTCGTTTGGCGGAAACCTATTTGTTAAGGGCAGAAGCACATTTGGCTGCAGGGAACATAGAAAATTCCGCTCGAGACATCAACACGGTCAGGGAAAGGGCGAATGCAACTCCAATTGGAGCCTCAGAAGTTGATTTGGACTTAATTTTGGATGAAAGGGCTAGGGAATTGGTTTATGAAGAACCACGAAGACTAACCTTGCACCGCACCGGGACATTAGTGGACCGGGTGCGGAGATTTAATGCTTTCAATAGTACAGAAATTCAGGATCATCATGGGCTATGGCCTATTCCCTTTGCGGAAATCGAGTCCAATAAGGATGTTATTCTAAATCAAAATCCTGGTTATAATTAAATAAATGGATTGAAAAACATGGTAGGAATTCCTTTTAAATAGATAAGAAAGACCTTAAATATAAAGTGATACATCAATAAACAATGACCATGAGATACCTTAAAATATTTGTTATTAGCCTTATTTTTTCCTGGTTTAGTTGCGAAGAAGGATTGACTCAAGATAGTTATTCTTTTGAAATTCTGGGAAAGTTAAAAACCTATTCTGCCAGTGAAATAGAATCTTCCAGGTGGTCCATAGGAGGTGAAACCCTGGATCGGGATTATGCAGATTACCATGCGTATAAAGAATACCTTGGTCCATCGGGAGCTAAGCGTATCCGTCTGCAAGGCGGATGGGCAAAATCTGAACAGGTGAAAGGGGTTTATGATTTTGAATGGTTGGATAAGATAATTGATGATGCATTGTCACAAGATGTTCAACCCTGGCTGCAGGTTTCCTATGGTAATCCCATTTATCCAGGTGGTGGAGAGGCGGCTTTAGCTGGGGGCATTCCTACCTCAGAAGAGGCATTGGAAGCTTGGGATCAGTGGGTAGAAGCCATGGTAAATCGGTATAAAGACAAGGTCAAGGAATGGGAAATTTGGAATGAGCCGGATATAAGTAAAAAGATGACCGCTGAGGAGTTTGCAGCTTTTCATGTTCGTACTGGAGATATCATAAAAAGCATCCAACCAGATGCCAAAATTATTGCCCTGGGCCTTGCAGGGTTGAGTAGGACCGAATATGTAAAGTCAATTCTGGATATTTTAAAGTCCAAAAACAAATTGGATCAATTTGATGTACTTTCTTTCCATGGTTACAATTCTGTGCCGGAGAGATCCTATTCGGCAGTGGCTAAATTAAGAAAACTTGTCAACTCCTTTAATCCAGAAATTGAACTTTGGCAAGGGGAAAACGGTGCGCCAAGTACTCCCAAAGGCCAATCTGTTGGGGCGATGACCAAATATGACTGGTCTGAAACTTCACAAGCCAAATGGGTCCTGAGAAGGATGCTTGGTGACATGGGCCACGGTGTAGATGTTACCAGTATATTTCAGATTTCAGACATGCAGTATGCTAAGGGAGACCATTTTGCAGGACTCAATTCAAAGGGTCTTTTAAAAGCCCGCTCAGACGGAAGCATAGAAAGACCAAAAATTGCATATAGGGCATTTCAGAATATGGCCACAGTTTTCTCAGGGGAAATCAGCAAAATAGAAAATGCCGATATTCAAAATGATAATGAAGATTTGATGGTTTTTGCATTCCACAAGAAAGATAAAAAGGGTGGGGCCATTACCCTTTGGAAGGCTGAAGCAAAGCCCACGGACAGTATGGAAACGGAAATGGTTAATTTCCACGTTACTCATGTGAAATTTAAAAAGCCTGTCTTCCTTAATCCTTTAGATGGAACCGTATACAACCTCAATGAAGAAAACTATGCTAAAAAAGGGAACCGTATCTTTTTCAAGAATATCCCAGTTGGGGATTGGCCGGTTGTGATAGTGGATAAAAATTGGATCGACCTTAATAACTAGTTAAGCTTTATATTCTCAAGCCACACAGAAAAAATTGGTATTGGATTTATTTAATCAAAAGAGATTTCCTACTGGAAACTCAACTACGAAACAATAGGATACATGCTGAAAACGGCATTTATGTTGCAAATACCAATGAGTTAAACACCGAAGAGATTAATATTCAAATAAATTACAGCCCCACCCTAAAAATCTAAAACGGAAATGGGTTTAAAATTAACGGGTTTACTCAGGGTAATGAAATGGCTTCGTTTCGGGAGGTCATTGGAGAGAATTTCGAAAATTTGGAAATGAAAAATATTAATGTTCAAGTTGAGTATAAGTGCTTTTGGAAGAGAAGGTAAAGGATGTGGTGGTGACATCTCAAGATTAATAAATTATAAAGGATAATACCGAGGCATTTAATTTGGGCGAACCCATCTTATGTAAAAAAATAATTAAAAGATAAATAATATGAAAAGTAGAACAACTGCCATCTTTATTTTATTAACAGGTTTGCTGTTTGCATTTCAAGGAAAACAAACCGATCACGAACCCGACATTCCTTTTGAGAAAATTGGAAAAATAGAAACCAAAACCACCCATGAGATTGTCTCTTCCAACTGGTCAGTCGGAGGGGAGACTATGGATAGGGATTATACCATTTATAATAACTGGAAAGCGTATGTTGAGCCATTAGGTATAAAAAAAGTGAGGATTCAGGGAGGTTGGGCAAAAACGGAAAAGAAATTGGGAGAATATGAATGGGATTGGCTGGACGAAATCATTTTTGATCTAGACAAAAGAGGTGTTGAACCTTGGGTATGTCTGTCCTACGGCAATTCAAATTATGCGGATGGTGGGGGAACTTTGCTGGGGGCTGCCCTTCCCAGAACTGATGAAGCCCTTGAGGGTTGGTTATCTTGGGTGAGTGCTTTTGTGGAAAGGTATAAGGGAGTTGTGTATGAATGGGAGATTTGGAATGAGCCCAATTTAAGAAATGTTAATATGGCAGCAGATTATGCCCATATGCTCATGAAAACAGCAAAAGTCATCCGGGAGATCCAACCTGAAGCTCAGATAATAGGGATGTCCACTGCAGGAGTAGATATTGAGTTTATCGAGAGCGTTCTGCAGATATTGCAAAAGAACGACAAGCTAAGCTTACTAGACAAAGTAAGTTATCACCCTTACAACATGAACCCGGATGATAGCTATGAAAAGGTGATGGAGTTAAGAAAAGTGGTTAACAGCTTTGATTCCAATATTACCTTACTTCAGGGGGAAAACGGAGCACCTTCTGAACGGAGATCCTCTAAAGCCCTTAGGAACTATGACTGGACAGAGGTTAGCCAGGCAAAATGGGCCTTGCGTAGATTGCTCGGTGATTTGGAACATGATATTCCTTCATCAATATTTTCCATGATCGACATGAAATATCCTGATGAGATGAACGTGAAGGGGCTTCTGGCAGCCAATGAGGATAAAACAGTATCTCACAGAAAATCAGCTTATTACGCCGTTAAGAACCTAGCTGCTGTTTTTGATGACCAGTTGGAAAGAATAGAAGATTTCCAATACAATTCCACAGCAACGAGGGATTTGGCCGTTTTCGCCTTCCGTCACCAAATTAATAAAGCACCCCTTGTTACGATTTGGTTTTCTGATGATACCCCCTCGGATTCCTTTGGGACAACTTCAACGGACTTTACCTTTAAGGATCTTAAATTTTCTCATCCGGTAATCGTGGATATGTTGACCGGAAAAATATATGAGGTGCCCAAAGAAAATTTTGGAAAGAAAAATATATTTAAAGGGCTGCCAATTTATGATTCGCCTGTTTTTATAACGAACAAATCAATGGTTATGAAGTAAAAAAGGTTTGAAAAAGAAATTTCCAAGTTCCTGCCACAATTATTAGAAAAGAGAACCGGATATTAAAAAATAGAAAAATGAAACCCAAATACACTTTAGCTCACCTAGCGATTATCGGTTTATTATCATCCTGTTTTCCATTTTCCAATGATGATTTTCAACTTAGTTCTGGGGAAAGGTCAGCATACATTTATGTCCTACCGGATGAACCTGAGAATGTTCATCTAGCTGTAAAAGATTTAATTTCAGATGTTGAAAAGATCACTGGAAGGACTCTTCAAATTACAAAGGATCCGGACAATTGTCAAGATGGGTGTGTCGTGATAGGATCAATGAATCGGGAAAAAGCTTCATAGACATTGATCGGGTTTTCTGAGCAATTAATTGAATTGCGAGGAAAGTGGGAGGCTTATCGTGTAGAAAATAGAGGCAATGATCTAATTATAGCTGGAAGCGATGAAAGAGGGACAATGTTCGGAATTTACCACTTTATCGAAAAATATTTAGAGGTAGACCCCTTGTACTTTTGGAAAGACAGAGAACCCTTGAAACGTAATACCCTAGTTTGGGACAAAGTGTATATAAATCAGGATGAACCTGATTTTAAATACAGGGGATTGTTTATCAATGATGAAGACCTACTAACTGAGTGGATGGATGGTGGAGGAAACAGGGACATAGATTATCCTTATTATTCCCAAGTGGTTCATCCAGAGGTCATGGAAAATTTAACAGAAGCTATGGTAAGATTGCGCTATAACCTTATCATTCCTGCAAGTTTTATTGATATAAAAAATCCAGCCGAGAAAAAGTTGGTAGATATTGCTGCCAAAAGAAGTGTGTTTTTAAGTATGCACCACATAGAACCTCTGGGGGTTAGTGGGTTTACTTATTTCAACTACTGGGAGGAAAGAGGTAAAGAATATAAATTTTCCTACTTTAGTCACCCGGAAGAATTGAAACAGGTTTGGAAGGAATATGCAGAAGATTGGGCCCAATACGATAATGTGGTCTGGCAAATTGGACTTAGGGGAGTAGCAGACCGTCCGATGTGGATGGCCGATGAAAATATTCCCCAATCTGATGCGGACAGAGGAAAATTGATTTCCGATGCCATGGCTGATCAAATGAAAATCATAGAATCTGTGGACAAAAGAGAGGAAATCCCCGTAACCACAACCCTTTGGATGGAAGGTTCAGACCTTAACCGTGACGGACACCTGACTTTTCCTGAAAATACCTTGGTAGTATTCTCCGACAATAGTCCCGGTTGGGAAATGCAGGAAGATTTTTTTAAAACCGAGCGGGAACCAGGTCGGCGTTATGGTATATATTACCATCATCAATTGTGGGGGACAGGGCCTCATCTAGCACAGGGGGTGCCGCCTGTCAAAGCCCATGAGATAATGAAACTGGCCGTTGACCATCAAGCAAATGACTTTGCCATCCTCAATGTTTCCAATATTAGAACCTTTGTTTTGGGGCTTCAGGCAAATGCAGAAATGCTGCAAAATTTCAATGGCTTTGATCCGGAAGCTTTTTTAGAGGACTGGTGCAGGGAAAATTTCAGTGGTGCTCCTGAAGTTGCCGAAAAAGCTTATCGGCAATTTTTTGCCAGCTATCAGTTGCATCCTGAAAGCGGGGCCCCGATTCTTTTGGATGGACAGATAAAAAGAAAGGGTTTGGGCCTGTTGCAGGGGTTAAGTGACCGACTGGCAGCCCCACAGGTAGAAACGCCCTATAATGAGGAAAAAAAAGCAGATAATTGGACAGCTCAGCACCTCAGGGACAATAGGTGTGGGGATCTGAATTTTGAACAATTAGAAAAATTGGTGTTTTCCCAAAAGGAAGGTCTGGAAAAGGCTTTGAGACTTACGGATACTGCCTTGCAATCTTTAGAAGGATGGGAGAAATATTTTTTTGAAGTCAACATGGCTTCCCAGCAAAAAGTGCTTTACGGGCTTACGATTTGGTTGTCTTCCATTTCAGATGCCGTTAGGGCTTACCAGCAAATGGACAAGGCGGAGGTTCAACGCGCATTAACCGATGCATTGAATCAATTTGAGGTAATCAAATCGGGGCAGACTTACAATACACGTGGTGATAAATGGGAAAATTGGTACCGCGGGGAAAAAAAGATGGACCTTCAAAGCATGAAAATCAAGACCAATGCGGTATTAGAAAAGGTGGTTGAAGGTTCAGGGCAAGGTTTCTGATAGCTTTTTAAGGAAGCTAACAGTAATCAAAAAATGCCCAATACAAAAATAACTTTCAGATTTAGCGGTTGATCAGCTGTTAGCTATAGTCAACTTTGTGAAAAACGCAAAGTTTTCCCTTGTATGTAAAATTTACAGAATACTAGCTGTTCTTTTATTAGGCTTATCTTTTAGGGTCCGATGATTTCCCCTTGAATACCTGCTAATTGATTGGTTGTTTGGTTTCACTGGTTTCTGCCAACAAGTGTTTTTTTTGGTATTGTTGCGGGGTAATTCCCAAATTATTTTTAAATACCCTATTAAAATAGGAGATATTCTTGAATCCACTTTCATAACCAACCCCTGCTATGTTCATGTTTTCATGGAGCAATAGCTTGCAGGCGTACCCCACCCTCACCTCGTTCAGAAATTGCGTGAATGTCTTTAGGGTAGTAGACTTAAAAAAGCGACAAAAAGCCGTTTCATTCATATTCGCGATATCTGCTGCTTTTTTTAGAGTAATGTCTTCCGTGAAATTATTCATAATAAAATCCTGTACCTTATTAATCCTGTCAGCTCCTTTGGACTGGTAACTATCCATAAATCCCATACTGGATAATTTCCGATATTCTTTCGTCTTGGAGATAAATACGAGGATTTGAAGGAATTCCATCAGTTTTTCACCCCCCTCCATAGCTGTGAGAGAAATCAGTTTGTTGGATACAATATGACGTGTTTTCCCTAATATTTGAATACCTCTTATTGCATCATCCAAAAGGTCTTTAACGCCATGCATTTCAGGAAGGTTAAGAAAGTCACCTCCTGCAAAATCCCTTATAAACTGGGTAAGAACAATTTCGACTTGTACTTCTGGTAAGTTTTCATAATAAATACGATCTGATCGCCAAACATGTGGGAGATTGGGGCCGACCAATACGAGGTCTCCATTGTTAAAAGCTTCTATACTATCACCAATAAAACGAGTACCGCTTCCTTTAATAATGTGCATAAACTCCAATTCCGCATGATTGTGCCAGGTATCATACGTATGTTGTACGGTAAATTTCCTAATATAAAAAGACTGTTCAAATGACTTGGTATTTTTTTTCAGAAATAAGGGTAACATGATAAGCCTAATTTTGGGTTTACTTGATAAATTGCTAATACAATATGGTTAATATTTGCAGGATTTTGCAAGTTATCCGCCCTTATTGTAAAGATAATATTATACCATGCAAAATACCGACAATTTATATTCTGATTTCTCCTGTAATTTTAGCATTTATTATAAAGGGATTATTATTCCCAGATTTATTCGATAACCTCTAGATATATACATGGAGAAGCTTCAACCTTTAGACTATCTTGCATTTGTTCTTTATATGCTGTTAATGGCGGGGGTAGGTGCCTTTTTTGGATGGTTTATTAAAGATATTAAGGATTATTTTAAAGGAGGGAGTACCATCCCCTGGTTAATTGGTGCCATTAGTAATTATATGGGACTTTTCAGTTCATTTGTTTTTGTAGCTCATGCTGGCATTGCTTATGAATTTGGTATAGTTGGTGTAGTAATCCTTTGGAGTACTATTTTTCCTTGTTTGTTTGCTGCAAAAGTGGTTGGGAAAAGGTGGAGAAGGTCGGGCATAATCACTCCAGTGGAGTACCTGGAGACACGCTTTTCATCAGGGGTCAGACAAACCTTTAGCTGGGTGGGATTAGGAATGCGGTTTCTGGATAATATGGTTCGGTTGTATGCCATTGGTATTTTCATTACTACGGCTACTGATATTGGTTTTTTCGAGGCCATTTTAATGTCTGGGTTTGTAATTACCCTATTTACCATAATTGGCGGAGTTTGGGCTGTGGTGGTAATGGATACGATTCAGTTTGTGATTTTGATTGTGGCATCTATGATTTTGGTACCCTTATCCCTTGAAGCGGTTGGAGGAATTGATGAGTTGATGAATAAACAGGCCAATCATTTTGATTGGTTCAATGGTCCCAAGGGCGCACCCTTATGGTTGTTGGTTTACTACTTGTTAATTAGTTTAAAATACAATGCTAACTGGGTTTTTATACAACGCTTTTATAGTGTAAAGGATGAGAAAGCCACTAAAAAGATGGGATATTTTACGGCACTACTGTTTTTTATTTTTCCAATATTCTTCCTTTTGCCTGCGATAGCCGCTACAGAAGTTTTTCCAGAATTACCAGATCCTGAAATGGCCTATGTAGCCATGGCTGTAAAATTATTACCAACTGGTTTGATGGGTTTGATGCTTGCTGCCATTTTCTCTGCCACCATGTCCTCCTTAAATTCAGAGTTTAATGTCATGTCAGGGGTATTAACTAACGATATTTACAAAAGATTATTAAATAATTCGGGATCAGAAAAACATTACATATGGGTGGCTAGGGCAAACATCCTTTTGGTAGGAACTGTTGCTACAATCGGTGCTTTATATGTTGGTGTCTTGGGAGGAGCTTTTGAAGCCAATAAGTTATTAACTGGATTGTTTGCTATACCTTTATCAATTCCATTGATTTTTGGTCTCTTGTTTTCTAAACCCAACCCCCTTGGTGCATGGGCAACAGTGGTTTTTGGTATTGCTTCAGGGTTGGCATTAAATGCCTATCCAGGGATTTCTTGGGAGATGGCCACCTTAGTGGAAATTATCATTTGTTTTCTGATCTTCTTTATTTCCGGCTATCTTGTACCGGCTAGCACCTCCTATAAAAATAAGGTTGCCCTATTTTTTAAGCAATTAGAGACTCCTTTGACAGCATCAGAAATACCCCAAATAGCCCCTAAATTTAAACAGATGCTACTTTATGTATTTATTGTAGCCCTGATGGTAAGTGGTGTTTTAGTTCTGGCAATGGCAATGGCTTCTTTGGGTACTCTGGGGAGTAAAATAGCCATTTTTGCAGCCTTACTTTGTTTGGTGCTGGCCATTCTACTATATCTTTTCAGATCAAAAATTAATCATTAATCAAAACTCTCAGAATAGTGAAGCCATTTATAAGCGAAAACTGGTTGATAGATAACAAAAAAGGATCCTTTTTATACCATGAAGTGGCGAAGGATTTACCTATCATAGACTACCATAATCACCTGAATCCTTTTCACCTTGCGCAAAATAAATCTTTTGAAAATTTGACTGAAATTTGGTTGGGTGCAGATCCTTATAAACATCGTGCCATGCGTATTCATGGAATTCCTGAGGAAATTATTACAGGTAAGGCTGGAGATTGGGAAAAATTTACTAACTGGGCTAAGGTTTTGCCTAAAACCATTGGAAACCCCCTTTTCCACTGGTCTTGCCTAGAAATGAAAAGGGTATTTGGGTTGGATTTAATTCTTTCACAGCATAATGCTAAAGAGATATGGGACCATTGCAATGATTTGTTGAAGGAAAAAGGCTACCGGGCCTTTAACTTGTTGCAATCTTGGAAAACTGAAACTGTCTGTACTTCTGATGAATTGTTGGATGAGTTGGAGGCACATGCTAAACTCGCAGCTACTCCGAATTCATGTAGGGTGTTACCCTCTCTTAGAGGAGATACAATGCTCAATTTTAAAGCGCCTGGATTTAAGAATTGGTTGGAAAAGTTGGGCTTAGCCTGTGGGTTTACCATAACTGATTTTGAATGCTATTTGTCAGCTATTAGACTTAGGTTAGATTTTTTTGAAAAAAATGGATGTATGATTGCAGATCATGCACTTGATGCAGGTTTTTCTTATTCTTCAATCCCCCGAATTGCAGTTGAGGCTTTGTTTCAAAAGTGCCTTAAAGGAGAAGGATTAACCCACTCTGAATCGGTTAGTCTTGAATCCTATTTATTGGTAAAATTGGGCACTGAATATGGGAAACGGGGCTGGATCATGCAATTGCATATTGGAGCTCAAAGACGAACTAGCACTAGGATAAGTAGGTTGGCTGGCCCGGCAGGAGGATATGCCGCCATAGGAAAAAGCTGTGATATTAATGCCCTATGTCAATTATTGGATGACATTGAGCAATCGGGTAGCTTACCGGATACAATATTGTATACACTTAATCCTGCTGACAATGCAACCTTAGCAAGCTTGACTGGTTCCTTTGCTGAGGATGGTGTTAAAGGAAAGATTCAATTCGGACCTGCATGGTGGTACAATGACCATGAGGATGGGATTATAAAGCAATTAAAGGACTTGTCAGCTATAGGGCTTTTATCCTCTTTTATCGGGATGACAACAGATTCAAGAAGCATCCTTTCTCTATCTAGGCATGAATATTTTAGAAGGGTGGTCTGCAATCTTCTAGGCCGATGGGTTGAGCAGGGAAAACTTCCAGATGATATAGAACTCATTAGCCAATTAGTGCGGGATATTTCCTATGAAAATATAAAAATGAAACTCCAAAAACAATAAAATTATGACAACAAATACAGTAGGAGCCAGAGTTGCGGTAGTCACCGGTGCAGGTGGAACCTTGTGTTCAGCCCTGGCACTGGAACTTGCGATTCAGGGAATAAAAGTCGCCCTGATTGGAAGAACCAAATCTAAGTTGGAAATTGTAAGAGATGAAATTGAAGCCCAAGGAGGAACGGCTATGGTCATTTCGGCCGATGTGGTTGATCGTGAAGCTATAAAAAAGGCCAGACAAGAAATAAATTCCAAATGGGGTGCTTGCTCCATTTTAATTAACGGTGCAGGAGGTAACCAAATGAGTGCGGTGACTACCCAGACCGTGTTTGAACCCGAAGAACTAGGAAAGACCACTCCCGACAAAAGAGGGTTTTTCAATATTGACTTAGATGTATTTCAGGATGTTGTACTGGACAATACAATGGGTACAGTTATTCCTTGTCAAGTATTTGGAGAAGATATGGCCAAAAATCAAAAAGGTGTTATCATCAATTTCGCCTCGATGAACACCTTCAGGCCATTATCCAGAGTAGCGGCATATGGAATGGCAAAGGCAGGAATAGGTAATTTTACCCAATGGCTGGCAAGCTACCTTGCCCCGGCAAATATTCGGGTAAATGCAATTGCCCCAGGATTTTTCATTAATGACCGCAGCAAAAAAATTCTATTGGACGCCGGCGGGCAACCCACCGATCGTGGAGAGAGTATTCTCCGACAGACACCTCTAAAACGCTTTGGACAGGCTCGAGAATTGATAGGTTGCATGAATTGGTTAATTGATGAAGAGGCCTCAGGGTTTGTGACAGGAACAATTCTCCCCATTGATGGTGGGTTTATGGCTGACTCAGGGATTTAAAACTTTGCTAGGGAAGAGAGTAATATCATCAGCTGAGAAGAATTTTTTATTTAAAATATAGGAGAGGAAGATGGTTTACAACATCCACTTAATTAAGACCTAGACGATAACAATTCTGTTTTGACAGCAGATCAAAATAATATTTTAATCCAAATACATACAAATAATTAAATAAACCCATCAACTATGAGCGTAGATCAATATAAAAAAGAAGTGGGGATGATGAACCTCGAGAAATTGATTGAGGTGAGGGAAGGAAAGACCGATGTGAAATTTCCGATTTCAGATGTGGAAATTTTGTCCCGATATGAAAAAATTTATACCGGAGCAATCAATGATGTTCTTCGAGAATTTACTTTACTTAATCAATCCCTTCCAATTCGGATAAAAGCCCTCAGAGAATACCATACTGTAGCAGGTATTGCGTTTACAGTTAAAAGTTCTTCAAGTACAAGGGTGAGTGGTGAAATGAAATTTCGTGCCAAAATGCTTGACGAAATGCATCCCAATTCCTTTGTAATTTATGATACTAGTGGAGATGAAGAATCCACCTCCTGGGGAGGTGTCATGACTGCCACTGCCAAAGAAAAAGGAGTAAAGGCAGCTTGTATTGATGGAGGTATCCGTGATACCCATCAAATTTTGAAAGCGGATTTTCCAGTTTTTTATAAATATCGCTCCTCTAATGGTAGCTTGGGAAGGTGCCTGATCACAGATTATCAGGTGCCGATTCAGATAGATAAATGCTTTATTAAACCTGGGGATGTCGTATTGGGTGATGCAGATGGAGTTTTGGTGGTACCAAGAGAAATTGCCTATGATGTATTGGTGAGAGCAGAAGAGATCAAAGAAAATGAAAGGAAGATATTTGGATGGGTAAAAGAAGGGCAAAGTGCCAAGGATATTTCTGATAAAGGAGGGTATTTTTAACAGGACTTTGTAATCAACAAGATAAAAAAATATGAAATTTTCCATGCTGTTGCCAGCGCAATATGATGAAAGAAAGTGGACCCTTGCTAGTCAAATAGGTATAAATTATAGCATTACCAAGGCAACGACTTCTTTATCAGGTCTTCCGCCTCCATATGACTTTGAAGCGCTGAACAAATTACACAAACAATTTGCCGCCAAAGGTTTTAGGCTTTATGGACTGGAAGGAGATCAATTTGATATGAGCCCAATAAAATTAGGGCTTTCTGGTAGGGATGAATGCATTGAAAGGTTTATTCTAATGATTAGAAATATGGGTAAATTAGAGATGCCGCTTCTTTGCTATAATTTTATGGCATCTGTAGGATGGTATAGAACAAATGTTAACATCAAGGAAAGGGGAGGGGCTCTGGTTAGCGAATTTATAATGAAAGGTGTAGAAGGACAATTGGTTGATGACGAGCTAAGGATTTCCGAGGAAAGACTTTGGGAAAATCTCTTCTATTTCTTGAATGCAGTTTTGCCTGAAGCTGAAGCTGTCGGTGTTCGAATGGCACTGCATCCAGATGATCCACCGGTAAGCCCACTTTTGGGAATAGGTAGAATATTGACCCAAGCGAAAGCATTTGAGAAAATTTGGGACCGGTATCCTCAGCAAAGCAATGCCATTACTTTTTGTCAGGCAACTTTTAAATTAATGGGGGAGGACATTAAGGACCTTTCAGCTAAATGGTTAAAGGAAGGCAGAGTGCCTTTTCTTCACATCAGGGATGTTTTGGGAGAAAAGGATCATTTTAGAGAAACTTTTCATGACAATGGTCCAACGCCTATGGAAGAAATGCTTGAACATTACCATGCGCATGGTTTTGATGGTTTGTTGCGCCCGGACCATGCTCCGGCTATGTTCGGGGAGAGCCAAAATGAATTTAGCAGTGGTACCTCTGTTGGTTATGGGATCACAGGAAAAATCTTTGGTCTAGGTTATTTAAAAGGTATTTGCCATGCAAAGGGTATATCGGTGGAATAGGTAATTTCAGGATAAAACTGTCTTAAATAATTCTCGGTGCTCTCTATTGAGAGCATCTGGTTCCTTACTTAGCTTGATTCATTATTATGGAAAAACCAGTTGTTTTAAGGTTATAGGGAAGCATTTAGCAGTAATGATAAAGGAATCTCTCACAGGGTGGAACCTCCGCAATCTTTTTTATCACATTACCACTTCAAAAAAAGGTCTGCAGCAATCATCTACCCTTTTTACAGGACGGTTTCACATTGACTGAGGTTATCATTTTAACAGTTAAAGAACTAGAGAATAGGCTTAGTCTTTGTTTATTTTCAGCTGATTTTTTAAAATCAACAAAGGGCCTTTCATCTCTTTTATTTCTTTCGTACGATTTCCCCTATTGTAATATTTGCCATTGGATCCGAGCAATAAATCCAAGTCTCCGTCTGTATCAATATCTCCAATTTCAAAGGTAATCCATCTGGCATCCAATTTTTCTTCTAAAATATAGGGTTTGTAAACATAAAGTTCTTCTTGCTTTAGGTATACAAAATCCTGCCTGCCCGGTAGATCAAAATCCGGAAAATAGGATACAGCTATAATCTCAAATTGACCATCCTTATCAAAATCTGCTGCGGCACATCTATTGACACCATTCATAGGAAAAAAATAAACCTGTTTGAAGTTATTTTCTCCATCATTCTCATATATCCTTAACCCATGATAGGGTTTAGGAATTGGAGGATAATCCCCATTGTCTCCATTCCCATAAAGAATATCTATGTACCCATCTTGGTTGAAATCTACCAAATCAAAAGAAAAAGAGCCAAAGGTAGGAGGAAATGAGAGAACCCTTTCTTCGGTAAATTGACCTTCTCCTTTATTGTAAAAGATGGAAATCACTTCATCCCCTTGCGCAAAAAGGGCAATTATGTCCTTTCTCCCGTCATTGTTTATGTCTCTTATCAGGGTATGAATAGGCCCCGCAACATTTTTTAAGATGGTTTTTTTATAAGGCTGTTTTGGAGTGCCTGTGTTTTCAAATATAGTAAGGGCACCTGTATAATACCCAAATTCTGCTACCAGAATATCAGTCAGCCCATTACCATTAATGTCTTCGATTACAGTTTGAACAGGGCGATTCAATTGACCTAGAAATTTCCTGAATGAGGAATACTGAAGGTCTCCGGGATTTCGGAATATAGTAATTAAATTTCCAAATTTGTTCTTTCCCGGGGAAAGCCTGAGTGAGCCTGCCAAGGTGATGGAGAGGTTATCCTTTCCAAATGCCACATCAGTAGGGGCGGAAGGAAGCGGAATTATTTGAGCAATTCGGTTTTCATCATTTAAAATAGCCAGAGAGCCTCTTTCACCTGAGGTAGAACCTACATAAATGCCATTATGGTTCGGATTTGTCTTTAAAATTGTAATGTTCTGAAGCTTCTCATTTTCTTCCGGATCCACCATTTCAAAACCTTCCAAAAGGCTGACGCTACTTTTTTCCCAAATAGTTTGATCAAGTCTCTCTGGCGCCTCTGCTAAATAGTAATTCTTGATTTTTTGCCAATCTTCGGAAGTGATGCTAGGTTTTTCTGGGAACATATTGCTTTCCTCAACTGCCTTTTTGTTAATAGCCCCTTCAAGAATTTCACTTCTTGGTACCTCTTTCTCATAAATTCCAAACAACCTCCCCATCAATGGCAATACAGAACGCTCCCAGGTTTTTTATCTAATTCAGATGGTTTGGGATACAAATGACAGCTTTGGCAATGTTTTTCTGACAATTCCTTCCCCGAGATAGCATTTTCCTGCTCCAGTTTTTGGGGAGTTTTCTTTTCTCCTGAACCATTACAGGATACGGTTAGCAAGAAGCTAAAGAAAATAAACTTCAGTGGTAGGAGGCTTTTAATGTTCATGAAGCTTCAATTTTCTACCCTTATATTAAATTGGTTGTACCACCTTCTTTTAAATCAATGTCCATTCCTCTTTTATTTGTTTTCCAAGCACCTGAGGTAAAGTCAGGAACCTTCATCGTCTTTCCTTGTTGGGCCACTGATTGTTCACTCAAAGGAGTTACTGCTGTCCACAATGCTGCATCATACACATCCATTTCCAAAGGCAATCCATTTCTAAGACAATCAATCAATCGCCAATCACTGGCCGTTACTCTTTCGTAAGATCTGCTTCCCTTGATTCCTCCAGCTTGTGAAACTTTCTCCTGGAAGGTTTTCGTCATCTTTGGTGTGTATTTCTCTACAAGTGCTTTGAATTCACTTTCTTCCATATAATCCTCACTAATCGCAATTCTAGGTGGGCGGGCTTCATAGATGCCTTTGGAGCCACTGATCAGTTGGAATCTGGAACCAGGTCTAGGCGAGCTTATGTCGTGTTGCAACATGATGGTTCTCCCTTTAAAAGTACGTATCAGGGTAGTATTCATGTTCCCACGGAATTTAAGCCCATCATAAGGTTCGAAATAAGGGTCTTTTTCAGCCAGCTCTTTCATTTTAGGAGCCATGGTAAAATCACCACTGGAAATGGAAACCAAATATTCCATTTGATCTCCGTAATTGAGATCCATCATCTGAGCAGCTGGTCCCAGACCATGTTGCGGGTAAAGATTGCCATTCCTGCCTACATTTTCTTTTAAGCGCCAAGGTCGGTAGCCGAACCAATTGTCTTCATCTCTTTCCCACCTGTCTGGGCCATTTACCCTGTCATGAACATAATTACCCTCTCCATGAATCAATTCGCCAAAAAAGCCATCTCTTGCCATGTTTAAAACGGTAGCTGCCATGCCGTCGTGACATGAGCCACATCCCATAAAGCAATGCTTTTTTGTCCTTTCTGAAGTTTCTACCACCTGCCAGCATTCCTCAAGCGAAATACCTACAGGCAATTCAGTATAAACATGCTTGTCTCTTTCCATGGCATAGACTGCTATGGGAGCATGAAACTTCCATGGAGTTGCAATGTAAATCAAGTCTATGTCATTACGGTCACAAAGGGCTTTGTAAGCTTCTTCTCCATCTGTATAGGTTTCTGGATGATGCCCAAAACCTTCTATCGTTTTAAGTGCTTTATCAATGTTTCCAGGTAGAATATCACATAAAGCGATTATATCCACGTTTGCTATACTTGCAAAACGGTTTAATGTTCCTGAACCCCGGCTTCCCACTCCAATAAAACCCATCCGTACCCTGTCCAATTTTGGTGCAGCATAACCATGCATATTAAAAGACTGCTTGTGTAACTGCTTCTTTTGGGTTTCAGCTTGAGACCTGCTGGCGCCTACAACAATGCCAGCACCAGCCATACCGGCAACTTTGATGAATTCTCTGCGGTTATTTTTCATTTTTCAAGATCTTTTGTGGTCAAAATAAGTTGTAAAAATTGGAATGGTAAAGAGGATTCCTTGTGTCAAAGAAATTTCTTTGAAAGGGTTAATCTCTTTACTATATAGTCAATACAAGAGAAATAATGAAAGAATATTCTAAAAATAGTAACGGAAACGTTATCGGAGCTTCGGTGAAAAATAAAAAAGCCCGACTTGAATATTAGAACGAATTTCAGGGCTTAGGAAATTAAGCGTTCATCAAGTAAACCTATAAATGAACGCTGACTTCTATTGAGGCAGTACTTAATAAAATAAGGGAAATTGAATTACTTGATGGAGTTAATTAGTAGGTGACTTTCTAAGTCAAACTAGTATTCTGATACAATTGATACATGGCCAGGCAGGCTTCCCCTCGAAGTACTTCGGATTCCTTTTCCCTTTTGTTATACAACCAAGAGTCTGCGTTTAGGTTTAAGTCCCCTGATTTATTGAGTGCTTGAGTAAGTTTCTTAATGGTAGAAATTGATACGGTTTCAACAGACTTGCTCGGTTTGCCGGCAGAAAGATCTTTTGGCATATTGGGCATGTTTCGTAGAATACTTAGCCATAGGTTATAGTCTTGGTAGGATAGTTTTTCCTTTGTTCTGGCCAAATAGGAATTAAAAAATCCTTTGGTACCCCAAAACTGTACCGCGTCAAAAGCTTTATCAGCCCTGTCTATGTCCTTAAAGTAAGTTAGGATTTGATGGTTCTTAATTAAAATGTCCTGGAGTTGTAGCACAGGTACATCCTTAATTTCTACCTGCAATTTTCTGGATAGGTGGGCAGCGATACCTGCTACCTGACCAATTCCCATCCATAAAGGTTCCATTCTTACGGTAGAATATGCTACATGGGTAGTGGATGCCGCCACCGGAACAATCAATCCCAGGACTTTTTCAGGAACCAGAATCCTGTAGGGAATCTGGTAAGGAGATATTTCATACATCCCAATATAGCCTTCCAATACTTTATTGTCCTTTGATGGAACCTTGGAAACAGGAAAGCTATCTATTGGAAATTCACCTGTAATAATGGTGTCTTCAAAAACTGTTGTTCTTTGAGCATCCCCATTTAGGGTGACATCATTTTCTGTGAGGGTATATTTTCCTTTTAGTCGCCTGGCCTCACGGATATACAATTGCCAAGGGAAGTGTTCATTGTCCGTAAATTCATCCTTGGGTAGGTGGTATTTTTTGGCAAGATTTCTTTGTTCTTCCGGAATTTCCGGATCATTCTGAACAAAGTAAATCAAGCCTAGGGTCAGTTCTCTATGCCTCTGGAATATTCTTTCTCGAGAAGCCCAGTCGGATTCAGGATAAACGTAATTTTCTCCCACAAATGGGAATCCCAATGGTCTTGGATTGATGTTGACATCATACTTTCGATTTGGTATTTCGGTGAAAGAAAAGACCCGGACCATTGTATCAAAGTGGTCTGCATAATATCCATGTCCTTCTTTGAATACCTTGGGAGCACTTAGTCTCCCTTCCTCTAAATCCTTGAAATAAGCTACATAATTGCTTCTGTCATAGCCATGAGGAGGATCAGTAAGTACATAGCTGTTTTCCGGGTCATCTGTCATGCAAAGCCGATAAGTATAGGCAGGCAACCTGCTATCTTCTTTACCACTACCTCCTTCTAAAAATGCTTTTTCATTGAAATCAAAGAATATATGGCCGGCATGTGCTTCATTAAATTCCTCTTTTCCTTCCCTTCCCAAGCGATAAGCTGCCCCTGCAAGTGCAAAAACATCCCCTTCGTAAGTGGCATCTACAAATGCTTCAGCTTTAAGGAATTTGTTCTCACCGGTTTTTCTATCTTTAAATCCAAGCTTGGTGATTTTCCCGGATTCTAATTCAGCCTCTTCCAATTGATAATTGAACAAGAGCTTTATATTCTTCTCCGCAGCTATCATTTGGTTGAATACAAGTTCGGCAACTGACGGTTCATAATAATAGCCTTCCTTGCAAAGCTTGATGTTATTGGAATTTTCTCCATATTTATCAATATAGTATTGCAGAACTTTTTCTGTAAATTCCTTAAAAAGTCCAGCTATGGCTTCTTTATTTTCTATATCACTTTTGCCTAATCCACTTGTGGTCATGCCACCTAAGTGTGAATGGTATTCGGTAAGGATTACTTTAGAGCCCATTCTTGCCGCAGCAATTGCAGCCATTATTCCTGCAGGAGTACCACCCACCACTGCAATATCAGTTATATCCTCTAGATTAGAGTCTGCTATCTTACCCATACAAGAAGCAGACAACCCACTTCCTGTAATTAGGGTACCTAATGCACTTATTCTTATAAAGTTTCTTCTTTTCATTATTTAGGAGTTTTGGATAACCTATTTTTAAATTAATAGGGGGGATTTGCCAATTTTTAACCTGTTATTTTAAAGTAGGCATCTCCAGTTTGTCCAAATCTGATATTTTGATCTTTAATACTTCGATTTTTTGCTTAGCCGATCCCGCAAATGCAACAAGCAAGTGTCCTTTATGCTCAATTACATGGGGGTAATCAATATGACGCCCACCGGTGAGGTAACCCATTTTTGTAAATACCATTCCATCCTCACTTATGGACAAGGCAAGTGGATCTCTTCTTTTGGGGTGTGGGTTGGATACCAATACATACCTGCCATCACTTAACCTTAAACCATTAAATTTTGATCGGGCATCAGGGAAGTTAGTTCGAACTGGATTGCTCCAAGTCCTTCCATTGTCTATAGAAAATGCCCTGTAGAGGTAGCCGCTTTTTCTATTGTCTCTAAAAAGTGCCATCAGGTTTTTTCCGTCAGGCAAAACCCACCAATAAGGTTCTTCAGGGTCCATATCTGCGGTGGAGCCCATTACCGGATAAGATTCCCATTGGTCAAAGTTTTTTGTCCCGCCGAGCAGAAATTCAATGCCACTTTCCTTATAATCATATGCTCTTCTAGACATCAGCCAATCTCCGGATGGGAGCAGTTTTGGCGGAAAATTATTAATTGCATTTTTATAAACAAGTCCCTTTTCTTCCCAAGAATTGGAAGTTTTGTTCCAATTAAAAGCCCTTAATTCCAAACTTGGACCAAAAAAACCAGCCGCTTCGTCTAGGGAAGCTAATGCGAGAAGTTCTCCGTCCCTTATCCAGAAGCCACGTGATATCCAACGCATTCCTTTTTCGGTCCGGGTATTGTAATGGGTTGATTCGGGACCGGAACCTTCAGGGTAATGCGTAAGGAAATCTGGTTCGGTCCAGTTAAGCCCATCAGGACTGGTAGCGTATTTTACTACCTGACCAACTCGGTCCTCAACCCCCGGTCCATCACTCCACATTAGCCAGTATTTGTTATCGTAAAATGTAAGATAAGAATGCTGATTAACCCCTCCACTGCCTTTCGCCTCATCAAAACTATTATGCTCATTTCCGTAAGTTACATCACTAACTACAGCATGTTGGGAGGGGATTTTTGGAAGATTATCAAAATCAATGTCATGCGGATGTCCAAACCAATCGCCGGTTAACATTAAATTGCAGTCGGGATTAATTGCCGGATCCGGATAATCTTCGATTGAGGTTTGTTCTTTATTTTGCGTGCAACTGATAAGTTGTGAAAACAATAGTGCGGTAAATAGTAGTCCTAGGGCTGATGATTTTGTGATGGTGTTCATTCGTTTGATGGGCAAAAATTATTGTTTGTTAATTGATACTAATAATTCAATAGATTAGGTTTATTATAGGGTTATCCCATATCTATTGAATGTTAATCGTACAAAATAGCCAATTTATTTTTATTAGACTTGTATAATTGTTTTACTGGTAATAATAAGTGCATAAACTTGAATTTCTTGGCTTAAAATCCTAGAAAGCAAAGTGGGTATAAATGAAATTATTACATTTATAGAGGAAGGTTTACCTGCAACAATGGCATGGGTTTTTTCTAGGCTATTTTTATTGAAGCTTTCTCTAAACCCACTGCTCAATCAAAATCTAGGTTGGGACTTAGTAGGGGTTAATTTAAATTAAATTAGTAAATCAGTGAGGCAATGGTTTTTAAGTTAATGCTTCATTGTTATTTAAATTCAATTTAGCAAAATATGATTAGGTTAAAACAACCATTTCTCATCCTCCTCTTATCACTAATTATTCCCTTTAATGGGTTTTCCCAGTCAGGAAAAAGTAATGCCCTTAAGATAGGCTGGGCCTCTGCGGATATAACGCCTGATATGCCTGTACTAGTAGCAGGGCAATTTCATGCAAGGCTTTCAGAAGGAGTGATGGATCCTGTTACAGCTACCATACTGGCACTTGAGTCGGGGGAAGGAGAAAATTCTGAAAAAACCATTTGGATAAGTTGTGACTTGGTAGGGATAAGTGATGGAATGAGGACTACAGCCAATTTACGGGATGAAATAAGAAACAGGGTTATCAAAGCAATTCCTGCTATTAGGCCTGAACAAATAATTGTTAATGCTACCCATACCCATGCGGCACCCTACGTAGCATCTACAGCTGCTGTAGAAGACATTTATGGGGTAAGCTTGGAACAAATGACAGATGGCAAGCCAGCAATGTCCCCTGCAAATTATATACCCTTTGCAGCGGACAAAATAGCTGGTGGAGTAATTAGTGCTTGGGGAAATAGGAAACCCGGAGGAATGAGCCTTGGACTTGGACATGCTGTTGTGGGATTAAATAGACTTCAGGCCCTCAAACATGGCAAATCTAGGATGTATGGCAATACCAATTCACCTGAATTTAGTCATATAGAAGGACATGAAGACCATAGCTTAAACCTGATGTATTTCTGGGATATGAATAAGCAATTGACCGGTGTTATTATCAATATAGCCTCACCTTCACAAGTAAGTGAACATTCTTACAAATTGTCAGCAGACTTTTGGCATGATACCAAAGTGGCTTTAAGAAAAAGTTTAGGTAAATCAGTATATATTTTGGCACAAGCCAGTGCGGCAGGTGACCAATCTCCTCATGTAATGGTCGGCTCCAATGCCGAAAAACGGATGCAACATCTCCTAGGCTATGATGAAGAGGGGACAGGCAGAGGAAGTCTTGGTCAACGCAAGCAAATTGCCAAGCGAATAGCTGATGAAGTCATCGATCTATTTCCAGTCATGAAGGCCAATATAGAATGGTCCCCTGAGTTCAAACATGAAATGAAATTGGTGCCACTTTCCAGACGTCTCCTTAGCAAAGAGGATGTAGTGGAGGCCACTAAGGAGGCTAAAACCTGGCAGGCAGAATATGAAAAATTAAAAGCTGAGCTGCGGAACAATCCATCCATAATAAAAAACCCAAGATGGTACAAAGACATTACCATTAGTTACAGCAAACTCAGAAGAGGTTTGGTGGTGTCTGAAAGGTATGAATTGGAAAAAGTCCAGCCTAAAATGCCCATAGAAGTTCATGTAGTAAGGATTGGTGATGCTGTTTTTGCTACAAATCCATTTGAGTTATACCTTGATTATGGGATGCAAATGAAGGCTCAGAGCCCAGCCATTCAAACTTTTATTGTACAACTAACAGGATCAGGTTCTTATTTACCCACCAAGCGTTCCATCGAAGGAGGTGCTTATGGTGCTGTTCCGGCAAGCACACTTATAGGCCCTAAAGGAGGGGATGAATTGGTAGCTGAAACGCTGTCGATTATTAATACCATGTGGTAAGCTTATCCTTACCACTTTAATCAGAAAAGTTTCAGCCATGGATATAAACTACGGCTTCATATAAAAACGGACCTGATAAATAAAATAAATCATTAATTTATCATTATGGAAAAACAAACGCATAACGATTTTCGAGTTTCAAAATTTAAGAAAAACCTATTTTTAGCCATCTCATTCTTCACAGTTTTTACTGCTTTCCAGTTACTACCAAATAGCGTTTTTGGTCAGGATTTGTACGTCGGTGCAGTAACTGTTGACATTACCCCGAAGCTACCTGTAGCTGTAGATGGTCAGATGACAGTCCGTATTGCAAAAGTTGCTGTAACACCATTGACAGCAAATGTCATTGTTTTGGAATCAAAGGGGGAGACCACGACAGTATTGGTATCCTGTGATATGGTAACCATACCCACAGAATTAAAAGAAATGATCCAAAATCAGGTGAAAAAAAGCCTGCCTGATTTAGATACCAAAAAAATTATAATAAACGCCACCCATACCCACACTGGAGGCGTTGTGAGAGACAATCGATACAATATTCCTGAAGGAGTTACACAGGTAAAGGATTATTTGAAATTTGTATCAGATAAGGTGGCTAAAACCATTGTTACTGCTTACAATAAGCGTGAAAGAGGTAGTGTTTCTTGGGGCATTAGTCATGCAAAAGTAGCCTACAATAGAAGAGCAGTATATGAAGATGGTACAGCTAAAATGTATGGGCGTACATATGAAGCAAATTTCATTAAAGTCGAAGGCTTTGAAGATCAGGCCATTCAATCTTTGTTTTTTTGGAACCAAAAAGGTGAATTTGTAGCGACTTGTATCAATGTACCAAGTCCGGCGCAAATAGTGGAAAATAGGTCTACAGTAAATGCCGACTACTGGCATCCTGTTCGAAAAGGCCTTAAGGAAAAATATGGCCAGCAATTGGTAGTGGCAGGATGGATAGGTGCCGCAGGTGACCAAACGCCTAGACCTAGATATGATGAATTTGCAGAGTGGAGGATGATCGCTTTGCGCAATGAAAAAAAGAGTCCTGATTTTGCTGAACATTCTGGTGATGTAAATTTCAGAAATGAATACCACCTAAATGAGATCGCAGGAAGAATTATACGTGCAGTAGGTGAAACTTATGAAACGGTAAAGATTGACAAGCATGATGCTCCTGTTATGAAGCATGAGGTGAACAATATTGAGCTTCCAATGCGCTTGGTGACCGAAACGGAATACAAACATGCGCTAAAAATGAGGGCCGAGGACATGAAAGATCCTGAGAGCGCTCAAATATTCAGCCGTAGAATTGTCTGGTACAGTAAAGTAGTCGACCGTTATGAAATTCAGAAATCAAATCCACAACCTATGTATCCGGTAGAGCTTCATGCTTTGCGAATTGGTGATGTTGTGGTATGTACCAATCCATTTGAACTATTTACTGAATATGGTATTCAAATGAAAGCAAGAAGCAATGCCATGCAGACCTTTGTGCTTCAATTGGTGGGGCCAGGTAATTACCTACCGACCAAAGAAGCCGTTCGTGGTGGTCATTATTCTGCAATTGTGGAAAGCAACGAAGTAGGTCCTGAAGGAGGACAGATTTTGGTAAACTGGTCTGTAGCAATGATCAATAAGCTTTGGCTGGATTAATCTGGAAACTGATTGGTATTTATAAGCTTAAAATTTGAATTGCAGAAAAATGGTAAAGAAAATTTTCAATAAAATAACAACAGTCACTTGCTTAACCCTTTTTCTAGTTGCTCCTGTTGTGGCCTCACAACTATATATAGGGGCTAGGACGGTAGACATTACACCAGAATTGCCTGTTGCCGTTACAGGTCAATTCCATCTTAGGATTGCTGAAGTAGCGGAAACCCCATTGGCAGCAACAGTATTGGTAATGGAAACCAGAGGAAGCTCAGGAGATCTTGCCATCATCGTTTCATGTGATGCCCTGTATATTCCTACTGATTTGGTTGCACTTGTGAGGCAAAGGGTGAAAAAGCAATTGCCGGAAATAGACGAGAACAAAATTTTCCTCAATGCTACCCATACGCACACAGCACCAGTTTTAGCACTAGAGGGGGAATATTTGATTCCTAAAACAGGGGTTACCCAGGTCAAGGATTATCGCAAATTCTTTGTGGATAAAGTGAGCACTGCCATTGTTGAAGCTTGGAACGACAGGGCTCCAGGATCTGTGGCTTGGGGAATGGGCTATGCTGTGGCAGGTTATAATAGACGAATTGTTTATTCGGATGGTACTTCCGGCATGAGTAGTAAAACCAATTTACCTGAATTTAGAAGTTTTGAAGGTTCAGAGGACCACAATGTCAATACATTATTTTTTTGGGATGAAAAGGGTAAGCTAGTATCCATGGTTGTAGGGGTAGCAAGTCCTTCTCAGGAAGTGGAAGGTCGCTATGCTGTCAATGCAGATTACTGGCATCCGGTACGAGAAGGCCTTAAGGAAAAATATGGAAAGGATGTGAATGTATTGGGATGGGCCGCTGCTGCAGGTGACATTACGCCCCATATGAGGTACAGAAAAGATGCCGATGACAGGATGCGAAACCTTAGAAACCTAAGTAGAACAGAAGAATTGGCTCGAAGAATAATTCTGGCAGTAGATGAATCTTTTGACGCAGTAGAAGAAGAAAGACATTCAGCACCCTTGTTTGAACATCATGTAGAGGAATTGCCATTGCCTGAGCGTTGGGTCACTGAAAAAAACTATTTGGAAGCCAAAGCTTTTGTCAAAAATGCAAAGGAACAAATAGCCGAGGATCCCAAGGCAGCGGATGCTCTTTACCGCATGATGAACTGGCAGGAAAGAACGGTGAAACGCTACGAGAAGCAATTGGAAAATCCAAAACAATTGTACCCAATGGACCTTCATGTAATCAGGTTGGGAGACATCGCCATCTGTACCAATGAATTTGAGCTGTTTTCGGATTTTGGCATTCGAATGATTGCCAGAAGCAAAGCTTTGCAAACTTTCGTGATACAGCTTGCCGGAAGCTCAGATTGGGGTTCTTACTTACCCACACAGCGTGCCGTAAACGGTGGGGCTTATAGTGCAATCATTCATAGCAATATAGTAGGCCCCGAAGGAGGACAGGTATTGGTAGACAGGACCGTGGAGGTGATTGATGAATTGTGGAACAAATAAGTTAAATAGTTAAACAATAATATTATGGTGAGATTATGTGTGTTACTGGTCATGGCATTTTGGTTGAATGGGCCATTACAAGCCAATGATCTGTATCTGGGAGCAGCTACAGCAGACATTAGCCCTGAGTTACCCGTGGCACTTATGGGACAGTTTCATATGAGAATTGCAGAAACGGCGGACACCCCTTTGTATGCAGGTATAGTGGCCATTGAATCAAGAGATGGTCAGGCTGGATTGGATACCGCAGTTTTTGTTTCCTGTGACTTGGTGTATATTTCAGCCCGTTTGCGCCAGGAGCTTAGGGATGAAGTTGCCAAACGAATTCCTGGCTTTAATGTAAACAAAATCATCGTAAGTGCAACCCATACCCATACTGCACCGGTTTTGGAGGATGATTTGGAAGAATCTTCCTTTATCTACCCTATACCTGAACAAGGAGTGACCAAGGTGAAGGATTACAGGGCATTATTTGTAAGAAATGTAGCAGATGGCATTGTTGAAGCTTGGGAAAATCGTAGCAAAGGAAGCGTAACCTGGGGGATGGAACGTACAGCGGTAGGTTACAATCGACGAACGGTCTACAAAGACGGTACCAGTGTAATGTATGGGAATACCAACAAAGACGAATTTCAAAACCTTGAAGGTTATGAAGACCATGACATGAATGCTTTGTTCTTCTGGAACGATGCGGATGAGTTGTTGGCAATGAGTGTAGATGTAGCCTGTCCTGCACAGGAGTTTGAGCATAAAACTACTGTCAATGCAGATTATTGGCATCCAGTAAGAGAAAAACTAAAAGCCCGCTTTGGAAATGAGGTAAGTGTATTGGGTTGGATAGGCGCTGCAGGAGACCAATCACCACATAGTATGTACCGAAAAGCCGGTTTGGCGAGAATGGAGAAGCTTTCTCAAAAGACCCGTATGGATGACATCGCCGAACGCATTATCAGGGCAGTGGAAAATACCTATGAAATCGTTAAAAATGACCGTCATAGTAATGTTGCCTTTTTTCACGAAACTGAAAACCTGGAACTTCCTATGCGAATCATCACCAAAGAAGAATACATTGAATCGGAGAAAGTAGTCAAAGATTGTCAGGATCAAATTGCAGCAGACCCTAGTAAAAAGCCATTGCTTTATGCAAAGATGACATGGTTTGGAGATGTCTTAAAAAGGTACAAAGCACAGCAGAAAAATCCTGAAGCGACCTATGCATCAGAGATTCATGTTCTAAGAATTGGAGATGCCGCCATCGCTACCAATCAATTTGAATTGTTTACCGATTATGGTATCCGCATTCAAGCCAGAAGCAAAGCCATTCAAACCTTTGTCATACAGCTGGCTGGCCCGGGCACCTATTTACCTACCGAAAAGGCCATTGCAGGTGGAGGCTATAGTGCAGTTTGTCAAAGTAATGTAGTTGGTGCTGAAGGGGGGCAACTTTTAGTTGATCGTACCATCGAAATTATAGATAGTTTTTGGGAGGAAAAAGAGGAAGTTCGCCTAAAGAAAAAATTATAAGTCTATCCATCTACAAACCCTAGCCAATGGAGCTTTTATCCTAATAAATAATGAAAAAAACAATATTTAGTAATACTCTTACTTTTTTATGCCTTTCCGCTGTCTGCTGCCTGCCTGGTTGTGGAGAGAATGGGGTCAATTCGGCTTCAGATGGATCCATTGCTCCTGAGGATGCTATTGCCTCCTTTGAGCTTGCACCTGGTTTTCAAATGGAGATAATAGCCAATGAACCCTTGGTAATGGATCCCGTGGACATGGAAATTGATGAATTTGGGAGAATGTACGTGGTGGAAATGCCAGGATACCCCATTGATAAAAGTGGTACCGGAAGGATCGCATTGCTGTCCGATACAGATGAAGATGGGGTAATGGACCAGCGAACAATCTTCGCGGACAACTTGGTATTGCCAAATGGTATTTTGAGATGGAAAAAGGGAGTATTGGTAACAGATGCTCCAGATGTTTTGTACCTAGAAGATACCGATGGAGACGGGGTGGCTGATGTTCGGGAAACCATAATGACCGGATTCTCCTTGTCCAATCCACATGTAAATGTCAACAATCCTGTTTATGGAATAGACAATTGGATCCATTTATCTCACTTGGGGCATATTGGTACAAGAAAGTACGAGGCTGAGTTTGGTGACAAAGGTTCTGCCATTGTTTTTCCCAACATGCCTGAAGGTACAGAACTACCTAAAAATGCCAATGGTCATTCTGTTAGATTTAAACCTGATATTCAGGTGGCAGAGTTGGCTTCCACACGTTCCCAGTTCGGCCATACCTTTGACCGTTGGGGGAGGTATTTATTGACACACAATCAAAACCATATTTACCACGAAGTCATTGCCGCACCTTACCTTTCCCGAAACCCAGGCTTACTCGTTTCCAACGCAAGTGAATCCATCTCGGATCATGGAAAGGAAACAGAAGTCTTTCAAATAACCACTAACCCAGATCGTCAGCTTTTTACCCCAGTAGGGCTGACGACATCTTCCAGTGGTATTACGGCCTATCTTGGCGGTGCGTTTCCAGCCCCATTTGACAAGGCAGTTTTTGTGGCTGAATCCGTGAGTAACTTGATGCATGTGGATATTTTGAAGGAGAAAGGGGCTACTTTCGTTGCCGAAAGGTTGAGAGATAACAAAGAATTTTTGGCCTCAAAAGATTCTTGGTCCAGACCAGTAAACATGTATGTAGGCCCTGATGGTGCATTGTATGTGTTGGATTATTACCGTAGAATTATTGAGCATCCCGAGTGGATGTCCGATGAAGCTGTTGCTGCTGGTGGGCTTTCTGATGGAGTAGGGATGGGGAGAATTTTTAGAATTACCCCCGAGGGGACTGGAAAAGCAGATTGGACTTCAGGTTTAACATTCGGCAATGAAAGTCCTCAGGAATGGGTTCAACATCTTGCCAGTAAAAACAATTGGTGGAGAAACAATGCGCAAAGACTCTTGGTTACCGCCCAAAGTCAGGAGGTAATTCCTGATTTGGAAAAGATGGCCAAAAATCAAGATTCGGCCGAAGGACGATTGCATGCTTTGTGGACTTTAGAGGGTTTGAAAGGCCTAAGTACTGAGTTTATCATCGATGCGCTAAATGATCCTGAAGCAGGTGTTAGGGAAAATGCCATCAAGCTTGCTGAATTGCACCTCAGCGAATCCAATGATTTAATTACCGAATTATTAAAATTAAAAACAGACCCCAATGCCAGAGTAAGGTTTCAACTACTCTGTACCTTAGGATTTATAGATACCCCTGAAGCGACGAAAGTTGCTGAAGAATTGCTGTTTCAGGACTTGTCAGATGAATGGGTTCAGATAGCAGCCCTGTCGGCATCTTCCTCTCAAAACATGCCTTTGCTTCGCACAGTGCTCAGCCGTTTTGACAAGGATCAACCTGCTTATGGTAGTCTGATTAGGCGATTAACCGCCATGATTACTGCAAATGAAAATGATGGAGAAGCAGAAAAATTGCTGCAAAAAGCCCTGAACTTATCAGGAAATAATGGGTGGGAAGCCGCAGTGCTGGATGGTATAGCCGATGGTGTCAAACGAAATGAAGAGAATGAGGAGATTTTGACAAATTATCTGGATAAAATTGTACTGGCCTTTTTTGAGCACCCGGATGCTAAGCTTAGAAAATCTGCTTTGAACTTGATCAAAACCTTGGATTTCAAGGACGAGAACTTGCTTCAAGCCAGCATGGACAAAGCCATGGCTATAGCTACTGATCAGTCTATTCCTGAGAGCCGAAGAGCAGAAGTCTTAAGGTTCTTACCAGAGGGAAATGTAAGCCCTTATGCCGGACAGTTAAAAGGAATGATTGCTACTACTGAACCGATTGTATTGCAAATCGCAGCCATGCAAGCCTTGGGGAATATTAAAGGAACAGAAGTGCCTGAATATGTTCTTGCCAAATGGAATTCCCTGACCCCTGAAATAAGGGATGTTGCATTGGGAACCTTTATGAGCGAATCCGAGCGGGTCAAATTATTGCTTGAGGCGCTAAAAGATGGTGAAATTCCCACAGCAGCGATTGGCTGGAAAATGAGGGTAAGGCTTATGAACAATGGTGATGAAGCCACGCGTAATTTTGCAAGAGAACTATTGACTAAGGATGAAGGAGAGGAAATCAATAAGCGGTACCAGAAGGCTTTGGAAATAAACGGAGATCCTATTGCCGGAAAATCAGTGTACATAGAAAATTGTGCCCTTTGCCACCAATTTAGAGGAAAAAGTGGAGTGGCTTTTGGACCTGATCTTGGAACATTGCACAACTGGCATCCAAAAGACCTTATGGCCAATATTCTGGATCCCAATTTATCTATCGCTCCAGGCTTTGATTTATGGGAAGTGATGCTTAAAGATGGAGAAACCATACAGGGAATGATTATGAATGAAACTTCAGCGGCTATAAGTCTAAGGATTTCCCCAGGTGTAGAAAAAACCATAAACAGGCAGGACATAAAATCTATAAAAGGAATGCAACTGTCGTTGATGCCAGGCTTGGCTGAACAGCTCGACCAGCAAAAAATCGCTGACCTGATGGCCTTTATTAGAAATTCAGAATAAAGAGAAAATTTATACATCATTAGTAAAATAGAAGACTATGTTAAAAAAATATTGGGTGTTTATGGCTTTGCCAGTACTGTTGCTTGGTTTGGCAAGCATGGTGAAAAATCCTGCACAGGAATGGTCAGTTAGAAAAAGTGACTGGAACATCGGCGTGGCCTTGTATTCCTTCAATAGGTTTCCTTTTCCAACCACATTGGAAAAGGCAAAAACTGCGGGAGTAAAATTTGTGGAAGGCTTTGATTTTCACAAGTTAGGTTCAGATTTTGGTGATAAAACCATGAATGAACTGGTACCTTCAGATGCGAAAAAAGTTAGAAAACTTTTGAAGCAGAATGGGTTGAAAATGAAATCCATGTATGTGGGCAAAGCACAAGACAAAGAAGGTTGGGAAAAAGCTTTTGAGTTGGCTAAATCCTTGAAAATTGAATACCTGGTAGCTGAACCTAAAAGAGAGCATTGGGACATGGTGGATAAACTTGCCGGAGAGTATAAGATCAAAATAGCCTTGCACCAGCATTCAAGGGAGGCCGGAAGTATTTACTGGCATCCGGATTCAGTCCTATCCGCCATCAAGAACCATCCGAATTTCGGGGCCTGTGGGGATTTGGGACATTGGACTAGAAGTGGTCTTGATGCTGTAGAAAGCCTTAAAAAGCTAGAAGGCCATTTGATCAGCATTCACCTTAAGGACCTTGATGCTTCCAAACAATCCGCTAAGGATGTGATGGTAGGTAAAGGAGTGATTGACTTTGAAGGCGTGGTTCAAGAGCTTCAAAGGCAGCGATTTGATGGGGAAGTCTATGCTGAATGTGAACATAAAATGGAGGATAATCTTGGAGATGTCACCCATGCTGTCAAGTATTTTGGCAACCTGACTCCTTGATTTAAACCCAAAATAAACCAATACTATGAAACGGAGAACTTTTTTTAAGAATAGCCTTGTTGCAGGTGCTGTTACTTTTGCGGGGCTTAGTTTGCCATTAGGTAGAGAAGCTGTAGCAAAGGCCAGCCCTTTTAATATGAAATTTTCACCCGATTTTGGGCTGTTTGCCGATGTGGCCGGAAAGGTGCCGGAAGACCAGATAAGGTGGGGGCATGACAATGGGTTTCACGCATGGGAATGCACCTTTTTGCAAAGACGTCCATTGGAAGAACAAAACAAGATCAGTAACATGCTCCAAAAATTGGGGATGGATTTCGGGCAGTTTGTAGGGACCATGGATTTCAAGCAGGTAACCTTTGCTGGACGAGATGAAAACATCAGAGACAATGTGCTTAAGGAAGTGAGGGCTTCTGTGGAAGTTGCCAAGCGGATGAATACCAAATTTATTCACAATGTACTTGGAATGGCTGATCCAAGATTACCCTGGGACTTTCAATTGGCCAATGCCACGGAGCTTTTGAAGCGGGTTGCCGAAATCTACGAACCCCATGGATTGGTGATGGTAATGGAAACAATGAACCACAAAATCAACCACCCCGGCATGTTTCTGCATTCACTTCCTCAGGCTTATGCCATGGCCAAGGCTGTGGATAGTCCTAGTGTAAAATTACTTTGTGACGTGTACCATGTGCAGATCCAGGAAGGGAATTTAATACCTAGCATTGATTATGCCTGGGATCAAATTGCCTATTTTCAGATAGGTGACACACCTGGTCGTTTTGAACCCATGTCAGGTGAAATCAATTACAAAAATTTATTGCAACATATCTGGGACAAAGGTTACCGGGGCTTTTTAGGCCTTGAACATAGTTCTAGCATGCCAGGAAAAGCTGGCGATTTGGCTGTTTTGGAAGCCTATAAACAAATTGACCCATCTTAAATATTTTAAAGTTATGAAGAAGATTCTATCAAAAGAGTGTATGTTACGAAGTAAGGACATAGGTCTCTATGGATTTGCCATTTGTTTGGTATTCCTAAGCTATTTGATTTTCAATCCTGTCCACGCTCAAGGAGATAAGTCCTTTATGGCAGGAGCATACAAAAGTAACATAACCCCAAAATTAGGTGGGCCAATCATTGGGGGATGGAATTCTCCCCCTGCTGATTACATCCATGATGAGTTATTTGCCCGAAGTATAGTTATGGATGATGGAGAGAATAAATTGGTAATGGTTACTGTTGACAATGTTGGCGTTGACCAAAAAGTGTTTGATGTAGCTAAACAGCGGATTGAGGAAGCCACAGGTATTCCCGCTTCACATATTCTGATAGCATCTACCCATACCCATTCTGCTACAAGTGCTAGAGGTGTAGGGGAAAAAGGCAGAGAATGGCACCCTGATGAACCATTAGATGATTACCAATCCTTTATGGCTTCCAGAATCTCGGATGGTGTACAAATTGCCCTGGGTAACCTTGAGCCGGCAAGGATAGGCTGGGGATCTGTGGATGTACCACAACATGTATTCAACAGACGTTGGAAGATGAAGCCGGGTACACCAACCCCAAATCCATTGGGAGGGAATGACATTGCCGTGATGAACCCTGGAGTGGGTAACCCAAACCTATTGGAACCGGCTGGTCCTACGGACCCTGAGGTTTCTTACCTTTCTATACAAGCAACAGACGGTCGGCCTTTGGCGCTCTTTGCCAATTACTCCTTGCATTATGTAGGAGGTGTTCCTACGGGCCATGTGTCAGCAGATTATTTTGGTATGTTTGCTGACAAGATTCAGGAATTACTTGGCGCAGACCGACAGAATCCGGGGTTTGTTGCCATGATGTCCAATGGTACTTCCGGAGATATAAACAATATCAATTTCCGCGGCCCTAGGGTAAGCCGCCCTCCTTATGAAAAAATGAAGTTGGTGGCAGATGATGTGGCCAAGGCAGTGATGAAAGGATACCATGATATAAACTATTTGGATTGGGTGCCTTTGGATGCCAAACAAGCGCAATTGAACCTAAAAGTTCGAAGGCCAAGTCCAGAATTGGCCAAGTTTGTAGAGGAAGTGAATGCCAGGCCCGAAACTGTAGAAGGCAGGCATAGACTTGAAAAAACCTATGCCAAGCGGATTAAGCAGATGGAAACTTTCCCGGATGATATTGATGTAATTATTCAAGCATTTAAAATTGGAGACTTAGGCATTGGCGCCATACCCTTCGAAACCTTTGTTGAAATAGGACTCGAACTAAAAGAAAGAAGTCCCTTGGATGATCATTTTACCATTGGTTTGGCCAATGGCCTCTATGGTTACTTACCCACCCCAGAACAACATAAACTGGGAGGTTACGAAACCTGGTTGTCCACCAATAGGGTAGAGGAAGTAGCCTCAGACAAGATCATTGCTCAATTGTTGGGTTTGTTTAACGATTTGAAATAAGGATTCCAATAATAGCCAAATGTATTAATTGGCTTTTTAGATTTAATTATTAGGCCATGATTTGATGGTTAAAAGGACTTCATCGCATAGGGGATATCTCTTTGTGGTGAAGTTTTTTTGGTTTGTTGGGATTGAGATTTTTTTGAAAATAATTTGTAGTTTGGATAATATTTGATTTCCATGAGTAAATACAACCCAAATATCCACCATCGTAGGTCTATTCGGTTGAAGGGATACGATTATTCGCAAGCAGGATTGTATTTTATCACAATATGTTGTCAGGACAGAATTTGTCGTTTTGGGCAGGTTGAAAATGGCAAAATGAAATTGAATGAATATGGTAAAATTGCACATAATGAATGGATAAATACACCCAAAATTCGCACAAATGTCAAATTGGGAGAATTTGTAATTATGCCAAACCACATCCACGGCATCATCGAAATACACGATAGGGGCGAATTGAATTCGCCTGTAACCAAAGAATCGCATTCGCCCGTAACCAAAGAATCGCACGAGCGCAAGGGCGTTTGCAAAACGCCCCCACACCCCATCCCACAACAGCCACAGCCCCCAAAATCACCATCAAATAATATTGGTGCGATTGTTCGAGGATATAAATCATCTGTTACCAGACAAATTGGGTTGTTGGGGTTTAAGGGAAAATTATGGCAACGCAATTATTATGAACACATCATCCGCGATGAAAAAGCATTTCAAAATATATCTGAATACATAAAAAATAATCCGATCAAATGGATGGGTGATAAATTTTATTTGAAATGAACGGGGAAATTCCTGTCTTGGGATAATCTGCAATTCTATATTTATGAGTAGTCCGTTATAATGCGGTAACTAAGGCTTCGGCTCTGCTCAGCCACCGTTTCTGTTTCGCCCATCCAGATGTAATTTGTAATTACACCTTCTTATCTTTTGGAATTGGTAATTCCATTACCAATTGATAACTGGTTACGATCCGCATACTAAGACTTCGACTCCGCTCAGTCACCCCATCGTTATCCTAATCGGTTTTTTTCATTGCTTATAAGCAGAATGAATGGATACAAGGAAAGCGAACAATCCTAGCCCTGAAATAAGCAGTACAGGAAAACCAAAGATGATCAGGAAAAAAAGGGAAAAGAAGCTAAAAATAGCATTTCTAGGTAAGTTTGAAATTTCTTTTGAACTATTGATTATTGCATATAAGCCGAGGTTCAAAGATATAAGCAATAGTGACAATGAGAGGGCCTGCCCACTATTGGGGAGGTCTGGAAAATGAATTGCCAAATACAAAAGTTCAGCTACAATGATTTGAAGGGTACTGTAAAGGTGTAACCAGGCTTTTCGAAGAAAAGGGCGGGGTAGATTAAGAAAATAGGCTAGTTTACCTTGCTCAAATTCCTTTTTCTCCAACCAGATGGGGAAGTTAATGTAGGCCACACAAAGTAATCCAAATTGCAACCACCTTTCGTCATAGGTATCTGTTGTATAGGAATAAAAGAACAGTTTAAGTAAGATTAATTGGAGGATTTTTGAGGCCAATAAAAGTAGAGGTCTGTTTTCCTTAAGATGAACGAGCAGCCAATAAGCTCTTTTAATAGGGAAGTTTTTTAAACCTTACTGTTTTAATGGAATGGGTTTTTGTTCAGGTAAAGCCTGAGAAAGCATTATAACCAATAAATTCTTATGAGCGAAAAACATAACAGTTAGCAAAAACCAGAGGAAAAATGGTTGATACCAGTAGCCCATTTCTATTGCCAGGTAGGTTAAGAAGGAAGCATAAAAAAGCAGTAACAGGTGGTTGTAAACCCTGATGCGCAATTGATACCTAAAAATATCTTTTGAACTGAAAAGGGCCAACTGATGAAATACTCGGTATTTAAGTTCTTGGATTAAATTAATTTGGAAGCGATATTGGAGCAAGCCATAGATCACAAACACTAAAAGTAAGGTAGCAAAAGCAAAGGGATGTTGTAAGATTCTTTCACCAATTTTGATGTGCTGAGGGGCTTCCATTAAAAGCCCAAATACCATAAAGACCACTACAAAAAAACCAAAATAAGCCTTGTAAAATGGGCTGACAAAAGCTTTTACAAATATTTTTTTCATAGTAGCTATTGAATCCTTCCCTTAGAAATAGTATTTACAGAGTCAAAAGAGATCAAATTAATAAATTCGGTTTGATGGGAGGAGATCAAAAAATTAACCCCTTCAGTTCTTTTTTAGTTTAATTAACTCTATGAGGTTTTCCTGTGAGGACTTGTCAATGGTTGTAAATGGCTCATCGAGAATGATCAACTTTGGTTGGCCTAAAAAGGCAAGAAGTTATGAGAACTTTATAAGCATGCCTGATGAATAAGTAGCAACAGGTTGTTCCATAAATTCGGTTACGCCAAATCTCGATTTTAAACGTTCAATTTGATCCCTTGGAGCTTCTTTTGCTTTGACAACAAACAGGATGAGCTCACTCAAGCTTAAAAATTCGGGGTAAAGTGGTTCTGCTTCAGCATAATTGACCTTCTTTCGAAATGCAAATGGTTCCTTTTCAAGGTTTAAATCATCCAATAAAATCTCTCCTTGAAAGGTTTGTATGCCTGCTATTGCTTTAAAAAGTGTAGATTTTCCCGCTCCATTTTTACCCTGGATCAAATGTATACCTTCATTCAATAGCAGGGAATCAATTTCTAATTGAAATCCTGTAGAATATTTTTTTAAGAAATGTTGAATTTCCAGCATTTTGTTAATTTAAATCTACTTTATCCCATTCTTCCTTAATTGGAATTTTTTAATTGAGGTGTTTTTACCTGAGAAACCATTTGAAAATGAGCTGATTTTCTACAGCATTTATCTTTATCATTAGAGGAGGGAAGGGTGAACTAGATAAGAACGGCGGATATTAGATAGTATTGTAGCTTTTTTTTGTGCATCAATCCTTACAAGGACGCTATAATTTAACCACTCTACTATATTCATTCCTGTCTTTGAATCCTAATTATAATATACGGACAATACCTATCATTTTATTGATCCAAATGGTGCAACTAAGGAGGAAGGGAAATGGAACATAAATGGCAATAAATTGACTATTATTAGTTATGATGGGAATGCGGCGGAATACGATATATGGGAAGGTGAAAAATGGAGCAATGAGTTGCCCATTGATAATAATGATGCGGATATTAAGGTAGCTGAGAAACCGAAAATAGATGCTATCAAACGGTATCTTGGTATTTCATGGAGAAAGTCTAAAGAAGACGCTTGTTAAACAATCTGATAAAGGAAAAAAATTTAAAACAATCTGCGATTTGGTTATAGATTGTTTTTTCTATTGGAGATATTTAAACTCATCCACTAGAAATTAATCCTAAAAAAAAATAAGTTATTCCCCTATTTTAATTTATTGGCAATAATTAATAACTGTAATTACGGAGGGTTTTACCCTAATCTAGGCGTAATTCGCAATTACACCTTTCTATCATTTGGAATTCCATTACAAAAAGTAAATTATTCATATCGGTGGACTAGGGCATTGATTCTACTGACTTCAGCTCGGGTCAGTCACTGGTTGAAAGATGAGAGCTTATAAGCAAGGTTGACCCAGGCCTCTAATAACTCTTAGTGTTCGAATGCAAGCAGTTTCCCAAATGAAGAAGTAAATCAAGTAACATAACCGCTACCAGAACATCCGGTTTAATTTAAAACAAGAAAGATTGAAGGACATTAAGTGTATACTATTACTTTGTATTGCGTCAAGCTTTATTTGGGGAAATTCCAGATTTTAAGTGCATTTTTTCCCATTAATAAGTCTTTGTCATGTTCCGTATAAAATGAGCAGTATTTGTCCACAAACTCCAGTTCCTTGTCCATGGGCAATTCCCATCTCGGAAATGGATAACCTGTGCCCCAAATAAGTTGTTCCGGGCCGAATTCTTCATAGATGGCCTTGTAAAAGGGTAAGGTATCCTTATAAGGGTACTTTTTGATTTCAGACATTTCATAGGGTTCAGAATTGCTTATCCAAACCTGAGGGAATCGTTTCAATGCGAACATCTTCCTAAACTCTTCCCAACCGTTCGCAGCTTTCAAGTCTGGTTTTCCAGCATGATCAACTACGATTTTTACCCCAGGAAATCTTTCCGCCATGTCTTCCAACATTGGCATTTGATGGGGGAGAATGTAATAATTGAACACCACACCCAACTTTTCTGCTTCTTTCCATAATGGATAATGTTCAGGTGAATTCAGCCATGTTGATTTTGGGTCATAAATGGGACTAAACCGCATTCCCTGAAACCCATGTTCCTTTACCCAATATTTTAAATTTTCTACAATTTTAGGATCTTCGGGATTAAGTAAACCATGCGCTACAAAATGGTTTGGATAGGTTTTTAGGCAGTTAGCCATATAGGAATTGTCCCATCCATAGTAACGTGGATTGATCAATACACCATAGCGAAGCCCGTAGTCCGCCATTTGTTTAATCTGATTTTCTATAGGTGCCTCTATAGATACTTTTAAGTTGGGATTTTCAGGATGCTTAAAGGGGAATCGCTCATCAAAATTCCAGGTTTCTACATGGGTATCAATGATTAATCGATTTTTTTGAGCTTTATTCAGATTTGGAGGCAATTGTGTTTCCTTAAATCCCAGGTTTCCCATTAATGGCAAAAGCGCTAGCTTTTTTATCAAATCCCTTCTTTGCATAGTTGCTGGAGTCAGTGTAAATCAATATTGAATTAAAGGACAATTTTACATAAATACAAAGAAATTGAAATAACACGTTTGTTTTTGTGCTAGTATTTATGAGGTAATTGTATATACAGTGTTTATTTGTTGTTAAATTATCCTTTCCTCTAGTTTGGTTCCCTTTCTGAAAGCGAAAGTCCTTTACTTGAGATAAATTGTAATTCAATATTTATAGTTAATCAATCAGCATATGGAAACTAAGGCTTCGACTCCACTCAGCCACCGTTTCTTTTTTTCTCGTTTCCGATCTCCGATTAGGCATCGTTACTTTAATGCTAATGTTTCCAATCTCCTTTTAGGTGTGTTTTGCAATTACACGTTTTATCCTATGGAATTTGCAATTCTATTTCCGATTGATAACCGATAATTATTCTGAAACTAGGGTAGAATTCCGCTTCATTTAAACGATGGTTTGGAATGGTGTGTTCTTTAAAATTCAAAATTAACTATTGATATTAAGGGGAATTTTAACCTTAAAAGGATCATTTTCCGTTTAATCAATTACAATTCCATTTATATAAAATTAACTAAAAAATTTGTTGATTTTTGTATATTTGTATACTAGCCTTTAGATTTAAATTTAGATTATTACAACTAATTCTAAGTTATTATGAATAAAATTGTATTATTTATTTTTATTCTTTTCTTCGTATACGGAAATTTAAAATCACAAAGTATCCTTAGGGGGATAGTGGAGAATAAAGAGACGAGTGAAACATTACCTGGTGCTTATGTTTTCGTGAAAAATTCAGCAGGGGACACTTTAGCCAATACTTTCACTGATGAAAAAGGCCAATTTCAATTTGCCAAACCCAAGTTACCATCCTTTATATTGACGATCAGCTTTATTGGATTTGAAGCTTTTGAAAAGGCAATAGCTACTCCGTCAGGTAGTGATTTAGGGACATTTGAGATGGTTGAAGAAGGTAGTTTATTGGAAACTTATGAGGTAGAAGCAGCTACCATGACTGGTGAGATGAAAGGGGATACCTTGTCCCTTAACGCTAGTGCATTTAAGACCAGGTCACAGGCAAGTGCCGGTGAATTGATTCGTAAAATGCCGGGAGTGGTCATGCAAGGAAACACCATAGAGGTGCAGGGAGAAACGGTAGGCCAAGTATTGGTGGATGGTGAACCTTTCTTCGGAGATGACCCTGCCATGGCCATGCAAAACCTACCTGTAGAAATAATAGATAGAATCGAGTTTTTGGATCAAATTAGCGTTCAGGCACAATTAACAGGCTTTGACGACGGGGAAACAATCAAAACCATCAATATTATCACCAAGAAAGAAAAACGAGGCGGCGAATTCGGAAGGATGTTTGCCGGATATGGAACGGATGACAATTATTTGGTTGGGGGTAGTGTTAATTTCTTTAATGGGGCACAGCGACTTACCCTTTTGGGACTAAGCAATAATATCAATCAGCAAAACTTTTCTGCGGACGATCTTACAGGTGCTTTCGGAAGTGGAGAACAAAGAGGTGGGGGGCGTAGGAGAGGCGAAAGTAATCCTTTAACGACAGGTGAAAGACCTGGTGTTACCAATACCAATGCGATAGGAATTAATTTTACTGATAAATTTGATGAAGGGAAGGCGAAATTAACAGGGAGTTACTTTTTTAATGAGAGCACTAATTATTTAAACCGAAATTCCTCTCGGGAATATATTTTATCCAGTGATAGTCTCCAATTATACGATGAAGGAAGAAATGATGAAAACTATAATCAAAACCACCGGTTAGACCTAAGGCTGGATTATGATATATCAGAAAAGCATGCCATCATTTGGCGGCCTAGGTTAAGGTATGAAAAAGGGACATCTATAAGTAGGTTAAGTGCTGAAAACCTATTCAATTCAAACACTCCAATTAATGAGACACAAAACAATACCAATTCGAAAAATGAATCTTTTAGTTTTTTAAGTGATTTTATTTATCGTTATAAATTCAATAAAAAAGGGAGAACTTTATCGGCTCAATTTGATACTCGGTTAAGTGAATCTCAAAGTGACGCTAGATTGGTTTCTGTAAATCGTGATTTTCAAACTTCAAATACAGATAGTCTTATACAAAACTCTTTAAATAATGCCAATTCATTTAACTATGAGTTTGAAATTGAATACACGGAACCAATAGGTGAGAATTCCCAACTTAGGTTGGAATACGAACTAGGAAATGACCTTGGTACAACCAATCGGGAGGTATCCCAAAGAGAAATGGAGTCCCAGTTATTTGAGGTAGATTCCACCTTGACCAATAAATTCGAAAACTCCTATTTACAACATGAAGTAGGTTTAGGATACAGTTACAACAAGGATAAAATCAGAATCTATTCATCGTTTGATTATCAAGTTTCAATATTAGATAGTGATCGCCTGTTTCCGGGATTCCAAAACACCAATCGCACCTTTAAGAATTTTGTCCCTAGAATGGTCTTTATGTATGATTTGAATGAAAATACGAATATAAGACTGTATTATAGGGGAGACACCGATGCACCATCTGTAAGCCAATTGCAAGATGTAATCGACAACAGTAACCCTATTCAAATATCAATGGGAAATCCTGATTTGGAGCAAGAATATGAACATAGATTGTATACCAGGATTAGAAATGTTGACCCTGAAACTTCTAAATCCTTCTTTATGTATATGGGCGGGTCGGTGCGTTCAAACTATTTGGGAAATGCAACTTATATCGCATCACAAGATACACTCATTCAAGGGGATGTTTTGCTGAGGCAAGGTGGCCAATTAAGTAGACCCGAAAATTTAGATAAATACTGGGACTTAAGGAGTTATTTTTCCTTCGGATTTCCGCTCAATTTTATGAAAAGTAACCTCGAGCTGAGCGGTAGGGTAAACTATAGCAACCAACCTGGTTTAATTAATGGACAAACCAATTACAATAAAAACCTAGGGATAGGTCCCGGGGTTGGAATAAGTAGCAATCTGGGGGAAGATATAGATTTCAATATTTCAACAAGAGGGAATTACAATATTGTAAGAAGTAGTTTGCAAGAAAACCAGAACAATAATTACTATACCCAAAGTACACGACTGGATTTATATTGGAATTTTGCTTGGGGGTTTTTTGTAAGTACCAATGTCAATAATCAATGGTTTACCGGATTGGGTGAGGAATTTGACCAATCCGTTTGGTTGATGAATGCGGATTTAGGGTATAGGTTTCCACCTAATCAAAAGTTTGAATTGAAGGTAACGGTATTTGACCTACTCAATCAAAATACAAGCATTAATAGAAATGTTACAGATGTCTATATTGAGAATGAGCGAACTCAAGTCCTTCAACAGTTTTTTATGCTGTCATTAACTTATAATTTAAGAAGTTTTGGACAAGGAGCAATGCCGTAGGTCCTGATTATTTTAATTTGCAATACCATTCCCCATGGCCAACTTAATCCGCTGAACTCGACTCCGATCAGTCAATTTCTGTATCATGTGTTAGGCTTCTACTCTATGGTTAACTGAACAAAGGCCATTTCATCATCTATGTTTTCAAATATCCAGATCTTTCCATCTTTGACAAAGTGCTTTTTTGGTGGAGCATCCAGTTGAGGTACCAAGGATTCGGCCAGTATATTCAGGTTTTCATCAAAAATATTCAGGTAAACATCCGTTCCGGTGGCAATGTATTGGCCATATTCGTCCTTATCTTCGCCGAATTGTTGCTTAATGGAGAATCGGTAAAATCGATTTTGGGCTTCATCCCAAACCAAATTTCCGTAATTAAATTCCTTCATTGACTCTCTAACTACTTCTTCTCTTTGACCCGAAGAATATTCGACCTGTTTCGGAGGGGTATAATTTTTTCTACTTCCTAAAAGTGGAGTATCCCAGCTTTTTACATAGGTACGTTCTTTGTTTGTATCATAAATTACCGCCTCATTAAAAGAATTGTTCGTAAGTATTATATTACCATTTTTAGCTATGGTATGTACGGCCACTCCATAGCTTCCCATGGCCTGCCCATCCATTACAATATCTGTATTGTATTCCTGAAGTTTATCCATCTCCGGCAAGTCAGTTTTTTTAAATTTCTTGCGATTCAGATCAAAGTCTAAAATAAAATAGGTCCTGTCTTTCCATGATATAAATACGCCCAATAGCCTATCAGGTTGCTTAGGATCCTCAAACAACATACTTGGATAGAAATCTGAACCTGCCAGATAATCTGCAGCTATTTTTTCAAGTCCCAGGTCTTTTACTTTTTTAGCATTTTGATCAAAAATAGAATAAAATTGATACGACCATATCAGTAGCTGTTCCTCATGGTTTAGGCTGAACCTTGAAAAATAAGCAGGGGTGCCGTTTGGTCCTTCCTTCTCAAAAGGGATCAATTTTTCAAGCTTTAATTCATCTAGGTTGATACGTTCTGCTATTACATCTTTACGGTTAAAATTGATGAGGTAACTCTTGTCTGCAGAAAGGTCCGAAAGGAACAGCTTGTCTTGTAAATAAAGAATTTCATCTCCGGGATCCACATAAACGGTATCTAGGGAAAAGCTAAGCTGCTCTGGGAATTCAATTTCCTTTTTGGTATTCTTGCTGCAAGAGCTGAAGAAAAAGGCAAAGGCAATTCCAATAAATAACAATCGCATAGTGAAAGGTTTTTGGTGGATGGGGTACGAAGATAAATAAATCAACCCAAACCGTCTAATTTAGTTGTGATTAGTTTTTATTCGGAATGCCTAATAAATTATTGTGTAAAATAGTGTCTATAAGTTTATTTATTAATATTAATTCATATCCACAGAAGAATTGTTTTTCATGGCTTTTCTAAGAGATGGTCTTGCTATTGTTGCTTTAAGATGACTTAGCCAATATTTGTATTCGTTTTGAAAATGATAAAAGTTGTTTTTGTTTGGGCCAATCAGATGATGTAAAAAGTGATTTGAATGCGTATTTTCTACCATTCTAATCTTCGAATTTGCATTTACAGATTTTAACCAATATTTTTAGTTATAACTGATTCTCGTCATAGACAAATTTCAAAAAATAGTATAATTTTGTGTTTTCAGGGGTGACTTCTAACGACTGGTCCCCTTTGAAAAAAGTTTATGCTTCAAATTATTTCTCAAATAATCTTATGGCTACTACCTATTGATATTCCCACGTAGCTTGAATTTCTTATAATTAAAAAGTCCACTGAACAAGGTCAGAATAGCTAGAAGGCAATTAAATAGCAAGACGTGAAGGGTAGATACTTTAAAATAGCCAAATTAATGAGAAAGCAATACGTCATAAATAAAAAGCATCACTTTGAATTATAAAGGAAAAAGTAAAGAAGAACTTATAAAGGAGCTTCAGAAATTAGAGAAGACAAATGATGTTTTAAGACTTTCTTTGGAAAAAGAAAAGAACAACCGAATACCTGAGGAAAAGTGTTTAAGGGAAAATAGCTTTCTTTTGATGGTGCAGAATAGCCCGGATGTCATTTGGACCTTAGATAAAAACTATCGCTATACTTATATCAGTCCATCAATAAGCAAACTACGAGGACTACTGCCTGAAGAGGCAATGAAGGAAAAAATTCAAGACACAATATCCCTTGATTCTCAGGAAGATTTTTTTGATGCAATAGCGGACTTGAGGGATGAAGTGAAGCAAAAGAGTTACCAACCTGTTACTGTTGAAGTTAAACAAAACCATAAGAATGGGCATATAATATGGGTGGAAATAGTTATTAATGCCTACTTCAATGAGCAAGGTGATCAAATCGGTTATATGGGAATTTCACGGGAAATCACTCAACGTAAAATAGCTGAAATTGAGCTTCTTGAAAAAAAGGGGAAGTACCATACGCTTACCGAAAACATGAAAGAAGTTGTATGGAGCATTGATACCGAATCAATGTTAATTGATTATGTGAGTCCTTCGATAATTCAACTTCTTGGTTATACATCCGAAGAAATATTGTCAGGATCTATTGAACTTGTAACAACTCGCAAAACCTTAAAAATTATCCATAAACAAGTTGATAAAGCGAAAGACAATTTCAAGATAAACAGCTCTGATAAAGACAATAATTACCATGTTGAGGTTGAATTATTACGCAAAGATGGTTCTAAAGTTTGGGTGGAGTTGACAAGTAGGTTTGTCAAGAATAGAGTAACAGGGCAATTAGAGATGTATTGCCGGACGCGAAATATTACAGAACGTAAACTCGCTGAGGAGGCCCTCAAAAGTAGTTTAGAACGCTTTGATACCCTGGTGGCAATGGTGTCGGTGGGTGTCTATATATTTTGGATAAGGTCTAATGGCCATATGGAATTTGAGTATGTCAGTGATCGATGGCGAGATATTCATGATGTTAGGCCTGATGAGGACATGACCGATATAACTACTGTTAATAATAAAATACACAAAGATGATATAGAAGATTTTCTATTAGCAAATATGGAAGCTGCTCGTGATCGCAAACCCTTTGTTTGGGAAGGTCGATTTAATATTAAAAATGATGAACGTTGGTTTAGGATTGAATCTATTCCTATAGGCTATGAAAATGGAGATATAAGATGGTTTGGCGTTACTCAAGACATTACAGAACGATACAATGCAGAAGAGGCATTACGTAAAAGCGAGGAGAAGCTACGTGAACTTAATGCTCAGAAAGACAAGTTTTTTTCAATTATTGCGCATGACCTTAAAAACCCTTTTAACGCAATAATGGGCTTAAGCCAATTGCTTATTGATCAAATAAAAGAGAAAGATTACGAAGGAATAGAAGAATATGGGACCTATATAAGTGAATCGACAGAAAAAGCGATGAATTTATTGGTAAACCTGTTGAATTGGGCACGTTCACAAACCGGTCGGATGGAGTTTAATCCAGAAAACTTTGAAATTGTAGAATTGATAGAGGAAAACAAGATGCTTTTGGCCGGGAACGCAAGTCAAAAATTAATTAGCATTAAAACTTCATTACCTGAAAAATTAACTGTTTTTGCTGATAAGCAAATGATCAGTACTGTCATTAGGAATCTATTGTCTAATGCCATTAAGTTTACAAAGGAGAATAAGGAAATCCTCATAACAGTAAAGGAGAATCCAGAAAACATTCATGTCTCTATAAAAGATCAAGGCATTGGAATAGCCGCTGACAGACTTGAGAAATTATTTAGGATCGATTCAAGCGTATCAACTCCTGACACAAATAATGAAAGAGGGACCGGGCTTGGATTGATTTTATGCAAAGAATTTGTAGTAAAGCATGGTGGAAATATAGGAGTGGATAGTGAGAAGGGTAAAGGGTCAACTTTTTATTTTACCCTTCCCAAAAATGGATAGTAGCTATGTTTAGGGATTAAACCCGGATTATGTAATAGAATGTCTATTGCATATATCGTGTTAAACCTTAATTAGACTTTTATGGTCATTTTTATTGATCCACGGAATTTAAAATCGACTTTGGTTACGTTTGGTAGGCAATTGACAGTATTTTGTTGATTTTAATGTATCTTCAGATTGAAAATCTCATCTTTTACGATGATAGCCTACTTATAGAAGTATGGGCTGGCTTTTCATTCAGGAAAATATGCGTTTAACTAATTAATAATTATGATAAAATTTCCCCTTCAATACATAGGACTAGTAGTATTTGTTTTAGGTACGGTTTTCTTGAGTGCTTGTAGCAAAAAGAGCCCACAGGAGGAAGTTGTCTTATTTAATGGACAAGACCTTGACAATTGGAGTTCAGCTGATATGAGTTATTGGTCAGTATCAGATGGGGCTATAGTTGGAGGAGAAGGTAAAGATTCAATTGTACACAATCAATTCATTTGGCACAAAGAAAAAGTAAAGGATTTTTATTTGAAAGTCCAGGTGAAAATGGTGCCAAATACCACCAATGCCGGCATTCAATTTCGGTCTCAAAAAATGGGAGAAGAAGCTTTAGGCTATCAGGCTGATATAGGTGAAGGCGTGTGGGGAAGGTTATACCATGAAAGTGGTAGGCAAAAATTACATTGGGAAGGAAAAGGTGAAGAAGCTGTTAAAAAGAACGATTGGAATACTTATGAAATTCTGGCCGTTGGTAATAATATCTGGACTGCCATCAATGGTACCCTATCTGTCGCTTACCAGGAACCCGATGGAGAACTAGAAGGATTTATAGCTTTACAAGTACATGCTGGCCCATCACAGCTTGTTAAATACAAATCCATAAAACTAATACACAATCCAGAGCTTAGAATAGGTGATTACAGCAAATCAGAACTAATGGAGGCCCTAGTAAAATCTAATGGTAGTCCTTATATGGGAGATAATTAACAGCTCAGTGTATGGGAAGGTTAGATTTTAATCTCGATACCTGAATTTGGCTCCGGTATTCAGGCTTGACTTGAATATTAATGATAATTTTAGAATATTCCATATATTTATACTCAGAGTTAAATAATGAAGGAATAGGTTTTTAACAGCCCTTATCCCGCTATTTAGATTTGTTAACCTTCATTTATTTCTATGAATTCCGGGCTTTTATTTGCGCTATTTCAGAATCCAGTCTATGTTGATCATAGGTTTTTAGATCAAATTCTTTCAGGATATCCGCAACGACGATTTCTGGGGAAAGACTCTCAATTACCGACCACTCTTCTTCATGAAAATTGGTTATCCGAATTTTTCTTCCGTACTTTTTCTTGATTTGGTCAAAATGGCGCACAAAAGGCCATGTATGTAAAAATGCTTTTTCTAAATTCACAGGGGCGCAATACCAGTTTTTTTCCCAGAATCCTGTCTGTGCCAATTCATTGCCAGTGATGTCCCAAAGTTTGGCGCTTCCTTTTCGTGTGCTTGTGGCAAGAACATACCGGTGTTGTAAGGCTTTTGCCTGAAGGCTTTGACCACCTCCATAGGCGGATGGCCAAAAAACCAATTCAGCTTCCTTGTCTTTTAGTTTTTGCCAACCATCTTCCCACATCACATCAAAGCAGATTTGTATGCCTACTTTCCCGAAATCCGTTTGGAATACCGGAGGATCGAGGGGCCCAGGAGTAAGCCCAATATTAATTTCATCTTCAGTCAAGTGAATCTTTCGGTACTCCCCAACTCGAGCTCCTTCTCTGTCCAATAAAACGGCTGAATTGTATACCTTTCCGCTCTCCTCTGTGTTAACTGCAACGACCAGGTAGCAATTGTTCTTTTTGGCAAAAGAAGCCATATTATTTACAATGGCATTGGATAGGGACAACTTCTCTGAGAGGCTATAGTTTTTGGCAACATTTCCAGTGTGAAAAACCTCTGGTAGGCAAATAATATCAGGTTGGTACACCAATACTTTCTCCATCAATGCAAATATCCGATCAACCATCTCTTCTGCTGTATCTACAAATATTCCTTCCTGAGAAATCCCCGAAACCCATACCTCTCTAGGAAGTTTATTTTGTTCATTTGAAACCTGAAGAGGCTTGCTATTTACAGCCACTGTACCCAAGGATGAAAAACCAGAAGTCAATGCGGCTGTCTTCATAAATTTTCGGCGGGAATTGGGGTTTTTATCCATGGAACTGACGAAATGATTAAGTATAGAATCTCTGAAATTAGATTTTATTTATGAGATAGTAATTTACCAAACCTTTCCAAATCTTTATAAAAATGGTGGAAATTTTTTCTTTGGTTTTCAAGCTTACCTTATGTTTTATTCAGGTGTATGTAAAGATTTTATGCTGTCTTCGGTCCAAATTAACAAATAAGTAAGACTATGGCTTATTTGTTAATAGGCCTTTTAAAAGTTTTTTTATGGATAAACGAATTAATGCCATAACACAATAAAAATCCTTATGTAGATTATGGAATAATGGGTTCCGGTAAAATTATGGAGAAGTAAATTTATTAGGTAATAGAAACACTATAATATGATACTTGTCTAATTATTTAGTTTTTTTTGTTTGTAGAGTCGATTTGATGAAGTCTTAAAAATAACCAATGTTTAATTACTCTGATATAGCATTTGTTTAATTGTTTTAAATTCATTTTTATAATAAAAGAGTTAAAAATTCGAGTAGAAAAACTATGTTTAAGAAAATTTATTTGTAAATCTAAATTTATTAATATAGATTTATGCATGTATTAATTTGTATTTCAGATACTATTAAATCATCTTCCTATGAAACGATATGTTCTCCTACTGATTTTGTTGATTGGTTTCCAGTCTTTTTCTTATTCTAAAATTATTCGTGTTAATAATATGGAGGAATCCATCCCGGAAGAGAATCTGTATTCAAATTTGGAAGATGCGTATAAAAATTCTGTTTCTGGAGATACGCTCTATATAGAAGGATCCAATAATGAATATGGAGATTTGACCATTGAAAAAAGACTAACCTTAATAGGGCAGGGGTATTTTATTAATGAAAATATAGGAATCTCCTCGAATAAATTTGAAACTATAGTAGGAAGGCTAATTCTTGCAAATGGGTCTTCGGGATCAAAAATTTATGGTTTAAGGTTTGATCAAAGTGGATTGTCTAGTGCCTATATTAACGTAAATAATATAGAGATAGGGAATTGCTATTTTCGAGGTACAATAAGATTAAATGAGAGTAATCTTGAAAATATCATAGTAAATAGGAGTTATTTTAATTCAAGTGGTGGGTTTTATTTAAGTGGATTAACTGATTCACCTCAAAATTTTATTTTTTCAAACAATATTGTATTGGGGGATTTCTACCTTAAAGATAAAAGTTCAGGAACCATTACAAATAATGTGTTTAAAGGAAGTGATTTTTCAGTTGGAGAAAATGCCAACCTCCAAATCCATAACAATATATTCTTAGGCACGGAAATTTCCGATTATTTGATGCCTGAAGAAGGCAGTAATATCAGTCATAATATTTCTGTAGCTGCTCCATTTAGCGATGGTAATAATAACCAAATCAATATAGTAGAAGCAGATGTTTTTATTACAGGGGACAATTCCTCAGACGGTAAATTTCAAATAAGAGAAGGAGGACCCGCTGATGGGAAAGGAAAAGATGGCATTGATATAGGGCCATTTGGGGGTCCCAAGCCCTACAAATTATCCGGGCTTCCGGATATTCCAACCATTTATGATTTCAGTACTTCCGGATTTGGGAATGCTGATGGCAAGTTGCCAATTACCATTAAGGTAAGCGCCAACTAAAAAATTAAATCATGAAGCTTCGCATCTATTTTACGCTTATTTGCAGTTGGTTGGTTGTATTTAGCCTTCATTCTCAACAGGTCAGTCAGGGAGAATACTTTTTCAATGACTATGTTGATTTTGGTAAGGGAAAAAATTTCACCTTAAATCAAGGAGAAGCCAGTCTGCAAATTGATATTTCTGAACTTCCTGGTGGGCTTAATGTGCTTTTTTCCAGAGTGAAGAGTAACCAGGGCGTTTGGTCTCAGTTGACACATTCTGTTTTTTATAAACATGTAACTCCTGTGGTGAAGGAGATGGTAGCTTTGGAATATTTTATTGATGTCTATAAAGATTTTGGTAAAGGGACAATAATCAATCTGAATTCAGGGGAAGAAGAATATCTTTTAGATGTTGGAAGCTTGAATTCCGGTTTACATGTGCTTTTTGTAAGGGCGAAGGATAATTATGGAAATTGGACTCCCGTTAAAAAGAGTGCGTTTTACATTGCTAACAATGAGGTAGTTAATATTGTAGCTTTAAAATACCAATTTATTGGGGAGGAATTTAAAAGTGATACCTATACTTTTGATGATTTTGAACCTTCACCAGAGGTTCAGCTAGAGTCGAATGAGTTTCTGGCAAATGCTACAGGCTTAGAAGAAGGTAAAAGCTATAAAATTTTGGTTACAGCAATCAATGACAAAGGACAAAGTAGCATGCGCTATACGGAGGAATTTGTTTTTGAGAAAGGGGTAGGCCTTACCCTCAGTGAAGTAAAAACTACGGAGACATCATGCTTTGGTGGGGATAATGGTACTGTATCTGTTACTGCATCTACCCAAAATGGAGATTTGGAATACAGTATAGATGGTGAAAATTTCCAATCTGAGAATTTATTTGAAAACCTATCTGCAGGGGAATACACCTTGTATATTAGAAGCACGGAAGATACATCAAATAAACTAGAAGAAACCTTTACCATTGTTTCACCTGATGCTTTGTCCGCTACAATAGAAAACCTTACACATCCCTCGTGTACAGCTGAAGCAGATGGAACCTTTACAGTATTAGTATCCGGAGGAACTGCTCCAATGGAGTACAAGTTATCCACTCAGAATGATTATAAGACGGGGAATGATTTCTCAGGACTTCTTCCAGGCAAATACACCGTCAATATTAGAGATGCAAATGGCTGTGAAATTAATACCGATGTAACATTGGTGGCTCAGGCGGAAAAACCGGAAATTCCAGTTATTGTAAAATCCAGTACTTCAGATGGGTTGTTTCTAAACTCCAGTAGTGAAGAAAACAACCAGTGGTTGATTGATGGGATAGAGATTTCAGGTGCAACAGCGCAAAAACTAAAAATAGTAGAGTCTGGGTCTTATCAAGTGAGGGTAGGCGAAACAGGGGCATGTAGTTCTATTTCAGAAGCTTTTAATGCAAGCCCTATTCAGATTAATAAAATTGAAACCCAGCCAGTGAGTTGCTATGGAGGGAATGATGGACAAGTAGAGGTAGATGTAATGTTTGAAGGAGGTGAATTGGAATACAGTATTGATAACGGGGACTTTGTAAATGAAAGTCTTTTAACCGGCCTTGCTGCTGGAGACTATTCACTATCGGTGAGGGCTACATCAGATCTAGATTATGTGGTCAAGCAATCCTTTACAATTGGTTCTCCCTCTGAAATGACTGCCAATATCAAAGAGGTCGTTCACCCGGTATGTGCAGGGGGTGCTACAGGGAAGTTGAGCTTAGAAGTTTCAGGTGGTACTGCTCCATACTTATATAAACTTTCAACTCAGGAGGGATACCAGGATGCGGCTATTTTTGAAAACTTGGAAGAAGGCGAATATTCCATAGCCATAAAAGATGCCAATGGTTGTGAAGTCTCACTTGTGGGTAATATAATTGCTCAAGGTGATCAACCAGAAATACCTACCATTACCATTGATGGGACAGATGGGATCTCTACCCAATTATTCCTTCAATCAAGTAGCAATGAAAACAATCAATGGCTTAAAAATGGAGAAAAGATAGAAGGAGCAACTGGACCAACATTAGAGATTACAGAACCTGGAACATATGAAGTAATGCTTACCGGATCCTCAGGATGCACTTCCATTTCGGAAAGTATCGTTATTACATCTTCTCCCGAGATTCGAAACACCAATATCCAAATTTACCCTAATCCGATTCAGAATATCGGCCAGCTTGATTTTGGAAAACCGACTCAATTAGACCGAATTACAATCTTTAGCACAAGTGGTGTGATAAACAAAACAATCTCCAATCCGGTTGGTCCTTCAAGTATCTATTTTATTGATTTTAGTCATTTACCGGGCGGTGTTTATATTGTTCAATTGGAAGGCTTGGGATTATTTGAAAGGGTAAGAATATTTAAAAAATAAGTATTTATGAAGATGTATAGAATTTTATTATTCCCTTTTTTATTATTTTTCATTCTAATTCTAATTGTATCTTGCGGTAAAGGGGACAAGCCTGAACCACCACAAAAGAAACCGACGAGAGAAGAATTATTAGTGAAAAACTGGGACGTTGTGTCCGTTACCTCTAATAACCTTGCCATTGAGCATTCAGGTTTTACTATAGCATTCAAATCTGATGGGAATTTTAATTTTAATACACCTGGGATCTCAGGATTACCCCCGTCAGGAACATGGGCTTTTAGTAGTGATAATGTGATATCTCTTAATGGTACAATTGATATTCATGTTGGCGAATTAAAAGCCAATAAGTTTGTTTTCACCTATAATAGTACTAGTCATAAGGATACAAATGTAGAAACTGAGTTTACGATGGAATAATATTTTGATTCTATTTTGTGAAAAACAAATAACCTAATTATTGATTTGAAATAAATGAATTTACTATGTTTTAATAGAAACCACTTAATATGGATTTTACTCGTTCTGTTGTATCTAATATAGATGAACATATTGAAAGAAATAAGATCATTGGCGTATAAGTAATTATCGACCATTGTATTTAAATGATTACTTTTAGAAGCAATATTATGGGTAATCAATAATTTTTTTTAGAGCTGCTGATTACCCATTTGTCAATTGAATCAATTTCATTTAAATACAATCGAAAGGGGATAAGGTTTTTTTTAACTTCCTTCTAATAGGCCAGCTTCATTTGAAGTGGTGGGAAAAAGATATTTGTTTTTATTTCACGGAAAAAGTGATCATGTTATTTATAAGCGTATTAAAAGGCTATTGTTTTATTGTCAGGTAAATTCGTTTCCGGAAAAATCGGATAATATATTAAAACTACTATAAAGTAAATTTCTACTTTTTTCGGATCTACTGATTAATTAATCATTATTAGAGATAACCTTTCCCCCTCTTTTTGCTGATATTTTTAAAAATATCTTGTCAATAATTAAATTATATTACTTTATGTTTTATCTTGAAATGCTTTCATCATTGAAGGAAAGCATTTGTATATGATATTTAGAAATGCTTCCCATAAAAATGGTATGTTAATTTATTTGGTGATGAAGAGATTTGTTTATTTTGGTCTGAAAATCAGAGGCTTAACTTTTGGTTGCAATTGCTGGGGGACTATTAGAATAAACTTTTTAAGGAATAAATGCCTGTGGTTATTGGCCGTGCTAGGACTTCTTACATTCACTATAAAGGCACAATCCCTTAATTGTTTGGGATCAGAAAACCGGATGAAGGTAGGAGCAGCTTCTTTAAAGATTACTCCTCCCATAGGTAGTGTCATGGGGAATTCCTATGGGCTTAGTATCTCAGAAGGTGTCCACGATGACCTTTTTGTTAAAGCTTTGGTTTTTGATGTGGAAGGGGAGAAAGGGGCGCTTATTGCTTTGGACCTCATAAGCCTTCCTTATGGTTTAGTGCAGCAAACCAGGGAATTGGTAGCAGCTAAAACAGGTATAGCTAAAAAAAACCTAATCATGACTGCAACTCATTGTCATGCCGGGCCACAAATGAATCCGAGGTTTTTAAAAAACATTGGAGGTGAACCAGAAAGAAAGAGTCTCGCTTATTTAAGTCAACTTCCAGAAAAGTTGGTGCAAGCCATTCAAGAAGCTGAGGGTTCCCTACAACCGGCAAAAGCCTCCATTGGTTATTTTAATGAGGATAAAGTTAATTTCAACCGTCGTTTTTTAATGAAAGACGGTAGTTTTAAGACAAATCCTGGAAGATTAAACCCGCACATTGAAAGGGCAATGGGGCCAGTAGATCCCAAAGGTTCAGTGGTGCTTTTTGAGTCAATGGATGACAGTCCAATAGCAGTCTTGGTGAATTTTGCCTTGCATCCGGCCATAGTGGTGGGCAACAAGTTCTCTGCAGATTTCCCCGGTGTGGTCTCCAAAATAATGGAAGGAATTTATGGCGAGGAGTTGGTAACGGTATATACCAATGGAAATTCCGGAAATATCAATCATATCGATGTAAAAAGTGATTCAAAATTAGATCACTATGAAGAATCTGCACGTATTGGGACCATATTGGCAGCTGATGTGATGAAAGCTTTGACCTCTTTACAACCCTTAGAGTTAAGGTCCTTAAAAATTGCCAAAAGGAAAGTTGAATTGCCGGTGCCAAACATTGAATCCCATCAGGTTCAGTGGGCAAAAGATATATTAGATAGGTTTGGAAAAGCCGACCCACCTAAATTTACCGATGTGGTGGACGCTTGGAGAGTGCTTGATTTAGAAAAAGGAAAGGAGGCTTTTAATGGGAGAGTCCAGCAAACTACGACCGCGCCATTAAATGAGGAAGGAGATGCCCTTTTGAGTGAGGTGCAGGTTTTTAGCTTTGGTTCTGAGCTGGCATTGGTGGGTTTTCCAGGAGATGCTTTTGTAGAATTGAGTTTGGCTATTAGAATTCAGTCTCCATATGCCCATACCATCGTTTTTCAGCAATCAGGAAATGGGAATTTAAGTTATGTGCCGGATAGAAAAGCTTTTTTAGAGGGAGGTTATGAGGTAAACAGTGCTCGGTTTTCTCCAGGAGGAGGGGAGTTATTGGTTGATGCCGTGCAACGACTGCTGATTTCTCTTTTCTATAATTGATTGTAACCTACAGCTTCATTCGTAAATGACTAATTTTTAGTATTGGCGGAGAAGCGTAAGTTCCAACAGTGAAATTTGCTAACTAGGGTATTTATAATCAAATCCAATTTATTTTTTTTAGACCAGCGGACGATAAGTAATTAAGAGGTTTTGATATAATATTAAATTAATGTTGAAGTAATTTTAGATCTTTAATTTTAAAGAATTCTTTCCCAAAATCATGACTTTGTGAAAAACACTGTTCAAATGTCCAAAATGGCATTTTTTACCGTGTTTAATCGACGAATAATATTCTAATTGATTAATAATAATCCATCTAATAACTAAATTGAAGAGAAAATTTATTTAAATCCCAATGAAAAATCTTTTACAAAATGTCCTTTTACTTTTGCCACTACTTTTGATTTTATCCTGTAGTTCAAGTGACCTATCCATGAAAGTAGTTTCTTTCAATATACGGTATGATAACCCCGAAGATGGAGTCAATAGATGGGAAGCAAGGATTCCGGTGGTGAAATCCTATTTAACGGAACAAAAGCCCGACATTATAGGAATGCAAGAAGTTCTTCACAACCAAGTGCTTGTTCTTCAGGAAATTCTTCCTGATTATTCCTATGTGGGTACAGGACGGAATGATAACAAAACGGAAGGAGAGTATGCCCCCATATTTTATAATACCAACAAATTTAAACTAATCGACCATTCTCAATTCTGGTTATCCGAAACTCCCGATATACCTGGTAGTAAAAGTTGGGATGCCTCACTTACCAGAATTGTAACTTGGGCTCAACTTGAAGACAAAAACTCTGGCCACAAATTTTACGCTTTTAATACTCATTTTGACCATAGAGGTGTAGAGGCGCGTATGGAAAGCGCCATTTTAATGTCCAAGAAAATTTCTGAAATAGCCGGAGATGCGCCTGTAATTGCTACAGGCGATTTCAATATTAGAAAGGACCATCCTAGTTTGGGAAATAAGTTGTATGAAAATCTAATCAAGAGTTTCAAAGAAAACAGTAGCTTAGAAAACTCAGCCTATATATCCAAATCCTCCGGTACAAGCGAAGGACTAACTAGTACTGGTTTCAGACCTGATTGGGAAAGTAAAGAAGGACATGCGATAGACTATGTTTTCGTGAATGATTACTTTGAAGTGGAATCTCATCAGGTAGACAAAATTGTTGAAGGCAACCTTTTTATTTCAGACCATTGGCCTATAGTGGCAAAAGTTAGTTTAATAAAATGAAATTATATTTTGAAGATGATGGCCAAGTAGGCTATTTAGCCTGCTGAACTATTTATTATGTTAGCCTTTTTATTCAAGTAGCCTATGGAATGATATTTTGTAGGCTTCATTTCTTTCTATTCAATCTTGTTGCTTAAACCTGTAAATGGCACTTTTGATGTTGAAGAGGGATTCCACGCTGGTAAATTTTCGACCCACCCAACCAAGTGTAATTTGTAGTTAACCCTTTTAAATTTATATTTTGTTTTACATTTTTAATGGTTATATTTCAAGGTATTGGTACAAAATAAATTATGGATATGGAATTATTATCAAGGCCCATATTTAGCTCTATAGCTGCACTTCTATTAGTAGTATTTGTGAATTCTTGTTCGCAAGATAATATTCAAGGAGAAGTAAGCTTATTTGATGGAGGTGATCTAAACAATTGGAGTTCAGCTGATATGAGTTATTAGTCAGTGTCAGATGGGGCTATAGTTGGTGGAAAAGGTAAAGATTCAATTGTACACAATCAATTCATTTGGCACAAAGAAAAAGTAAAGGATTTCTATTTGAAAGTGTTCGTAAAATTGATCCCTAATACTGCCAATGCCGGTATTCAGTTTCGCTCACAAAAAATGGGAGAAGAAGCTTTAGGCTATCAGGCTGATATTGGTGAAGGCGTGTGGGGAAGGTTATACCATGAAAGTGGAAGAGAAAAATTGCATTGGGAAGGAAGAGGAGAAGCAGCAGTTAAAAAGAACGAATGGAATACCTATGAAATTCTGGCTTTAGGCAATAATATCTGGACAGCCATTAATGGCACCCTCTCGGTGGCCTATCAAGATCCCAATGGAGAATTAGAAGGTTTTATAGCTTTACAAGTACATGCCGGGCCAGCACAACTTGTTAAATACAAACCTGTGAAATTAATCCATAATCCGGAAATGATGTTAGAGAATTATAGTGAATCGGAATTGCTGGAAGCCTTGGTTGAAGCAACTAATAAGCCCTATACGGGGGAGGGGCATTAGGTGTGTGTTTTCAACAAAACAATTTTTTATATTAAATGCAACATGGAGTAGCATAAAATATGAAGTGAATTTGATTTTAAAAGTCTAGCTGAACAGATCGGATTTAACCATGTAAAATTTTTCTGATAGATCTTCAATTAAAAGATATTAAGGGGATGCATTGACTTTTCGTAGAATTTAGAGAAGGAAAATCGTCAAAAGACAATGCTTTTATTTTTAATTAGGTGAATAATACCTAATTTGGGATGAATAAACCCATAATATCCAAAATGTACGAAGAAAAATTATATAGAACTTCTGTTCAGGAAGTTGATGATATAGAATATTGGAAACAAATTAAAAGGGGAGAAAGAGCAGGTTTAGAAGCCTTGTATCTTAAATATACCCAAGAACTTTTTCGACTAGGTATGTCTATTAAAAGTGACCGAAGTTTGGTGAAAGATTGTATTCAGGAGGTGTTTTTTAAAATCTGGGAATACCGAAATACTGTCAAAACAACGGATAATGTTAAGCTATATCTTTTTAAGTGTCTTAGTAATAAAATTCACAAAGAAGTAGGTAAAGAAAAAAAGCGGTATGTTTTTTTTAACCTTGAATTAAAAGATCGATTATACAGTGAAACTGAAGCTGACAAGGATATTAATAATGTTAAGGAAAGTAAGAATTTAGCCTTAATGAAGTCCATAAAGGCTCTTTCATCTCGGCAACGTGAAGTAATTCATCTATTGTATTATGAAAATCATTCCTATGAAGATACCTCTATAATAATGGGCATCAATGTTCAGTCGGTTTATACCTTGGCTTGGAAAGCTATAGCTAACCTAAAGAAAAGTTTAAACATAGTAGCGTGGGTTTCACTTATTTACTTACCCTATTTTTTGAGTATTTAGTATTTATTCGTTCAATTTATTGTTAATTTAACAATTTGAGAGATTATATTTTTTGTTTTCTGTATTTTTTCAAAAAAACACCCTTGAATATGGATAGATTTTTTTAAGCCTAGACTTATGTAGGTGAATTTAATTTATAATGCAGATTTCGAATTACACCATAGAGGATTTTGTTTTAGACCCTTCATTTAAAAAATGGGTTATGCAACCCAATGCAGAATCAAACTTGCATTGGGAAAGTCTATTGGAAAATAATCCTATGAAATACAAGGATGCCAAGCGAGCTAGAGAAATCATCCTGCAACTAAATGCCAAAAACCAACCTCGACTTTCTGATTCTGAATTTGAGAAAATGCGTAAGGATTTTGATTTGCGCTTGTCAAGAAAAACTGAAGTTAAATCCGTAGCAAAAGATCAGAGAGTAATCCCCATTCACTCTATTAGCACTTTAGAAAAAGCAATCGAAGAACCATCACCCAAAGCAAAATTTGTTGATTATTTTAATTTACGGGTTGCTTGCGTATTGATTTTCGCTATTTCCTTTGGTGCTTTTTTCAGTTGGTACTTTACCGATTTACCATTACCTGAAAATAATGTGGCCTTAGCGATGTATGAAGAGCATACTACTGTCCCGGGAGTTAAATCTCATCTTACATTAAGCGATGGTTCCCAGGTGGTTTTAAATTCCGGAAGTAAATTGAGATACCTTAAAAACTTTGAAAAAAATAGGAGAGAGTTGTATTTGACAGGAGAAGCATTTTTTAATGTGACCCAAGATTCTTTAAGACCTTTTATTGTCCGTACTCTAGAAACCTCTACCACTGCTTTAGGAACTAGTTTTAATGTAAGTGCATATCAAGGTGAAACTGTTGATGTTTCTCTTATCACTGGAAAGGTAGTCGTTGATAAGGATAATTTGTTAGCGAAAACCATCACGCTATTACCCGGAGAAGCCTTAAAAATAGATTTAGAAAATGACAATTTTGTGAAGTCCAGATTTGATAAGGAGGAGGTTATTGGCTGGACGAAGAAACGCATCATTTTTCAGAAAACACCATTATTTGAAGCCATTAGAGTTCTTGAAAACTGGTATGGAGTTCAAATACAAATAAAAAACAGACCCACACACCAAATATTACTATCGGGTAAATTTCAAGATGAAACCCTAGAAAACGTATTGGAAGGGTTAAGGTTTTCTACCAGGTTTGAATATATAATTGACAATGAAAATGTAACAATAACATTTTAAGTTAAAGAACAATTTATGATAAAATTTTAGAATAGAAGTAAGCCTAAGGATGCGTCAACATCCTTAGACTAGTAATCTCCGGATATTCTTTGCAGGAATTTTCCGGAATGTTCATCAAAAACCATTCTGTATAGTTTTAAAACAAACAAAGTAAAGATATGAAAAATCTTGTACTCTTATATGTCATACGCATGACTAAATTATTTACTTACGCTTTTCTGATACAGCTCCTTTCTATGAGTTTTCTATTTGCCTGGAATGGCAATGCTCAAGTGAAGGACATTGAAGAAGTAATGATTACCCTATCTTTTGAGAACAGCAAAATTGAAAAGGTCTTTTCCTCTATTGAGAATAAAACCGGATTCAACTTTGTACACACTGATTTTGAGTTAAAAGAAATTCCAAGGGTTAGCAGTATTGGAGATAACACCAAAAGTGTCTATTCTTTATTGACTGATCTAGGTAGACAAACAGGCTTGTACTTCAAACAGGTGAATCAAAATATCCATGTTCGAAAAGCAGATGATTTAGGAAAAAAGACTTTACAGAAACTGAACAATTTAAGTGATGATATTGAGGTTTCCGGAACCGTCACTGATGCCAATGGTACTCCAATACCCGGCGCAACCATTTCTGTTCCGGGATCGGCGATAGGAACAGCAACAGACTTAGATGGTAAGTATGCTTTGTCTGTTCCTGAAGGGGCGACACTGATTTTTTCCTTTATTGGATTTGAATCACAAAGGGTTGTGGTAAGTAACCAAAGTGTAATAGACGTGATATTGAATGAAGACTTGGCATCGTTGGAAGAAGTGGTCGTGGTAGGTTATGGTACACAGCAAAAAAGTCACTTGACAGGATCTGTTGGATCCTTGGAAATGGATCAAGAATTAAGTAGCAGGCCAATGGTAGAATTTGGACAAGCTCTATATGGGAAGATTGCCGGCGTTCAGGTGATCAATAGCAATGGACGTCCCGGAGGTTCAAGTACAATTCAAATAAGAGGAATAAATTCTATTTCTGCCAATAGTTCTCCATTAATTGTAATTGATGGAATTCCCTTACCCAATTATGACTTAAACTTGATTAATCCTTCAGACATAGCGTCAATAGAAATACTGAAAGATGCAGCTTCGGCAGCAATTTATGGTTCAAGGGGTGCTAATGGAGTAGTTTTGGTGACAACCAAAAGTGGGAAGTCCGGTAAAGGAAAGGTAACTATCAATTATTCTTATGGATTACAGGAAAAGATTGATAAAATCGAAGTCATGAATTCAGCTCAATATGCCCAAGCATCTATAGATGCAGCTCAAAATGGATGGGTAGAGTCAGGAGGTGATCCTAACGCACCCAATACTGTGGAAGCAAGAGGGCATTACAAATATACTTGGCCGGAAGCTTTTAATAATCCAGAAAGTTTGCCCAATACGGATTGGCAAGACTTGATTTTTAGAGTGGCCCCTATGCAAAGAGTTGATATTAATGTTTCCGGAGGAAATGAAAATACAAACTATTTAATTTCAGGTGGATACGTAAATCAAGAAGGTATAGTAATTAATTCTGATTATAAAAAATACTCCTTAAACTTAAAGGTTTCTTCTAAAGTTGCTGATTGGGCAGAGATTGGAGGAATGTTGAATGTTGTATACGATCATGAGAATGAACCATACAATAGGATTGTGGAATGGGCAGTTCAATATCCCCAAGTATTTCCAGTATATGGGAACAATGGTTATTTGGGTGAACCTTCCACAACAAGTGGTTATGAAAATTATGGCGCAATACTCTTTAGAGCAGTTAATGGCCATCCCCTATATAGAATAAGTGACGACATTCAGCATAAAAATTTTAACAGCTTAGGAAATATTTATGCCAACTTTAACCTGCTTCAAGGTTTAAATTTCAGGTCTTCACTTAATTATTTATATAGGAGAGGAGATGATACCAATTATCAGGCAGTTGATCACAATATGGGGCCTAATTACATCACCGAAGGGGCGATGACGGTCAACCAAAATAATCGAATGAACTACAATTGGCAAAATCTGTTAACATATGAGAAGGCCTTTGAGGGACATGAATTCTCTATCATGTTAGGCAATGAATATTTCAAGGATAATTATTATTTTACAAGCGCACAAAGAAGGGGGTTCAATAATGACTTAGTACCGTACCTTAGTGGAGGACAAAACATCTTCCAAGCCAGTGACAACGCCACAGAGAGGGTTTTGATTTCCTATTTTTCAAGAGTAACCTACAATTATAAAGGGAAATATTTAGCATCTGCAAGTTATAGGAGAGATGGATCATCCCGTTTTGGCCCAAATAAAAAGTGGGGCTCGTTTCCAAGTTTGTCTTTGGGTTGGATAATGTCAGATGAAAGTTTCATGAATAGCATCGAGCCTGTGAGTCATTTTAAATGGAGAGCAAGCTATGGTTTTACAGGGAACGACCAGTTTGCTGATTATAGATGGATAGGTTCCATGGCACAAGGGCGGATGGCATTGGGCAACAGTCTAGGGGCTTCTTATTATCCTTCAGATTTTAGCAATCCGGATCTTGAATGGGAAAGGACCCGACAGGTGAATATGGGATTGGATTTGGGACTTTTTGAGGGGAGGTTTTCTTTAGAAGCCGATTATTACATTTCCAAATCTGATGGGCTATTGCTAGATGTACCCGTACCATCAGTAACAGGGTTCACAAATGTTTTTAGGAATATTGGAAAACTAGAAAACAAAGGTTTAGAATTAAATTTAAGTTCTCATAATTTGACTGGTGAGTTTTCTTGGACTACTCAATTGAATTTTTCCAGAAACCGAAATAAAGTAGTGGAACTTGGGGAGGACGATGCTCCTATGATTTATAATGCAGGTTTTGGAATGCAATCTATCAATAAAGTAGGTCATCCGGTTTATAACTTTTATGGTTACCAATATGATGGGGTATACATGACCCAAGAAGAAGCGGATTCTGATCCAGCAAGATATGAATCTGCCATGGCAGGGGATGGAAAATATGCGGATGTCAATGGCGACGATGTTCTCAATTCTGATGATAGAACCATCATCGGAAATTACGCACCGGATTTTACTTGGGGAGTTACAAATAACTTTAGTTATAAAGGCTTTGACCTTAGTTTTTTGTTTCAGGGAGTTCAGGGAAGTGAAGTTTTTGATAACAATATTCACCGATCTATGCAATACCATGAGGGCAGGAATTATTACCATGAGATGGTGGACAGGTGGCGGTCGGAGGAAGACCCAGGGGATGGTTATCATTATAAATTGACGGTGGATCTTGATGGCTTAGAAAGAACGGCATCTAGCTATTGGATAGTGGACGGGTCTTATTTGAGATTAAAAAGCCTCACCTTCGGCTACACATTCCAGCCGGAACTCTTGCAAAGGATGAAGTTGGGTTCTTTAAGGGTTTACTTCAATGGAATGAACATGTTGACGGTGAAACAAAGCCCAATATTTGATCCGGAGAATTTTAATGGTGGTGCGGCAGAAGCTCAAAGAAGAGGTGTGGCTCATTCTCCCTACCCATCTGCTAAAATTTATACTTTGGGAGTAAACGTTGGCTTTTAATTCACTTATACCAAATCCTTAGAAATCATGAAAAATAAAATTATATACATCCTTTCATTTCTTGTTTTGGGTTTTTATTCCTGTAATGAGGACGAATTGGACCTTTATCCAAAGACACAAATAACTGAAGGTAATTTTTATCAAAATGAGGAACAGTTAGTTTTAGCTGTGAATGATATTTACAGACAATTGGGTAGAATATACAATGCTCAAGGAATAGCAGACTTGTATGGAGAACTTCGTTCAGACAATACTTATATTGAATTTACTGGTGGTTCAACTACCTTTTCTGAAGAGATAACAGATTATTATATCAGGACCAACAATGGACTTATTGAAAATGCCTGGGAAACTTGTTACAATGCCATTTTTATTTGCAACAATGCGATTTACCAATTGGATAATGCTGATGTTGCATTTACTGATCCGGACCTGAAGGAAAGGCTCAAAGCAGAAGCTACTTTGGTTCGTTCTTTGATATTCTTTAATATGGTAAGGGTTTGGGGAGGCATACCTTTACCTTTAAAACCATTGAAACCGGAAGAAGGATACGAGTATCTTAGAGAAAGCAAAGAAGTAGTTTACCAGCAGATAATTAGTGATCTGAAATATGCTAAAACTAATCTACCGGAAAGTTATTCGGGGAATGATGTAGGACGGGTTACTAAGTTTGGCGCTTCAGCAATCCTCGCCAAAGTATACCTAACCTTAGGTGAAAATCAGAATGCTTCCATTGAATTAAAAGAAATTATTGAGAGTGAGAGGTTTTCTTTAGATGCCAATGATGATGGAAACATCAATGCTGACGACTATGAATACTTATTTCTTCCTGATACTAAAAATTCTAAAGCATCCCTTTTGGAAGCTCAATATCTTGGGGGTGAAAATTCAGTTAATAGCAATCATCAATCTCAATACACTCCTTTCCATTGGGCTTTTCACCTGCCAGGTATGAATGAAACCTTTAGAGGGAATGGGATGAATACCCCTACCCAAAATTTGGCTGATGAATTTGAGGCCGATGATGTGCTAAGAAAAAATATATCTATATATCCTGGATACCTTAATTTAGATACTGACCAGTTTATTGAGTATCCTTTTACCATGAAATTTTATGATCCTAATTGGAGGTATCCTGGTCAAAATTTTGAAATTATTAGGTATGCAGATGTTTTATTAATGTATTCAGAAGTAACTAATGATCCATCCTACTTAAACATGGTTCGAGCTAGGGTGGGGTTACCGGGATTTGGCCAAGAAGGGTACCCTGAAAAATACAATACACTAACATTGGCAATTGAACATGAGAGAAGGGTAGAATTGTGTTTCGAATTTCATCGATTTTTTGATTTGGTCAGGACAGGTAGGGCCGTAGAAGTTTTACAATCGAATGGATTTGATATTAATCAAGACAAATTATTGTTCCCAATTCCTTTACGAGCGATTGATGTCAATAATAACATTACCCAAAATCCCGGTTATTAAACCCGGATTATGTAAAAGGATTCGTGATGAATGTTGCACTCGCAAGAAAATTAGGTTGTTTATAGATTTCCATAGCGCCGGTATGGTGAAACTGAAAGCAGCAACAAAGTGGCTGATTTTGAAGGGATTTCAGCACGTAAAAGATTGCCTACTTCATAATTCGGAAAAAAATCACAATCCTTGATAGTTGGCTCTCTGAAATAGTATGCCTAGATTGAGGTTAAATATAATTGAAATTTACCACTCAACTGTTAGCGATACGAAACATTAATTCTAATTATTAAAATATTAAGAATTGTTGAAAACAGCTTTAAAAATTATTTTTCTGAGATGATGAGAAATATTATGGAATACGACCAGTTGAATAGTAAATAATTTAAATAATCGTATTATTTAATGAAAACCAATCATTTAATCGACCCTAATTTAAGTTTTATACACAATATTGTTATTTTAGAGGGATAAAAATACCTCTAAACAGTTCAAAGCCAAATCTTATGAAAGCACTTCTTATAGGCATGTTTGGCCTCTTTCTTATATACGGTTGCAGACCTGCCCAAACTTTTGATGTGCTAATAAAAAATGGACAAATCGTGGATGGTTCCGGCAATGCTGCTTTTACCGGTGATGTAGGAATAGTGGCTGATTCCATTGCCGCTATTGGTGATTTGACTGGAGCCCATGGAGCGATTGAAATCGATGCTTCCGGTTTAGTTGTAGCCCCAGGTTTTATTAATATGCTAAGTTGGGCTGTTGATGCTTTAATAGAAGATGGTAAATCTCAAAGTGATATCAAGCAAGGGGTAACCTTGGAAGTTTTCGGGGAGGGAAGCTCAATGGGCCCCTTAAATGAGGAAATGAAGAAGGATAAAAAAGATAGTCAGGGTGATATCAAATATCCAATCAACTGGACTACTTTAGGTGAGTACCTTGAGGCTCTTGTTAAGAAAGGAGTTTCCACCAATGTGGCTTCATTCGTTGGGGCAACAACCCTTAGGGTTCATACGGTTGGGTACGAAAACCGTGCCCCTAGTGAGGAAGAGCTTGAACAAATGAAAGCTTTGGTTAGGCAAGCCATGGAAGAAGGTGCAATGGGGGTAGGGTCCTCTTTAATTTATGCTCCGGCTTTTTATTCGAGTACGGAGGAGTTAATTGCACTTTGTCAAGTAGCAGCTGAATATGATGGTATGTACATCTCTCACTTGCGAAGTGAAGGGAATCAATTGTTGGAAAGTCTAGATGAGTTGATCAGGATTGCTGATGAGGCCAATATTAGGGCTGAGGTTTACCACCTGAAAATGGCCGGTAAAAACAATTGGGATAAATTGGATGCAGTGGTTTCAAAGATTGATTCCGCTAGGAAAGCCGGCCTTACTATCACCACAAATATGTATACCTATACTGCCGGGGCCACTGGGCTAGATGCTTCCATGCCACCTTGGGTTCAAGAAGGTGGCTATGATAAATGGGCCGAACGATTAACGGATCCAAAAATCAGAGACAAATTAAAGATTGAGATGGTTACTCCAACCAATGAGTGGGAGAGTTTGATGATGGGTGTAGCATCTTATGATGATATGCTTTTGATTGGTTTTAAAAACGATTCATTGAAGTACCTGACGGGTAAATCACTGGCTGAAGTAGCGGCCATGCGCAATACATCTCCTATAGAAACGGCCATGGACTTGGTTGTTCAGGATGGAAGCAGGGTGGGAACGGTTTATTTTATGATGTCTGAAGAAAATGTCAAAAAGAAAATAGCGCTGCCCTACATGAGCTTTGGCTCAGATGCGGCTTCATATGCTCCTGAAGGGGTTTTCCTTAAATCAAGAAGTCACCCTAGAGCTTTTGGGAATTTTGCACGACTCCTTGGGAAGTATGTGCGTGATGAAAAGATCATTTCCTTGGAGGAAGCCGTTTATAAGCTTACAACATTGCCGGCTACCAATTTGAAAATCAAAAAAAGAGGAGCTTTAAAAGAAGGGTATTTTGCTGACCTTGCCATTTTTGATCCCAATAAAATACAAGATCATGCGACCTATGATAAGCCCATGCAATATGCTACAGGAATGGTGCACGTTTTAGTTAATGGGATCCCTGTACTTAAAGAGGGTGAGCAAACCGGGGCCTTGCCGGGGCAAGTAATTAGAGGTCCCGGATATAAGTCTACAGATTAATTTATTCAAGTAATCAATGAAGTTCAGCCAACCATCTTTATTCATCATTTTTTCTATCCTATCTATTTTTAGGTGTAAATCCAAAGAAACAATAAAAGATTCATGGACCAAATCCGAAATATTATTTGAAGATTCAGGAATTGAAAATTGGGAGAATAAATGGATGTTAGATGGGCTAAAGGCAAAGGTAGTCAACAGCAATAAGGGAATGGAACTTCTGGCAGGACCTGAACAAGGTGAGAATGCCCACCACACAGTGTTGTGGACAAAACCATCCTTTGAAGGGAATATTTGCATTGAATACGATTATACCAGAACGGATACTGCTTCTAACTTTGTTAATATCCTTTACTTTCATGCGACTGGAAAAGGGGATAAGGACTTTCCTAAAGATATTTCGTTGTGGAATGATAAAAGAAAAGTACCCTCCATGAGTACTTATTTTAATAATATGAATACTTACCATATAAGTTATGCAGCATTTGGTGGCAAGGAAGATTCTCTTGAAAATGATTATATACGTTTGCGTAGATACCACCCTAAAATGGATGGTTTAACAGGAACTGATGTACCGGAAGATTATTTCAATACTGGCCTTTTTAAACCAAATGTAACCTACCACATACAGGTTTTTAAATTTGACGATACCATTGAAATGCATATCCAAAACAAAATGGATACTTTAGACTTATTGATTTGTAAATGGGATGCTTCTATTTTCCCCCTATATAATGCCGGTAGAATTGGCTTAAGGCATATGTATACCAGAAGTGCAAGGTATAAGGATTTTAGAGTATGGAGGCTTTTATAAGTTATATTAGTCGTAAATTCTGTTTTTTTAGGCCATTTAACATCAAATCCAAAAAGAAATGATTCAAAATAAAGCATTGCTATCTTCCCTTAAAAAAAATAGCGTCTTAATTATAAGTATGACACTCCTATTATTCCTTTGGAATGCTTCGTTTAACGTAAATGCTCAACAACCCAATATCTTGTTAATCATTTCCGATGACCTAAATACCAATATTGGGCCCTATATGAATACCGATAAACATACGCCTTATCTAGATCGACTTGCATCAGAAGGAGTAAGTTTTTCTAGAATTTATAGTCAATTTCCCTTATGTGGTCCCTCCAGAGCTTCCTTTATGAGCGGTTTGTACCCTGAAACCAACGGTGTTTTGCGCAATAATGATCAGTTGGGTAGTTACAGGAAAGAAACTCCGGCTTTGGCTAATCACCCCTCAATGGCGGGGTTTTTCAAAGAAAGAGGATATTATACCGCCAGAATATCTAAGATTTTTCATATGGGAGTGCCTGGTGGAATAGAAAGGGGAGCTGTGGGTGGAGATGATCCTGATTCTTGGGATTATGCTTATAATGTGCTTGGTCCGGAAACTTTAAGTCAGGCAAAATTGGAACTACTATCCCCAAAAAATCTTCATTATGGTTCAAATTTCGCGCAAATGGTTATTCCTGACAGTTTAGAAGGAACCCAAACTGATTATATGGCAGCTAGTCAGGCTATAGCTGTGTTGGAAAATCGCGCCGGAAAAATTCCCTCGGGTGGAACCAATAAGCAAAGGGATAAAAAGGAGGCGCCGTTTTTCTTAGCAGTGGGGTTTGTTAGGCCACATGTACCCTTAATCGCACCTGAAAAAAGTTTCGCTCCATATTCTATAGAGAAGGTAAACCTCCCCACAGTTAAAATTGGTCAAAATGTACCTCCCCAAGCCTTGAAGAGGCAAAATGATAAAGTATGGGGTATGGATGAACTTCAGCAGCGCAAAACCATTCGTGCTTATATGGCAAGTGTCAGGTTTATGGATGAACAGGTAGGAAGGTTGTTAGAAGCATTGGATAGATTAGACCTAAGAAAAGAAACGATTGTGATCTTTATGTCAGACCATGGTTATAATCTTGGTGAACATGATTGTTGGTCAAAATCCAGCCTTTGGGAAGGTAGTGTTCGGGTTCCGGTGATTATTTCAGTGCCCGGGAACGATTTCGAAGGGAATTACGGTAGTAATACCAAAAGTATTTCAGAACTATTGGATATATATCCAACACTAGTGGATCTTGCAGGCATGTCTCCTGAGAAACCATCCATACTACAAGGGAAAAGTTTGCTGTCTTTGTTAAAAGGCGAAAGTAGGGGTAGGGAAGGTAATTATGCGTATACCATTTACAATGATGGAGCCAGTTTGCGAACCGACAGATGGAGATACAATCGTTGGGGGAAAGATGCGAAAGGAAACAATGAGGAGTTATATGATCACCTCAATGACCCGGAAGAGAATATCAATTTGGTAGGGGAAGAAAGTTATGAAAAAGTTTTAGGGGAAATGAGGAATAAATTAGATCAATCAAGAGATTTGGCCAGTTCAGGTTTATAAAAACCCCATAAAATTAAAAGCAATTTTCAGCGCAGGCTAATTGTAATTTTTTAATACTTAATAAGATGCTTACAAGGCTCGAAAATCACTTAATTTAAAATATTTGATTTATTATATCTATAAATATTATTTGGTGTAGCATTAATAAATCTAAATGCATATCATAGGCGAGGTATAGTGGGGTATTTAACCTTCAACTGATAGGCTTTTTTAGCCCTTATTTTTGCAGAACCTGAGATATTCAAAAGCCAATCTTTTCCGTTCTGAAATCATTTGAAAATCCACCAATTTGTTGCTGTTTTCAACACTGCCTTTCAGCAGACTAGTGCACATTTGCGATGTCATCATTCAATCTCAAAACATATTGATTTCCTGTTGATTACGTCATGAATTATGAATCCTAACACATGATTAAAGTTAAACGAAAAATTTAAGAAATTGACAAATTATATCATAATGAAACATGACTTTGATCATGGTTTTCACTAAGATTGCAGTTTACCTTTGATCTATCCAAACAACCAAATTACATTGTTTCGAAAGGGTATTTTCAATTAAGCTAAACCAAACCGATATGTACAAAAATTTAAAATTGACCTTATTTTTCATACTTGTACTTTTCCTCTCGCGTAGTGTTCAGGTTATTGCACAGCAAACCTATGAGGTGGCCCCCAATCCTGAAATGAAGGTATCCGGTACCTCTACACTTCATGACTGGGACATGATATCCAAAGAGGCTACAGGGACTGCTTCAATTAGACGCTCAGCTGGAAAAGTGACAGCCATTCAATCGGTCGAAGTCTCTATGAAGGTAAAATCTCTCAAAAGTGGAAAAAGTCAGATGGATAAAAATGCTTACAACGCGCTAAAAGAAGAGGAGTATCCGGAAATTACGTTTTCTATGCTAGAAGCCCACCAAGATGGTGGGAATGATTGGAAGGTATCCGGCAGACTTCAACTTGCCGGAGAAACGAAATCAATTCCATTTTCAATTAAAATCGCACCAGAAGGTGAAAATATCATATTGTCCGGTCTTGCTGACATCAAATTGACAGATTTTAATGTGACACCACCTACTGCTGTTTTTGGTACGATCAAAACAGGGGACGAGATGACGATCCATATCAATATGAAACTAAATCCAATTAATTAACATATTAATTTTTGCTATCATGAAAAAGAGCATTTTATTTCTGGCAGGAGCAATATTATTTTCTGTTACCAGCTTCGCACAACAAAGAGACATGCAGTATTGGCGTCCCTATGATCAGCGAGGAAACAATGTATTTGAATCCGGAAAGGCAGACACTGTAGCCTTCGATGGGGTAAAAGTAAGAATTGGAGGAGCATTTGCTCAACAATTTCAGTCCATTAGTCATGAAAATACAGCCACAGCAGTTTTGAATGACAATGGAATTAATACCAACCAGTTGATGGACATAGGTTCAGGATTCAATCTTGCTACAGCCAATCTAAATATTGATGTTGCACTAGCTGATGGAATCCGATTGAACTTGATTACTTATTTATCTTCTAGGCACCACCCTGAAACCTGGGTAAAAGGAGGGTATTTGCAATTGGATAAGCTTTCCTTTCTTAATAGCCCTGCTTTTGATAAAATTATGGAGAAAGTGACCATTAAAGTAGGCCATATGGAGGTAAATTATGGGGATTCTCACTTTAGGAGATCTGACAATGGCAATGCTTTTTATAATCCATTTGTGGGAAATTATATTATGGATGCATTTGCTACCGAAATTGGTGCTGAAGTAATTTATCAAAACAATGGTTTCATTGCAGTTGCTTCAATGACAGGTGGAGAAATTCAAGGTGGGATAACCAATCCAGACAGTAGAAAACCATCTTTAATCGGTAAACTAGGCTATGATAAAACCTTAGACAATGAGCTTCGCTTAAGACTTACCGGTTCTATATATACCACTGCTGGATCAATCAACAATACCCTATGGGCCGGAGATAGGTCAGGGTCACGATATTACCTTGTAATGTCCAATACATTAGCCTCTACATCCTCTGATTTTAGAACCGGCCGCTTCAACCCTGGTATGCGAGACAACGTCACAGCAGTGGTCTTGAATCCCTTCATTGCCTATCGGGGCCTAGAGCTATTTGGGAACTTTGAGCAAACAAAAGGTAAAGCATCTAATGAAAGTGAAGACAGAACTTGGAATCAAGTAGGAGTAGATGCAGTTTATCGCTTTGGGGCTAGGGATAACTACTATTTGGCCGGACGTTATAATAAGGCCGGAGGGGAAATGGAAAGTGGAATTGAACCAAGCATTTCTCGAGTACAAGTTGGTGGAGGTTGGTACATTACCAAAAATATTTTGGCAAAACTAGAGTATGTAAATCAAAACTACCAGGACTTTGCATCTACGGATATTCTTAATGGGGGATCTTTTAATGGATTAATGATTGAGGGAGTAATAGGTTTTTAAAAATTTAATAAAGGTAATCATGCGTATCACGTTGCTTTTTGGCTGTTGTTTATTTTTAACCGGGTTGTTTCAAAACAAAGCTTTGGTTATTGATCAAACAGAGATCATTGTTAAGGGCAGAACTACAATAGGAAGTTTTGAATGTAGCTATGAGAGTCAAGACAAACGTGATACGCTACTTTTTGATTTAGACTCATCTGAATTTTCTACACTGGATTTTAATATTCCTATCAGTGATTTTGGATGTGGAAATTTTTTACTGAATAGGGATTTTATGAAAACCCTCAAGGCGGATGTATTTCCAAATTGCTTGGTTTCAGTAAGTAAGTTACGTAGAGGTCCCAACAAACTATATGGAGACATCTACTTGCAGATGGCGGGTAAAGATCACCTCTTAAAAGAAGTTGCCTTTCATCATTTAAATGATAAGTTTCAGGGGATACTAAACCTTTCTATGGAAGAGCTTGGACTCAATGCATCCAGTCGATTAGGAGGCTTGGTGAAAATTGAAGAATCCATTGATTTGACCATCAACCTTTATTTATAGCTTTTTTGATTAATTATAATGCTGTTTGAGATAATTTTTAAATAATAACTTTACTGAGTAGGTTTTAGCTTATAAAATATCGTAATTTTATTTACATATTTTTCTTACTGTAAATTAATTTCCTTCTTCTTGGATGCTCAAAACCAATCAAAGTTTAAGCTGAATTTGTCCCTATCTTTCTTATGAGAAATCTGTTATTCTTAGCAATTATCCTATATTTTACTCAATGCAATCATAAAGAATCCCATCCGAGTCCAATTGTTTCTCAGGAAGTTATGGAGCAAGTATTTGAAGAGATCAAAACCCCTTTTAAATATGGTGTGGTTTTTCAACATCCGGATACTAGTAAAATGATTGATTCACCAACCATCTTTAGACAAGATGAAGTATGGTACATGACCTATATTGTTTTTGATGGACAAGGCTACGAAACATGGTTGGCTGAAAGTGAGGACTTGCTAAACTGGGAATCCAAAGGCAAGATTTTGTCATTCACTCAAGACACCTGGGATGGCAATCAAAAGGCAGGATATGTATCCTTAGTCAATACGGAATGGGGAGGAGATTATAGGGTAGAAAATTTTAAGGGCCAGTATTGGATGAGTTATCTGGGCGGGAGTTCTGAAGGCTATGAAGCAGGAACATTAAAAATAGGAATGGCCAACTCCATAATATTAACAGAGGCCAAAGAATGGGAAACCAATAATGAGCCTTTATTGTCTCCAGTGGATGATGATGTGCGATGGTTTGAAAACAAAACAATATACAAAAGCCTGGTGATTAGGGACAATGAAAAGCATACGGGACATCCTTTCGTCATGTATTACAATGCCAAAGGAGATACGGCAAACTATGAGAGTATTGGGATGGCAGTTTCAGATGATATGTTGACTTGGAAACGCTTTGGAAATGAGCCGGTCATCAGCAGAGGAAAAGGTATTTGTGGGGATGCCCAAATAGCTAAAATTAATGATTTATACGTCATGTTTTATTTTGGGGCATTCTGGAAACCCGGTGCTTTTGAAAGGTTTGCTTGTTCTTACGATTTAATTAACTGGACGGATTGGGAGGGAGAAGATTTGGTTGCCCCTTCAGAACCATACGATCAAAAATATGCGCATAAGCCATGGGTGATAAAGTGGAATGGCATTGTTTACCACTTTTACAATGCCGTGGGTAGCGAAGGAAGGGTAATTGCCTTGGCCACATCAAAAGGCATTAAAAATAACTAATTAATTAAGGTGAGATTATTCAGGAAATTTGATAGAGCTAAGCTAATTTAGTGAGATCGGACCCTGCTTTTAAGATATCACCATTAATCATAGAGAAGGGTATTTTTGCCGTAGTAAACATGTTATGAAAATGGCTTAGCTGAGACAATGGGCTTTGTTCACTTTCTTTATTTTTTAATTTTAACTAAGGGGGAATACGAATTCGGTTGTCATTAGGTAAACACTAAAAATTTATCTTATGAAACCAGGAGTATTTGGCCTGTTTATTTTCGCCACTTTTTTGATAGTGAATGTAGTTTTCGCACAAAGCCCTAATCAAACGATAAGGGGGAGGGTTGTGGATACTGATAGTAAAACGGCCGTTCCATTTGCAAATATCACCATTGACAATTCAAATCCATTAATAGGTGTGACTTCGGACATTGATGGATATTTTAAAATTGAAAATGTAGCCGTAGGTCGCATAACTTTGGTAGTTACCAACTTAGGCTATGAAAGGGTAACAGTACCAAATATTTTACTGATATCCGGTAAAGAAACTGTTTTGAATATTGAGATGAAGGAATCATTTCAACAATTGGACCAAGTGGAAATAAAGGCATTTAAGAGGGGGGAGTCCACGAATGAGATGGCGATAAGTTCCACCAAACAGCTCTCCATTGAAGAATCCAAAAGACATGCAGGAGCCATAAGTGATCCTGCCCGCTTGGTGTCTTCATTTGCGGGGATAATCAATGAAGGTTCCGGAAACAATGACATTATTGTGCGTGGAAATAATCCTCGTTTTATACAATGGAGATTGGAGGACATAGAGATCCCCAACCCAAATCATTTTGCCATTGAGGGATTAACAGGAGGCCCCATTAATGCACTGAATAGTCAGATGTTAGCCAATTCAGAATTTTATTCAGGTGCCTTTGCCCCTCAATATGGCAATGCTTTATCTGGTATTTTTGACATGAAACTCCGAAAAGGCAATGATGAAAAACAGGAATATAGTTTTTCACTAGGGGTATTAGGCTTGGATTTTACTGCAGAGGGACCTATCAATAAAAAGAACAAAAGCAGCTATTTGGTAAATTATCGATACTCTACACTATCCTTGTTAGATGATATGGGAATTGTAAGCTTTGGTGGTGTACCCCGGTATCAGGATTTAAGTTTTAAATTCTATTTTCCAACAGAAAATGCTGGAATCTTCACCTTATTTGGATTAGGAGGAGCAAGTAAAATAGGCTTTAATACTACAGATGAGGAAGACGAGGAAATAATATTGGAAGAAGGTTCTCAATACAGCAATCTGGCTGTTACAGGACTCAAACATTTTATTCCTTTGGGAAAGGATACCTATTTAAAATCAATTGTCTCTTATGGCTTTAATGGAAGTAAATTGATTGAACAAAGGCCCTATGAAGAGGAAATATTGAAAGAATTTAATAACACCAGATTGAATAATCAAACAACACGTCTATTATCCACTTTACACCATAAAATTAATTCCAAGCACAATTTTCAGGTTGGATTAATGTATGCTTATACTAACTTTGATTTAGATAATCACTATTTCAGCATACCCCAAAATCTATATCTGAAAGGGCAGGAGAATGAAGGCGCAGCCCATTTTAGTGAGGGTTATTTCAGTTGGAAATGGAGAATTTCAGAGTTTCTTACTGCAGTGAATGGATTCCATCTTTCCAAAAGTAGTTTGAACGAGAAGGTATACATGGAACCCAGATTGGCTTTAAAATACCAATTGGATGAAACTCAGAATATCAATGCCGCTTTTGGTTTACACAGTAAAATGGCATCTTTACCAAACCATTTTGCACTGGTTTACCAACCCAATGGTGATTATTTTATGCCCAATAAAAATTTGGAGCTGTTGCAGGCTTCCCATTATGTATTAGGGTATGAAAATTTATTGAATAGCAACTTGTTTTTAAAGGTTGAAGCCTATTATCAACATTTGAATAATATTCCGGTTGAGGATAAAGTAGGGAGTCTCTATTCATTGATTAATCAGGATGATTATTTTGTGGATAAGGCTTTAGTGAATGATGGTGAGGGAAAAAATATTGGTTTGGAAATTACCCTTGAGCGGTATTTTAGCAATCAATATTATTTCTTGCTTACTTCTTCCCTCTATGATTCTAAATACAAGGCAAAAAATGGACCGTGGAAAAATTCAAGGTACAATGGAAACTATGTAGGCAATTTTCTTTTTGGAAAGGAATTTTCTGTGGGGCGAAAAAATTCTATTGATAAAACCATAGGAATTAATTCAAGAGTTACCCTTTTGGGGGGCAGAAGGTATACTTCTATTGATCTGGAAGAATCCATTAAACAAGAAAAACAAGTGGGAATTGAAGGCCAGTACCTTGGGAATAAGGCTGATGATGTCTTTTACCTTAATATTGCTGTAAGTTACCGTGTGAATAAACAAAAGCTTAGTCATGAGGTCAAATTAGATGTTCAAAATCTGACGAATAACAATACGACAATTGATTATTTCTATAATAATGTTAAAAAGGAAATTGATGAAATACCACAACTTTCTATGTTTCCTGTAATGAGTTATACGGTTCATTTTTAAGTGAATAGATAACCTTTGGATACAAAAAGATGTAATCCTAAGAGAACTTTATTTAGTCACCTTTGTTGCCTCGTAACAAAGGTGACTAAATACCGCTAGACCACTTCTAATCTAATAGTTTAGCTTTTATAGGGAATTTCAAACTTTTGTCGATATTCCTAATGACTTCTATGTCGGATTCACCATTGGGTACATAATACCTGAATTTACTTTTATAACTGGCCCCTGGAGCAATATAAAATTCTCCTTCAACCATAGGTGCATATACCCAGTAAGGCATGGTAGGGTGAACTCGAATAGATTGTGGATACCTGAAATTTTCTGGAAACCCAAATATTGTAACTCCGGAAGTTTTCCCCGCGATCTTTCCTGAGGCAGTAACCCAAGAGGCCTTGGTATGGTTGGCATTTTCATTGGTAAATCCTTCTGAGGTTAGTATTTCCCAAGTATTGGTAAAATGTGTGCTGTCTACTTTATTCCATTCCTTGCTTCCTCTGAAACCCATTCCTCCATAATGATATTCTAAAATAAATAGCGTGTCATTACTCGTATTGGTTTGTTCCGATATCAAGTCAAATAGGAAATAATCTTCAGTTGGGTAAACCATGATTGTCCACTTTTCTCCTAGTACTTCTCCATCCTTTAGGCTAATGTGGCGCAAATTACTTTCGATAATTGCTCCACTGTTTCCTGCCTCAGCCTGATTCAAACTTACATGTTCTACTGTACCGGTCTCTGAATGTTGATTCCAGAAATCTACTTTTTCTCCTTTAAATTTGGTATTTACCCATGCGTTGAAAATAGCGTGATGATGGGTATGTCCAGCCGGAAATGCGTCTGTAATTATTTGACCTCCGGGACTGTAAAGGGGATGGATCATACCACTTCTTTTGTAATAATCGGGTAAATCACCGGGAGGGTTTGCCACTTCTGTCTGGTATTTTAGCACAGGGATTGATTCTGATAAAACTTCCACTCCCTCTTCTGTTTGAGATATTGTTACCTTTTGTTTGTCAGTATCATTCGCTTTCATCAAACTAAATTCAGCCTTTGTTTCTGCAGTCATATGGTCAATAAAGACCAATAAATCTCCGGATGGTAAGACTTGTGCGGGATAACTTGTACCATTTTTTTCATTGAGAAGCTGATACTTTTCCTCTTTGGTTAGGGGGACATCTATCTGGATTATTAAGGGGTGATTTTCTCGCAATATTCCATCGGCATCCAATTCGATTTTAAATAATGGTGATGAAGTACAGGAAACAATGCATAAAATAATTAAAGGCAATAGGATTAATCGCAAATTCATGTCTATCGGTATTGTGGAAGTAAATATTAGGAAAATAAATATCGTGAGGAATAGCCATTTATCCTATTTTTATAGTCATAGGATGCGGGGATTTTGATTATGATTGTCGGTACCTATGGAAATTCTGACGTTTTTTGCGTTATTTAGGAATTGTTAAATCCAACCTTACTGATATTCACACTCAGATGAAAATTTATAAGCCATTATTTTTCTTATTCCTTTTTGGACTCATTCAGCCGCTTAGTTTTGCCCAAGAAAACCTTAATTCTTTAGTCCCTTTGGATGAACATGTAAAGATTGGACAGTTGGAAAATGGCTTAACTTATTACATTCAACACAATCCGAAACCGGAAAATAAACTGGAATTGCGATTGGTTCTTAAAGCTGGGGCCATGCAGGAAGATGATAACCAATTGGGCTTGGCCCATTTTGTCGAGCATATGGCTTTCAATGGATCTGAGCATTTTGAAAAAAATGAGCTAATTAGTTACCTACAATCCATTGGGGTAGCTTTTGGTAGTGATTTAAATGCCTACACCAGCTTTGATGAGACGGTTTACATGTTGCCAATACCCACTGATGAAGAAGAAAAACTGACCAATGGTTTTCAGGTAATGAGGGATTGGGCCGGTGGGCTTTTATTGAATACAGAAGATATCGATGCCGAACGAGGGATAGTAGTGGAAGAATGGAGAACCGGACAAGGTGTTGGGCAGCGGTTAAGAGATGCTTACCTGCCCGTATTGCTACATGAAAGTCGCTATGCACAACGCATGCCAATAGGTAAAATGGAGATTATTAGAAACGCTGCGGATTCTTTGGTTAGAAAATTTTATAAGGATTGGTACCGCCCGGACTTGATGGCCATTGTGGCCGTGGGTGATGTGCCTACAGAAAAAGTTGAAGGACTTATTAAAACGTATTTTTCTAATTTAAAAAAACCGGAAAATGCTCCTGCCCGTGAATATTATGAAGTACCCAGCCATAAAGATAATTTTGTTAAAATTATAACAGATGAAGAGGCACCGGGTATTCAAGTACAATTGTATTATAAGCACAAAGCCAAACCATCAATAAATTACAGTGATTATAAAGGTAGAATCCTTAGAACAATGTTTGGAGGGATGATCACACAACGGTTAGACGAGATAAGGCAGCAAGAAGATGCTCCTTTTATTTTTGCAGGTGCAAGGTATGGCAACCTAGTAAAACCTTTAGACTTTTTTACCATCTCAGGTGTCGTTGGCCCTGGAAAACTTAAGGATGGTTTATTGTCTTTTCTTACCGAAAATCAGCGGGTGGTTGACCATGGGTTTACCCAAAGTGAATTGGATAGAGTTAAAAGGTCCTTATTGAATAGTGCTGAAAAATCTTTTAAGGAAATGGACAAAGTTGAGTCCAGAAATTTGGTAGGAAGGTATGTTTCTCATTTCCTTAACCAAAGCTTTGCAGATGGGCCTGAGAACAGGTATAGGTTTTACCAAGAAATCATCCCCCAAATAACACTTGAAGAAGTCAATGAGTTGGCAGATGAATTGATCAGGAATGACAATATTGTGTTGATCGTATCTGCTCCGGAGAAGGACAAAGAGAGCTTACCCAAAGAAAGTGACCTATTGGCGGTCTTGGAAAATGCAACGAGCATTCAAACGAAGCCTTATGAAGAGGATTTGCTAAGAGAAGAATTGATGCTTTCCAAACCCCAGCCAGGAGAGGTAGTGGGTAGGGCATATAATGAGGGGGTCGATGTAACCACGGTGACCTTAGACAATGGAATGAAGGTTTATTTTAAGCCAACCGATTATAAAAATAATGAAATAATTTTTACAGCCAGCAGTAATGGGGGAACGTCTTTGTACCCCTTGGAAGATCATTATAGTGCCAACTATTCCGGGACTGCCATCAATGTTATGGGAATAGGTGATTTTACTCCGTCTCAACTTAAAAAGGTATTGGCAGGAAGAAACGTTCAGGTTACACCAAATATTAGTACGTATTCTGAGCGAATTTCCGGTGCCACCACCCCAGGTGACTTGGAAATGACCCTTCAGCTTATTCATTTATATTTTACATCTCCAAGGATGGATCGATCATTATGGAATGTTTTCATTGCCAACCAAAAAAATCAACTGGAAAGTGCCGGTGTTAATCCTGACTTTCAATTTAATAAACGGGTGAATGAAATAATTAGCAATGGAAACCCAAGAGGTCGGGGCATTTATACTGCAGAACAGTTGGATTCCATAAGTTTGGACAAAAGTTTAGAGATTTACAAAGACAGATTTGCCAATGCAGCAGACTTTAATGTTTTGTTTACAGGTAATATAAATATGGAAGAAGTCCTTCCTTTAATTACTCAATATTTAGGAAGTTTACCGGGTGACCCTTCAAAAAAAGAAAATTTTCTGGATTTAGGTTTGACTCCTCCGCATGACCGGAAGGAAACCATAAAAGTGGGGATGGACGATAAAAGTCAGGTGATTTTATACTTTAGTGGGGAAACCTCCTACGATTTGGCTAAATCCCAGCAACTTTCTTACCTGGGAGAAATCCTAACAATTAAACTAATTGAAACCTTAAGGGAAGAAATTGGAGGTGTCTATGGAGTAGGGGCTAGAGGAAGTTTGAGTAGGGTTCCTAAAGAGAGATTTAATTTTTCCGTTTCCTTTCCATGCGGTCCGGAGTCAGTAGAAAAGTTGACAGCAGCTGTTTGGGAGCAGATTCGTAAAATCCAAGAAGAGGGGCCAAATGAAGCTGATTTAGCAAAAGTCCGCGAAACCAAGAGGCTTGACTTGGAAGAAAATATGAAGAGAAATGGTTATTGGCATGGACAGTTGGTCGCAGCCATAACGAGTGGTTTACCTTTGGACACTGTTTTAGGAGCAGAAGGAAGAGTTCTTGGTGTTACAGCGTCGGAAATAAAAAAAGTAGCTAATGAATTTATTCAAAAGCCTCACCTCTTGGAAATTATCAGGTACCCGGCCAATTTTCAAGAGTAGATAATATTATAAAAAGACTGGAACATATATTAATTAACCAAATATTAGTAAGCCCAATGCTCAATTTACTGTTTTATTTTATTTCCCTTTATTTGTCTACACTATTACAGATTTATGTGCCTGAAAGGTTCAATCAAATTGTTGAGCAGGATCTTTTTGTTGCAGGTGAGGGAGGCTATCATACGTATCGAATACCTTCATTGCTTGTTACAGGAAATGGAACTGTTTTGGCTTTCGTAGAGGGTAGAAAATCAGGTCAGGGAGATACAGGAGATATAGATCTTCTAATGAAAAAATCTACCGATGGTGGGAGAACATGGTCTAAACAGGTAGTGATTTGGGACGATGGAGAATCTGTCTGTGGCAATCCTAATCCTGTCTTAGATGAAGTAACCGGAGACATACATTTACTGCTCACCTGGAATAGGGGAGATGACCATGAAGGAGATATTATTACTAAAAAGAGTAAAGATACCAGGAGGGTTTTTGTAATGAAGTCTTCTGACAATGGAGACAGTTGGTCAGCACCAGTGGATATTACGAAAACAACAAAAAATCCATTGTGGGGCTGGTATGCCACTGGTCCCGGTATGGGGATCCAAATCAAACATGGACCCAATAAGGGTCGCTTGGTAATCCCGGCCAATCACAGTTATGATGACCCCAACGGGGAAGTTAGAGGGGGTCCGTTTGAGTATGGAGCTCATGTAATATTTAGTGACGATCATGGTGTTACCTGGGAATTAGGCGGAAGCATTAGGCCTAAGATGAATGAAAGTCAATTAATAGAAATGGCAGATGGCAAAGGAACACTTTTAATGAACATGAGGTCTTATTATGGTAAAAATAGGAGGGCTTTGTCTGTAAGCAAGGATGGCGGTGAGACTTGGTCTGACCCGGTGGAGGCAACTTCCTTAATTGAACCGGTATGCCAAGCCGCATTTATAAGGTATTCCTGGCCGGATGAAAAAGGAAAAGATTTGGTTTTATTTTCCAATCCGTCAAGCACTAAAAGAGAAAACATGACGATCAAGCTAAGTAAGGATAGTGGTAAAACTTGGATTGCATCTAAGGTTTTGAACCAAGGCCCTTCCGCTTATTCGGCTTTGGCCGCTTTGCCAAATGGAGATATTCTCTGCTTATATGAAAAAGGAGAAAAAAATCCTTACGAAAAGCTAGTGTTGTCACATTTGTCTTTGGATAATCTGCAGTAAAAAGGCATAAAGTAAAAACCACTTCCCATTTATTGGCAGGGAAGTGGTATTATATTTTAACCTCTGATTTAAAAGAGATTAATAAGTAAATTTTCGTTAGCAAAATTCCATTAATGCCTTTTTCGTGGCCAGATGGAAATTAGTAAAATGTATTATTTAATAAAAAGTTGCTCGATAAAAACAGGCCTTGGGATTTCGATGTTTTTATCGGTCGCTTTAAGCATTCCCGTTTTGTTATCTACATTGAAGATGGCAATATTATCGGTTTCCATATTGGCTACAAAAACGAAATCTCCAATTTCATCTACTTTAAAATTTCTCGGATGTACACCCCCTGAAGGTATATGTCCTTGGGTTTTAAGCCAACCGCTTTCCGGATCGACTTGGTAAACAACTAAATTGTCTTGTCCTCGATTACTCGCATAGAGCCAAAGTCCATCTTTAGAAAAATGAATATCAGCACCTGCATTATAATCGCTATGTAGCTTGTCATTAAGCATGTTGATTCTACCAATTGGGCTCAAGTCACCGTTTGATTTATCCAAGCTGTAAATACTTACAGTGTTGCTTAATTCCTCTAATGAGTAAGCATAAGGAAGGCTGGGGTGGAAAACAAAATGTCTTGGGCCTGATCCCGGAGATGTTTGAAAGATTACTGGATTTTCCTCTACAGTCCCCTTTTTAATATCGACTTTGTATTTCAAAATTTGATCAATCCCTAAGTCCGAAGCATACACCCATTTGCCGTCAGTAGATGGTATCATGGCATGCATGTGAGCTGTTGTTTGGTTGGGGTGAACACTTTTTCCAGTATGTTGAATAAATGAAGTTGCTTCACTAAGCCCCCCATTTTTTAAAACTTTAAATGTAGACAAATTACCTCCTTTATAGTGGGAGAGAAAAACCACATTTCCGGTGGGGTCTACACTAATATGGCAGGGACTAGCCCCCACAGATGAAACGCTGTTGATTTTTGTAAGTTTCCCAGTCTCAGGAGCAATGGAATAAGCTATTACAGTACCTGCTTCATCTTGTTCATTCTTCCCTTCCCTATAGGCAGCATATAAAAATTTCTTATTGGGGTGCAAAGCCAAGAAAGTTGGGCTTTCCTTGTCATGAATGGTTTGAATAATTTGCGTAGTTAAATTTTCTCTGTCAAATTCAAGTACATAAATACCTTTACTATTGTTTTGGCTATAGGTGCCTACATAGATAATTTCTTTGGATGTCTGGGCCATAAGCAAATGGGGATAACTTAATATGCCAAGTAAGCATACAACACTTAGTTGTTTTAAGCACTTGGTAAAGAACAAGTTTTCTATAAAATACTTCATGTTCGAATATACTATAAAACAACAATTATTCAATATTAAATCTAATTCCGGAACCATGACTTAATTAAACCCGGATTTTGGATTAGTGAGAGCCTGTACCATATTTAGGGGAAGTTATGCAATCGCAAGAAAATCAGTCGTTTGTATATTTTTTACATTATACTGCTATGGTGAAATCGAAAGCAGTAACGAAGTAGCTGATTTTGAAGTGATTTCAGCACGTTATAAATTGTTTATTGCATATTTCGGGTTAAAAGTTTGGTTGTCACAATATAATGGGAAAATTGATGACTAAATAATACCAAATAAATAATATAATCGTTTCTAAAATTCTATTAACATTCACCGATAACAGATTTAAAAGGTTGGGTTATTGTAAATGTTGCGCTAGTACCTCTTTGATTTTCTGGAAAACCTCTGAGTTTTCATAAACGCCCCTGAAATTATTGGACATTGGTCCATATGCAAAAATAGGTACCATAATCGCAGTATGGTCCTCTGTTGTAAACTCAAGCTCAACCTTTTGTTCTTTGATATTGCCTTGAGGAAGAGTTACACCACCCGTCTCATGATCTGCAGTAATAATTACCAAAGTTTTCCCATTCTGATCAGCAAATTTTAGTGCTTCTGCGATGGCTTGATCAAAATCGATTCCTTCTTCTATTACAGTTTGACTGTCATTGATATGTCCTCCTGAATCAATGAATGCACCTTCCACCATCAGGAAGAAAGGCTTGTTTTTGCTGGCTAAAAATTGCAAGCCGGCTTTGGTAGCAGTACTCAGGTAACCTTCTCTGCCATTCATTACTTTAGGCAACTCATTTTGAGAAGCAAAAAAGCCAACTTTTTCTGATTTGCTTTTTCCCAACTTCTCCAAGGAGCTGCTCAGTTCAAAACCGGCTTTTTTAAGATTTATTGTTTCATCCTGTTCGAATTTCGTGAAGTCATCTTTTCCTCCTCCAATGAACAAATTCAAAGGGCTTTTGACCAAGTCACTTGCTATCTCCTTGGTTAAGTCTCTTTCTGTCCTGTGTGCGTAAAATGCCGCAGGAGTAGCTCCCGTTAAATTGTCTGTTGTCACAATACCTGTTACAAAACCGTGGCTATCCAAAACTTCAGGAAGATTTTTGGCAGGGCTACCGTCCGGAAGGGCTCCAACACTTCTGTTTTTTACCTTATTCCCACTAGCCAAGGCTGTGCCGGCTGCAGCAGAGTCTGTGGTGAAATCATCTTTGGATTGAGTTTTGAGCAGACCAATATTTTTAAGTTGTGTCAACGTCAAGTCATTACCATTCCCGTACATGGCGGCAGAAATTTGGGCTAGCCCATTCCCATCGCCTATCAGCAGGATAATATTGTCTACCGGGCCAGCTATACCGTCTTTTTCAAAGGTCGGCTTGTATATATCGCTTAGATGGTTGGTTTGATAAAATCGCTCATCCAGACTAGTTAAATAGGCATTTGCTTCATAGGGTTTATCAGTGTTGATAAAGTCAATACCCAATTCACTAAGAGCCTTCCAAGAAGTTTTGCTGTCTGGAGTGGCCCAGAATCTAAAAGGCCTGTCAAAGGAATGCACTTTATCTACTACAGTCTTTATTTTTTCTATATCTTGGTCAACCATCCTTCCTTTTCCATTCCACGGGGAAAAATCCTTGAAACTTAAGCTGAAAAGTTCAATTTTCTCCAAAGGCAGGGCAGTTAAATTGTTTAAGCTTTGGTAATCGAAAAAGACAGGGAAGGGATAGTTATTATAGTCTGTAACTTTTGGTCTATTTCCTGATATTACAATTTTCACAAAAGGGTATTCATGATCCTCCCACAATAATTCATAAGGCTTAATGACTTCCAAAACCTTATCTAGTGTACTGTAAGCTTCTGTTTTAATGTCGACCAATAATTGTAAAGGTTTCTGTGAACCCAAGCCCAGACTTTTGGCTTTAAGTAGTGGATCTAAATAAAGTGAGGTAAGCGTATGTCCTTCTTTGATACTTTCTTTTTCATGTGCCACATATAGGGTGTCACCTTTTAAAATAACATCCGCTTCAATTGAGCTAACTCCATTGGCATAAGCCTCCCAAAATGGGGCATTGTGAAGGTAATCATTGTGACTATGTATCCGTGTTTGCTGGCCATAACTAGGAATGGAAATTAATAGTAATGACAAAATTCCAATTTGGATAATAAAAACAGTTCGTTTAATCGATTGCATGCTAGGTTTGATTTAAAAAGAGTATGCAATATTAGAATTATTGCTTTGGATTTAAATTAGAAATCCACATTAAATTTATATTAAGTGGCCGTTTTTTAAGGAAACAAGACAATAACAGGTTTTCATAGGAAATGTAAATCTTTTTTGGATAAATCTTCACTTTGGTATAAAACTTGTTAACTCTAGGGTATAACATCAAAAGAAAAGGATGTTAAGTTTTTAAATTTTAAACCATATTTAAGACATTATGAAATCAGCGAAAATAATTTTAGGAACATTGGCAGGAGTAGCAATAGGCGTACAAATTGGATTGTTGATTGCTCCGGAGAAAGGGAAGACTACCCGCAAGAAGCTGTCTAAAAAAGGTGAAGGATACTTAAAGGAAGTCAACAGTCAATTTGATCATTTGGTCAAAGGAGTAAATGAAAAGTTGGATAAAATGAATAAAAATATCGTTGCCGTAGCTGAAGAAACCAAGACCAAAGGAAAAAATATGCTTGCAGAAGCAAAAGATAAAACCAAGTAATAATTTTTTTTGTTACTAGGCCAATGAAGTTCATTGGCCTTTTTTTTATCAAAAATTAAATTATTATGAGTTTAGAAAATAAAACTGCTTTTATTACGGGAGGAAATACGGGTATCGGGTATGGAATTGCCCAAGCTTTGATTGCAGAAGGAGTGAATGTAGCCATCACAAGTAGGTCTCTGCAAAGAGCAGAGGAGGCCGCAAAAAAAATTAAGGATTCCGTTTCCTCCAAAGGAGAAATAATGGCCTTGGAGTTGGATGTTAAAAATTTTGAGGCTCAGAAAGAGGCCGTTAGCAAAGTTGTTGAAAAATGGGGAAAGCTGGATTTTTTTATAGCAAATGCGGGCGTAGGGCATTTTGCGCCTATTCAGGAACTCAGTACAGAACACTGGCAGGATACCATTGATACGAATCTAACAGGTGTTTTTTACGGAATCAAAGCTTCTGTCGAAGCATTAAAGGCCACAGAGGGATTTTTCTTGACCATATCAAGTCTTGCAGGAACTAACTTTTTTGCGGGAGGTGCTGCCTACAATGCCAGTAAATTTGGATTGACAGGTTTTACTCAAGCTGTGATGTTGGATTTAAGGAATGAAGGAATCAGGGTTAGTACCATCATGCCGGGTTCAGTTGCCACCGGATTTAATGATCATCAAGTTGATGAAAAAGATGCCTGGAAAATTCAAAAAGAAGACATTGGAGAAATTGTGGTGGGGTTATTTAAATTGGATGCCAGAACTTTACCTAGTAAAATAGAAGTTAGACCTTCCAAAACAGCAAAGGGATAATTATTGACATTCCTTTGCGCAATGAAATGAATTGATAGAACACCATTTTTAGATCTTTAAAAAACCGGCTATTTAATTTAAATGGCCGGTTTTTTTATGGGGGCTAAGTTTTTTGTGTTCCGTTCATGAAAAACCTCTGATTATCGAAAGGTAATTGATTGTGTTTTAAGTGTTTGTAAATTAGTTTTTTAGACGATGTTTTTCCAGTAATAAATTTTTAGGTTGTTGGCCTAATTGGCCACTAAAATGCAATTCATATAAATTCCACCTTACCTTTTTAAAATTTTTAGTAAATTGTTTGATTAGATTTAATAATTGAATGTATTATCTCAAAAAAGTCAATATTATAATTAAGTATTACAATACAATTTATGGACACATCTATTAAAAGAAGAGAATTTATGGGAAAAGCTGCACTCGCCGGGATTGGTCTGGGGCTGGCAACATCTACCCTTGCCTTTGGCACCGCATCTGTTAAAAGGAATAAGAAGGTAGGTATTATAGGATTAGATACTTCACATAGTGTAGCCTTTGCCAAAGCTTTTAATGCTTCTGATGCAGCACCTGATTTGGGTGGCTATAAGGTAGTAGCGGCTTATCCTCATGGTAGTAAGGATATCAAAACTTCTGTAGAAAGAATTCCTGGATACATTGAAGATGTTAAGAAGCTTGGGGTTGAGATCGTGGACTCTATAGCCTCACTTTTAGACATAGTGGATGTTGTTTTGTTGGAAACAAATGATGGTAGGCTTCATTTGGAGCAGGCATTGGAAGTTTTTAAATCCGGAAAGACTGTATTTATTGACAAGCCGATAGCTGCCTCCTTGCCGGATGCTATTGCCATATTTGATGCGGCCAAAAAATACAATGTTCCTGTTTTTTCCAGTAGTTCCTTGAGGTATATGGAGAATGCTGTAGCTGTAAGAAATGGCGAAATTGGTGAAGTTTATGGTGCGGATGCATTTAGTCCGGCTAAATATGAAGCTACTCACCCGGATTTGTTTTGGTATGGGATTCATGGTGTTGAAACCTTGTATGGATTGATGGGCGCGGGCTGTAAAACCGTTCAGAGGACCTATACAGAAGGAGCAGATGTTGTAGTTGGAACTTGGGAAGGTGGTAAAATTGGAACATTTAGAGGGACCAGGACCGGAAAGAGTGGCTATGGTGGAAGAGCTTTTGGAGAAAAAGGCATCCTAGATATGGGAGGATATGGAGGCTACCGACCATTATTGGTTGAGATTGCTAAATTCTTTGACAGTGGCAAGTCGCCCATAAGTGATGAAGAAACGATTGAAATTTTTGCTTTTATGCAAGCAGCGGACGAAAGCAAGAAAATGAACGGTCAAGCTGTTTCTTTGGAAGCTGTTTTGGCAAAAGGTAAAAGAGAAGCATTAAAAATAAAAATTTAAATAATCTATAATATGAAAAATAGTAGAAGAACCTTTGTAAAGAAGGCAATCGCTGGCGCCACCTTCGCTACGGTAGGAGGAATGCTACCTGCGATGTCCGCAAAGAGTTATGGTAAGATTATTGGTGCAAATGATCGTATCAATGCAGCAAGTATGGGAGTTGTCAGCAGGGGACATGCTGTTGGAACAAACTTTGCCAGCCAAAAACAGTGTGATGTAATTTATAGCTGTGATGTTGATATAAGAGCTGCTGAAAAATTTGCAGGATCTATCAATGAGATTCAAGGAAGAAGTCCAAAAATTGAGAAAGACGTAAGAAAAGTTCTTGAAGACAAAGATGTTGATGCTTTGATCGTTACAGCTCCTGATCACTGGCATGCTCCAGCGGCAATTTTGGGCTTGAAAGCAGGAAAACATGTATATGTTGAAAAACCTTGTGCGCACAATCCACACGAAGGTGAATTGCTAATGCAGGCACAAAAAAAATACAATAAAGTAGTTCAGGTGGGTAACCAAAGACGTTCTTGGCCTAATGTAATTAAAGGTATTGAGGAACTTCACAACGGGGTTATCGGAAGACCTTATATGGCAAAAACTTGGTACGCAAACAACAGAGCGCCCATCGGTAACGGTAACCAAGTTCCTGTTCCGGAATGGTTGGACTTTGAATTATGGCAAGGCCCTGCCCCAAGAGAAGCTTACAGAGACAATTTAATTCATTACAATTGGCATTGGTTTTGGAATTGGGGAACAGGGGAAGCGCTAAACAATGGTACCCATATGGTGGATTTGGCCCGCTGGGGTTTACAGGTTGAGTACCCAAATAAAGTAAACTCTTCAGGTGGAAGATATAGGTATGATGACGATTGGCAAACACCGGATACGCAGATTATCAATATGGAGTTTGACAATAAATCCATGATCACTTGGGAAGGTAGGAGCTGTAATGGAAAGCAAATCGAAAAAGGTAGTGTAGGTACATTATTTTATGGTGAAGATGGTAGCCTTTTAATAGAAGGTGGAAATTCCTACAAGATTTTCAACCTTAAAAATGAATTGGTAAAAGAAGTGACAAACGACATGGTAATAGATCCAACCAATAGGTCTAACCCTGCACAAGCTTTGGATGCTTTGCATATCCAAAACTTCTTTGATGGTATCACCAATGGAATTGAGGTTAGATCTGAAATTGTAGGAGCTCACCAAAGTACACTATTGTTACAATTAGGAAATATCTCTCAAAGGATTGGAAGAACATTACACGTTGATTCTTCCAACGGTAAAATAAAATACGACCCTAAAGCAATGGAACTTTGGAAGAGAGAGTACGAACCGGGTTGGGAACCAACAGTTTAATACTTTATCTCTATATTATTAATTAGGCCAAACCCATCTGGTTTGGCCTTTTTCCAATCAATCAACAAAATTTTCTTACATGGAATTAAGTACCATTGACCTGATCGTAATCGGGCTATTCTTTTTACTGATGCTACTCATTGGCGTATGGTCCTATTTTAGGAACAATGATGCTGAGGATTATTTCGTTGCAGGAGGTAAACTTCCTTGGTGGCTGTCGGGGATATCCCACCACGTATCAGGTTACAGTGGGGCCGTTTTTGTGGCCTATGCAGGCTTGGCTTATACTCACGGGTTTTCTTTATACATCTGGTGGGCACTGGGTATAGGTTTGTCTGTTGTTATTTCTGCAAAAATTTTCCCTGTATTTTGGGTACGCTTAAGGAAAAGGTTCAAAATCCAGTCTCCCCTGGAATTTCTAGCCAACCGATATAACCTAGCCACCCAGCAATTAATGGCATGGAGTGGGGTAATTTTGAAGTTATTTGATATTGGAGCCAAATGGGCGGCAATAGCTATATTACTGAATGTATTCACTGGAATTTCATTGACCTATGGTATTTTGATTTCAGGTGGCATCTCCTTGCTTTACATTACCTTTGGAGGTTTGTGGGCAGTAATTATTACCGATTTTGCTCAGTTTATTGTTCAGATCATTGCAGGTCTTGTTATGTTCTATGTGGTAATCGAGAAACTAGGTGGTATTGAAAGTGTATTTACCGTATGGGATCAATTACCGGAAGGTAATGGAGATCCATTTAATGAGCCCTATACGGTGGGTTTTGCCCTTCTGTTTTTGTTTATCAATTTTCTGTCTTACAATGGTGGGCAGTGGAATTTGGCTACCAGATACATCTCTTCCCCTTCAGAGCAAGAAGCTACAAAAGCAGCGCGATTATCCGGTATCCTATACATTATCTGGCCATTGATATTGTTCTTTCCAATGTGGGCAGCTCCCGTGATCCTTCCGGATCTGGAAGACCCAACACAGTCATATGGGATTTTGACAATGGAATTGTTGCCTGTAGGCTTAATAGGACTGGTAATCGCCTCTCTTTTTGCCAATACAATGTCTATGACTTCTTCTGATATCAACACGATTTCAGCAGTAATTACCAGAGACATTTTACCTGCGGTAAATAAAAAATTCAGGGATGGAAAAACCTCTTTATTGACGGCAAGAATTACTACTTTCCTATTTACCCTTGGAACAATCCTTGTCGCTCTTCAATTTGAGAAATTTGGAGGAGTTTTGGGATTAATCATTAGTTGGTTTGGTGCCTTGGTAGGTCCTATTGCTGTTCCAATGTTATTCGGTTTGATTCCATGGTTCAAATCGTGTGGCCCAAAAGCCGCTATTGGATCAATTCTAGTTGGACTTTTAGCTTTTGTGATTACCAAAAATGTAGATGTTGGAAGTCTGGCACTCGAAATAGGTTTGCCGGTAATTTGCTCTACGATTACTTATATACTGATTGGCTTTATTGAGCGAGACAATGTGCCTGAAAAGGTAAAGCAAATGCTTGAAGACGTTTCTCACGAATAGAAGCAAAAAGTTTAAGCTATTAATAAAAAAAGGGACCACTTCGTTAAAGTGATCCCTTTTTTTTTATAGCTGATTTGTTATCATTGAAACGGGCCGCCCAAAGGGTAATTCCGGTTACGTCAAAGCATTTAATACTTATAACTGAGCTGCTACACGCTTAAAATAGGCAATGCTTTCTTCCACATCAGGAAGATTATTCTCCCAATTGTGCTCGTATTCTGCAGAAAATGCTCCTTCAAAACCTTGTCGATGCAATTCATGAAGTACACCAGCTACATTACTTGTGCCTGTTCCCCATGGCAAATCATGAGCATCTCTAACACCAAATTTGTTTAAATCTTTTATATGAAGGCTGATAATTCTACCTTCTAATTGCTTAAGGCAATCTACAGGATTGAGGCCCGACCTTACCCAGTGGCCAATATCTGCACATACACCCATTAATTCTGATCTTCCTTCTAGCATTCTGGAAGCAACCTCTGGATGCCAATAATAAGAAGGTACCGGATGGTTGTGTAAAGCAAGTTTAATTTGGTATTCCTCGCAAAGCTTTTCAATTTGGTCAAATTGGTTAGGCTTTGACTCTGAAGTGAGTATTCCTATTCCTAGTTCTTTGGCAAAATCAAATAATTTGGGCAAATCCTCATCACTGGCATTGACTACGCCATAAGCTACGGCTTCTATATCGTATTTGTTTAATAAGGCTTTGATTTTTGCTTTACCATCAGCAGTTATACTTGTAAAATCAGTGGTTTCATTGCCGGATTTACTAATTTTTTGACCGGGATACATTTCTACGTATTTTACTCCTATACTGTTAAGCTTTTCTAATGTTTCTTCAAGAGAAAAAAGTCTGAAAGTGTAGGCTTGACTGCCCACTTTCCACCCTTTAGGCATCCCTTCCTGGGCCTGAATATGGAAGGATAGCATAAGAAAAAGGGATAATAGGCCTAATTTGAATGATTTATTGTTCATAAGAGACAGGTTTGGTTAGTTTTTGAATAATATTTACCAAAACTACTTGATTTTAGTGAGAGAATGAAATCTATATTTAGTGACGAACAATACCCTCCTCATGATAAGAATTAATGAATTATTAATTGAAAGTGAATCAGGCGGTACGCACTTGCTTTGTATATTTGATCAGAAAAGTGATTTTGTTTAAATAATCCAATTGCCCGATGAGAGGGAGTCTGATATTCCTGTTTGTCTTATTAAATTTACTCTGTTACCAATTGTCCGCTCTGAGCCAAACTTTGAAGAACGAGAATAATTTTGAGTTAATAGCCCATAGAGGAGGAGTAGTAAACAAACAAATTCCGGAAAACAGTTTGAAGGCCTTAAATGAGGCAATCAATCGGGGGTATTATATGGTAGAGGTGGATGTGAGGTTGACCAAAGATGGGGTGTTAATTACACATCACGACAAAGACTTTAAAAGGTATTATGGGGAGGACCGGCTCGTAACAGCCATGACCTGGGAAGAAATTCAGGGACTAACAGGTGATTTGGGGCAAAAGGTCTTGAAGTTAGAAACTGTCTTGGCTCATTGTGAAGGAAAAATTCAAGTGATGATAGACAACAAAATTCAAGGATTTGAGAAAGAGGCTTTCGATGAAATTATCAACTTGCTTGATCGGTATGGGTTACGGGGAGAAGCTTTAATGATCGGTACTGAGGCTTCTACGGAATATTTTACCGGAAAGATCAATTTAAGCTGCTCTATAGATCAATTGAAAGAGAATGTCAAAAGAAAGGATTTTAATCCCAATAACTATTACCTGTTTTCCAGTGCGATCCCTTCAGCAGAATTTAATTGGGCCAAGGAGCACTCATTTATGGTGGTGGGGGCTGTGAATACATGGGTCTATGCGCACAAGAAGAAGGAAACTCCAGAAGAAACCATAGAAAAGCTTAAACAAGTGGGAGTTACCTTTTTTCAAATTGATTCAATATATGAAACCTTTTTTTAATTGGTTACCTTTTTGGCTATAAAATCAGGGTTTAAAGTTTTTGGTAGGGGAGCATGTGTACTTTCCCTCCAATTTTCAATCAAGGTTAACAATTCCTTGGCTTTGTCCGGCTTTTCATTCACGAGGTTATTGCTTTCGGAAATGTCTTCCTTTAGGTTATAAAGTTCTAAATCACCCTTTTCAAAATATTGGATGAGTTTCCAGTTTCCATACCGAATGGCAGAACCTGGTCGTGTTCTGAATACCGGATCCTGACTCTCCGCATTGCCACCTTCAAGGTAAATAGGGAAATGCCAAAAAAACGGCCTTTTTGGAAGATTTTTGCCAGCGGTCAACAGGGGGAGTAAGCTAATTCCATCCAAATTTTTATTTTCCGGTTTTTCAATACCCGCCAATTCCAGAAGGGTTGGAAAAATGTCAAGGTTGGTAATCGGCACCTCGGATACCTGTCCGGGACGTATCTCGCCAGGCCAAACAGCAAATGCAGGTATTCTAATCCCCCCTTCATAATAAGAACCTTTTCCTGCCCTCAAGGGTCTTTGTTTGGTAACTTTATAAAGGCCACCATTGTCGGTAACGAAAAAGATAAAGGTGTTTTCAAACAACTTTTTTTCCTGCAATAAATTAATTAGGCGACCAATATTCCGGTCTAAATTCTCCACCATGGTAGCATATTTAGCATCGCTTTGACCGTTTGAAGGTGATTTACCAAGGTATTTGTCCAGCAAGCCGGTCACCGGTTGGATAGGTGTATGTACTGCGTAAGGGGAATAATTGAGGAAAAATGGTTGTTCTTGATTGTTGGCTATGAAATCGAGTGTTTTGTCCATTACCAGGTCTGTCAGGTAATCATCGCTTGTAGACTGAATACTTGGTACATTTTTGTAAGGAGGATAATAGCTTCCGGGGTTTCCGGCATCAGAGCCACCGATATTTATATCAAATCCTCGAGTCAAAGGATCCTTGCTGATGTGCCATTTTCCCGAATGGCAAGTGATGTAACCATTTTGTTGCAGTAATTCTGAGAATAATAGGTGATGGTCAGCAATGGTTGGATTATTGACAGTTGGAACAAGCTTTCGGTTTTCAGATTTCCCTCTATCGGAATTTGCCACTGTATATACGCCATGGCGGGGCGTGTTCTCACCACTCATCATACAAGCCCTGCTAGGAGCACAATTGGCCGCTGCAGCATAGGCTTGATTAAAAATCACTCCTTTTGATGCCAAAAGGTCCAGGTTGGGGGTTTCATAGAATTGACTGCCCATAAAACCTGTATCTCTCCATCCCATGTCATCTACGTTGATCAAGATTATATTTGGAAGGGTATTTTTAGATGCTGCTTCTCTTTGATAGCCAAAATTATTTAGTGAAATGAATAGCAAAAAGAAGGATAGGGTCATTTCTTTTTTCATTTGGATAGGTTTACAATTTGTAAAGTAAAGGGCCAAGATTAATGTAGTTGCTAAAAGAAGTTAAATATTGGTATAATCACTGATTTTCTAACATACCGATATTCCTTTTCTGCTATCTTAGAACGAGGTTAAATCTAGGAGTTATTTTTAGTAATTATTGTGTCAACACAAATTTAATAGAAGGATAGCTAAATAATAGCATAGTTTTTCAATTGACTAAAGCACCAATAAAACAAATAGCAGCACGTAGAAATGGCCCTTCACACAGGGTATTCACCCTATTAAAGCGTTTAAGTAGAAACGAGAATCATATGAGACAAATAACATTTCTATTAATTGTAAGTGTATTGATTTCCTGTCATTCTAAAAATAATGATCAGGGGAGTCATGATACTTTGTATTCGGTAGATACCCTCCTCATTGATTCCAAAGGGCAACCTCTTTATTTGAAATATCAACTTATAAATTCGAGTATTGACGAGGAGAAACGATCGATTTATTTATTCAATGATTTTAATCATTCAATTGATGAAGTTAATCTAGATGAATTGGCACTTGTAAATAATTATCCATTCGAAACAGAAGGACCGGATGGTACAGGAGAGCCTGTGAATAACTTTAATGTATTGAAAGATGGTCGGTTTTTCATTAAATCTTTTAGTAAGTCTGGAGTTTTCGATAGAAGTGGTGCCTTAAAACAAAAAATTGACTGGATAAATTCAATTGATTCAACCGGTATTAAATATGGAGAGGTCCCCAATATCGAGTTATTGGGTGAGCATACTGGATTGACAGTATTTGGACTCAATTATGATTATAAAAATCGAGAAATAGGTCTTGATGTGCTGTCGGTACAGAAAAATGTGGTCAAACGATTTGAGATAGATGCCGAAAGGTCATATCGTGATTTTATTTTGACTGTTGAAGGTACCCAATATGTTTTAGACCCCAACGTCTTCTTGGTGGTTGAAAATAATTCTATTATAATAAGCCATCAATTTTCAAATGAAGTGCTTTTATTTAATTCTGAAGGCGGATTTATAAAAAAAGTAGATTATGAACCTAAATTGACACCTAAGCGGGTCAATAAAGGAAATGAAAAAGGTCTTGCTGATTTGAAACAAGTACGGGAAGAATATAAAAATTACTTGGGGCAAGTTTGTTTTTATCCACCGGTTTGGGATGAGGTGAATAAACGATACCTCCGTTTATCTACCAAATCGGTATATTCCGAGAAGGAATCTAAAAATTCTTTTCTTCCGGAAGTACAAGAATCGAAGGCGTATTTATCTGTATTTGATGTTGATTTCAATTTAGTCTCTGAGTTGGCCATTCCTGAATTAACCATGAAACCTACTAAGTATTTCGCCAAAGATGGGAAGCTATGGGTTTTTAAAAATTTCTCAGATGAATTGGGTTTTATTGTTGTTGATATTTGATCACGATGTGGAAAGCATTAATGCTTTTTAAGTATGCTCCTCTCATAATTTAGATGTAAAAAAGAGAATGCCAATACCCTTTTTGTTAGACCCAAACCCTCTCAGTGTCTTGTCAAGCATACATTTTACACCATAGTTTCTTTCTAATGGTCTCGCAAAGCCGCAGAGTCGCAAAGAATTTTTTTTAATACTTGCTACAATAAAACCCTAAAATAACAAACCAAAGGCACAAGTATTCAAAAAATGATAAATTCCCTCCTTTGCGTCTTAGCGCCTTAGCGAGCAAATAAAAAGGAATGGATTCGTTTTTGAAAAGAATTTCACGCAGAGCCGCAGAGTCGCAAAGGGTTTTATTAATTACCCCTAACTAAAAATACACCTAAAACTATCTGATTCAACGCACAGATATTCGAAGGAATTATCTCTATCTTCTTAGCGTCTCAGCGCCTTAGCGAGCAAATAAATAGGAATGGATTCGTTTTTAAGAATGAATTTCACGCAGAGCCGCGAAGTCGCAAAGGGTTTTATTAATTACCCCTAACTAAAAATAAACCTAAAACTATCTGATTCAACGCACAGGTATTCGAAGGAATTATCTCTATCTTCTTAGCGTCTCAGCGCCTTA